>Ga0068853_100003174_pt1 | contig 12558 bp, 11 predicted proteins | sample KBSCornC32_FD_65655 | JGI IMG/M metagenome (GOLD analysis project Ga0068853, IMG submission 65655) | Corn rhizosphere microbial communities from Kellogg Biological Station, Michigan, USA - KBS Corn C3-2 | ecosystem: Host-associated > Plants > Roots > Rhizosphere > Soil ... | reverse complement strand
ATAGTCGCTCGAACCACTTACGCAAAGTCGGGAGACATCTCGGCCCCAGCCCATTGCACGTTCTTGAAAGACGGCGTGCACAATAGCCAACCAGATGTAGAACCCCAGTCATTGCAAAGAGGAGACTCACTTAATGACAAAAATTACGGCTATCACAGCTCTATGCCTATCCTGCTGTCTCAGTCTCTCCATCAACCTTCACGCCCAGGGTGGTAGCGATGTCGACGCCCAGATCAAGCAACTGCAGCAGGAGTCCAGAGATGCGCAAATGAAAAGCGATGTGTCCTGGGCGCAGCAGCATTTGGCTGAGGGATTCGTGGCGGGAAACAGTTGGGGAGACTGGGAGACAAGAGACGAATTCATCAAGGATCTACAGGATAAGACAACTAAGTGGAAGAGCGGCAATATCAGCGACCTCAAGGTCGCGACGTTCGGGTCAAACACCGCCGTTTCACACTACACGTTCACCTACGAGGCTGACTTTAAGGGCACACATCGCGCACGTACGGTCATCTGCAGTGACACGTGGGTGAATGATTCCGGCACCTGGAAGACTGCTTCGACTCAATGCACGCTGGTGAAGGGCACGTAACCCACAGGATCGAGAGTTTTCATCTGATCGGCCCAAACTCCTTTCAAAAATGAAGGCCGAACAGCCCAGACCGCAGACGAGAAATTCTGGTGCGACGCTTCTCGTCTCTTTGCGCATGAATCCCGCCGATGCCTCTGTCTTACGACCTCGTGAAGAATGCAAAGTATTCACCATTGCTCAGCAATGTTTCTCGCTTACCAGAATGAAACCGCTCCTCGAAGACCACGACGACATGTGTTTCAGCCGGGAAAGGCTGGGCGAATGGTCCCAGTTCTCGAACTCAGATTCAAACCAGACCACTAGGAGGTCTCTCTTATGAAAGCCCAATCGACGAACACAGATTCTTGCCTGTTCCTGAGACTCTCCGTGGCAGCCTTGACCGTTCTGGTGACCCTCATCCCATTGGGAGCTCCTGCGGTGGCAACTGCTCAAAGTACGGCCCAGTTAAGCGCAAGTCTTCAACAGGCCAAGGGGCCTGAAGGGTCGTGGCTCTACACGGTGACTATTCCTGGATACACATTCCAGGGAATTGAAACCTACTCCGCTGGAGGAGGCTACACGGAAGCCGACCAGCTTTCCTTCAATCCTCTTGCGCTGGCAAGCGCGGGGCACGGCGCATGGCAAATGACCGGCCAACGGACATTCAACCTTACCTACGTCAATCTCACGTTCGATGCCTTCAGCAGCGGCAATCCGACGGGAACGCTGAAGGTGCGGCAGACCACCACACTGAATAAGAGCGGAAACTCTTACACCGGCTCCGGCGACTACACCTACTACGATCTGGACGGCAATCCCATCGCCAGCATCAGCGGAACGTTCACCATCACGGCCACTCGGATTGTGGTGCAGGCCCCAGCGTAACGTTCGCTGACACTGACAAATCATTGCGGGCAGCCGATCATGGCTGCCCGTTTTTGCTGCGTTTCTCTGGATAACTTCGATTCCATGGCGACTATTGCCCGGCACGCTAAGACCGCTTCCCGTACGGGGAAAAAGGCAACCGGACCAATCACTTGTAAGTTGTTGATTTGGAAATGGTAGGCACGATTGGATTCGAACCAACGACCTCTTCCGTGTCAATCAGATCCATGATACGTAAAACTAGGAATCCCCAATAGTTGCCCACCCGCGAACACACGCTCGGGAATGCTAAAGAATGCTATTGTTCCCTCGTTGTTCCCATTAATCCCGTAGGCAATCTCACCCCACGCGGCGAATTGGCTCGCCTACGACTTTCATGTCGGGAACGCACTCGCCTTACAGCGGACATTGGAGCACGCTGACCTTGCGACTACAGCGATATTGCCACCTCGCAGTTGCAGATTTGCAGGCCGCGCACCAGCAAATCAGCTTGCTCAAATAGCGACGAGGCATGGATACAATCCGAGGAACTATCAAACACTCTTGGGGAGATTCAATGAAATTCGCTTGGCTTCTCTTGCTGTTGGCAACTGCACATGCAGAGACATCGCATGTGACGGTCGTGCGTAATCTCCAACCAACTGACCCATCGCCCGTATCGCGTGCGTTCCGAGTTTTTGTCATCGAACGTGATATCGGAGCGAAGCACTTTAGTTGGGGATCGCAAGAGTTCATCGTTGGCGAGGACTACACCGTTATGAAGCAAGACACACGTAGCTTGACGGTGCTAATGCATGACAAAAAGGGACACGAGGTTAAAGAACGGCTCGACATCACGGGAATTACCGAAAAAATAAACGGGGATGGGATTTCAACGCACCAGGGCGCACACTCCACGCAACCCGGCACACGTTCGCAACTGGATATTTGCGCCGGGGAGGAAATACTTTCTCTTACAAAAGGTCATGGGGCACAGCGACCTTGAAACCACAAAACGATACGCGCACATGACAACAGCGGACCTCCAGGCCGTTCATGAGCGGCTCACGCTCCAAGCACGCTAATCAGAAGTTCAAAGGCCGATCTAATGTTGGTTCGCGAAAGCCATTTCGTGAACTGTATTAGAGATTTATGTGAATTTATTTATACCATGTAACTGATTAATACATATAGAACTTACGCTCAGATACCTCATATAATACTTAATACTGTCTCTAGATAGAGCATGCCTCCGCAGGAAAAAATTCCTCTTGTCCCCAAATCTCGTTCGGTTGGGGAGTGGAGCCCTGAACATGCCCGATATTAATGTGCTCACAAAAACACTCGAAGGAATGCCCGGACAAGCACTCGTAGCAATCGTGATTCTTGCCGGATTCGCTCTAGCTGGTTACGCAATTTACGCAGTGGTCACAGTCGCCAAGGGGAAACGCTAATGGATCGCAAACCGTGGGTAAAGATTCCTTCATCATGGATCGAGAAGGGCAGACTCAAGAATCTGAAATGGACAATTGGGGGCGACGGCTCCGATAAAACGGCGGCCCTGATGGGTCTCGTGGTGATTGCTCACTCTGCGAATGAAGAGACCGGCATCGCCCGCGTCACGTATGACGTGCTATGTGATGTGACTAGTCTCAGTCGCTCAAAACTATCAAATGGGCTCGATATTCTGGAGCGTATTAAAGTTGTCGAACGCATGCCGGAAGGGCGAAGCACATATAAACTCGCCAGCTATAATCCCCAACTTGGCTGGGCTAAGCTGCCATTTAAGAGCATGTATTCTGGCGGCAAAATTACAGCTTTTGAGGACTTTAGTTTGCGACGATCGTCAGAACTGGATGCCATGAAGCTGTTCTTCCTCTTTGTTGCGAGGCGCGATCGAAACACGAATGTTGCAAATCTTAGCTATGACAAAATCAGCGAGTATAGCGGTGTCGAACGAACGAAAATCAAAACGGCGATAAGCCTTCTCGCTGCACTATCGCTGGTCTATACCGAACAAGTTCCCAGCAATAAGAGCGAATTTGGGGTTGCGAACGCCTATCGTGTCGTCGGGGTAGATTCGACTGTGCATATGGGTACGAGAGGGCGCTCACTAGATGCGAACGATTTTGACGAGGAATGAGCGCAACGACTCATCGCACAGGATTCCGGATCAAATTTCTTGAAAAGCCAATGGTCAAACTGTGCTTAGATCTCACGCAGAAGGCGTCCTTCAGGCGTCAGTACATTCGTCCCACTGTCTCTAAGCTTCTGTACCTGCGTGTCATTAAGAAATGTAAACACCAGCGTCTGAAAATCTCCTTGTTTAGCAAGGTTTTTGCTGAGGAAATCTAAGAAGAGTGCAATATGATCTGTGTCGGGGTTTTGTTGGAGAGGCTCGTCCAAGATGACAACCCCGGGGTGAAGACCTTTCAATTCGGTAGACGCGGCTGCGAGCGCCAATGTATAAGCTGCGACAAGTCGAGCGGGATCACTCCCCGAGCCCAGGGCTCGAAGTCGTCGTACCCCGAGGTAAGGCTCATATTGACCTTGATCAATCCGAAGAGTATCTACGCCTCGATTTACTGCTGCACTATGGCCCAATGCGAGCAAGTACTGTCCGAGTCTTCTCTTGAAGACATCGACTCTGTATTCAATGTCAGTAATCGAAGCTGATTGTCCACGAGTGGCTTTGGCTTCGCCGACCCACTCATTTATCGCCTTCTGAAGCTCGTCAATATCGTTCGAAGTAGCATCGAGCCTTTCGACCAGGCGCTCTTGAACTGCTAGGCTCGCTGCCGTCTGGACAATTTGCTCACGAACCGGCCCGACCGATGCGGAAACGTCTTCGAGGACCCTCTGTGCCCCATGGAGCTCATTGTCCATCGTGGAGATTTGCGCTTCTGTCGTTCTGATCGCATTGCCTATTGCTGCAAGCGTCTGACGTGTGAGCGACCTATCACGCTTCAGCGCCTCAATATGGGCCGCGACCTCTGGTGCCGTCTGTTCGGTCAAATGAAAAGCGGTCGTGTCGAGTTCTCTGTGGCAAGTAGGGCATTCGAGATGTGTAAGCCGCCCTACTCCCGTTGTCTTAAGACGATGAACATCGGTTGCGGTGCGAATCCGATGTATCAGACTTTCGAGTAGGTGCTCATTCTCTGAGTACTGACCCCGAAGCGTTCTCAATTCAGAATTTAGCTGATGGCGACGCTGCTTTAAATCAACTACGAGCTGGGACGATGTCGATGAAGCAGATACGTTTGATGGATCAATTGGTCTCTCCGTTAAAGTCTGTCGAAGAGTGTTAATTCGATGCAATACAGTGCCTCGCATCGTCGGTATATCGACATTGGCGTCACGGCGAAGAACAGCGAGAAGAGTCTCACTTGACCAACGAGCTTCAACCTCTTTTACGCTTCCATTCGATGACCAATCTACGGCCCAGCCTTGCTTAAGGAAAATCTGCGTCGCGCGCTCAGCGAGAGCATGAGCCCGTGTACGGAGGTTGCTCTCCAAAGTGGCGGCTCGCAAATAATTGACCCTTTGGTTTACAGCGCCAAGTGCTCCGAGAGTATATTCGACAGACAGTTCGCGGATTTGTTGTTGACCATATCGGCCAATTTGGCGTGCTTGTATTTCGGTCCATCCCTCTCCCTGCTCGATATAAAAAAGCGGAGCAAGATTCTCCAAATAAACAAACGCCTCTGGGCCGTCGAATGTTGTGACCCTCTGAAGTGGCCAGCCGAGCCATTCGAATAGAAATCGCTGATACCCCGTCACCTCCTCGGTCATGCTTCCCAAACCGGTTGCGAGGGTCATTTGCGACACATTGCCATTGGCCCTTTGGACGATTCGCACTTTGTTGCGGTCATGTGTGATTCCGCGAGTTAGATCAAGCTCTTCACCATCATCACGCCGAATCGTAAGCTGAGCCTCCGAGGAAATGACGCGGATTCCCTTTGCATTCGGGAAATCCAATTCTTCAAGTACCGCCTCCGGGAAGAATGTCGGGTCACTGTCCTTCTTTCCGTAAACCGCTTCGAGGCCAAGGCACCAGGCAATCGATTCGACGGCCAGTGTTTTTCCAAAAGAGTTGGGAGCTGTTATCACTTGCAGACCGCGCGAGAATTGAAGTCGACCCGCGAAGTCACCTTGGTCTGACTTGCCTCGAATTTCGATGGAGACGATGTGCACTACCACCCCTCCAGCATGTCATTCGTAATTACGATTCCTTGCATCTCTCTCAATGCTCCAAGCTCTGATTCAAACAATGAACGGGCAAGGGCCTCAGAGTAAAGCTCCGTAATGATAGAAGCGTTAGTACCAAGCATGACGAATGATTCTTCGCGTCGCAATGCGCCAGCTGCCACTAAGAAATCCATCACATCATCGTGCAAAGTATCACTTATGAAACCGCGTCGCAGTCCCTCCTCGCTGTCCAGCGACCGCTGTGCATCGCGACGACTTAGAGACCATTCGCGAATCACAGGGACAAGCCAGGGGCGAATAGCGACAAACTGAAGGAGTTTAAGTCGACGGCTTTGTATTCTTGGCCTTATCGAATATTTGTCAGGTGCCGCGTGAGTCTGAAATGCAATAGCAACAATGAATACGCGGTAGTCGAGATCGTATACGGTCGACGGCGCGAGGCCGCGATTCGCGGTCAAATCCGGTTTGGCACCCGACGCTTCCAGAAGCCCCGCAAGCCTCCCCAATGGGCTACTCGTTGTCATTTGAGCCTTTCCAATTGATGTGACATGCGCCGACGAGCCTAGCGACCTCTCCCGATGCCAAGTCACGGACCATTGCCTTGCCGAAGCTCAACACAAAGTCGTCGCAGAAAATTTCCTCGCCAAATTCTTGCGCGCGGCTAATGGCCTCCCAAGGTACATCGGTCTTGTGCGTAAGAACTCTCATAAGGAGCCGTCTCCGTCCTCGTTCAAGGGCGTCGCGAAGCTGTGGCAGCCGATCATGCAAATGCGATTCAAAGACAATGGCCCTTTGCCAGTCGGACCGGAGAATCTCCGCAAGCTGCTTCACGGCATCCTCGTTGCCCGGCAGTAACGCTTCCGCAGCAAGCATCTTGGTATCGAAAGTTCTCCCTTGCGGCACATCAACGAGGGGCGATTGTTCGTCCAACTTTATTAGCAATTCACGATGTTTAAGCCACATCATCGTGGATTCATCGACGCCATATTGGTCAGCAAATTCCTTTGGGCCTCGAATAACTACGTCCGCATCAGGCGCTATCCATTGGCACTTGCTTACCCCCGCGTACTTTAAAGCATTTTGTTTGATTGGTCCGAGAGACTCATTACTTTCAAACCAGTTTGCAATTAGTGAGACATGGCAGATTCGATCCTTAGCTAGCGGCAAGGTACCGAAAATCTGGCTAAGAGTCTCATTGTCTTTATGAATAAATCCGGTCTTGCCCTTCGTCTCAAGCTCATATAAACGGCGGAGATCACTTGAGAATTTCTTCACCAATTGCTTTGTCCGCTGATTCGGGGTTTTGGCAGCATCGTATTTGAGTCCGTAACAGCAATAAGCTTTGCTCCCATTATGGGAGTGACCGTCCAAGCCGCCATCGCCCTGCGGATAGGCGGGGATGCTTTGGAAATTGCTCAGGGCAACCAACAGTCGTTGGACGATCGCGCGCTGAAAGTCATTCTCTTCAAGCTCTGAGAGCGTTTTTATGTAGGCATCAACCAGGCTGAGACTCAAAAATGCTCCTAGTTCCCCGTAACTAAAGGCGCATAAATGCTTAGAAGGTTCACCCACCAAAATAGCACCGCGCGGGGGCGGCGCGAGAGTTACGAAAAGGGCAAATCGAAACATAGGATTACCATTTCAAGCCATATGAGAGGCCGGGACTGTGCCGAGAGCGGGCGATGCCCATTATATTCGCTTTTTGTTCTCCTCTATCGAGGCGCAAATGATTTCTGAAGATGGCCAGGGGGCCTTAAATCTCGGCGACGAAGAGCGGGGAGCCCTCCGTCGCCCATAAATCTCCATGAACAAGTAATTCTGTGAATTTTGGACTTTTGGAGTCCAAATTCGGATTTATCAAAGCCTGTGTAAATAAAAGATCCCATGTGGGCTACGGCGCGGACTTGTTCAACATTTGACCCGGCCCCGGTACCCAGTCAATGCAGAATGCGGTTCAAAGTTAGGTCCAATAGTTTTTTTTGGAGGTGGACGCAACTTTTTCGAAATTTTGGTGTATAATTATGGATGGGGAAGTGTGTCTACGCAGACCTACAGCGCACATACTTTTAAATCTAGAACTTGCAAAGGGGGTATCCTAGCGGGCCTTCACTAAATCCATCCATACAGTACCGCGCATAAACAACAAAGCGTAGGCCGCCTCTGTGCGCCTACGCAACTGTGTCTTTTTAACTCTTCATCGGGGTTGCAGTTCGAGCTGCGACCCCATCACCACGCCTTGAATGGCGCAGAAAGTCAATCTCAATGAAAACAATATCACTGCAACACCGGAGCGTCAACAACCCAATTCATGTCCCCACCACAATCGAACAGCTCATCTTGCGGGCTAACCCAACCACGCCTGAGGACGAGTCTATCTTCCGCGACTTTGTGCAGCACTTCCGTCTCAACCCCGAACTGGCTCCGTTCCTGTTGCGCCAGTTTAAGCGGATGCGCAGGAAGTTTGGCCGTGTAGTTTTTGATTGGGCGTGGAATGCTGCTCAGCTTGAACTCGACACGCTCACACCTCAGCGGAGTAAGGCCACACTCGCGGATATAGGCGAAGTTGAGCGGGAGGACGAAGACGCAGACCAGGAAGTGTCCCTCGTGTTGCCCTCTGCGCTGAAGTCTTTCTATTGCCGCGCAATGCTCGTGTGTCACCCCGAGTTCATTGGACTCCTGAGGGTAAAGTACACTGCCGCAGACCGTGTGCTTGGCTTGATGCTCGCGCCACGGAAAGAGCGGGGAGACTACGGGCGCAGGCTGCTTTGGGCAGATGGCACACCCATCAAGAGGCAGCGTAAGGCGCAACCGCGCAAGCCCGTGCAATCTGTCCCCGTCTCTACCCTCGCTGTACAAGGCGAAGTGCTGAGCGGACTCATCGGGGAGGTAGCCTAATGGCTAACCCATTCTCAGGAATGCACGAAGTTCGCGTCATGAACCCAGCGGAGGACATCTTCGCTGGGTACTTTAATAGCGAAGTGGCCGCGCTGTCCGCAGTGGAGCGGCTGGGCAATTACACAGCAGCATGGGCCACACTAAACCCGCTCCGCGCCGATGCGTTGACATCGGACACCATAGTCAACCCCGCCGAACTGGTGCGGACGTACAACACAGCGGCGGACGCGCACATTGCCCGCCGTGAATGGCTGCTGTTGGACTTTGACCCTCCGCGCCCAACGCACACAAACAGCACAGACGCGGAGAAAGCAGCAGCACACCAGCAAGCGGAACAGTGCCGCAAGGAACTAACTGTAGTGGGTTGGCCCGCGCCGACTGTGATTGACAGCGGAAATGGCTACCACCTGCGGTACCGCATCAGCTTAGAGAACAATGCAGAGGCGCATGGGCTTGTGCGCTCGGTCCTGCGTTCACTTGCAGGGCGCTACTCAATGCTGGACGTGACCAACCACAACGCGGCACGGGTTGCCAAAATGCCGGGCACGTGGGCAAGGAAAGGCGAACACACAGGAGAGCGGCCACACCGCGTTAGTGCGCTCCTGTCAGAAGGTTCAGAGATGGTCACAGAGGCACAGTTAAAGGCAACTGCAGGAGACGTGCTAATTGCCGAGTATTCCGCGCCGGAGGAAATTACTGGCGATGAATCCAAGGTGGCACGGGAATGGCTGCTTGGCTACTTGGCGCACTATGAGCTGGTACCACGCACAGATGCACGGCGCACCACTGGCGGCTGGAAAATCGGGATCTACTGCCCACTAACAGAAATGGACGCACAGCCCCATGATGAAGGCGGGGAATCAAGCACGGTGCTGCAAATCATTAGTGGCAAGCTGTCCTTCAAATGCTCACACAACACTTGCGAAAAGCAAGAGAGGAATACGGCTATGTTCAAACATGAAATAGCGAGGCGCAATCCAATCCCATATGTACCGGAACCTGGACGGGATGCGGAGATTGTATTGGGAACCGCGCGGCGGACGCGGCCACTCCCACCGCTTTTGCAAGCTGACTTGGCAGTCGATTTTCTCAAGGACAACCAAGACTTTGCGCTCGTAACGGACGTGAATCCTATGCTGCTTGCTGCTTGGACGGGGGCAGCATGGGAGCTGCGCCCAGATAGGCGGCTCCTCAGCAAAGCCGTCAATGCTCACTTGAAGCGGCTGTACGCTCTGTATCCGCCTCCAGTGGAAGGACGGGACCGCCGGGGGATGCTGAAAGCAAGTGACACTCTCGGTGGTGTGGTGTCTTATGCGTGGCTGGATTTGCCGGAGGTGCGCCGGGAGCAATTTGACACGGATGAATACCTGCTCGGGTTGCCGGGCGGCTTGGTTGCTGATTTACGCACGGGAGTGGTGCGTCAGATGCAGCGTGAGGATTACGTTTCACGGTGTTTGACCGTGGCACCAGACGCAAGCCATCCCACCCCGCGCTGGACAAGGTTCCTGCTGGAGATTGCTTGCGGTGACCGTGATCTTGCGGAGTATCTACGGCGGCTGTGCGCCCTGTGTCTCACTGCCCATGCTGAGCATGCAATATTCGCTCTGTACGGCTCAGGCAGGAATGGCAAAGGCTCATTCATCCGTGTCATTCAAGGCATCCTTGGCAACTCTGCGGTGATGTTGCGTCCGCGTGAATTGGCGGAGAGCAAATTTGCCGACGACGCAAACAAGCGGACGCTTTCAACACTGGAGAGTGCGCGGCTGGTGTGCGTCCAAGAGGCCAAAACAGACAACCTGGACTTCCCGCTGCTGAAAGTCTTGAGCGGCGGGGACACGGTCAGCGCAGCATCCATGAGGGAGAATGCACGGCAAATTAAGCCAACGTGGAAGCTGTTTCTCACCACGAATGAGCAGCCTGTCTTTCCTGCTGATGCTGCGTTCCGTGGCAGGGTGCATCTGGTTCCCTTCCGTGCTGACTTCAGTGAAGCGCCGGAGACGACCATAGACGCAACACTGCGGGGTGAGCTGCCGGGGATTCTCGCTGAGTTGGTTGCGCTCTGCCCATCAGTCGTTCGGGATGGGCTGAGGCCACCAGCCACAGTAAAGGGGTCAACGGATGAGCTGTTTGCTGAATTGGACGTGGCGGCCCGCTTTCAAACGGATTGCCTTGTGCCCGCGTCAGACGAGGCCGTTGCGGTTACTGATGTAAGCACGGCGGCAATCCTCTGGGCACAACGTGAGGGCTTGGACGTGGATGCGCGGGGAATCTTGGGTGAGCTGCGTAAGCGGTTTGGGAAGCGGTACACCGTCCGCAAGATTGGAGGCAAGAGTGTCCGGGTGTTTGCAGGCGTTCGGCTTCTGGACGCGCTCCATGCCCGCTCCGGTGTGACCGTCTCCGCAGCTTAAAGCATGAGCTACAGCGGCTACACGGTTTCTAACTTATCGGGTTGACCCTTTCAGAAAATAACTAAGGGGTGGGACGGATAAGGTGAAAGCCGTGTAGTTCGCGTAGCACCGTGGCAGACGAAAGGGCTAGATTGACGTGGCCTCGATTTTTCCAAGCCTTCACCTGGCGATCAACTACAATCTTGGGCAAGCCAATTCAGCCGCGTGAGAACGGAGCACACAGAATGCAACCACTCACGAGGCAGTCATATCAAAAAGGTTCTTTGACAATCGAGAAACGCGCATCCGGACAAGCCGTTTGGATATTCCGATGGAGGGAAGCCGGACCTGATGGAAAGCGAGTTCAGAGGAAAGCCTTAGTAGGAACGAAGCAGCACCTTCCTACGAGAACCAAGGCTGAACAAGCTGCCGCATCGCTTCGATTGGACGTAACCAAAGAACAACCCCAAAGAGCCAAAGCCGGATTGACTGTTGCTCAGCTTGCGGCTCATTACATCGACAAGGAGCTGAATGAACAGCAACCCACCAAAGCCTATTCCACGCGGAATTGTTATCGAACGATGTTTGAACAACACATCCTACCGCGCTGGGGCGATTACCGACTTGGAGACGTCCGTACAGTCGCAGTCGAAGCGTGGCTGGCAAATATCAAACTAGCCAACGCTTCCAAAGCGAAGATCCGGAATGTCTTTCACACCCTGTATAGCCATGGGCAGCGGTACGAGTGGCACAATGCCAACCCGATAACAAAGGTTCGGCAGAGTGCTCAAAGGCAGCGGGAACCTGACATTCTTGCTCCGGACGAACTGGCCCGATTGATGACGGCGTTGTCGGAACCGTTCCGTACGATGGTTTTCGTTGCGGCTGGTACGGGACTAAGGCGTGGTGAGCTGATCGGTCTGAAATGGCAAGATGTCGATTTTGAGGCTGGTTTGATTCATCCCCGTCGGTCCGTAGTAAACCAGAACATTGGGAAGCTGAAGACTCTTGCCTCTGGAAAGCCTGTGGCATTGGATGCAAGGCTCTCCAAGTCGCTCACGAATCTGAAAGCCGAAACACCTTTCAATCGTGCAGAGGATTGGGTCTTTGCGAGTCCGGCTTCAGTGGGTCAAAGGCCGTACTGGCCTGACATCGTGCTCACTCGCAGGATCAGACCGATTGCAAAATCCCTAGGGATTGCCAAGAGAATCGGCTGGCACACTTTCAGGCGCACCTATGCGACTCTGCTCAAATCGAGCGGTGCAGACGTAAAGGTGGTTCAGGAATCCTTGAGACACGCCAACTCTCGGATCACGTTGGAGCTCTACGCGCAAGCGCTGACTGTGGACAAGCGGAAGGCGCAATCCAAGGTCGTTACGATGATCCTGCCCAAAGCAAACCATCTTGGTCCCATGGTGGAAGCGGCAAACTGATGGAAACACTACACCTATCCGTTCCCTTAGTGTTCCCGTACGGGGAAAAAGGCAACCGGACCAATCACTTGTAAGTTGTTGATTTGGAAATGGTAGGCACGATTGGATTCGAACCAACGACCTCTTCCGTGTCAAGGAAGCGCTCTAACCAACTGAGCTACGCGCCTGTAGTGCGATCTTGATTAGTCTATCAGCACAA
>Ga0068853_100003172_pt1 | contig 12565 bp, 12 predicted proteins | sample KBSCornC32_FD_65655 | JGI IMG/M metagenome (GOLD analysis project Ga0068853, IMG submission 65655) | Corn rhizosphere microbial communities from Kellogg Biological Station, Michigan, USA - KBS Corn C3-2 | ecosystem: Host-associated > Plants > Roots > Rhizosphere > Soil ... | reverse complement strand
CCGGCGGCGATCAGGCAATTGCGGATCATCCGTTTTATCCCGATGCGCTTGATCGGCGATCCAGAGAACATTTCGCGAAAAGCGGCATCGTCGAGCGCCAGCAGGTCGGCGAGTCTCGGCGCGGCCAACTCCACCCGCGGAAGGAAGGCGCGGTTGGCTGCAGCAGCATCCGCAAAGCTGTTCCAGGGACATACCGCGAGGCAATCGTCGCAGCCGTAGATACGGTTGCCCATCGCGCGCCGGAATTTCTCCGGAATCGCGCCGTCATGCTCGATCGTCAGGTAGGATATGCACCGGCGCGCATCGATCCGGTGCGGGCCGACGAACGCCTGCGTCGGACAGGCGTCGAGGCAGCGCGAGCAGCTCCCGCAATGCTGGCCGTGGTCAGCGGGCGTGTCCGGCTCAAGGTCCAGGCTCGTCAGGATCACGCCGAGGAACATCCAGCTGCCATGTTCCCGGCTGACGAGATTGGTATGCTTGCCCTGCCAGCCGATGCCAGCCGCCTGGGCCAGCGGCTTTTCCATCACCGGCGCGGTGTCGACGAAGACCTTGAGCTCGCACCCCGCTTCCTCGGCCAGCCAGCGGCCGAGCGCCTTCAGCGCCTTCTTGACCGTCTTGTGATAGTCGCCGCCCTGGGCATAGACCGAGATGCGCCCCAGCTCCTGCCGCTCGGCAAGGGCCAGCGGATTCGTCGTCGGCGCGTAGCTCATCCCCAAAGCAATCGCAGACTTCGCCTCGGGCCAAAGGGCGAGCGGCGACACGCGGTGGTGCATCCGAGACTCCATCCAGCCCATGGTCCCGTGATGCCCCGCCTCGAGCCAGCGCTTGATCTCCAAGCCGGCCGCATCCGCGGCGTCAGCGCGCGCGAAACCGCACGCCACGAAGCCGAGCTCCGCCGCTTTCGCCCTTATTGCTTCCTCAAGCCTTTGCGCCCTATCCACGACCGCGCTCTACACCGGCGGCAGAAATTTTCGTAGGAATTTCAGTGCTCCAGCAGGTTTCGCATTCCGCCGCTTCAAACGCGCTCGCCGTCGAGGCCATAGATCTGGTCAAGGATTTCGACGGGACGCGCGCCGTCGACGGAGTTAGCCTCGCCGTCCCGCCCGGCTCGATTTACGGACTTCTTGGCCCGAACGGCGCCGGCAAAACGACGATCCTTCGGATGCTCATCGGCATCATCGATCCGTCGAGCGGAACGCGTCGGGTGCTTGGCCGCGAGCGTCCGCTCGATGCTGCGCAGGAGGTCGGTTACCTCCCCGAGGAGCGCGGCCTTTATCCCGCCATGCATGCGCGCGACGCGATCGCGTTCATGGGCGCTCTGCGCGGGCTCCCGCTCGCCGAGGGGCGACGCCGTGCCGACGTCTTGCTTGCCGAGCACAATCTCGGCGATTGGGCGAAGAAGCCGATCCGAACCCTCTCGAAAGGCATGGCGCAGACCGTCCAGCTGCTCGGCACCATCATCCACAAGCCGCGTCTCATCGTCCTCGACGAGCCGTTCGCGGGCCTCGACGCGATCAACCAGGGGCGGCTCGAGGAGCTGATCCGCCGCGAGACCCGCGCGGGGGTCACGGTGCTCTTCTCGACCCACGTCATCGCCCACGCGGAGCGGCTGTGCGAAAGCGTCGCGATCGTCGCCAAGGGGAAGATCGCGTTCGACGGTCGCGTCGACGATGCCCGAGCGAAGCTGAGTGCGATCGTTCGCCTCCGCACCCGCGCGAGCGACGGCCCGTGGCGGTCGGCCATCCCGGCAGGCGCTCGCCGCGAAGGCGATGAATGGGTGTTCGAGCTTCCAGCCGCGGGTCCCGAGCCGTTGCTTAGGGCGCTGATCGACGGCGGCGCCGGTATCGAGACATTGGCGATCGAACGTCCGGGCCTTCATGATGCCTTCGTCGCGATCGCGGGAAGCGCGGCGGCCGCGGCGATGGGCCAGGAGAAGGCTTGAATGATGCGCTTCCTCCGCTCGGCCTTCGTCATCGCCCGCCGCGACTTTGGCGCGACGGTGCTTTCCAAGACCTTCATCTTCTTCCTGATCGGCCCGTTGTTCCCGCTCCTTCTCGGCGGCGTGTTCGGCGGCATCGGCGCCCGTGTTGCGACCCAAACGGTCAGGCCAACGGTCGCGATCATAACCGAGCCCCAGTCGTTCACCGCGATCGCGACCGCCCGCGAGCGGCTTGCCGCGGCGACGAGCGACGACACGGTCATTCGCATCATACGCTTCGATCCCGAGCCGGATCTCGCCGCGCAACAAAAGCGGCTGCTCGCTTCGCGCAGTCTGCCGATCCAGGCGGTCCTGACGGGCTGGTACGGCTCGTTCCATCTGGCAGGCGACATCCACAAGGGTGACCCGACCGAGCGCCAGCTGGAGCTGATCCTGCGCAGTGCCGAGATGGGCATGTTTCCGGGTCCGCCGGTCCACGTCCAACCAACGAAGAGGATGTCGCCCGCCTCCCTGGTCAAGGACCGCGCCTTGACCGCGCAACTTGGTGAGATGCTCCTTTTCTTCCTGACCATCCTTCTGTCCGGAATGTTGCTCAGCCAGCTGATCGAGGAGAAATCGAACAAGATCATCGAGGTGATTGCGGCGGCGGTCCCGATTGACGCCTTGTTCGTCGGGAAGCTGTTCGCGATGCTTGCGGCGTCGGTCGTCGGGATCGTCGTCTGGCTGAGCGCGGGAGCTCTGCTCATCCAGGCGGTGAAGTCGGGCGGAGTGCAGACCCTTCCGCCACCAGCGGTCGGATGGCCGGGCTTCCTGATTCTCGGGGTCGTCTATTTCGCGATGAGCTACCTCCTTCTCGGCGCCGCCTTCCTGACGATCGGCGCCCAGGCCGCGACGGTGCGCGAAGTTCAGACCATGTCGATGCCGATCACCTTCGGCCAGGTCCTGATTTTCGGGCTCGCTTCGACCGCGGTTGGCTCACCCAATTCGCCGATCGCCATCGGAGCCGCGATCTTTCCCTTATCCTCGCCGATGGTGATGATCGCGCGCGCGGCGCAGGAGCCGCACTGGTGGCCGCACCTCGTCGCGATCCTGTGGCAAGCGGCTTGGGTCGCGCTCATCCTCCATCTCGGCGCCAGCATGTTCCGAAAGACGGTCCTCAAGTCGGGCCCGCGCCGCCGTTGGTGGAGTCGCAAGTCCGTGGCATAAATCCCCCGCCGCAGGGGGGCCCAAGTGTCATGATCCTGTTCAAACGTGTCGGGGAGTCATTCCGACATATTGAGGACCGCGAATGGCTGCTGCTGTTCCTCGAAACGCTGGGGGTCCTGGTCGGAATTCTCCTCGCCTTTGAGCTCCAGGAATGGGCCCAGCGTCGAAGCGAGGCGGCCAAACATCGCGAAATCATGGAACGGCTGTTTGAGGAATCCGAGCAGGACGTTGGCTCGTTGCGGGATATCCGCGACGTGTTGCTTGCTCAGAGCAAGAAAGAAATCGAATTCGCGACGCAGCTCAGCAGCGGAAAATGTCCGGCCAAACCGATGTGGGACGCCGTCGGAACCGTTCAGATGCTGCCTTCCCTTGAACTGCCCCGATCGGTCTACGGCGAGCTCATGGGGTCTGGCGGACTTTCCTCGATCGCGGACCCGCGGGTTCGCAAGTCGATTGCAATGTTCAATTCGAAGCTTGCATGGGCCGAAGGGCAGATCGATTATTTCCGGCGATTCCGTCCGGAGGTCGTGTCGGAATCAGATAGCCGGATGCACTTGCGCTACGATCCTCGCGCCGACGATCCCGAAGTGGAGGATTATGATCAAGCTGCACTGTGCAGCGACTCCGCGTTCCGCAACCGGATGGTGAGCGCAGCGCGAAATCACATGGTCTTCGCAAAGTATCACGACGGCGTAATGCAGTACGCCATCGACATGTGCGGTATGCTCGGCGAAAGCATCGGCCGAACGTGCCAACCCGCATATGGCGGTTCGCTCAAAGGCGATGATGCCGTCACGCTACGAAACGCGATCGCCAGGATGCGAAGACAGGCCTAGCCGATCGCCTCGCGGGCCATCTCGGTGAGCTTCGCCATCAACGCCCGGTGCGGGAAGGGGCCGTGGCTGATCCGCGCGACGCCGGCTTCGGCCCAGACCTTCTTGCCCGGCGCTCCCGGGAAGGCGATGACGTTGAGCGGCAGCGGCACTTCGCTGACGACCCGCGCGATCTGCTTCGGGTCTGACAGGCGCGGAACGAAGAAGCCACTCGCGCCGGCATCGGCGAACGCCTTGCCGCGCTCGACGACCTGATCGATCAGCGCATCGTCGTGGGTTTGCGTCTTCAGGAACAGGTCCGTGCGCGCATTGATGTAGAAGTCGCTGCCAACCGCGCGCCGGATCGCGGCGATTCTCTTTACCTGAAGATCGAGCGGATGAAGCCCTTCGCCGCCGATCACCTGATCCTCGAAATTGCAGCCGACCGCGCCCGTTTCCTTGAGCCGAGCGACATTCGCGCCGCCTTCTTCCGGATCGTCCGAATAAGCGCTTTCGAAGTCGACCGTCAGCGGCACGTCGACAGCCTCTACGATCCGCTTCGCATTGGCGAAGGCGAATTCCATCGGCACCTTCTGCCCGTCCGGCCAGCCGTTCGCGTCCGCCACCGGATGGCTGCCCGTCGCGAGCGCCTTGGCTCCCGCACCAACCACGGCAAGCGCGCTCCCCACATCCCAGATGTTGTAAAGAATGACGGGATCGCCCGGCACGTGAAGGGCGGCGAATGTCTCGAATTTGCTGGCCATGCCGAGCCGCTAGTCCCGCGCGCTGCGCCGCGCAATTGCTGGCGGTCCTTCGGGCGAAGCCTTACATGCGCGCGTGATGGCCGAGACCATGCTCGAATCGCCCGCTTTGCTCGAGGGCCTTCCCGAGGCGGCGTTCATCGCTTCCGATTGGCGCGTGCTGACCGCGAACAGCGCGGCGCGAGCCTTGCTCGGTCGGGACATCCAGGGAGCCGCCCTCGACGAGGTCATTTCACACCCCGCCGCGCTGGAGGCGCTCGAACGTTCGGGAATCGACGAGGCGGAGGAAGTCGAGCTCACGGGCCTCGACGGCTCGCGGCGGCATTGGCTGATGCGCACCGCGCAGCTCGCCGACGGCACCTGCCTGGTTCGCTTCGTCGACCGCAGCGAGGCCCGCGCCGCGGAGCAGATGCGCGTCGATTTCGTCGCCAATGCGAGCCACGAGCTGAGGACTCCGCTCGCGACGCTGATCGGCTACACCGAGACCCTTCGCGAGCAGGACGAGCATATCGACCCTCCCACTCGCGAGCGCTTCCTTTCCGTGGTCCATGACGAGGCGCGGCGGATGCAGCGCGTGGTCGAGGACCTCATCTCCCTGTCGCGGATCGAGGCCGAGAAATTCACCGCGCCGACCGACGCGGTCGATCTTGCGCCGATCATCGATCAGGCCCTGAGGAGCGCGCGCCGGATGGCCGACGAACGCGGCTCCGAGCTGGTGCGCGACGTCGAGGCGGACCTTCCGAAAATCGCCGCCGATTCGAGCCAGATCGACCAGCTTCTCGACAATCTCATCACCAATGCGCTCCGCTACGGCGAGCCCGGAACGCCGGTCAGCGTCTCTGCCGACGCCGAAGGCCCGATGGTCCACCTCGCTGTCACCGACCAGGGCGAAGGCATCGCGCCCGAACACCTGCGCCGCGTGACCGAACGCTTTTACCGGGTGGACACCAGCCGAAGCCGCTCGCTCGGCGGTACCGGCCTCGGCCTTTCGATCGTCAAGCATATCGTCGAGCGCCACCGAGGCCGCCTCGCCATCGACAGCGAAGTCGGAAAGGGAACGACAGTCCACGTCCTTCTGCCCGTCGCGGTTTCATAAAAGTGTCACGTCGCGACGATAGGAAGACATCGCTGTGACAAAGCCTACGCTCCTGCTCGTCGAGGACGACCGGGCACTTGCCGACCTCCTCATGTGGCACTTCGATCGCGAAGGCTATGAGATCCTCCGCACCGCCGACGGCGACGAGGCGCTCGTCCTCGCCGAAGAGCGCGTGCCCGATCTCGTCATCCTCGACTGGATGATCGAGGGCGTCAGCGGGATCGAAGTCTGCCGCAGGCTGCGGCGGCGCTCCGCTACGGCGCACGTGCCGATCATCATGCTGACCGCGCGCGGCGAGGAGAGCGACCGAATTCGCGGCCTCGAGACCGGCGCGGATGACTATGTCACCAAGCCGTTCAGCCCGCGCGAATTGCTCGCGCGCGTCGGAGCGGTCCTTCGCCGGGTGCGCCCGGCCCTTGCCGGCGAGCAGCTCGCATATGCCGACATCGAGATGGACCTCGAGGCTCACCGAGTCCGGCGCTCGGGCAAAGCGGTGCAGCTGGGTCCGACCGAATTTCGCCTGTTGCGCCACTTCATGGAGCGACCGGGCCGGGTCTTCTCGCGTGAACGCCTGCTCGATTCGGTCTGGGCGCATGACCCGGAAATCGACGCTCGAACGGTCGACGTGCACATCCGCCGCCTTAGGAAGTCGCTCAACGAAGGCGGCCTCCCGGACGTGATCCGCACCGTTCGCTCCGCCGGCTATTCGCTCGACGCCGAAGGCTGACTTTGTCACAAAACTGAAATCGCCACGTCACCGGACCGCCGCTGAGCCGGCTTAGCACCGTCGCGAATCTCGACGGAGGAATCAGCGTGAAAAAGATGATGCTTGCGGTCGCGGCCGCGGCTCTTGTGACGGCCGGCTGCGGTTCGAAAACCAGCGGCAACAATGCACAAGCCTCGGGCAGCGCTCAGTTGACTGGCGCAGGCTCGACCTTTGTCTATCCGGTGCTGTCCGCCTGGGCTGCTGACTACAAGGCGCAGTCCGGCACCAGCGTGAACTACCAGTCGATCGGCTCCGGCGGCGGCATCTCGCAGGTCGAAGCCGGCACCGTCGATTTCGGCGCCACCGATCAGCCCCTCAAGTCCGACGAACTGGCCAAGAACAATCTCGCGCAATTCCCCGTGATTGTCGGCGGGATTGTCCCCGTCGTGAACATCCCGGGGCTCGACGCCGGAAAGCTCAAGCTGACGGGTCCGATCCTTGCCGACATTTACCAGGGCAAGATCAAGAACTGGAACGACCCCGCGATCGTGAAGATCAATCCTGGGCTTGCGCTTCCCAACGCCGCGATCGCGTCGGTCCACCGGTCGGACGGGTCGGGCACAACCTTCAACTTCACCCATTATCTCAGTCAGGTCAGCCCGAGCTGGAAGGCGGGCCCCGGCGAGGGCAAGACCGTCGCCTGGGCTGGCGGCGTCGGCGGCAAGGGCAATGAAGGCGTCGCTGGCTATGTGAAGCAGTTGCCCAACTCCCTCGGCTATGTCGAATATGCCTACGTCGTCCAGAACAAGATGACTTACGCGCTGCTTCAAAACGCAGCTGGCAATTTCGTCGCTCCGAGCGCCGAGGCGTTTGCGGCCGCTGCGGCCACCGCGGACTGGAAGAATGCCAAGGACTTCAACCTGGTGATGACCAACGCGCCGGGCGCGCAGGCCTACCCGATCGCGGCCAGCACCTTCATTCTCCTGCCCAGGCAACCGAAGGACAAGGCGAAGTCGGACGCGGCGATCGCCTTTTTCAAATATGCCCTCGAGCACGGCCAGGATCAGGCGAACAAGCTCGATTATGTCCCGTTGCCTGCGGACCTCGTCCAGCAGATCGAAAGCTATATCGCCGCCAACGTGAAGTGAACGCGACCTTAGCTCACGAACCGGAACTGGCGTCGGTCCCCGCGCGAAGAAGCGGCGCGGGGGCCGACCGACTTTTCGGGCTGGTCACGGTCGGTGCGGCCTGGCTGGTCCTGATCCTGCTCGGCGGCGCCGCGGCGTCGATGGCGTGGGGCGGAAGGCTCGCGTTCAAGACGTTCGGCTGGCACTTCGTCACCAGCCGCGAATGGGACGCGGTCGCCGGCCATTTCGGTGCGTTCGTCCCGATCGTCGGGACCCTCGTGACCTCCGGAATCGCGCTGATCATCGCCGTTCCCGTCAGCATCGGAATCGCCTTGTTCCTGACCGACATCGCGCCGCGCTGGTCGCGGGGGCCGATCGCCATGGCGATAGAGCTTCTCGCCGCCATTCCCAGCATCATCTACGGCATGTGGGGCCTGTTCGTGTTCGCTCCGTTCATGGCCGCGCACGTCGAGCCGTGGCTCAGCGACAAGCTCGGGCCGCTGCCTGTACTCGGCGCATTGTTCTCCGGCCCCCCGATCGGAATCGGCATGCTGACTGCCGGGATCGTGCTCGGGATCATGGTCATCCCGTTCATTTCCTCGGTCGCGCGCGAAGTGTTCGGCGCTGTTCCGACCGCGCTCAAGGAATCGGCGGTCGCGCTTGGCTCGACCCGTTGGGAAATCCTCAGCCGTGTGACTTTGCCCTACACGCGTTCGGCGATCATCGGCGCGATCTTTCTCGGCCTCGGCCGGGCGCTTGGCGAGACGATGGCGGTGACCTTCGTGCTCGGCAATGCGCATGACCTTTCGCTCTCCCTGCTGATGCCGAGCAATTCGATCGCCGCGGCAATCGCCAACGAATTCACCGAGGCGGACACCGACCTCTATCGTTCGTCGCTGATCGCGCTCGGTTTCCTCCTTTTCGTCGTGACGCTCATCGTGCTGACGATCGCAAAGCTCCTGCTCCTGCGGATCAACCGGCAGCTCGGACGGACTCACTGAGATGGCGATTCCCGCGCGCCGCCGGATCGCCGACGTTCTCGCCTTCGGTTTCGCGACCCTGGCGACCGTGTTCGGCCTTGTCTGGTTGACCTGGATTCTATGGACCACGCTGAGCGAGGGTGCGAAGGCGCTGACCCCGGCGCTGTTCACGCAAATGACCCCGCCTCCGGGCTCCTCGGGCGGTTTGCTCAACGCATTCTACGGAAGCGCGGTGATGATCCTCCTCGGCCTTCTGATCGGCGCGCCGATCGGAGTCGCCGCGGGTACCTATCTTGCCGAGCAGGGCCGCTATTCGAAGCTCGCGAGTGTCGTCAGCTTCATCAACGACATCCTCTTGAGCGCTCCATCGATCGTCATCGGCCTGTTCGTCTACGAGCTGGTCGTTCGCCCGGCAGGGCATTTCTCCGGCTATGCGGGGTCGCTCGCCCTTGCGATGATCCTTCTGCCGGTTGTCGTCCGCACCACCGACGAAGCGCTTCGCCTCGTTCCCAACCAGATGCGCGAGGCCGCCTTCGCGCTCGGAATGCCCCGCTGGAAGGTCACCTGGCAGATTCTCTACAAGGCTGCCCGGAGCGCCATTCTGACTGGCATTCTCCTCGGTGTGGCGCGAATCGCTGGCGAGACCGCACCCTTGCTGTTCACCGCGCTCAACAACCAGTTCTGGAGCGCGACCCTTAACGCTCCGCTCGCCAACGTGCCGGTCGTCATCTTCCAATATGCGCTCAGCCCCTATGACGAATGGCATGAGCTTGCCTGGGCTGGCGCGTTCGCGCTGACCGCCTTCGTTCTCATCCTCAATCTGCTCGTGCGGTTCCTGGCCCGCAAAGGAGCCCGAAAGTGAAAGACACCACCATGGCGCTGCGGATCGCCGTGGCCGACACGGCAACCACCGCCGGGCCGGTCAAGATCGATATCCGCGACCTCGATTTCTATTACGGCGACGGTCACGCGCTGAAGGACGTCAGCATGGGCATTCCGGCGAACAGCGTCACCGCCATTATCGGCCCTTCGGGGTGCGGCAAGTCCACTTTGCTTCGGACGATCAACCGAATCTACGAGCTCTATCCCGACCAATATGCGGCGGGCTCAATCGCGCTGGACGGCCGCAACATCCTCGACCGGCGATATCCGCTTTCGGATCTCCGGCGCCGCGTCGGGATGGTGTTCCAGAAACCGACGCCTTTCGCTTCCTCGATCCGCGCCAATGTCGCCTTCGGCCTCTCTTATTATGAGCGGCTCTCGAAGTCGGAAATTGACGACCGGGTCGAAGCCGCGCTCCGCCAGGCCGCGCTGTGGGATGAGGTGAAGGACAAGCTCGCGCATAGCGCGCTGGGCCTTTCGGGCGGCCAGCAGCAGCGCTTGTGCATCGCGCGCACCATCGCGGTGCGCCCGGGCATATTGTTGCTCGACGAAGCGACCTCGGCGCTCGATCCCATTTCGACCGCGAAGGTCGAGGAGCTGATCCACGAGCTTCGCGAGCAATTCACCATCGTGATCGTCACGCACAACATGCAGCAGGCGGCGCGCGTTTCGCAGCAGACCGCCTTCTTCCACCTCGGCGAGCTCGTCGAGTTCGGCAAGACCAGCGAGATTTTCACGAACCCGCGCGAACAGCGCACCCGCGACTACATCACCGGCCGTTACGGCTGATCGGAGCAAACACGATGCAGCAACAAAGCCGCGAACATACGCTGAAGGCCTTTGACGAGGACCTCAACCAGCTTCGTCATCTCGTCATCGAAATGGGCGGACATGCCGAGAGCTCGATCCGCGAAGCCATGCGCTGCTTGGTGGAACGCGATGTCGACGGCGCCGCCCGTGTCGTCGATGGCGACCGCATCCTCGACGCGCTCGAGCTCGAGACCGAGAATCGCGCGGTCGAGGTCATCGCGCTCCGGGCGCCGATGGCGAGCGACCTTCGCGACGTAGTCGCCGCACTGAAAATCTCCGGAGTGGTCGAGCGCATTGGCGACTATGGCAAGAATATCGCGAGGCGGGTGCCGCTGCTCGACGAGGTCGGCGACATCGAGCCCGTCTCCGTGCTCATGGAAATGGCGCGCATGTCGACCAACATGGTCCATGACGTCCTCGTCGCCTTCGTCGAGCGCGATGCGGCCGCGGCGCAGGACGTTTGCCGGCGTGACCACGCGGTCGACGATTTCTACGATTCGGTGTTTCGTACGCTCCTGACCTTCATGATGGAAAATCCGCAGAACATCGGCCAGTGCGCGCATCTGCTGTTCGTCGCCAAGAACCTCGAGCGGGTCGGAGACCATGCGACCAACATCGCCGAGATGGTTTACTATGCGGCGACCGGAGAGCGGCTGGTCGACCAGCCGCCCAAGCGCCGGAAGGAACGCAGGCGCTAAGCCACAATGACGAAAGAAAACGGCCCGCCGAAACCGGCGGGCCGCTCCTTGTTGGCTGCTGCCATGCGGCCTATTTGATCGACGAGCCGACGTAGCCCTGGATTCGCTTCACCAGCGCCGGCGGCAGCGGCACGTAATCGAGGCTCGCCGCCTGCGGCTGCCCTTTGGTCAGCGCCCAGTTGAAGAATTTGCGTGCCTGCTGGCTCGCCGCGGCATTCTTCGGCTGCTTGTACATCAGCACGAAGGTCGAAGCAGCGATAGGGTAGGAGCCTGCGCCCGGCGCATTGGTCATGACCAGGTTGAAGTCCCTGGCGTGCGCCCAGTCGGCCGTGGCGGCTGCGGCGGCGAATGTCTTCGCATTGGGGGCAACGAACTTGCCGGCCGAATTCTGCACCAGCGTGTAGGCCATCTTGTTCTGCACGACGTAGGCATATTCGACATAGCCGATCGAATAGGGAATCTGCTTCACGTAGCCCGCGACGCCCTCATTGCCCTTGCCGCCGATTCCGCCGTTCCACGACACCGTCGTTCCCTCGCCGAACTTCGACTTCCAGCCGGGGCTGACCTGGCTGAGATAGTGGGTGAAGTTGAACGTCGTGCCCGATCCGTCCGAGCGATGGACCGCGGTGATGTCCTTCGCCGGGAAGTGGAGGCCAGGATTGATCTTTGTGATCCGCGGGTCGTTCCACGACTTGATCTCGCCGGCGTAGATTGCCGCGAGCACCGGTCCGCTCATCTTGACCTGGCCGGGATGCGCTCCCGGGATGTTGATCACCGGAACGATGCCGCCGATCACGACCGGGAATTGCGCCAGCCCGGCGGCCGACAACTCGTCAGCCGAAAGCGGCTTGTCGGTCGCTCCGAAGTCGACCGTCCCCGCCTTGATTTGCGCGATTCCGCCGCCCGAGCCGATCGACTGATAGTTGATGTCGTCGCCGCCGTTCTTCTTGAAGTCGACCGCCCAGCGCGACAGCACGGGGTAAACGAAGGTCGATCCGGCGCCGGTGATTCCGGCGCTCGCCGGAACCGTGACCGCGGTCGCGGCCGCGAAAAAGATGATTGATCGTGCAAAGCTGTTCATTTGGACCCCCAGGGTGTCACACATGCGAATGGCGGGAGCGCCATCGGGGAAATCCTAGGTATTGGCGGTGACACGGCCGTGACGCGATTGTTGCGGGGATGTTGCCCCGCGCCCGCGCGCGGCCACTTAGTTTAATCCACCATTATTACCTGTGGCGAAATCGCCGCACGAAACGCTGTCATAAAAGTGAAAGCAACGCGTCACCGACTCATCAGCAGTGGCGGTTAGCGCGGCACTGACATCAACCACTCAGCTCGAATTCATTCGCGGGGGATTTTCATGAAATACGGTCTTTCAATTCTGCTCGCATGCACCGCTTTGGTGCCCGCTCCCGCGCTCGCGCAGGCAGCGCCGACGGCCGACGATATCGCCGCGCTGCGCGCGCAGATCCAGGCGCTCCAGTCGCAGCTCAACCAGCTCCAGGCCGCGCAGCAGGCGCAGGCCGCCGAAGTCGCGAAGGTTGCATC
>Ga0068853_100003169_pt1 | contig 12574 bp, 8 predicted proteins | sample KBSCornC32_FD_65655 | JGI IMG/M metagenome (GOLD analysis project Ga0068853, IMG submission 65655) | Corn rhizosphere microbial communities from Kellogg Biological Station, Michigan, USA - KBS Corn C3-2 | ecosystem: Host-associated > Plants > Roots > Rhizosphere > Soil ... | reverse complement strand
GAATCGACGGAAGAGGAGACAGATGTGCCTCGCTTTCACCGGAACGCGATCCTTACCTCCGCGTTCTGTCACCGTCCATTGGCTCTTATTCAGGACCCAATCTACGAACGCGCCAATTGCATCAGGAAGTGATTTCTCGACAGCGGATTTGGCCAGCCTTACCTTTGCGTAAGGTTCAGGGATACTGAGGGCGACCACTGATGGCTGATCGGGGAAATGGCTCCGTTTCGGCGACAGCGGAACATAGTCGGCCTGAAGGGTTTTCCGATCCCATCCATTTTCGGGGCGAATGCTGCGTTGACGAAGTTCTGAATATGCGGGTCAGACCTGAAGCTCGTCGTGAGTTGAACCTCGACCGCTCCCGACTCGATCAGGCGATCCCGTATGTCGTAGTAAAGACCTACATCGGCACGCCGAAATCGGTAGATGGCCTGTTTAGGATCGCCAACTATGAACAGCTTGCCCGAGACCACTTGGACCTTCCGCCAATCGCTGATTGCAGGATCAGACGAAGAGAGAAGCATCAGCACTTCCGCCTGCAAGGGCTCGGTGTCCTGAAATTCGTCCACAAAGATGTGGGTGAACCTTTGCTGCATGTCGCGCCGCACGGTTTCATTGCTGCGGAGCAAATCACGGGCTCTCAGGAGCAGATCGAAGAAGTCGAGTTTGCCACCTCGCTCTTTCAGTGCCTCATACTGTGCGATAGCTTCACGTAATTCCGTTGCGAGGAGTGCAGCAAGATCGGCGTCAGCGGTCCGCGAGAACTGTTGCAGGGAACCGACAAGAACGTCGTGCGCAGCAATTACCTGGTCACGTGAGACCCCCACTCCGTAGTTGCCTCGACCCTTCTTCTTGATCTTGAAATCCCAGGACGACCCAAGGCTGATCAGCCGTGCCTCGAGGCCGTCGTAGTCGCGCGATTGGTTCTTCTCGGCAGTCTTGATGTAGTCGCTCAGATCGCGACATTCTCGTGTCTGCAGGTAGACGACATCCTCGGTACTGCCCGCCTTCCGTGTAAGGTCCGCAAACCGGTGGAGGTTCGTCACAAGCCGGTCGATTTCATCTTTTCGGTCGAAACTGGGACGGGACCATGGAGCTTTGAAGTCGCGCCAACTCGCCAGGGTCCATCCTGCCTTTTCGAGCCTTGCCATCGGCTCGTCGTCCCTGGAATGGCGCCGAAGTGAGCGGCGAACTCCTTCTGGCGGGTTTTCGAGCGTTCCTACGATCCACGTGCGAAATGCAGACGCATAGTGCTGCTGAGAAGTCGTTTCATCCAATTGTTCAAACTGAGGGTCTATGCCGGCTTCGACCGGACGTTCGCGCAGTAGATCTCCACAGAACGAATGAAGAGTCGCGGCCCGGGCTTCTTCGAGGTGCGCCAACGCCTGCTCCAGGTTTCCGCGACGGATCTCGTCGTCCCCTGCAGCTGTGCGCGCATTTTCGAGCTCCTCCCGAAGACGCAGTTTGAGTTCGCCCGCTGCCTTGTCCGTAAATGTAACCGCCACTATGCGGTCCACCATGGTCCGTCCGGAAGCGAGCACAGCAACGATGCGATTGACCAGTTCGGTGGTCTTCCCGGTCCCTGCCGCGGCCTCCACGATCAGAGTCGTGTCGAGGTCGTTGCGGATTCTGTCACGAGCCGATTGATCTTTTAGCGTCATGGCATTTCACGAAGCTTTAGAAGCTGTTCAAGAGGTTCCTGAGCTTTTCGCTCCGTTCTTAACTCTTCATAGGGTCCGCAGACGGGCGAGTACTCGCACCATTTGCATCCGCTCTCCTTCGGAGCAGGTGGGAAGAACCCGTCACGTATGGATGCGTCGATCGTGGATAACACGCGACTAGCGGATACGCGGTTTTGCTTGTCCATCAGAACTGTTCGCTCGGAATAGCCGCCGGCCGCAGTGCAAAAAGATAGCCGGGCTTCCTTCACCGGAGTTCCTCTCAGCTTTTCGACCGCCAATGAGTAGAGGACCGGCTGTAAAACCTCGCCTTGTCCGACCACCATTCCAGGCTCGGTTCGATTCTTGCCCGTTTTGTGATCGGTCAGCCGAATTACTCCTTTCTCATCCTTCTCTGAGAGATCGACGATCCCGCGCAGCAGAAATCCGTCCGGCAGAATCGCCTCCTGCTGAGTGCTATTGGGATCTCTACCCTCGTCCAGGGGTAGCCCAAAAGCGAACTCGATCAAATCGGGTATGTAACCGTCCTGTCGTTCGGATGCCTGTGTCAGCCAACCGCGTAGGTCTGATCGCAGCGATTCGATCTCATCACGCCAGACCCGCTCGATCGCCGGCGCATATTTCTCGTGGTACTCACTGGCGATTTCCTGCAACAGTGCGTCCATCGTGGCTTGCGCTTTGGCAAGATTCGATTGCGTGATCGGCAGCATCTCCTTCGCCCGGGCGAGACGAAAGAATTGAGCCAAAACCGCGTGATACATGTGTCCGCGCGTCAGCGGATCCAGCATCTGAAGCTGAACGCTCTCTTCCCGCGGTGACAACCTGTGAATCGCGGATAGCAGGAACTTATACGGGCATGCGGCAAAAGCTTGTAGCGAGGTTGGCGAATAGCCTCGGGCTGTCAGCCGATAGCCCGCGAGTTGCGCTTTCGTTGCATCGGTTGCTTCGCACAGACCATCGGCAGCACTCCATTTCTTCTGATGCCAGCGTGCCCAGCGCGCTCTGAGTGAGCGACCCAATTCCGGGCTCAGTTCCAGCAGATACCGTGCCGTTCCGCGGACCTCCTTGGGATCTGCGGCCAAAAGCGGTCGCAGAACCGAAAGATCGAATTCGATGTCATCGATCGCATCCCTGACATCTTTCGGGGCGAGCCATGCCAGCTCCGCTCCTGAGCTTTGGGCTGCACCAATTTCAAACTCCTCGACATTCGGTAGCCTGCCCAACGTTGTCCTACGAATGTCCAATGCGTAAAAAGAAGGTACCCGCAGCCGAGCGAGCCCAACTTCAACGCGAGGATACGAGAAGAAGAGTGTCTCTTCAGCTGCGCCTGCCGCGATGCGCAATTGCATACGCTCTTCTGCAGCCCGGTCCGTCATTGTCTTGAGACTGAGATCGGTTGACGGAATCCGCTCTCGATCCCCATCGAGGAGGATTGGATCCTCACGCAGTTTCTGAGGGAAGACTCGTTCTGCGAGACCTGGAACAAACACGATCTTGAATGTCCGTCCACGAAACTGATCGCAGGTGCCAATGAACACGCTTCCATAGCGGCTGCGCGGTGGTTCGACGGATAGTTGCGTCAACCGATCCGATAGTGCTTCGCGCACCTCTGAAAGCGTTACCGGTCCAACACCTGCGATGGGGTGCAGTTCTGCCAGAACGGCAAGAACATGTTCAGGCCGACGAAGAACAATCAAAGCAAGGCTTTGCACATGCCCGAGCCACTCACCCCAGAGTGCTTGTTTCGGGAACTCGCTAAGCACATCCAGGATGGGCAGAGCGAAGCGGCGAAGGTGGTTCAGATTGGACCTCTGTCTCAGGAGGTTCGCAATCTTGGGCGAGTCCGGCTCATCCAATTTGACGGCCACGATCTTCCGCTCAATTTCGTTGTCGAGTCCATTTAGTCTCCGTTCCCATCTTTCCCGGCCGCCGAGGACGGCAGCCTCAATCAGTAGGTCCTCCCATTTCCATGGCGAGCGCAGAGAACCGCTTACCATGGGAGCTTCTTCTTCCGCTTGTTCGGGAAGGGGTTCAGCAGCGACTATCTCTTTTACAAGGGTCCCTTCGGAGGACAAAAGATCATCGATTGCTGGCACCCACTCATCGCGACCACTCGGGGCCGCACCGTGCTCATTGAGAGTTGGAACTTGACCAAGGGATAGGTACTCAGCAAACCTTTTTGCGCTGAGCTCTTCCTCGGCGCAAAGGAGCAGCGCGATAAGCGCTCGCCCCGAAGGGTCAGGCCGGCGAACGCCCCGCGCGAAGAATGCTCCGATGCCTGCCCGTTCGAGCGCTGCCTCAAGCATCGGCGCATAGGTCTGTGGCGAGCGCAACGCGATACCTATTTGGTCGAATGCTATGCCGGAGCGCGCGGCTACGTGAATGCGGCGGGCGATCTCCACACACTCCCGCCCCTCGCCGGGCGCCGAAAAGAATTGCACGCCCCCGTCTTCAGCATAAGAGGATTCCGGGGTTGGACCGAAGACATAATGTTGAACGCGGTCCAGGGATGTTGCTGCAGTGGCCGCGCTGGATGAGTACTCATCCGCCATTTCGTGATATGCGGCTCTGCTACGCTCATCTTCATTAGGAATTGTTGCAAGAATCGTAAGAGATTGCGGTTTAAGCGCCTTAAGAAACTTACGTTGAGCGACAGAGTCGATCTGCACATCGAGGAGCAACAACGGGTTCCGACAGAGGGTGGCAGAGGGCTCTTCCAGTTGCTCCCTTGCGATCGCATAGAGGTCGATCATGTCGGCAAGCTTCCCTGCTTGAAGTTGGGTCTCATATTCGGCCAGAAGAGCGGAAACATCTTCGCCCCGGTCGCCGAGTTGTGAAAGCTCTTTGTGACCGACTGCCGAAGCGCGCAATTCTCGGATTGTGGCTGCAAGTGCGCTGGCAAACCCAGGCTTATCTGCAACGGGGCCAAAGAACTTGAATCCGCGGCGTGTTCGCACCTCGAACACACATCGTATGGCGAGCGCGGCGCCACCCGCTGCTGTTAGCGGGGCAAGACCGCCGCGTGCCATTTCGGCGCGACTGAGCTGCATGGCGAACTGCGCCGTGCTGAATCGATGCATGCCAACAGTCGCTTCCTTATCGTACTCAAGAGAGCGGACGAAGTCGTCTGCTGAGCTTCGATCATCAGCAACAATGACCACTTCCGTTCCGGGCTGCAGGTCTGCGATGAACTGGCGGGCCTTCGCCAGACGTTCGGCAGCAGAAGCAGATTGGAACCCGGTAAGCATGGTTTGTTGGTCAGGTCTCCATCTTCTTAGCAAAGAACAGATTCATCAAGCCGGCGTCGCACTTCATAGCGAGCAGATCCGGATTAACCTCGAGCAATCGTATTCCGAATTGCCGCTTCTATCTTTGAGCCTCTTCTCGCAAAGGGGAGCGCCTCGAAAATCTCATCGGCTAACTCGTCGTTCGTGCGTAGTTTGCCGTCGGATTTCACCCAACGGAGAAGATTTCGCAATTCTGTGGCTGTGTATTCCTCGATCGACTTGTGCACCGGAATTGGTGGACTGGCGGAAGTCCGTGCTGTCGGTATAGGCGATGCAGCCATTGATCGCGAGGGCTGAGGTTCAGACGGAGGATCGACAGTAGCCGAATGTCCATTGCGATTTGATTTCTCAACTGCTGCGTCAAAAGCCTGAATTGCGCGTTGAATCTCTTCATCTCGTCGCAAAAACCAGTCGGTGGACCAGATTCGATGGAAGGTCCAGCCCAGCCTCTCAAGCTGCTGCTGCCGCAGTCGATCCCGATCACGAGCAGTGTAGCTTGAATGATATGTCGCGCCGTCACATTCGATGGCGAGGACATACTTTCCTGGTGCAGCGGGGTGGCACGCCGCAAAATCAATCCGGAACTTAGAGCAGCCCAGTTGAGGGACTAAAGTTAGTCCCTGAGAGCTCAATGTCTCGAACACATCGAGTTCGAAGTCATTCATCGGTTCGGTGGTGAGCTCCCCGTTGAAGAGGAGCCGACCGCCCGAACTCGCGTACTCGATGTAGCTCTTCAGAAACTCCAAGCCGGTCCCCGGGCGCACCTGAGAGCTATTGATATCGCTGTAAGCAAAAGAGGAAACCACAATGACTCTGCGCTTTACACGCGTTGCGGCCACATTCAGTCGGCGGCGTCCACCGACGGAAAGAATAGGGCCGAAGCGCAGCGGAAGGTTCCCGGCCCGATCCTTTCCATAACCAACGGAGATAATAATGACATCCCGCTCGTCGCCCTGGACGCGTTCGAGGTTCTTTACGAAAAATCTCTCCTGACGACCAGTGTCGAAAAACTCCGACAGCTCCGACCCTCCATTCAATTCCCGATCGAGTGCGCCCTGAATCCTATTGGCATGCTTGATGCCCATGGTAATGACGCCGAGACTCAGATCTGGCGTGCTGCGAGCATGCTGAAGGACCAGTTGGACGACCTTGTCGACTTCCGCACTTGAGCTCTCCTCCTGCCCATCAGATGTGGGGATGTGCTTCACGTGCACATGGGAGATAGCAGGCCCTCCGCCCGGGCCCGGGAAGGTCACGAGCCGATCATCGTAGACATGGTGATTTGAGAATGCAATAAGCGACTCGTCGCGACTCCGGTAGTGCCAGTTAAGATGGAAACCCTTCACAAAAGGGATCATCATGTCCAGCAGGCTCTCATAGCCGGTCGCATCAGCTTCCGAATCGTCATCTTCCTCAGCTGCAGCAAAGAACGTAGTCGGTGGTAGCTGTTTGTTATCACCTGCGACGATTACGTGCTTGCCGCGCAGGATTGATGGAATTGCGTCTTCGGGAAGTATCTGGGACGCTTCGTCGAAAACCACGTAATCGAAAATGCCTGTGGCGCCGATCAGCTGGCACACAGAAAGCGGGCTGGCCATCCAGCATGGGCATACCGCGGTCAGAACGTCGGCGGCCTCAGTGAATACCTTTCGAAGTGGTTTATGCCGGCGGCTCTTGGCGGCCTCGCTACGGATGATGCTTTCCTGGTCCGGGAAACTGTTCATCGCAGCAACGGCGTGTTCAGCATGAGCACGCCTTACCCGTGCCGAGGCAAGATCAAGTCTTTTCTCATCCAGCTTCTTGAAGTTCTCGACGTAACCATCGTGTGTAGAGCCCACGAACGCTCGAACTTCTGGATCGCTAAGCGCGGCCAAGTCCAGCGTCGAAGTGAGCCAAGTAAAATCGAAGGCAGAGATCCACTGATTTGCCGGCCTCATGGACACATGAATCTCATCCAATAACTTCTGCACTCCCAGTTGCTTCAGGTTTCGCTCAATTTCACAAACTCGACTGATTCGATATGGTGTAGCGGTGTCCTGAGCGAGTGCCCTAACCTTTTCGATCAGGAGAGGAATCGGCATTTCCTTCAAGCGAAGGCTCGATAAACGTTCTGCCTCGTTCAAGCTGCTCGTGACCTGCTCGGAAACCTGCGTACAAGAATCGGCCCATGGAATTTGCACGGGTGATCGCGCGCCCACTGCCCACGTCCGCCAGAAAATGAACACACGGGCAGCAGATTTCATTTCTTCCCAGACTTGCCTGGCCGGAGCTTTTCCCTTCGTTCTCAGCCCAAGAGCCTGCCGATAAGCCTGCTTGAAATTCCTGTTCGTCATGCGAACCCAGAGGCTCTTTAAGCCTCCGATGCAGCCAGGTTCCAACGCATTAGCGATAGCCTGTGCTTGGCCAAAGATCTCCTGCTGGTAGCACGAGAGAATCTCGTTCCCAGATGCTATTTCCCGCAATTGCGCCGCAACCTCTTCCAAATTCGAGGGCATGCGCATCTTAAAATCGGCGGAGATCTGGTTGAGGCCCGCAATCAATGAAGGCAGTCCTTCATGAGCGAGCCTTGAGAGGAGATCAAGCGCATTCTGAGCTGCCTGAGCATCCCTGAGTTCAACGCCGCACCATGGCGACATGTCAGTTCGGTTGAGCAAACTCTCAAATCCTGCTACTTCACGCAGCAGATCCCGAATCTGATTCGCTCGCTCCGGTGTGATGGCATTCAGGTCTGCACCTCGCCAGCGCACTGGGCTACTGGCTTCGGACGGCAATCTCAGTAGGTGGCCTTGCATCCGGAAGATGCTCATCCCAGTGGGGCTGAGCATTCTGTGCATCCGTTCGTCATGCTGGTTCAGTCTGTTTCGCCGGTCTACGAATGCACTATGCACTTCGTCCGCTGCTGGCAGAGCAGCGTCGCGCACCATGTTGAGCGTCCGGGCCACGTTCTCCATCACCTTCTTCGGCGCCAGTTCAGCTCCGTGCAGGTCAATCGCAAGGTGGTCCAAACCCACAGAGGTGAGCCGGTTCATAACGACTTCGAGCGCTGCCCGCTTTTCGGCAACGAACAGAACCTTCTTCCCTGTAGCTGCCAACGTCGCGATGAGGTTTGTGATTGTCTGACTTTTGCCTGTTCCTGGTGGCCCATGGACGACAGCGCTCTGGCCGGCCACGATCCCGGAAATTGCACACTGCTGGCTCGAATCAGCCTCCATCACTGCAAATTCCTTTGTCGGTGGTACTACGTCCAATCCCTTCGGCTCGATGTCCACATTCGAGCCACTCATCGCTTTCCGCGCGGACGAGTCTCCTGCGATTGCGGCAACGATGTCGTTGCTAATCAGCTCCGCTCCTCGGAGCTCCAGATCCTTCACCATTGCGAGCTTCTGGAAGGAAAAATTCCCGATCACTGCAAATGGCTGAGCCGTGAATCCCGGCACCTTCTTGGCGCGGGAAACAAGCAGATCCAATACACCTTGGACGTCTAGTTCCGGCTGGCCGGAATCATCCTCGTTTTCGTCCGGATCTGAGCAGAACTTGTGCAGAAGCTCCTCGCTCGTGATGGTTACGTTGAGCTCCTCATTCAGCACATGGATCAAAACGGGATTGATCTCAGGCTTGCCAGTGATCTCAATCTCTGCCGACTGGATGTCGTGCCCTCTGAATTTCAGGTTTACAGGGAACAGGAGTACGGGGGCGTAGGAATCGCGCCCCCCGTCCTCGGCGGTCCAGGAGCATCTTCCCAGGGCCAGGTAGAGTGTCGACAGACCCTTTTCCTCAAGGTTTTCCAATCCTTTTCGAGCGATCGTGCGAATGTTCGAAGCCGCGAATTGTTGGCCAGGCATCAGCAGCTCAGCCACTGCTATCGAGCCACCGGCGGAAAAGAATTGGATTAGTTCTTGACCGATCGACAGCTCTAATGCCCCGTTTACCACCGGTCTATAAAAGAGAAGATTATTTCGACGCGAAAGATCGATGAGACGGTTCTTCCACGCATCGCGAGACGTGGTGACCAAGGTCTCTCGAAGCTTGGCATCCGAAGGAAAGGTAGGGCCCGATGACATTGGCTTCAATCTTTGAACACCCAACTATATCGCAAAACGGGTCCAAGGAGACGAGCCAAACTGATCTGACACTCAGTTCCGCTGAACGCAGGTAATCGGCTTCTTGTCGCGCACTTGCCGCACACCGGACACGCACGGCATCAGGAAAATTGGAGTCAGATTGAAGATGCTCACTGTTGCCGGATAAGTGGCCGTTACCCCGGGCACCCAGAGTCTTGCGCCGAGGGCCTCGTGACGAGAAGGGCCTGCCGGTGCCAATCGTGCGGATGCATCTCCTCGTGAATCGTCGTTTTCAAAGGCCTCAGCCAATACTGCATCCATCACTTTGTTAGACGCTCAGAATCGGCCGCTTCCAAATCAATCAAGTAGCGATGCCGTGAGGAAATGGAATCTGCCTTACTTGTCTTCGTAAGCCATTCCCGATAGAGATCCTCACTCATTCCAGCCGATTCGGCAATTGAGTCGAACTTTTTGCGAAAGTCTTCGAAGAAATCTCTTAAATGGAGGTCGCACCCGAACCGCTTCGTGGCAATTAGCGTTTCCATTGAGCGACGTGTGGGCCGCATCACCGGTCCAACGGTGTTGTCGAGGTGTTTCATGACCTCTCGCGCATAGAGGTCTGCCGCCTGGATGCCCACATCAGTACGAGACGCAATAGTTAGCGTCTTTCGCAGAAACGGCGCGCAATCCCAATCCGAAAGAGTAGCGAGATGCGCATACAGCACGGCCGCGTTGTAGTTACTCTCGACGCGCTGGTCGAAGTAAAATTGGGCCTCATCTCGTGGAATAGCCCACTTTGTCCACTTCCCGCATTGAAGCACCACATCTCTGAAGCAGCGATAACAAGGAATGTCTGCTGGCCGATCGGGAAAAAACTCATGATAACCAGCTAAATCCATCCCAGAGCCGAATCCGATCAAGTGTGACGAGGCAAGAATCTTCGTTAATTCTGCATACAATTTCAGGTTTTCTGAATGGTCAGTGCCTGCGAAATCACCACGGTCAGTTTCGCAATCTGTAGCGTGGAAGGCCTTTCCCTGTAGGCGATCCTCCCAAGGCCCTCTAAACTCCACCCACTGTTGCTCCGTTCCAAATATTGCAGCGACAGCAAAAACTCGTTCCCTTTTCGGGTCATGGCTTTCATCGCCGAACACTTGCAGCATATGGTTCTCTCCGGCCGTCAGAATTCTGCTTCAAGATGCTCGCCGCGGTTCATGGAGACCTTGTTTGAGCGAGTCTAGCATCGAACAACAATTTGGCGCGCACCGCGTCTAGCTCGATGGCGGTCACTAGGACGTTACACAGGACATTTCCTAAGGGCTGAGATGTGAAATGTTGATTCGAGTGATTAATTTGCCTAGGGCTTTCGGCGACACTCGTTGGGAAAATCGAGTGGCAGCTGGAGATATATTCACGGATGAGATGAGGGCGACATCCAAAAGAAATCTTCGGCACTCATTGCCGTCGCCGACTGGAATGAAACCGGCCGATGATCTGTGCGCAACGCTTCCTTAATACCCATCATCCGTGAAAGATGAATCACAATACGAAGCCCACGGATGCCTGTTTCTGATGTACGACCTCCATGGGTACGAATAGGCAGCTCGTGAACAAGGCGGCTAGCGCTAGCCCACACTCGGTCGGTACCTTTCGTCTTCAGATCCAATCGCGCCAGCTGAGCTGCTAGGCGCCTCAACTCCATTTCTTGCCAAGTTGCTTTGTCTGATCTGAGTCTCAGGTGGGCAAGGCTTTACCGTCTGTCGCCCCGTTCAGACAACGAAACCGAGGTAAGAGGGGTTTCTGTCGAACCTTAGAAATCCTTCTTGACCGTCAGCAACCCAAAATTGTGTCCACTCATTCTGCAAGTCGAACACAGTTTTGCCGCCGGAGCTGTTCGCAACTGCAAAGCCTATCCAGGTGAGACCCATATCGAATATCAGACTTACCTGTTCGGAAGCCATAACTAAGAAACCTTGTATTGCAAGAGCCGGATCGTAGATGAAGGGCCCATCAAACGACCCGCTCAAATTTGGATTTATCGACCTAGTCAGATTCGGGTTGATTGACCGGGTCAGATTTGGGTTGATTGACCGAGTTAAATGAGGATTGATGCTTCGCGTCAAGTTTGGGTTGATACTCCGCGTAAGCAGCGGGTTGATGGAACGAGTGAGCCCAGGATTGATCGATCGCGTGAGGCTTGGATTCAGCGATTTGTTAAGGAATGGGTTGATCGCTCGGTTCAGGTTCGGGTTATATTGACGGCTTGTACGCGGATCCTTCCTCATCGCATCTCCTTCAGATCCTTGATGCTTACGCAAATTCTTCGCTATCTATTTCCTATCAGTATGCCATGCGTGGTCGGCGGCTGCTAGCAAGTCGAAGATGAGATATCGGGCCGAACCCGTGTTCGCAGCGGCGCGTCTGGAAACTCATCGATCCCAGACGAGCGCTTCGCCGGCTTGCTCCAAAGCCCGATTCTGTTATCGGGCTGTACATCACCGAAGCTCTGTCGGCATTCGAGCGCGGAGCATACTTCGCGGCGGCGGTTATCGTTCCTACTCATTTCCGATGTAACCCGGGAGATCCAGTAGTGCCGCCCAGCTAACTGAGCACCGGCAGTACTCGCAAATGGTGGTGATGGGAAGGAGGCTTCTCAGATACGGATTTCATGACGCCAGTCGCAAAAGCGAGACTTGAGATCAGCAGGCTGATGAACGCGACGAGTAATGCCCAGTTCGAGATTTGCTGCGTACGATCGAGAACCGCGCGTCCCGCTTGCGTGATGCGGAACAGGCTCTGATAGGCTGCGTTTCCAGAAGGCATTTCTTGTATTGGCACTTCATCGCCAAATCGTTCAACCCACCCGCGAAACTCGCAGGTGAGCAGTCCGCACATGAACTCCTCATCGCTATATGGGATGCCGTATTCCACCATCGGATGAGGGCGTCGCCCAGTCCCTTGTCCAGGCAACCCGATCACTCTCTGCCTGTCTACCCTCTTAAGAATTTTCCGGAGCCTGCGATCGCTAAAGACATACTTCTCCGCCATTGTCCACACCCGTCGACTTAATGAATATGGTGAATATTCTATGCTGAAGGCATATGTAAGAAGATGAAGAAAAAGCGCTATGAGGGCCTCGACCGCCTGCAAAGCAAGCATCTCAGCTCTGCTGTGTTCTTTGATCTTCGCGCGATGTTCTGGCGCAAGTTCCAAATAAAATCACTAAATCACATGATCAGCTTCTCGTAAGGATATGGGCCAAGCTGCAGTACGCATGGAACCAGGAAGTGCAGGCGGCATCGCACGACCTTTAATGCGCTGCTCGTCTTCAAGACGGCCAGGGACAACCGCGCCGTCGCCTCGAAGCTCAAAGTCGATACGACGGAAGCGCGGGCCTGGTGAGGGAGGAGGATTCCGTCGTCGAGAGCGAACGTGCAGCAAAATATTTCCGCAAGTTGCCCAGTCGCACCGCAACGTCGCTGACAAAGTGCGCGCGTTGTCAAAGGTCGAAAGAAGATGGCATGGCTGAGAAGGGACAAGAGACTGC
>Ga0068853_100003165_pt1 | contig 12583 bp, 12 predicted proteins | sample KBSCornC32_FD_65655 | JGI IMG/M metagenome (GOLD analysis project Ga0068853, IMG submission 65655) | Corn rhizosphere microbial communities from Kellogg Biological Station, Michigan, USA - KBS Corn C3-2 | ecosystem: Host-associated > Plants > Roots > Rhizosphere > Soil ... | reverse complement strand
CGTCTACCGTCACCTATGAGCGACACCGGGAGTAAGCAGATGCTGCGCGTCGCGGTGCCCAACAAGGGCGCCCTTGCCGAGAAGTCCGCCGAGATGCTGGCCGAGGCGGGCTACCGGGGACGCCATGAGTCCCGCGACCTCACGGTGCTCGACGTGGCCAACGACGTCGAGTTCTTCTTCCTGCGGCCCAAGGACATCGCCATCTACGTCGGGTCCGGGCAGCTGGACCTGGGCATCACCGGGCTCGACCTGGCCCGCGACTCGGGTGCGGGTGTGGAGCCGACGCTGGAGCTGGGCTTCGGCGGCTCGAACTTCCGCTACGCCGGCCCGGCCGGCCGCGACTGGAAGGTCGAGGACCTGCAGGGCATGCGGCTGGCCACGGCCTACCCGCGGCTGGTGGTGGACGACCTGAGCAAGCGCGGCATCGAGGCGGACGTGATCCGGCTCGACGGCGCGGTGGAGATCTCGGTGCAGCTCGGCGTGGCCGACGTCATCGCCGACGTGGTCGGCTCCGGCCGCACGCTGCGCCAGCACAACCTGGTCGCCTTCGGCCACGTGATCTGCAAGTCCGAGGCGATCCTGGTGCAGCGCGAGGGCTCGGAGCTCACCCCGGCCAAGGCGCAGCTGACCGCCCGGCTGCGCGGTGTGGTGCTGGCCCAGCAGTACCTGATGCTGGACTACGACTGCCCGAAGGCGCTGCTGGACCAGGCGCTGAAGACCACGCCGGGCCTGGAGTCGCCGACGGTCGCGCCGCTGGCCGACGAGAACTGGGCCGCGGTGCGGGCGATGGTGTCCCGCAAGGAAGCCAACAACATCATGGACGAGCTGTCGGCGTTGGGCGCCAAGGCGATCCTGGCCTCGGACATCCGCTCCTGCCGGCTCTGACGTCCAGGTGCTGACCGCGTTCGTGCCCATCTGGGCGCTGACCGTGCTCGGCTACCTGGTCGGCCGGTCCGGCGTGCTCGGCGACCGCGCCGAGCTGGTGCTGGGCCGGCTGGTGTTCCACGTGGCGATGCCGGCGGTCCTGCTCACCACCCTGAGCAGGACGCCGGTGTCCCGGCTGCTCACCCCGGCGATCATCGTGTTCGCGCTGGGCACCCTGGTCGTGGGCATCGGCGCGCTCGCCGCCGGCCGCTGGCTGTTCGGCCGTGGCCTGGCCGACCGGTCCATCGGCGCCATGGCCGCCTGCTACGTGAACTCGGCCAACCTTGGCGTGCCGGTGGCGATCTCGGTGCTGGGCGACGCCTCGTTCATCGTCACGGTGCTGCTGTTCCAGGTCCTGGTCATCACACCGATCGTGCTCACCCTGGTCGAGCTGGACGTCGCCGCCAAGTCCGGCCACCGCTGGCGGGACCTGCTGACGCTGCCGATCAGGAACCCGATCATCGCGGCGTCCGCGCTCGGCGTGACGGTCAGCGCGCTCGGCTGGCACCTGCCGGACCTGGTCAACGGGCCGCTGACCCAGCTCGGCGCGGCGGCGGTGCCGACGGCGTTGCTGGTGCTGGGCATGTCGCTGCACGACCGGGAGCAGCGTGAGCCGACCGATCGCCGTGAGCTGTGGGTGATCGTGCTGCTCAAGGCCATCGCCCAACCGCTGATCGCGTTCCTGGCCGGCGAAGCACTCGGCCTGGACGGACATCTGCTGCTGGCGGTCGTGCTGTGTTCGGCGCTGCCGACCGCGCAGAACGTCTTCGTCTACGCCCACCAGTACGCGCTGGACACCCGGCTGCCGCGCAACGCCGTGCTGCTGTCCACCGTGCTGTCCATGATCACACTGTCCGGCGTGACCGCCCTGCTGCGCGCCTAGACGGTCAACGCCGCGATCGCGTCGGGCACGGTGGCGTGCACCTGGAACGCCGGCATCAGGCCGCTGATCTGGAGCGGCCGCAGCACCACCCGCTGGTCGCCGACCAGCCGGAGATCCACCCCGGAGTCGTTGGCCCGATCCCGGGCCGTCAGCAGCACGCGCAGGCCGGTGGAGCCCAGGAAACTGACCCGGTCCAGGTCCACGATCACCGCCGGCGCCCCGCTGCCGACCGCCTGCCCGAGCTCGGCCTCGGCCACGTCGGCGGTCGACAGGTCGAGCTCGCCGCTCACGCGCACGACGACGGCGTCTCCTGCGGGCTCGGTGCGGACCGTGATCAGGTCGAAGTCGTCCGAGGACATGCGCACTCCCTTCGCCGAGCCACCTTGAGTGACCGGGCGTGCGGGTCGGGTGACCGACAGCCTAGTCCGCTCGGTCCAGCGCGGTCTCCACCCCGGGGTCGGGCTCGGGCCAGCCGGGGTAGGGCGGCGGTGTGCCGCCGAACTCCGGGCACAGCGCCTTGTGGTCGCACCAGTCGCACAGCCGGCTGCGGTTGGGGCGGAAGTCACCGGTCTTGCCGGCCTTGAGAATGGCGTCCCAGATGGCCTCCAGCGTGCGCTCGAACCGGCGCAGCTCGGCCTCGTCCGGCTGGTAGGCCAGGTTCTGCCGGTCCGACAGGTACATCAGCAGCAGCTGCCGCGGCACCACACCGCGCAGCCGCCACAGCACCAGCGCGTAGAACTTCATCTGGAACATGGCCTTGGCCTCGCCGATCTCCCGCGGCGCGGCCCCCGTCTTGTAGTCGACGACCCGGATCTCGCCGGTCGGCGCCACGTCGAGGCGGTCGATGTAGCCGCGCAGCAGCATGCCCGACGGCAGCTCGGCCTCGACCAGCAGCTCGCACGCCTCCGGCTCCAGCCGCCGCGGGTCCTCGAGGCCGAAGTAGCCGGTCAGCATCTTCTCGGCCGAGGCCAGCCACTCGGCCAGGTCCTCCTCCTGCTCGAACAGCTCGCTCAGCTCGGCCCGCTCGGCCAGCAGGTCCTGCCAGGCCGGGCCGAGCAGCTCCTTGGCCGTGTCGGGCACCCGCTCGCCGGCCGGCAGCCCGAACAGGCGCTCCAGCACCGAGTGCACGACGGTGCCCCGGATCTGCGCCCTGGTCGGCTTCTCCGGCAATCGGTCGACCGCTCGGAACCGGTAGAGCAGCGGGCACTGCTTGAAATCGCTGGCCCTCGACGGGGACAACGCCGGCCTGCGCACCACCTTCTCCATACCCGAAACGCTACCCAGCGGGTCTGACACTTCCGCCGGCCCCCATGCCTCGCGCGCGCGAACCCCACCCGAATGCCGCACGCCTTTTTCGCCACATGCGCTTCCTATGTGGCACCGGAGCGCAAGTACGAAGCGCATGTGGCAACACCGGCACCGGCGGCGGCTGTGATGTCACATGCGCTTCCTATGTGGCGTCAGGGCGCAAATGGGAAGCGCATGTGGCGAAAAAGTGGTGCGCGTCGACAGCTGGCTGTGAAGATGTCGTGACAGCGGCCCCACACCCGGGGCCCTAGTCTGTTTGCGTGGCCACCACCAGTTGGACCCGACGTGCGGGCGATCCCGATGGTGGCCTTCGCCTGTTCCGGGTCGGCTCGGTGCCGGTGCTGCTGGCGCCGTCCTGGTGGATCGGCTCGATCGTGGTCACGGCCCTGTACACACCGATGGTCGGCCAGCTGATGCCCGGCATCGGCACGGCGGCGGCGCTGGTGCTGGCGGCCAGCTTCGCGCTGCTGCTGGGCCTGTCGGTGCTGGCCCATGAGCTGGGCCACTGCGTGGTGGCGCTGCGCTACGGCCTGCCGGTCCGCAGGCTGCGGCTGTTCCTGCTGGGCGGCATCTCGGAGGTGGCCCGCTCGCCGGCCAAACCGGCCCAGGAGGGCATGGTCGCGGCGGCGGGGCCGGCGGTGTCGATCGTGCTGGCGCTGCTGTTCGGGGCGACGTTGTTCGTGGTGCCGCAGGGCGGCCCGATCTGGCTGCTGCTGCTCGAGACGACGCTGGCCAACGCGGCGGTGGCGGTGTTCAACCTGCTGCCGGGCCTGCCGCTGGACGGCGGCCGCATGCTGCGCGCCGCGGTGTGGGGCCTGACGGGCCGGCGCGGCACGGGCACCCGCACGGCCGTGGTTGGCGGCGGCATCGTGGCCGGCCTGCTGCTGTTGTGGGCGCTGCTGCGCCTGGTGCAGGGCACCAGCGACCGCTGGCTGTGGCTGGGCGTGTGCGTCGTGACGGCCTGGTTCGTGATCGCCGGCGCACGCAGCGAGCTGGTGTCGGAGCTGCAGCGCAGCTGGCCGGAAGGCGTGAGCCTGACCGACCTGGTCCGACCGGTGCTCCAGCTGCCGGCGGAGAGCCCGGTGGCCGACGCGCTGGCGGCGTCGGCCGGCAGGGGAGTGGTGCTGGTCCGCGCCGACGGCGTGGCCGCGGGCCTGCTGGACGAGGACGCCGCACGGAAGATCGCCGAGCAGTCGCCGCTGACGCCGGCCGAGGCGGCGGCGGAGCCGATCCGCCCGGAGACGGTGCTGCTGGACTCGGAGCCGACCGACGAGATCGCCGAGCGGGTGCGCTCCACCGCGGCCTGGCAGTTCCTCGTGGTGGACGAGGAAGGACGGCCGGCCGGCGTGCTGCGCCGGCAGGACCTCAGGGCCGCTGCCAGCGGCCGTCGCCGCACCTGAGACGATTCTGCGAACCCCGAAGGCGTGAGCAGAAGGCAGGACCAGGCAAGTGAGCGTGAGTGGGCCTTTCCAGGCCGGAGACCGGGTGCAGCTGACCGACTCGAAGGGCCGGCACTACACGATCGTCCTCGAAGCGGGCAAGGAGTACCACACGCACCGGGGCGCGCTCGCCCACGACGACCTGATCGGCAAGCCGGAGGGCTCGCTGATCACCTCCGCGGCCAACACCTCCTACCTGGCGATGCGCCCGCTGCTGCCGGACTACGTGCTGTCCATGCCGCGCGGCGCCCAGGTGATCTACCCCAAGGACGCGGCCCAGATCGTCATGTGGGGCGACGTCTTCCCGGGCGCCCGCGTGCTGGAGGCCGGCGCCGGCTCGGGCGCGCTGACCTGTTCGCTGCTGCGCGCGGTCGGCGACCAGGGCAAGGTCATCTCCTACGAGGTCCGGCAGGACCACGCCGACCACGCCATCCGCAACGTGGAGCAGTTCTTCGGCAAGGCCCCGGACAACTGGTCGCTGACGGTGGCCGACCTGAACCAGCACCCGTCGGCCGCCGAGGGCGGCGAGGTGGACCGGGTCGTGCTGGACATGCTCGCGCCGTGGGACGTGCTGGAGACCGTCCGGGCGGCGCTGATCCCGGGCGGCGTGCTGGTGGTCTACGTCGCCACCACGACGCAGCTGTCCCGGGTCACGGAGGCGCTGCGTGAGCAGCAGTGCTGGACCGAGCCGGAGTCGTGGGAAACGATGATGCGGCCGTGGCACGTGGTGGGCCTGGCGGTCCGCCCCGAGCACCGGATGATCGCGCACACGGCGTTCCTGCTGACGGTCCGCCGGCTGGCCGACGGCGTCATCACCCCCAAGCCGCAGCGCCGCCCCACCTCGGCCGGGAACAACAACAACTAGGCCGTTCCGCATACCTGCCAGCGGCCGTCCTGCTTCACCAGCCGGATGGCCGGCACGGCCACGTCCTGGCCGGTCTGCGGGTGCTTGACCAGCGTCACCGTGCCGGTGGAGCCGGTGACGGCCAGCTTGCGCACCTCGTACGGCACCTTCTCGCCGGTGCTCTGCGGGTTCTCCGACGAGCAGACGACCAGCTTGGCCGCCGCCACGTCATCGTTGGCCAGGGCGTCGGTGAACTGTTGGGCCGCGGCGGCGGCCAGCGGGTCGACCGGGCCGGCCGCCTGTGTGCCGGTGGCCTGCGGCGGCGACGGCTGCCCCTTGCTGGTGATCGCGATGACCGCCCACGCGCCCAGGCCGAGCATGGCCAGCACGCCGACGACCGTGCCGCCGATGATCCAGGCGTCCTTGCGGCGGGTCGGGCTCCGGCGCACGGTGGACGAGTCGAAGGGCGGCTGCTGGAAGCTCACGGATGAGCACCCTAGCTGTTGCAGACGAACCAGCCACCGGACTGCTTGGTGATCAGGACCGTGGCGTCCTGGCTGCGCTGCTCGCCGTTCTTGGTGCCAACGGTGTGGATCTTCGCGGTGGCGTGCGTGCTGTCGGTGGCGGCGATGCTCGTCAACTCCATGTGGGTGTTGATGTTGGGGTCGAACACCGAGTTCGGGGCGGTGGCGACCTTCGCGTACTCGTCCCGGTCCGCGGCGCACACGAGCTGCGTGGCCGCGTTGGCGTCGCGCTGGTTGACGGCCGCGACGAAGCGGTCGGCCACGGCCTTCGCCTCGCTCGAGGCACTGCCGCCCGAGCCGCTGGAGCTGCCGGAGGTCGGCGTGCTGCGGGTGGTGGTCGGCGCTGAGGTGTGGGTGGTGCTGGTGCCGGCCGACGCGGTCGTCTTCGGCTGGGGGTTGGACCAGACCCACCACACCACGCCGCCGAAGACGAGAAGCGGCACCACGACGACACCCAGCACGATGAGCAGCACCTTGCCGGTGGACCTGCGCGGCGGCCGGGGCGGCATCCCACCCGGGAACTGCTGCCCGAACTGCCCCGGTTGCTGCCCATAAGGCTGCTGGCCGTACTGCGGCTGCTGGGGGTACTGGGGCTGCTGCGGATACGGGTTCGGCGGCGGGTACTGCTGGCCGTACGGCGGCGGAGGCGGAGGCGGCGGGTACTGCTGCCCGTACGGATCCGACGGCGGCTGCGGCGGATAGGTCACTTCGTTGACTCCCCCAACCCGGTTTGCCCTGGGTGACGCGACGGGTATGCCCAGGTGTCCACTCCGCGGGACGACGGTCACGTTTGGGTGGATGTTCACGCTGTCGGCGTGGACACTTCCACAACCACGGCACTGCGTAGTGCCTGAGACGCACGGTAGCGGTTGGGAGGTTCCCCCTGACACCGGTATGGAGTAGTTCATCCGGCCGAGCGGGCGTTTCGTGGCCGTTTCGCGACCAGCACGCGGCCAGAGGTCCTCTCACTTGTCAGTGATCGCCGGTACCGTGGGAAGACGTAGAGCGGGAGGAGGGTGCCGATATGTCGACCGACCGTCCCGGCAGCCAGCCCGATGAGGGTGGCGAGCTGAACCACGGCCCGAGTGGCGCCGAATTGTCCGCGCAGATCAGGTTCCTCGAGGACGAGATCGCACTGCTGCGGCGCAAGTTGACGGAGTCCCCACGACACGTCCGGTTGCTCGAACAGCGCCTTGCCGAGGCGTCCGAGCGGGTGAGCCAGCTGACCGAGCGCAACACCAAGCTGGTGGACACCCTCCGAGAGGCACGCAGCCAGCTTCTCGCCCTCCGCGAGGAGGTGGACCGGCTGGCCCAGCCGCCCAGCGGCTACGGCGTCTACCTGGCCGGATACGAGGACGGGACGGTGGACGTGTTCACCGCCGGTCGTCGTATGCGCGTGGCGGTGTCCCCCGCCGTCGAGAGCGGGACCCTCAAGCTGGGCCAGTCGGTCCGGCTGAACGAGGCGCTGACGGTCGTCGAGACCGGCGGCTTCGAGCGCACCGGCGAGGTGTGCATCCTGCGCGAGCTGCTCAGCGACTACGAGTCGGGCGCGGCCCGCGCGCTGGTCGTCGGCCACGCCGACGAGGAGCGCGTGGTCTGGCTGGCCGACCCGCTGGTCGACTCGCCGCTCAAGCCGGGCGACTCGCTGCTGGTCGACTCCAAGGCCGGCTACGCCTACGAGCGGGTGCCCAAGGCGGAGGTCGAGGACCTCGTGCTCGAGGAGGTGCCGGACGTCGACTACCGCGACATCGGCGGCCTGTTCCGGCAGATCGAGGCCATCCGCGACGCCGTGGAGATGCCGTTCCTGCACGCCGAGCTGTTCCACGAGTACCAGCTGCGGCCGCCGAAGGGCGTGCTGCTGTACGGGCCTCCCGGCTGCGGCAAGACGCTGATCGCCAAGGCGGTGGCCAACTCGCTGGCCAAGCAGGTGGCGGCGGCGCGGGGTGACGACGACGGCCAGGCCAAGTCGTACTTCCTCAACATCAAGGGCCCCGAGCTGCTCAACAAGTTCGTCGGCGAGACCGAGCGGCACATCCGGCTGATCTTCCAGCGGGCGCGGGAGAAGGCCTCCGAGGGCACCCCGGTGATCGTGTTCTTCGACGAGATGGACTCGATCTTCCGCACCCGTGGCTCCGGCGTGTCCTCCGACGTGGAGACCACGATCGTGCCGCAGCTGCTGGCCGAGATCGACGGTGTCGAGGGCCTGGAGAACGTCATCGTGATCGGCGCCTCCAACCGCGAGGACATGATCGACCCGGCCATCCTGCGCCCGGGCCGGCTCGACGTGAAGATCAAGATCGAGCGGCCGGACGCCGAGGCGGCCAAGGACATCTTCTCCAAGTACCTCAACGAGACGCTGCCCATCCACACCGACGACCTGGCCGAGTTCGCCGGCGACGCCAAGCGCTGCATCAACGCGATGATCCAGCACACGGTCGAGCGGATGTACGACGAGTCGGACGAGAACCGGTTCCTCGAGGTCACCTACGCCAACGGGGACAAGGAGGTCCTGTACTTCAAGGACTTCAACTCGGGCGCGATGATCCAGAACATCGTGGACCGGGCCAAGAAGGCGGCGATCAAGGCCGTGCTGGAGACCCGCGAGCCGGGCCTGCGGGTGCAGCACCTGATCGACGCCATCGTGGACGAGTTCGCCGAGAACGAGGACCTGCCCAACACCACCAACCCGGACGACTGGGCCCGTATCTCGGGCAAGAAGGGCGAGCGGATCGTGTACATCCGCACCCTGGTCACCGGCAAGAACCAGGAGTCGGGCCGGGCCATCGACACGGCCAGCAACACCGGCCAGTACCTGTAATTCCACACTGCAATCCCATGGACGGCCCGGGTCTTCGGACCCGGGCCGTTTGTGACTCTTTCGGGTGAGTGGACGCGCCGATTTTCGTAACCGTTCGGTAAATCCTGAAAAGGGGCCGATCACCACTCTGCGTGGTCATTCACTCGTGCTGTCGTGCGAAAGCCGGGTCGCCCGGATAGCGTCTTGCCGTCAACCGCGGGCGAAGGGGGAGACGTGCTCGAACGACTCGGTCTGGGCCTGGCCGCGCTGGGCCGGCCCGCGTACATCAACCTCGGCCGGCAGGGCGCGCTGCCCGGCGTGCGGACCGTGCCGGCGATGCGGGCCGCCGCCTGGAAGGTCCTGGACGACGCCTACGCCGCCGGCATCCGCTGGGTCGACGCCGCCCGCTCGTACGGACGGGCCGAGGAGTTCCTGGCCGCCTGGCTGGCCGACCGCGCGCCCCGCGACGTCGTGGTGTCCAGCAAGTGGGGCTACGCCTACGTGGCCGACTGGCGGCCCGACGCGCCGGTGCACGAGGTCAAGGAGCACAGCCTGGCCCGGTTCGAGCAGCAGTGGGCCGAGACCGAGAACCTGCTCGGCCCGTGGCTCTCGATCTACCAGGTGCATTCGCTGACCGCCGACAGCCCGTTGTTCAACGATCCGCTGTTGCAGCAGAGCCTGTTCGAGCTGACCGACCGCGGCCTGCGCATCGGCTTCTCCACCACCGGCCCGGCGCAGGCCGACACCATCCGACGGGCGCTGGCGCTGACCGTGCACGGGCGGCCGTTGTTCAGCACCGTGCAGTCGACGTGGAACGTGCTGGAGACCTCGGCCGGGCCGGCGCTGGCCGAGGCCCACGAAGCCGGCCTGCACGTGCTCGTGAAGGAGGCGCTGGCCAACGGGCGGCTGGCCGTGGAGCCGCCGGCCGAGCTGCTGGGCATCGCCGAGCGGGCCGGCGTCGGGGCTGACGCCGTCGCGCTGGCGGCCGCGCTGGCCCAGTCGTGGGCCGACACCGTGCTGCTCGGGGCGGCCAGTCCGGCGCAGCTGCGGGCCAACCTCGCCGCCACCCGCGTGACGCTGCCGGGGCCGGACACGCTCGCGCATCTCGCGGTCGAGCCCAGCCGCTACTGGGGGCATCGGGCCGAGCTCGCCTGGAACTGACCGGTCGCGCGCGGGCCGGTGATCGTCGACTACTACCCTCGGGTGATTCCTTGTGACGAATCCCGGAGGGGGCAACGCGTTGCGTCGCGCGTACGTGGTCGTCGGCATTCTCGTGCTGACGGCGTCCTGTTCAGGCAAGCCCAACGACCTGCGGCACTACGCCACCCAGGACCCCGTTGCCACCACGACGTCGACGGCCGCGACCAGCACCACCCACACGACCACGCCGACCACCACCACGACGACGACGTCCGCTGATGTCGCCGGGGCGTTGATGACCGACGCCACGGTGCTGGAGATCGGCTTCCACCCCAACATTCCGCAGAAGTCGACGGTGCTGGCCGCGCTGCCCGTCTGCAACGCCTCGCTGAGCAAGCCGTCGGCCGCGACCGCCGGCGTTCAGACCGGGTGGGTCGGGGCCAGTGCCGTCACCACGATGACCGAGTACGTGGCCGCGTACCCGACCGCGGGCGCGCAGGTGTTGGCCGCCACGAAAGCCGCTCTGGTGTGTTCCCAGGCCACCAAGTACCCGCTCGCGCACGCCCCGACCGGCGTGGACGCCAGCTACAGCTGGTGCGAGAAGGGCAGCCAGTTCAGCTGCACCCTGCTGCTGGCCAAGGGCCACCTGCTGGCCCGGGTCCAGGTCGTGACGACCCCGGAGACCAAGGCGCAGACCCTGATCGGCGAGCTCGCCACCCCGGCGGCGGCCGCGCTGGCCGCGACGCCCACGAGCTGAGAACCCGGATCGCCCCGTCCACAGCCGGCCGGGGCGACCCGGTTCGCCGGCTCCGCTGGGCACGGAGCGCGGTGGTCAGGTCCTCGACCGCCGCGCACCTGTCCGGGGTGCGCGGGAGCCGAGGACGCCGGCGCCGCGATTGTCGGGTCTGGCGACCCGCGATGCCGGCAGGGGCAACCGGTCCCCCCTCGTGGCCGGTTGCCGCCCACCACCTGTCTACCGGTCCGGTGTTGTTCGGTGTCGCGAGCGGCCAGCCGAACAACGAGCCGTGAACAACGCGCAGGGGTTGCGCGGGGGTTGTAGAACGGGGGAATCAGCGGTTCTGCGACGGGAGTGACCAGGATGTCCAGTGAGCAGACGCACGTGATCGTCGGCGCCGGCATGGCCGGGGCCAAGGCGGCCGAGACGCTGCGTGCGGAGGGCTTCGACGGCCGGATCGTGCTCATCGGCGCCGAGCAGGAACGACCGTACGACCGGCCGCCGCTGTCCAAGGGCTACCTGTTGGGCGACCAGGACCGCGACAGCATCTACCTGCACCAGATGGGCTGGTACGGCGACAACAACGTCGAGTTGCTGACCGGCCGGCGGGTCTCCCGGGTCAACCGCGATGCCCACGAGGTTGAGCTGGCCGGTGGCGAGCGCATCGGCTACACGAAGCTGCTGCTGGCCACCGGGTCGTCGCCGCGTCGGCTCAAGGTCGAAGGCAACGACCTGGGCGGCGTGCACTACCTGCGGCGGCTGGAGCAGTCCGACGACCTGCGCGCGGCCTTCGCGCACGGCGGCCGGGTCGTGGTGGTCGGCGCGGGCTGGATCGGATTGGAGACCGCGGCCGCGGCGCGCAAGGCCGGCTGCGACGTCACGGTCGTCGAGCCGGCGGCGACGCCGCTGCACGCGGCGCTCGGCCCGGAGATGGGCGCCGTCTTCGGCGGCGTGCACCGGCGGCAGGGCGTGGAGTTGCGGCTCGGCATTGGCGTGACCGGCTTCAAGGGCGCGGGCAAGGTGGCGGCGGTGGCCACCGATGCCGGCGACATCCCGGCCGACATCGTGGTCGTTGGCGTCGGCGCGCGACCCAACTCGGAGCTGGCCGAGGACAGCGGGCTGGCCGTGGAGAACGGCGGCGTGCTGGTCGATTCCGCGCTGCGCACCTCCGCGCCCGACGTCTTCGCCGCCGGCGACATCGCCAGCGTGCCGAATTCCCGTTATGGGCAGCGTATTCGCGTCGAGCACTGGCAGCATGCCGTCGATTCCGGCCCGGCCGCGGCCAAGGCGATGCTCGGTCAGGACGTCGTCTACGACCAGCTGCCCTATTTCTTCACCGACCAGTACGACCTGGGCATGGAATTCGCCGGCTGGTTCGCCCCCGGCGGTTACGACCGGGTCGTCACCCGCGGCGACGTCGAGGGATCGGCGTTCTACGCGTTCTGGCTGGCCGGCGGCGAGGTCGTCGCCGGCATGCACGTCAACCAGTGGGACGACGGCATCGGCCCGGTGCAGGAGCTGATCCGCAGCCGCCGGGCCGTGGACGCCGACCGGCTGGCCGACCCGAGCGTCCCCATCGCCTGATTCGTTGTCCGGCCTCGTCGGGTGCTTGCCGAACCAGGGCGGGTGCCCGATGGTGGTCGGCCGCCGTGCTGATCAGTCGTAGTAGCGGCTGAGCCATTCCAGGGCGATGGCCCGGCCGTCGGGCACGAAGTCGGTGCCGGGATCCCGCAGCTGCGCGGCCAGTTCGTCCAGGTCCATCCAGCCGCCCGAGACGATCTCCTCCGGCTGGTGCACGATCGGCCCGTCCCAGGCCGTCTCGTACACGAAGTTGTGGCACCGCACCGGCGGCTGGTCGAAGGTGAACCGGTAGCGGAAGGTCAACGGCGCGCCCGTGATGCCGAGTTCCTCGGCCAGCTCCCGCCGGGCCCCGTCGGCCGGATCCTCGCCGGCGTCGACCACGCCGCCGACCCCGCTGTCCCGCAGCC
>Ga0068853_100003157_pt1 | contig 12598 bp, 8 predicted proteins | sample KBSCornC32_FD_65655 | JGI IMG/M metagenome (GOLD analysis project Ga0068853, IMG submission 65655) | Corn rhizosphere microbial communities from Kellogg Biological Station, Michigan, USA - KBS Corn C3-2 | ecosystem: Host-associated > Plants > Roots > Rhizosphere > Soil ... | reverse complement strand
AGGAAGCGCTCCATCGAGCCGCAGATCGCCCGGTGCAGCATGACCGGCCGCTGCTTGGAGCCGTCCTCGGCCACATATTCGGCGTCGAGGCGCTCCGGCAGGACGTAGTCGAGCTGCAGCGTGCCGCACTGCCACGTCCGCCCGATCGCGTCGCGCAGGTGGAACTCCAGTTTAGGGCCGTAGAAGGCGCCCTCGCCGGGCAGCATCTGCACCTCGCAGCCGGCCGCAATGGCCGCCCGCTCCAGCTTCTTCTCCGCCACGTCCCAGACCTCGTCCGTGCCGAACCGCAGCTCGGGCCGTAGCGCCAGCTTCACCGAGTCCAGCTCCAGCCCGCAGTCGCGGTAGACGCTCTCGAGCAGGCGCACGAACTTCGTCGATTCCGCCTCGATCTGGTCCTCGCGGCAGAAGATGTGCGCGTCGTCCTGCGTGAAGGCGCGCACGCGGAAGATGCCGTGCAGGGCGCCGGACGGCTCATACCGATGACAGGCGCCGAACTCCGCCATGCGAAGCGGCAGGTCGCGGTAGCTCTTCTGGCCGTGGTTGAAGATCTGGACGTGGCCGGGGCAGTTCATCGGCTTGACGGCCAGGACCTCGCCCTCCTCCGTCTCGCACGTGAACATGGCGTGGCCGAACTTCTGCCAATGGCCCGATTTCTCCCAGAGCTCGCGGTCCATGAGCTGGGGGGCCTTGACCTCCACATAGCCGTCGTCGTCCAGGCGGCGGCGCATGTAGGCCTCCACCGTGCGGTAGAGCGTCCAGCCCTTGGGGTGCCAGAAGATCATCCCCTTGGCCTCTTCCTGCAGGTGGAAGAGGTCCATGGCGCGGCCGATCTTGCGGTGGTCGCGCTTCTCGGCCTCCTCCAGCCGGTGCAGATAGGCCTCGAGGTCGGCCTCCGACGCCCAGGCCGTGCCGTAGATCCGCTGCAGTTGGGCATTCCTGTGGTCGCCGCGCCAGTAGGCGCCGGCCAGCTTCGTCAGCTTGAAGGCTTTGCCGACGAACTTCGTCGACGGGAAGTGCGGCCCGCGGCAGAGGTCCTTCCAGTTCCCCTGGCGATAGACGCTGACGTCCTCGGCCGCCGGGATGCCCTCGATGATCTCGGCCTTGTAGACCTCGCCGATCGACTTGAAGTGGGCCACCGCCTCGTCGCGGCTCCAGACCTCGCGGGCGATCGGCTCGTCGCGGTCGACGATCTCCTTCATCCGCTGCTCGATCTTGGCCAGGTCGTCCAGGCTGAACGGCTCGTCGCGCGCGAAGTCGTAGTAGAAGCCGTCCTCGATCGAGGGGCCGATCGTCACCTGCGTGCCGGGGAACAGTTCCTGCACGGCTTCGGCCATCACATGGCTGGCGTCGTGGCGCAGCGTTTCGAGGGCTTCGAGGCTGTCTCGCGACAGGACTTCGAAATGGCCGCCGTGCGGCAGCGGCCGGTCGACGTCATAGAGTTCGCCGTCCAGCTTGATCAGCGCCGCGCGCTTGGCGAGCGACGGCGCGATAGACGCCGCCACGGCCTTGCCCGTCGCGCCGTCGTCGTACTGGCGTTTCGAACCGTCGGGAAAAATCAGGTCGATCATGTTTCACAGGTCCGCTTGCGCGCCTTCCGGCGCGGAGGCGGCGCCGGGTCGTAGCCCGAACCGCCGCCCCAGGGATGACAACGACACAGCCTATGGCCGGCGAGCATTGCGCCTCGCCACGGGCCGTGGCCGATCAGGACGTCCGCCGCGTATTCCGAGCAGGTCGGAAGGAACCGGCACTGCCGCCCGATCAGCGGCGAAAGCGTCAGCTTGTAGGCGCGAAGCGCGCCCCTGACGCAGCGTTCGTAGAGGGTCATGCCGGCTACAGTGATCTCGCAATGGGCCCAGCGATTACGCTGCGCCTAGCGGGGGATCAAGCTGCGCCGGCGGGGCTAGTTCGCCCCTCGGCCCGCCCGGTCGCGGTCCGGACAGCCTCGGTCACGGCCTCGAACGCGAGCAGCGTCGAGGCGTGACGGGCCGGGTAGTCCTTCACCGGGGCGAGCATGGCCAGGTCCGAAAATCGTCCATCGGGCGCGGGTGCGCCTTCCTTCAACATAGCACGGAACTGGTTACGGGCCAGTTCCAGCTCCGACAGGCTGGCGCCGACGACGTGCGAACCCAGCACCGAGGCCGCCGCCTGGCCCAGCGCGCAGGCCTTCACGTCCTGGGCGAAGTCCGCCACGCGGTCGCCCTCCACCGTAACGTCCACCACCACGCGGCTGCCACACAGCTTGGCGATCTTCTCCACGCTGGCGTGCGGCGCGGCCAGGCGGCCCACGCGCGGCATGTTCGCCGCGAGCGCCAGCAGCTTCGCCGAGTAGAGGTCGTCGATCATGGCCCTTAGATCGGGGTCGGCGGGGTTCGAGTCAAATCGCGGTCGCGGGCGCCAACATTGCCCGAATGAAACCCTGCGACCTCTTTGTGGCCATGGGGCCGGGCGAAAGGCGCTTGCGGTCTAGCTGCTACGATATAACAACACACTTTCAACTCGGCGGACGAGATCATGACAGCGATCGCCGCCGGCGTGGCGCCGGCCCCCTAGGTGTTTGTCTCCGCACCATCTCCTTCCCGGAAATGGGCAGGCGGCGGCGCGATGCTCGCCGCCCTGGGCGCCCTCGTGGTCGGCGGGTGCGCGGCGGGCCCCGACTTCACGACGCCGGCGCCGCCGTCGGTTAGCGGCTATGTGGCAAGCCCGCTTGCCGCCACCGCCGCGGTTCCGGGGATCGCGGCGGGCTCAGCCCAGCAGTTCGTCAAGGACGCCGACCTGCCCGGCGACTGGTGGACGCTGTTCCATTCCCAGGCGCTGAACGACCTGGTCGCCCAGGCGCTGAAGGCCAACCCCGACCTGAAGGCCGCCCAGGCGGCGCTGCGCCAGGCCCACGAGACCACGCTGGCCCAGCGCGGCGCATTTTTCCCCAGCGTCACGGCGGGGTTCTCCGCAAACCGCTTTCGCCAGTCCGGCGCCCTCGCGCCGACGCCGGCCACCAACGCCCTGCAGTACAGCCTCTTCACCCCGCAGGTCAGCGTCTCCTACGCACCCGACGTCTTCGGCCTGACCCGGCGCACCGTCGAAGGCGCCCGGGCGCAGGAGCAGGCTTCCCGCTTCCAGATGCTGGCCGCCGACCTGACGCTCACCACCAACGTCGCCAACGCCGCGATCCAGGATGCGGCGATCAACGCCCAGATCGAGGCCACCCGCCAGCTCGTCGACATCAACGCGAAGATGATCGAGATCCTGCGGCTGCAGGCCTCGAAGGGTTATGCCGGCGGCCTCGACCTCGCCGCCCAGGAAAGCCAGCTCGCCCAAGCCAGGGCAGCACTTCCGCCGCTCCTCAAGCAGTCGGCCCAGCAGCAGGACCTGATCGCCGCCTTGACCGGCCGCTTCCCGGCCGAGGCGCCGCGGAGCCGCTTCACGCTGGAGAGCCTGACGCTCCCGACGGACCTGCCGCTCAGCCTTCCCTCGGTCCTGGTGACGCAACGCCCGGACGTACGCCAGGCGCAGGCCAATCTGCACGCCGCCAGCGCTGCGATCGGGGTCGCCGAAGCCAACCGCCTGCCGAATTTCCTGCTCACCGGCGACGCGGGTTCGTCCGCCCTGACCATCGGGCGCGTGTTCCACTCGGGCACGGGCTTCTGGGACCTGGGCGCGGCGATCACCGCGCCGATATTCCAGGGCGGCGCCCTGTTGCACCAGGAGCGCGCCGCCAAGGCGGCCTACCAGCAGTCGGCGGAGCAGTACCGCAGCACGGTGCTCACCGCCGTCCAGAACGTCGCCGACACGCTTGCGGCCATCGAGCAGGACGCCCAAGGCCTCAAGGCTGCGGCCGCCGCCGCCGAGGCCGCGCAGCGCACGCTTGAGCTGTCGCAGCGCCAGTACCGCGCGGGCTACGCCGGCTATCTTGCGCTGCTGAGCGCCGAGCAGGGTTATCAGCAGGCCCGCATCGGCCTCGTCCAGGCCCAGGCCGCCCGCTTCGCCGACACCGTCGCCCTCTATCAGGCGCTCGGCGGCGGATGGTGGCGGCGACCAGACCTCTCCGGGGCCGATTTCGCCAAGGACGCCCATGCAAACTAGACCGCTTTCCCGCATCCTGGCGGTCTGCGCCGTGGCGACGATGACGCTGAGTGCGCTCAGCGCCTGCGGCTCCAAGCCCGACGCCGCTGCGCCGGCCGACGCCAAGCCTCAAAACGTCACCCTGACCGCGGCGCAGCTGCAGCATATCCGCCTGGTGACCGTGACGCCGGCCCTCTTCCACAAGACCATTGAGGTGGCCGGCGTTGTGGATTTCGACAACGACCAGTCCACCAGCGTGACCTCGCCCATCTCGGGCCTGGTGACCCGGCTGCTGGTCTCGCCGGGCCAGCAGGTGTCCGCCGGTCAGGCCCTGGCGACGGTCGATTCACCCGACTTCGCCGCCGCCACCAGCGCCTACGCCAAGGCGGTCGCCACCGCGCGCACGAGCCGTCAGCTTGCCGACGCCGACAAGGACCTGGCGCAGCACAACGGCATCTCGGCCCGAGAGGCGCAGCAGGCCGAGACGGACGCGGTCAACGCCGCCGCCGACCGCGACGCCGCGCTCCAGGCCTTGCAGGGGCTGAAGGTCGACCCCAAGGCGATCCGCGACATCCAGGCGGGCCGGCCGATCAGCCATGTTGAAGGCGCCATTCGTGCGCCCATCGCCGGCACGGTGGTCGAAAAGCTGATCACGCCGGGACAACTGCTTCAGGCCGGGACCACGCCGGCCTTCACCGTCGCCAATCTGTCGAAGGTCTGGGTGATGGCCCAGGTCTCCGCTTCGGAGGTGACCGCGGTCAAGGTCGGCGATCCGGCCGAGATCGAGACCGGCGTCGGGTCGGCCCGACTGACCGGCGTCGTCGACAACGTCGCGGCCCTGGTGAACCCGGACACCCGCGCGGTCGCCGCCCGCGTGGTCGTCGCCAATCCCGGCGGCCTGCTGAAGAAGCAGATGTACGTCCGGGTCCGCCTCCAGTCGCGGCAGGCGAGCCGTGGGCTCTTGGCGCCGGTGTCGGCGATCCTGCGCGACGACGAGAACCTGCCCTTCGTCTATGTCGCCCAGCCACGCGGCGGCTTCGCCCGCCGGCGCGTGACCCTCGGCTATCGGACCGGCGACCAGTACGAGATCCCGAGCGGGTTGCAGGCCGGCGACCGCGTCGTCGGCGACGGCGGCATCTTCGTGCAGTTCATGCAGAGCCAGTGAGCGAAGCTACGCCGCCAATCGCGCCGCAGGGCGAGGCCGCGCCGCCGCGCGCCCCCTCGGTGATGAACCGGGTGGTCACCGCGGGCTTGCGCCAGCCGTGGCTCGTGGCGCTCATGACGCTGATCCTCATCGGGGTCGGCGTCTGGTCGCTGCAACGGCTTCCGGTGGACGCCTATCCCGACCTCTCGCCGCCGATGGTCGAGCTGATCACCCAATGGCCGGGTCACACCTCCGAGGAGGTCGAGCGGCTGATCACCGTCCCTTCCGAGATCGAGATGAACGGCCTCCCCGGCGCCACGGTGACGCGGTCGATCTCTCTCTACGGGCTTTCCGACCTGGTGATCACCTACAAGGACGGGACCGACCGGAATGCGGCGCGCCAGGAGGTGTTCAATCGCCTCGGCGACCTGGACCTGCCCGACGGGGTAAAGCCGTCGGTCTCGCCGCTGACCTCGCCGTCGGGCCTGATCTACCGCTACGTCCTCCAGAGCACCGATCGTTCGCCGATGGAGCTGAAGACCTTCGAGGACTGGGTCGTGGAGCCCGCCCTGAAGGCCGTGCCCGGCGTTGCGGACGACAGCGGCTTCGGCGGCGGCGAGATGCAGTACCAGGTGCTGTTCGACCCGGACAAGCTGGCCGCCGTGGGCCTCACCGCCAGCCAGGTGGAAGCCGCGCTGGCCGCCAACAACGCCAACGCCGGCGGCGGATTCTACTCCCAGGGCGGCCAGTTCTATTACGTCCGCGGCGTCGGGCGGCTCGAGACGCTGGATGACATCGGAAACGTGGTCCTGGCCGTCCACGACGGCGTGCCCGTGCTGATCAAGGATGTCGGGCGAGCGGTGATCGGCATCGCGCCGCGCCTGGGCGAGTTCGGGTTCGAGACCCAGGACGACGCCGTCGAAGGCGTGATCATGCTGCGCACGGGGGAGAAGACGCAGGAGGTCCTGAAGGGCGTCACGGCCAAGGTCGACGACCTCAACCAGCACGTCCTGCCCAAGGACGTGAAGGTCGTCCCGTTCTACGACCGCACCGACCTGATCAAGTTCACCACCGGCGTGGTGGAGGCCAACCTGCTGCGCGGCATGATCCTGGTGGTCGTGATGCTGATCTTCTTCCTCTACGATTTTCGCGCCGGGCTGATCGTGGCGGTGACGATCCCGCTATCGCTGCTCTTCGCCTTCACCTGTCTCAACATCCAGAAGGCGTCGGCCAACCTACTCTCCATCGGGGCGATCGATTTCGGCATCCTGGTCGACGGGGCCATCTTCATGGTGGAGAACATCTTCCGCCAGATCGCGCTGCGCCAAGGCACGCCCGCGACGATCTACGAGATCATCCGCGACGCCGCGGCCGAGGTGGACCGGCCGCTGGTCTACGCGGTGGCGGTGATCGTGGTCAGCTTCCTGCCGATCTACGTCCTTTCCGGCCCCTCCGGCGCCCTGTTCCGGCCCATGGCCGACACCATGATCTTCGGCCTGATCGGGGCGCTGTTGGTCACCCTGCTGCTGCTGCCCGTGCTCTGCGCGTGGCTGATGCGCCGCAACGTGCGCGAGCGGACCAACCGTCCCTTCGAATGGCTGAAGGCCCGTTATGCCCGCGGCCTGGACGTCTGCCTGAGGCATCGCTGGGGGACCGTCTGGGCGGCGGCCGCCGTGCTGGCCGCGACCCTGGCCATCACCCCGCTGGTGGGCGCGGAGTTCATGCCGCAACTCGACGAGGGCGCGCTGTGGGTGAGGGCGACCATGCCCTACACGATCTCCTTCGACGAAAGCGCCAAGGTGGCGCCCAAGGTGCGCGCGATCCTGAAGAGCTTTCCGCAGGTGACGACAGTCTCCTCCGAACTCGGCCGGCCGGACGACGGCACCGATCCCACCGGCTTCTTCAACGTCGAGTTCTTCGTGGGGCTGAAGCCCTATGCGGAGTGGACAGGCCCCTATCGCGACAAGGCCCAGCTCATCGCGGCCATCAACAGGAAACTGGAGAGCTTCCCCGGCATCACCTTCAACTACACCCAGCCGGCGCAGGACGCCGTGGACGAGGCGGAGACCGGCCTGAAGAGCGCGCTGGCGGTGAAGATCTTCGGTCCGGACCTGAAGACGCTGGAGACCAAGGGCAAGGCGATCAAGCAGGTCCTGCAGCACGTTCGCGGGATCAAGGACGTGACCCTGGTCCAGGAACTCGGCCAGCCCAGCCTGACCATCAAGATCGACCGCGCCAAGATCGCCCGTTACGGCGTCAACGTCGCCGACATCAACGCCCTGGTGCAGGCTGCTATCGGCGGCGACGTGGCCACCCAGGTCGTGCAACGGGAGAAGCAGTTCGACCTGGTGGTGCGGCTCGAGGAGCAGTACCGCGACAATCCCGACAAGATCGGCGCGATCCTGGTGGCGACCCCCGGCGGCCAGCAGATTCCCTTGAAGGAATTCGCCGACATCGGCGTGACCAGCGGCGCGGCCTTCATCTACCGCGAGAACAACTCCCGCTACATCGGCGTGCAGTTCTCCGTCGAAGGCCGAAGCCTGGCGGCGGCGGTGGAAGACGCCATGCGCCAGGTCGGTCAGAAGGTGGCCCTGCCGCGCGGCTATCGCGCCGACTGGGGCGGCGACTACACCGAGTACACGGCCTCGCGCGACCAGCTGAAGCTGATCCTGCCGCTGACCCTGTTCCTGATCTTCATGCTGCTCTTCACGCTCTATGCGAACTTCAAGTTCCCGTTCATCACCCTGGCCGGCGTGATCCTGTCGGCGCCGGTGGGCGGCATCCTGGCGCTATGGCTCACGGGCACCCCGTTCTCGGTGTCCTCGGGCATCGGATTCCTGGCCCTGTTCGGGGTCTCGGTGCAGACCGCGGTCGTCTACATCTCCTACGTCAACGAGTTGCGTCGTTCCGGCGTCCCCCTGGCCGAGGCTGTCCGCGAGGGCGCGATCCTGCGCCTTCGGCCGATCATGATGACGGCGCTGGTGGCGGCGGTGGGCCTCGCGCCGGCCGCGATCGCGACCGGGGTCGGCACCGATTCCCAGCGGCCGTTCGCACTGGTGATCGTCGCCGGCCTCTGCACCCGGCTGCTGATCAGCGTCTTCCTGATGCCCGTGCTCTACGCCCTCGTCGCCCGCCCTGGCGATCGGCTGGAGATCTGATCCGGTCTGCATCGCCAGCCCGGGGCCGCGGCCGCGCACAAACGGCTTGCCGCGCTGTTATGATATAATATAACAGACCCGCACCCGTCGCCTGCCGGCGGCTGCAACATCGTCCATCCGTCGCGCGGGAATCTTATGCCTCGAACCCTTCTCCTGTGCGGCGCCGCGGCGGCCGGCCTCCTGGTGGGGGCGCCGGCGCTGGCGCAACAGGCTCCGCCGGCGACACCGCCGTCTGCCGCGCCTGCCGCTCAGGTGTCGGAGATCGTGGTCACCGCCGCTCGGCTGGATGCGGCCCGCTCGAGCGTGGAGCCGGCGCTAGGGGCGACCAGCTATTCCCTGCCGGAAGCCTTCATCAACAACCTGCCGGCCGGCGCCAACACCCAGCTGAACCAGGTCGTCCTACAGGCGCCGGGCGTGGCCCAGGACAGCTTCGGCCAGCTGCACGTCCGCGGCGATCACGGAAACATCCAGTTCCGCCTCAACAACGTCATTCTGCCCGAGGGCCTGCAGGTGTTCGGCCAGACGCTGTCGCCGCGCCTCGCCTCCAACGTCCAGCTGATCACCGGCGCGCTGCCCGCCCAATACGGACTGCGCACCGCCGGCATCATCAACATCACCACCAAATCTGGCTTCCAGGCCGGTGGCGAAGTCTCGCTCTATGGCGGCAGCCACGGGGTCGTCACGCCGTCGATCGAGTACGGCGGCTCCTCCGGCGCCACGAGCGGCTTCTTCTCCGGCAGCTACACCGGCGCCGATGTCGGCATCGAAAGCCCGGACGGCAGCTCAAGGCCGCTGCACGACCACTCCGACCAGTACCAAGCCTTCGGCTATCTCGATCACATCCTGGACGACTCCAGCCGCGTCTCGGCGATCCTGGGGACGTCGCAACAGACCTTTCAGATCCCCAACGTGCGCGGCCTGCAGCCCAGCTTAGGACTCAACCTGAACGGCCAGACCGCGTTGGCCTCCGAGGCGCTGGACCAGAACCAGCGCGAGGGCACGACCTACGGCATCGTCACCTACCTGAAGACCACCGACAAATTCACCGGACAGGCCTCGGCCTTCGCCCGCTACTCCGAGCTGCGCTATCGGCCGGACGTCACGGGCGAGCTGCTGTTCAACGGCATCGCCCAGGCCGCGCGCAAGACCGACCTGTCGTTGGGCGCGCAGCTTGAGGGGGTCTACACGCTGAACGACGCCCACACCCTTCGCGGCGGGCTGATCGCCTCCACCGACCGCACCGGCAACCACACGACCTCGCAGGTCTTCGCGCTCGACGCCTCGGGCGCACAGGCAGGCGTCCTGCCGATCACGATCCGTGACAACGGCAAGGCCACCTCCTGGACCTATTCGGCCTATCTGCAGGACGAGTGGAAGCTGGGCGACAGCGTGACCCTCAACTACGGCCTGCGGTTCGACGAACTCGACGCGTTCCGCAGCGAGAACCAGTTCTCGCCGCGCGTGGGCCTGGTGTGGATCCCGCAGGACGGCGCCACCTTCCACGCCGGCTACGCCCGCTACTTCTCCCCGCCGCCATTTGAGCTGGTGGCCAGCGAGACCGTGTCCCGCTTCGTCGGCACCACCGCACAGGCGCCGGGAAGCCTGAACGACCTGCCACGCTCCGAACGTGACAACTACTTCGACGCCGGCGTGGAGCAGAAGGTGGGCGCGCTCACCCTGGGTTTCGACGCCTACTACAAGAAGGCCAAAAACTTGGTCGACGAGGGCCAGTTCGGGGCGCCGATCATCCTGACGCCCTTCAACTATCGCGAAGGCTACGCCAAGGGTGTCGAGCTCTCCGCCAACTACGCCCACGGCCCGCTGCAGGCCTACGCCAATCTCGCTTGGTCGCAGGCCAAGGGCAAGAACATCGTCTCCAGCCAGTTCAACTTCGACCCCGCCGACCTGGCCTACATCCAGAACCACCTCATCCATCTGGACCACGACCAGACCTGGACGCTGTCCGGCGGCGGCAGCTACCGCTTCGGGGACAACCGCATCTCGATGGACCTCATCTACGGCTCCGGCCTGCGCCGCGACGGTGACGTGCCGAACGGGGCGAAACTGGCGGACTACCTGCAGGTCAATCTGGGCGCGAGCCACGAGTTCGCCGGCGCGCCCGGCGGGCCGCTCACGCTGCGCCTGGACGTGATCAACGCGTTCGACAGGAAATACGCCATCCGCGACGGCACGGGCGTGGGCGTGGGCGCGCCGCAGTTCGGCCCCCGGCGCGGCGTGTTCGCGGGAATCGCCAAGGCCTTCTAGGCGGCGACTAGTCCTGAGGCGTCAGGCCGGCCTTCAGGGCGGCCATCGCCAGGGCGTCCCTCTGCTGCGCCGACAGGCCGGCGAGCGCCTTGTCGGAGGGCGAGGCGGGCGTGGCGGACAGAATCCGGCCGGCGGTCATGAACAGCACGCGATCAGCCAGCCGCGCGATCTCGCCGGCGTCGTGGCTGATGTAGAGCGCTGGGATCGCGAGCGTCCGGTGCAGGCGCTCGAGATAGGGCAGGATCTCGGCCTTGCTCGCCGCGTCGAGGCTGGAGAGCGGCTCGTCCATCAGGAGCAGCCGAGGCTGGGAAAGCAGCGCGCGGCCCAGCGCAACCCGTTGCCGCTCGCCGCCCGACAGGTTGGCCGTCGAGCGCCCGAGGAGCGGCGCAAGGCCCAACAGCTCCACCGTGTCGTCGAAGCCCACCTCGGCTTTCGCCGGGCTGCGCCGGGCCCCGTAGGCCAGGTTGCCGCGCACGGAGAGGTGCGCCAGCAGGCTGGCCTCCTGAAAGACCACCCCGATCGGCCGCCGGTGCGTCGGCAGGAAGGTCCGTCCGTCCTGCCACGCCTCGCCCCCCACGCTCAGCCGGCCCTCCAGCCGCGTCAGCCCGGCGATGCAGCGCAGGAGCGTCGTCTTGCCCGCGCCGGAGGGACCGCTCAGAGCGGTGATCCCCTGCGCCGGAAAGCTGAAAGCCGCGTCCAGGGCGAAGACGCCGACCTTGCCGGTGAAGCGGCCTTCGATGACCTCGGTCACCGGCCCTGCTCCTCGGCGCGGCGGTCGAGCAGCAGCAGCGCCAGCAGGGCGGCGAAGGAGAACACCACCACTCCGGCCGCCAGCGCATGGGCCTCGCCATACCTCAGCGACTCCACGAGCTGGTAGATGCGCACCGAGATCACCTCGGTCTTGCCCGGGATGCCGCCGCCGATCATCAGCACCACCCCGAACTCCCCGACGGTGTGGGCGAAGACCAGGATCGCGGCGGTCAGGAACCCGCGGCGCGCCAGCGGCAGAGCCACCGTCACGAAGGCGTCGAGCGGCGCCGCGCGCAGCGTCGCGGCCGCCTCCATCGGCCGCGGCCCCATGGCCTCGAAAGCCGAGCGGATCGGCTGCACGGCGAAGGGCAGCGAATAGACCATCGAGCCGATCACCAGCCCGGTGAAGCTGAAGGCCAGCGTGCGGATGCCGAACGGATGCAAGAGGCCCATCAGCGGGCTCTGCGGCGCTAGCGCGATCAACAGGTAGAAGCCCAGCACCGAGGGCGGCAGGATGATCGGCAGGGTCGTGACCGCGGCCACCACCTCCTTCCACCAGGCGCGGCGGCGGGCCAGCCACCAGGCGACCGGGGTGGCGAAGATCAGCAGCAGGACGGTCGTCAGCCCCGCCAGCTTCAGCGTCGTCCAGATGACCTCGCCCACCGGCTATTTCACCTCGTAGCCGTATTTCCGGATGATCGCCGCGGCGGCCGGTCCCTTGAGGAACGCCAGGAAGGCCCTGGCGGCGGGATTATCCTGCCCGGTCTTGAGCAGGATGGCCTGCTGCTCGATCGGCGCATGATCGGCGGCCGGTACGATCCAGCGCGAGCCGCCCGGCTCGCCGATCACCTGCGACAGGGCGACGAATCCCAGCTCGGCCGCCCCGGTCGCCACGAACTGGTAGGCCTGGGCGATCGAACTGCCGGTGACGATCCTCGGCTTCACGGCGTCGTAGACGCGAAGCTTGCGCAGGGTCTGCACCGCGGCAGCGCCATAGGGCGCCGAAGCCGGGTCGGCGATGGCGAGTTTGTTGAACCTGCCGCCGGCAAGCACCGCGCCGGCGCCGTCCACCAGCCCCGCCGTGGTCGAGTAGAGCACCAGCCGGCCGACGGCGTAGGTGAAGCGGGTCCTTGGCGCGGCCAGCCCCTCCTGCTCGGCCTTCAAGGGGCGCTCGGCGTCGGCGGAGAGGAAGACCTCGAACGGCGCCCCGTGTGAGATCTGG
>Ga0068853_100003156_pt1 | contig 12599 bp, 11 predicted proteins | sample KBSCornC32_FD_65655 | JGI IMG/M metagenome (GOLD analysis project Ga0068853, IMG submission 65655) | Corn rhizosphere microbial communities from Kellogg Biological Station, Michigan, USA - KBS Corn C3-2 | ecosystem: Host-associated > Plants > Roots > Rhizosphere > Soil ... | reverse complement strand
GTCTGGAGCGTGCGGGAGACGCGCGCGCCCGCATCGTCGATGACGTCCACCTGGACGACGATCGTCCTCCGCCCCAGATGGACGGGCTCGGCGTGAGCCGTCACGAAACCGGAGCGCACGGCCGCGAGGAAGTTCGTCTTCGCCTCGATCGTTGCCGTGCTCGCGCCCGGCGGCAGGTTGAGGAACGCGAGCGTCGCGGCCGCCGTGTCCGCGAGCGACATCAGGTACCCGCCGTGGAGCACGCCGGCGGCGGTGCAGCGCTCCGGCGCCCAGATGCCGCGGAGGACGACCGCCTCCGGCCCGCCCTCGATCCCCTCGAAGCCGAGCTCCGCCGCCAGCGGCATCGCGTCGCGGATCAATTGGGTGAGAGCTTCGTCCACGCCGTACTCCTACAGCGACTGCGGATCGACGTCCACCACGGCGGTCAGCCCGTCGCGGCGCATCGTGCGCGCCGCAGCTGCGAGCAGGGCCGACGCGTGGCGCGCGACCGACCGGGGCTGGGTCGTCTTCGCGAGCAGCTGCGCGCGGTGGCGGCCGCGGAGCCGCAGCACCGGCGCGGGGCCGAGCAGGACGGCGTCGACGCCCTCGAGCCGCGTCCGCAGCTCGCGGAGCGCCGCGAGCGGCGCGCCCGGCTCCGGGCCGGAGACGAGAATCGAGACCAGGTGCCGAAAGGGCGGGTAGCCGAGCACCTCGCGCCGCTCGAGCTCGCCGGCGAGGAAGCCGTCGACGTCGTGGTTGACCGCGTGGCGGAGTGGCGTGGCATCGGGCTGGAAGGTCTGCACGATCACGCGCCCCGGCGCGTCGCGGCCGCTGCGGCCCGCGAGCTGGGTGACGAGCTGGAACGTCCGCTCCTCCGCGCGGAAGTCCGGGAGGGAGAGGCCGGTATCGGCGTCGACCACGGCCGCGAGCGCGACACCCGGCACGTGGTGGCCCTTCGCGACCATCTGCGTCCCGACGAGGACGGCCCGCTCGGCCGCGCGGAAGCGCTCGAGGACGTCCCGCGCCGCGCCGGGTCGGCTCGAGACGTCCGCATCGAGACGGAAGCGCTCGAGCTCCGGGACGCGCTTCGCGAGCTCCGCCTCGAGCCGCTGCGTCCCCGCGCCGATCCGGGCGAGCTCGACGGAGCCGCACTCCGGGCATTCGCGAGGGACGGCTTCCACGCGCCCGCAGTGGTGGCAGTGGAGCGCCTCGTCGGTGTGCAGCGTCAGCGCGACGTCGCAGTTCACGCAACGGCGCGAGGTGCCGCACGCCCGGCAGTGGATCGCCGGCGCGACGCCACGGCGGTTGAGGAGCAGGATCGCCCGCCCACCCCCATCCACCAGGCCTCCGAGGGCGCCGAGCAGCGGCGCGGAAAGCGGGTAGCCCGCCTGGCGGCGCAGATCGACGAGCCGCACCGAGGGCATCGGCGCACCGATCCGGGCGTGGAGCGACAGGCGCCTGAGCCGCGCCCAGCTCTCGGGCCGCGGCGTCGCGGAGCCGTACACCGCAACCGCACCCTCGAGGGCGGCCCGCTTGGCCGCCACCGTGCGCGCGTCGTAGCGCGGGTCGGACTCCTGCTTGTAGGCGGTGTCGTGCTCCTCGTCGACGACGATCAGCCCGACACCGCGCATCGGCGCGAACACCGCCGACCGCGCGCCCACGACGATCCGCGCCTCACCACGCGCGATCCGGTCGCGCTCGTCGCGCCGCTCCGCCTCGCCGAGCGACGAGTGCAGGATCGCGACCCGGTCGCCGAACCGGCGACGGAAGCGCCCCACCGTCTGCGGCGCGAGGGCGATCTCGGGCACGAGGACGATCGTCCCGAGCCCGCGCTCGAGCGCCGCCGCGCAGGCCTGGAGGTAGACCTCCGTCTTGCCGCTCCCCGTCGGCCCCTCGAGGAGCACGTGCTCGCCGACGCCCTCGTCGAGCGCCGAGACGATCCGCTCGACCGCCTCGCGCTGGTCGCCGGTCAGCGCCTCCGGCTCAGCCTCGCCGCGGAGCGACTCGCGCTCCGCCGGCGACGGCCGTTCGCCCCGGGGCGCGCGGCGCTTCGGCGCCACGAGCTCGAGGGCCCGGGCCGGCGTCGAGCCGTAGTAGTCCGCGACCCAGAGCGCCAGGTCGACGAGCGGCGCCGGCACCTCGTCGAGCAGCCGCCCGACGGCCGACAGCTCGATGCCCGGGGGCGCCTCCACCCCGACGTCCGCTACGACCCCACGGGTCGTGCTCCGGCCGAGCCTGACCGACACGACCGCACCCTTCGCAACCCCCTCCGGGACCTCGTAGGTGAACGGACGGGCGAGCGAGCGGGTGGAGACGAGCGGGTAGACGGTCGCAAGCGGCATGGGACGGCCAACGTAGCGCCGCACCCGGCGGTCGGTGCGCCGGCGCGAACCGCGGTAAGGTTTGCCTTACATGGACGGAACGGCAATCCGCCTCGACGGCGTCACGAAGCGCTTCGGCGACGTCGCCGCGGTGCGAGGCGCCGACCTCGAGGTCGCAGGCGGGGAGATCGTCGCTCTGCTCGGCCCGTCCGGCTGCGGCAAGACGACGCTCCTCCGCACGATTGCCGGCTTCGAGCGGCCGGACGACGGCCTCGTCGAGATCGGCGGCCGCCGCGTCGCAGGCGAGAACGCCTGGGTCCCGCCGGAGGGCCGCGGGGTCGGGATGGTGTTCCAGGACTACGCGCTCTTCCCGCACCTGACCGTGGCCGAGAACGTCGGCTTCGGCCTGCCGCGGCGCGACCGGGCTCAGCGGGTTCCGGCTCTCCTTGCGCTCGTCGACCTCTGCGGGCTCGGCGGGCGGTACCCGCACGAGCTCTCCGGCGGCCAGCAACAGCGCGTCGCGCTCGCACGGGCGCTCGCGCCCGCTCCGCGCGTCGTGCTGCTCGACGAGCCGTGGTCGAACGTCGACCCGCAGCTGCGTGCCGAGCTGCGACACGAGGTCGCGTCGGTCCTGCGCCCGCTCGACGTCACGGCGCTCCTCGTCACCCACGACCGCGAGGAAGCCTTCTCCCTCGCCGACCGCATCGCGCTGATGCGCGACGGGGAGATCGTCCAGGTGGGCACCTCGGAGGAGCTCTACTTCGCCCCGGCCGATCGCTGGTCTGCAGCGTTCCTCGGCGAGGGCAACCTCGTGCGCGGCCGGGCGGGCTCGGGCTCCGTCGAGACGCCGATCGGCGTCTTTTCCTGCAACGGCGAGGCCGGCGAGGTCGAGGTGCTCGTTCGCCCCGAGCTCGTCGCGCTCGCGCCGCACCCGCAGGGCACGGGGGAGGTCGTCGCGCGCGAGTTCCGCGGTCACGACGTCTTCTACCGCGTCCTCGTCGACGGAGTCGAGGTCGTGTCGCAGCGCCCCTCCAACGAGGTCGTCCCGCTCGGCGCACGTGTCGAGGTGCAACTCCACGACGGTCGCGTCGCCGTCCTCTCCTGAACAACTGTAAGGTCACCCTTACATGAACTATGGGGGTTGCCTGACCATGGAGGACGCATGAGGACGATCGCCGTGGCCGCAGCCGTGGTGGGAGCGCTGGCCCTGGCCGGCTGCGGAGGAGGCGGAAGCGGCTCGGACGGCCCGCTCACGGTCTACTCGGGCCGCGAGGAGGAGCTCGTCGCACCGCTCTTCGAGAAGTTCACCGACGCAACGGGGATCGACGTCGAGGTGCGCTACGGCGACTCGGCGGAGCTCGCCGCGACGATCGCCGAGGAGGGCTCGAACTCGCCGGCGGACGTGTTCTTCGCCCAGGACCCGGGCTCGCTCGGCGCGGTCGACGCGCAGCTCGAGGCGCTCCCTTCGGAGACGCTCGACCGCGTCTCCGCGCGCTTCCGTGACGCCGAGGGCCGCTGGGTCGGCACCTCCGGCCGCACCCGGGTGCTCGTCTACAACACCGGGCAGCTGTCGCAGGACGAGCTCCCGGCGTCGGTTCTCCAGCTGACGGAGCCGGCGTGGAAGAACCGCGTGGGGATTGCCCCGACGAACGCGTCGTTCCAGGCGTTCGTCACGGCGATGCGGCTTTCGCTCGGCGACGAGAAGACCGAGGCGTGGCTCGAGGGCATGAAGGCGAACGACGCGAAGACCTACGAGAAGAACACGCCGATCGTCGAGGCGGTCGCCTCGGGCGAGATCGACGTCGGGCTCGTCAACCACTACTACCTCTCGCTCGTGAAGGAAGAGCAGCCGGACGCGCCGATCGCGAACCACCTCTTCGAGGCCGGCGACCCGGGGTCGCTCGTCAGCGTCGCGGGCGCCGGCGTCCTCTCGAGCAGCGACCAGACGGAGGACGCCGAGCGGTTCGTCGAGTTTCTCCTCTCCGAGGAGGCGCAGCAGTTCTACGTCGACGAGGCCGAGGAGAACGAGTACCCGCTCGTCGCGGGGATCGACCCGCCCGCGGGCCTCGTTCCGCTCGACGAGATCCACGGCCCCGACGTCGAGCTGACCGCCTTCGGCGCGGAGCTCTCGTCGACCGTGGAGCTGCTCCGAAAGACCGGCTGGCTCTCGTAGTGGCCACCGCCGGCAGGCGGCCGCCACTCGCGCTCGCGCTCCTCGCTGGCGCAGTCGTCGCGCTCCTCCTGCTGCCGCTCGCGTACCTGGTGATCCGGGTCGCCGACGGCGGCGGGAGGGCGCTCGACGTGCTCTGGGACCGCTCGACCCTGCAGCTCGTCGTCAACACGGTGCTCCTCGTCGCCGGAGTCGTCGTCGCCGCGATCGTGGTTGCCGTGCCGACCGCCTGGCTCGTCACGCGCACCGACCTGCCGGGGCGCCGCGTGTGGGCGGTCGCCGCGACGCTCCCTCTCGTGATCCCGAGCTACGTGGCTGCGTTCTGCCTGCTCGGCTTCTTCGGCGAGCGCGGGCTGCTGCAACAGGCGCTCGGGGTCGATCGGCTGCCCGACCCGACGGGCTACTGGGGCGCCGTCGCGGCGCTGACGCTCTCCACCTACCCCTACGTCTTCCTCCTCGCCCAGGCCGCGCTCCGTGACCTCGACCCTGCGCTCGAGGAGGCCGCCCGCGGGCTCGGCGTCTCGCGGCTGCGCGTCCTCGCGCGGGTGACGCTGCCCGCGATCCGTCCGTCGGTCGCGCTTGGCTCGCTGCTCGTCGCGCTCTACGTGCTCTCGGACTTCGGCGTCGTCTCGCTGATGCGCTACGACTCGCTCACCCGCGCGATCTACGTCCAGTACAAGAGCCTCTTCGACAGGACGCCCGCGGCGGTGCTCGCGCTCGTCCTCGTCGGGCTGACGGCGATCGCGCTCGTGTTCGAGCTCCGCGCACGGACGCGCGGACGGCTCTGGCGGACAGGCCCCGGCGCCGCCCGCCGGGCGAGGCCGGTCGAGCTCGGCGCGGCCCGTTGGCCCGCCGTCGCGTGGTGCGGGCTCGTCACGGGGCTGTTCCTCGTCCTGCCGGCGGGCGTCCTCCTCTACTGGCTCGGCCGCGGGATCTCGAACGACCGGCGCGTCGTCGTGCCGTGGGACGAGGCCGCGCACTCGCTCGGCGCGTCGGCGCTCGCCGCGCTCGTCACCGTCGCGGCAGCGATCCCCGTGGCGGTGCTCGTCCACCGCTATCCCGGCCCGCTGGCCCGCGTGCTCGAGCGCCTCTCGTACGCCGGCAACGCGCTTCCGGGCCTCGTCATCGCGCTGTCGCTCGTCTTCTTCGCGGCCCGTTACGCCTCGCCGGTGTACCAGACGCTCGGGCTGCTCGTCTTCGCCTACGCCGTCCGCTTCTTCCCGCTGGCGCTATCGGGCCTCGACACCGGTCTCGCGCGCGTCAGCCCGCGCGTGGAGGAGGCGGCGAGGGGCCTCGGCCGAGGCCCCCTGGCGACGGCCTGGCTCGTCACCGTCCCGCTCGTCCGCTCCGGCGCCCTCGCGGGGGCGGCGCTCGTCTTCCTGTCGGCGATGAAGGAGCTGCCCGCGACGATCCTCCTGCGGCCCATCGGGTTCGACACCCTCGCGACCGAGATCTGGGGCGCAACGCAGGTCGGCGCCTACTCGAAGGCCGCGATTCCCGCGCTCCTGCTCATCGTCCTGTCGGCGCCGGTGCTCTGGCTCGTGCACCGCGACTCGGGCAGGCTGGCGGAATCGGGCGGGTAGACTCCGCCCGATGGCGGGCCACGGCCATTCGATCGACGAGTACCTCGAGGTCATCTACTTCCTCGCCTTCCCGATCGGCGAGTACCGGCCCGCCGGCGAGAGCGCGATCGCCTCGCGCGTGGCCGAGATGCTCGGCGTCTCGCGCGCGTCCGCGGGTGAGATGCTGAAGCGGCTCGAGACGGAGGGCCTCGTCGAGCGAGGCGAGCAGAAGGAGGCGATCCTCACACCGGCCGGCATCGAGCGCGCGGAGAAGGTCGTCCGCAAGCACCGCATCATCGAGCGGTTCCTGACCGACTTCATGGGCTACACGGCCTCCGAGTCGCACGTCCACGCGGACGAGATGGGCGACACGTTCACCGAGGACATGATCGAGCGCATCTTCGAGCGCCTCGGCCGGCCGGACCGTTGCCCGCACGGGTGGCCCATCTCGACGGAGCTCGAGCAGAGCGAGAACGAGGGGCTCGTCGCGCTCGCCGAGCTCGCACCGGGCCAGCGCGGCGAGATCGTGCGTCTCGCCGAGCACGACGGCGACCTGCTCCACTGGTTCTACGACGAGGGGTTCGTCCCCGGCTCGAACGTCGAGATCCGCGAGGCGCAGCCTGCGGCCGGCCAGCTCAAGGTCGTCCTCGGCGACGACGAGCGCGCGATCGCCGAGAAGGCCGCGCAAGGCCTCTACGTCCGCCTCGCCGCGTAGCGCCTTACGTTCGGCTTACGCGGCGCTCACGGACGGCGAACCCGAGGCTGATTCGCTTGTCGCGATCACTCGGACGAAGGAGAATCGGAATCGTGAGACGTCACATCGCATTCGCGGCCGCGCTCGTCGCGGTCGCAACCCTCGCCTTCGGCGCCGGAGCTGCAACGGCGGCCGACACGCCCTCGCTCGGCGATGCCGTCGCCGCGCGTCTCGGCATCACCGGCGACCAGCTCCGCGCCGCCTTCAAGGCAGAGCTGAACGCCCGGATCGACGCCGCGATCGCCGCCGGCAAGCTGACGCCCGAGCAGGGCGCGAAGCTGAAGCAGCGGGTCGCGAACGCCAGGGGGCTCGGCATCGGCACCCGCAGGGCGTTCGCCCAGAAGCACAAGGCGCTCGTCGCGCGGATCGTCCGCGTGAACCGCCTCCACGTCGCCGCGAAGTACCTCGGGATGACGCCGAAGGAGATCAGGACGGCGCGCCATGGCGGTCAGTCGCTCGCACAGATCGCCACGTCGAAGGGGAAGAGCGTCGACGGCCTCGTCGCCGCGATCGTCGCGCCGGCCAAGGCCCGCGCCGCGAAGGCCGTCGACAACGGGAGGCTGACGCAGCAGCGTGCGGACGAGCTGATCGCCCGGCTGACCGAGCGCGCGCAGGCGCTCGTCCGGCGGGTACCGGCCAAGGCCTAGAGGTCAGACTGCAGCGGGCGCGGCCAGCCCGGCCGCGGCACGGAGCGCATCGACCTTGTCGGTGCGCTCCCAGGTGTAGTCGGCCGAGTCGGTGCGGCCGAAGTGGCCGTACGCCGCCGTCTTCCGGTAGATCGGCCGCCGCAGGTCGAGATCACGGACGATCGCGCCCGGGCGCAGGTCGAAGTGCTCCGACACGAGCTCCGAGATCCGGTCGTTGGAGAGCCCCTCGGCCTCGGTGCCGAACGTCTCGACGAGCACGCTCATCGGGTGCGCGACGCCGATCGCGTACGCGACCTGCACCTGGCAGCGGTCGGCCAGGCCCGCGGCGACGACGTTCTTCGCGACATAGCGGGCGGCGTAGGCGGCCGAGCGGTCGACCTTCGTCGGATCCTTGCCGGAGAAGGCGCCGCCGCCGTGCGGCGCCGCGCCGCCGTACGTGTCGACGATGATCTTGCGGCCCGTCAGGCCGGTATCGCCCATCGGCCCGCCGACCACGAACTTGCCGGTCGGGTTGACGAAGAAGAAGCCTTTCGCGCCGAGCCGCGAGGCGTCGAAGAGGTCGCGGTAGTCGGCGTGCAGGATCGGCTCGACGACGTGCTCGAGCAGATCCGGCTTGATGAGGGTCTCGGCGTCGAGGCCGTCGCGATGCTGCGTGGAGATCAGCACCCGCTCGATCTCGACCGGACGCTGGATGCCGTGCTCGTCGAGCTCGTAGCGCACCGTCACCTGCGTCTTGCCGTCGGGCCGCAGGTACGGCAGCACGTCCGCCTTGCGCACCGCGGCGAGCCGCCTCGCCAGCTTGTGCGCCAGCATGATCGGGAGCGGCATCAGCTCGTCGGTCTCGTGCGTCGCGTAGCCGAACATCATCCCCTGGTCGCCCGCACCGATTCGGTCGATCGGGTCGGTGTCGCCGTGCTGGGCCTCGAACGACTCGTCGACACCCTGGGCGATGTCCGGCGACTGCTCGTCGATCGCGACCATCACGCCGCACGTCTCGGCGTCGAAGCCGTACTTGGCGCGCGTGTAGCCGATGTCCGCGATCGTCTCGCGGACGATCGAGCGGACGTCGACGTAGGTGTCGGTCGTCATCTCGCCAGCGACGACCACGAGGCCGGTCGTGACGAGGGTCTCGCAGGCGACGCGGCCCTCGGCATCGTCCTTCATGACGGCGTCGAGGACGGCGTCGGAGATCTGGTCGGCGACCTTGTCGGGATGACCCTCGGTGACCGACTCGGACGTGAACTGGAACGTGCGGGCGCTCATCGCGTCGAACCTTAGCCGGGATCCGGCGGCACGCCAGCCGGGGTCACTCGACGGTCGGATCCCGCTCCATCAACCTGGCCAGGAGCTCGGTCAGCGGGATCCCGTCGAGGACGGCGCAGACGCCCTCGGTGATCGGCATCTCGACGCCGAGCCGGTGGGCGAGGTCGCGGAGGATCGGTGCCGTGGTCAGGCCCTCGACCACCATCCCGATCTCCCGTGCGGCCTCGGCCGGGGTCGCGCCCCGCGCGACGAGCTCGCCGCAGCGGCGGTTGCGTCCCGACTTCGACCAGCAGGTGACGATCAGGTCGCCCATGCCGGCGAGCCCGGCGAAGGTCTCGGGGCGGGCGCCGGCGACCTCGGCGAGGCGCCCCATCTCGACGAGCCCGCGGGTCACGAGCGCCGCCTTGGCGTTGTCGCCGAGCCCGAGCCCGTCGGCGCCTCCGGCGGCGAGCGCGATGACGTTCTTCGCGGCCGCGCAGAGCTCGACGCCGACGAGGTCGTCGTTCACGTAGACGCGGAAGGCGCTCGACGTGATCGCGAGCTGGAGCTGCACGGCGAGCGGCAGGCTCTCGCAGGCGATCACCGCGGCGGCGGGCAGCCCGCGCGCGACCTCCTCCGCGATGTTCGGGCCGGAGAGGACCGCAACCGGCCGGTCGGTGACGAGCGTCGAGAGGCGGTCCTCGGTCACCGGGTCGAGGCCCTTCGTCAGGCTCAGGACCGGCGCGCTCCCCGGCAGCGCGCGCACGACCTCGCCGAACGAGGCGCTCGGCACCGCGACGACGACGAGGTTCGCGTCCGCGACCGGAGCGTCGGCGATCGAGGCCGCGTCGACACCCGTGAGGTCGATGTCGGTCAGGTAGCGGGGATTCCGCCCCGTGGCGCGGATCGCAGCCGCCTGCTCCGCGTCGCGGCACGCGAGCGTGACCGTGTGCCCGTGGTCGGCGAGCAGCCGCGCGAAGGCCGTGCCCCACGACCCTCCGCCGACCACGACGACGTTCATTCGGAGCGCTGGAAGTCGATCGACACGGGGACGCCCTGCAGGTCGAAGCGGGCGCGCAGCTCGTTCTCGACCCAGTAGCCGTAGTCGCGCGTCACGAGCCGCGGGTCGTTGACGAAGATGCGCAGGCGGGGCGGGCGCGTCGCCGTCTGCGTCGCGTAGAGGAGCTTGAGCCGGCGCCCCCGCTCACCCGCCGGGCCTGGCCGGGCCTCCTTGAGCTCACCGAGGGCCTTGTTCAGCGCGGGTGTCGGGATGCGCGTCGTGTGCTTGGCGTAGAGCGCCTCGACGTGGTCGAGCAGCCGGCGCAGGCCGCGGCCGGTCAGCGCGGAGACCGCGACCGCCGGCGGCCGCTGGCGGAGGCGGCGGTTCAGCATCCCTCGGGTCTGCTGGAGATCGAGCGTCGTGACGTCCCACTTGGCGAGGACGACGAGCGTCGAGCAGCCCGCCTTGCGCGCGACGTCGGCGACGGCGAGGTCCTGGTCGACGACGCCCTCCGACGCGTCGACGAGCACGAGCGCCACGTCGGCCCGCTCCGCCGCCTCGAGCGCGCGCAGCTCGGAGTAGTACTCGATGCCCTGGCGCTGGCGGCGCTTGCGACGCAAGCCGGCGGTGTCGACGAGCAGAAACGTCGTCTCGCCGCGAGTCAGCACCGTGTCGATCGTGTCGCGGGTCGTGCCGGGAACGTCCGAGACGATGACCCGCGTCTCGCCCAGCAGCGCGTTCAGGAGCGACGACTTGCCGACGTTCGGACGGCCGAGGATCGCGACGCGGATCGCCTCCTCCCCCACGATCCCCTCGTCCCGGCCGGGCAGCTGCGCGACGACGTCGTCCAGCAGGTCGCCTGTCCCGTGGCCGTGGAGGGCGGAGAGCGGCACCGGGTCGCCGAGCCCGAGCCGGTGGAACTCGACCGCGTCGAGGTCGCGCCGGGGGTCGTCGATCTTGTTCGCGAGCACGATCACCGGCTTGCCGGAGACGCGCAGGATCGTCGCAAGCTCCTCGTCGCCCGGGGTGATCCCGGCCCGAGCGTCGACGACGAAGAGGACGAGATCGGCCTCGCCGATCGCCGTCTTCGCCTGCTCGGCGATGTGGCGCCCGAACGGGCCGGTGTCGGCCTCGTCGACGCCGCCGGTGTCGACCAGCCTGAAGGTGACGCCGTTCCAGTCGGCGAGCAGCTCCTTGCGGTCGCGCGTCACCCCGGCCGTCTCGTGGACGACGGCCGCCCGCGTCTGGGTCAGACGGTTGACGAGCGTCGACTTCCCGACGTTCGGGAACCCGACGATCGCGACGGTCCCGGCGCTTCTGACCGGGTCGGGAGCATCGTCCGTCATGGACGCGTGCCCGGCGGGACGGCGTCGCGGGGGCGGCCGAGCCGGTGGACGTCGACGAGCCAGTCGAAGAGGCGCCGGATCTCCTCCTGCAGCAGGGCCGAGGCCTCCTTGTAGCCGCGTCCGCCCTTCGGGAGCCCGTCGAACCTCATCGGCTCGCCCCACGCGATCGACGCCGCCTGGAAGCCGCCGGGCGCGGGCTTCCAGCCCTGCGTGCCGTGGATCGCGACCGGGATGATCGGCACGTTCTCCTGGAGCGCGACCATCGCGGCGCCCGGCTGGACCTGGCCGGGCACGCCCGAGAGCTGGCGCGTCCCTTCCACGAACAGCCCGAGCGCATGACCTTCGGCAACGATCCGCCGCATCGTGCGCACCGCCTCGCGGTCGGATTCGCCGCGGCGCACCGGGAAGCAGCCGAATGTGCGGATGAACGCGCCGAGGCCGGGCACGCGGTGCGCCTCGACCTTCGCCATGTAGTAGAGGACCCGGGAACTCGCTGCGCCGAGGATCGCCGGGTCGAGCCAGGAGAAATGGTTCGACGCGACGACGACACCGCCGTCGAGCGGCACACGGTCGCGCCCGTACACGCGAAGCCGTGAGGCGAGCGAGGCCGCGCCGCCGATCGTCGGGCGGCCGAGCGCCCAGGTCACGTCGGGCAGGCTCACCGCGCCACCTCGACGAGCCCTGCGATCCGGTCGATGACCTCGTCGAGGCTCAGCGTCGTCGTGTCGACCTCGACCGCGTCGACCGCACGATGCGTGTTGATGGCGTCGCGCTCGTCGCGTCGCCGCAGCTCCTCCGCGAGCTCATCGATCCCGAGACCGTCTCGCTCGAGATGTCTCCGGCGCGCGCGCACGGCCGGATCGGCCACCAGCCAGACCTTGACCTCCGCGTCAGGGACGACCACGACGCCGATGTCGCGGCCCTCGATCACCGAGTCACCCGAGCGGCCTAGCTCACGCTGACGCGCCCGCATCACCTCACGCACCTCCGGATGGCGGGCGACGACCGGGACGGCGGCGTCGATCTCCGGCTCGCGGATGCGCGTCGTCACGTCCTCGCCGGCGATCGCAACCCAGCCCGCCTCGCCGAACGTGACCGGATGCGCCTGCGCGAGCGCCTCGAGCGCGGGGCCGTCGTCGAGCGGGATGCCTTCGTGGAGCGCGAGCCACGTGAGCGCGCGGTACATGGCGCCCGTGTCGAGGTAGTGGAAGCCGAGCCGCGCGGCGAGCCCCCGTGCCACGGAGCTCTTGCCAGCGCCCGCGGGCCCGTCGATGGCCACGATCAAGGCTCGTTCCATTGCCGCTGATTTCTAGTGGAACGGCGAAGCCGTTCCACCATCTCGAAGAACCCTGGGAAGCTCACCCCCACCGCGTCGGCTCCCTCGACGCGCACGCCCTCGCGCGAGGCGAGGCCGGCGACCGCTCCGAGCATGGCGATGCGGTGGTCGCCGCGGCTCGAGATCCTGCCGCCCCGGAGCCTGGCGGGGACGCCGGTGATGGAGAAGCCGTCCTCCTTGGCGCGGGCACGGGCGCCGAGCGGCCGTAGAGCGTCGACGGTCGCCTCGATCCGGTCGGTCTC
>Ga0068853_100003155_pt1 | contig 12600 bp, 12 predicted proteins | sample KBSCornC32_FD_65655 | JGI IMG/M metagenome (GOLD analysis project Ga0068853, IMG submission 65655) | Corn rhizosphere microbial communities from Kellogg Biological Station, Michigan, USA - KBS Corn C3-2 | ecosystem: Host-associated > Plants > Roots > Rhizosphere > Soil ... | reverse complement strand
CCCGGTCGCCAGCAGCAGATGCTCGAAGGCAAGGACCCGAGACTCGCCTGCAGCGGTTCGGACCGACACGGTGCGTCCGTCGAGATCGGCTCTCTCGACTTCGCCTTCGAGGTAGGCGTCGCGGAGGAGGGGTGCGATCGGCGTCAGCGTGCGAGCGGCCGAGAGGCGCCCGGCGAGCACCTCGCCGGTCCAGCCGTGGTAGGTGTGGTAGGGGTCGCGCGACACCAGAGTGATGCCGACCTCGGCATTCGCGAGTTCGCGGCGGAGTCGCTTGCGCATCGCCGCGAAGGCGTGGAGGCCGGCGTAGCCGCCGCCGAGAATGACTACGCGGCGCATGAGGCAAGCTCCGCCGTTGGAATTGGGGCAAGGCGCGCCCAGGGCTCGGTGATGAGCTTGCCGAAGGAGCGGAATGGGGCGAGCGAGAAGCCAAGATCGCGATGCGCGGCTGCGAGCCTGAGCAGGTGTTCGGCCTGTTCGACTTGCGGCGTGCCGATCGAGAAGTGGCCCTCGTGGTCGCCGAGCGCCAGAAGCATGGTCTCGGCGAGGCAGGCATAAGCGAGCTTGGGGGCGAGACCGATGGCGCCCTCGATATTGACGCCCGGGATCTCGATCAGGCCGCCGTCAACGATGAGCACATCCGGCCGTTCGACCAGGAGGCGCGGGTCGGTGTTGCGCGGCACCGTATCGTCCAGCACCACGGCGCCGAATTTGAGATGCTCGCTCCTGAGCAGCGCCTCGGCCGCGGAGGTCAGCAGCACCACCAGATCGGCGCCCGCGACAGTGCTCATGTCGGTCGAGGTGGCGACGTTTACCGAGGGACGGCGCACTTCCTTCGCCAAGGACTCGAGCCGGCCTTCGTTGCGCGCCACAAGCAGCAGCCGGCCATCGTGCTGGCGGGCGAAGAGCCGGGTGAGACAGGCGCCGACGCTGCCCGTCGCACCGACGATGGCGATCAGCGGGTCGGGACGGACGCGGGTGAGCAGCTGCTCCATCCCCATCAGCGTCATCGCCGCCGTGAAGGCGTTGCCGTTGGTGATGCCGACGTCGCTGCGCTTGGCCAGCGATTTGCCGCCCGCCGATGCCGGTGCGGTCAGCGCACCGAGGCCGACGATGCGCGCGCCGAGATCGCGCGCCTTGTCGACGGCCGCGGAAATCTTGGCCTGCACTTTGGAGCGCGGCAGCGACAGCATCTGCGAGGGCGCGAGCGGCACGGTGATCAGCGAGCCCACGACCTCCTCCGGCGCATCGAGGTAGGAGATGCGGCCAGTGACGATGGGGCCGATCGGAAGACGGGCAAAGGCAGTGCGCCAGACAGCATCGGGGACCAGCCCGAACGGCGCCCCAAGGAGCTCGCCCATATCCGAATGCAGGGTGTTCCGGGGGTGTACGAGGAACGCAAACTTAGTCCGCATCACTAGCCTCACTCGATGCGGTTACGCACTCAACCGCCGCAGCCCGACAGTTAGCGCAATTTTAAGTAAATGTTAACGGTGGCTTAACCCTTTCATTTGCGAAATGGTTAATCATACGATGATCCAAGATAAATCCGGCGCCGAAATAAGAATTGCTTAAAAATCGGGCAGGGCGCTGGAGCGTCTAGTAAAAGGGGCGGGCGGAGCCGCCATAGGTCACACGTAAAAACGGCGTGCGGCATGCAATGCTCGCTTAACTCGGTGCGGGTAATCTCGGATGCTGACTGTCCCGCGATGTCGCTTCGCTCCTTGGCGGCGAAGAGCAGGGCTCAAAGGTCGCCGATACAGGGAATGCACCGATGACCACCGAAGAAGCCGATCCGTTTGACGTTTTGCGATCTGCCGGCGCCACTGATGGGCAGGCCGAAAATACGGTGAAGCGGGCCCTCGAGGCCGTTCGCTCCCATCTCGGCATGCACGTCGCCTATGTGTCCGAGATCGTCGGCGACCGTACGCACTTCCGCGAAGTCGATGCGCCCGGGCTCGAGCACCTGATCCAGCCGGGCGGCTCGATGTCGCTGGACGACACCTATTGCCGGAGCATCCTCGAGGGGAAGCTGCCGCAGCTGATGCCCGACACGCTCGATAATCCGATTGCGGCCGCGGGCTTCCCGATGATGCGCGCCCTCGGCATCCGGGCCCACCTCAGCGTGCCGATCTCGCTGCCTGATGGGCGCACCTATGGCATGTTCTGCTGCATGAGCGCGCAGCCCGAGCCCTCGCTCAACGCGCGCGACCTCAAGATGATGCGCGCCTTCGCCGACATCACGGCGCTGCAGATCAGCCGGGACCTCGAAGCGATCCAGAAGCGGCAGGCGACGGTGGCGCGCCTCAAGCAGGTGATGGAGGCGGGCGAGCTTTCGATCGTCTACCAGCCGATCGTCCAGCTTTCGGACGAGCGGATCATCGGCTTCGAGTGCCTGTCGCGCTTCTCGGGCGCCGAGAAACTGACGCCCGACGTCTGGTTCAACATGGCGGCTTCGGTCGACATGGGGATCGAGCTCGAGGTGGCGGCTGTCGCGAAGGCAGTTAGTGCCCTCGCGGCCTTTCCGCCGGACATCTTCATCACCCTCAACGTTTCGCCGCAGACGATGACCTCGCCGGCGCTCAAGGAAGTCATCGCCGGCCTGCCGCCCAAGCGGATTGTGCTCGAGCTCACCGAGCATGCGACGATCGACAACTATGCCGACCTGGTGGAGGCGGTTCGCACGCTGCGGCGGAAGGGCGCGCGGCTCGCGGTCGACGATGCCGGCGCGGGCTACGCCAGCCTCCGCCACATCCTGGCGCTCCAGCCGGACATCATCAAGCTCGACATCAGCCTCACCCGCAACGTCAACAGCGACCCGGCGCGCAGTGCGCTGGCCGGTGCGCTGGTGCATTTTGCGGCGGCGACGAAGAGCCGGATCCTTGCGGAAGGCGTCGAGACCGAGCAGGAGCTCGAGACGTTGCGCGGGCTCGGCGTCAACAGCGCCCAGGGCTACTACCTTGGCCGTCCGATGCCGCTGAGCGACGCGCTTGCCCGGTTGTCGCCGGCTGCACCGGAAACGGACCGCGAGGTCGCGTGAGGGCGATCGCCGGCAGCCGGCGGACTATTCGCCGACGGCGCGGGTCGCGATGGAGCGGATGGCATTGTAGCGCAGCCGGAGGCGGCCCAAATGGGTGGCGCCATGCGGTTGGCGCCGGAGTCGTGTTGCCACAACCGCCATCGACAGTTCGCACGGCAGGCCGGTGAAGCGCGAGGGCGTTGTGCCTTGGCCGGCTCGCGTCCGGGCAGCAGTCCAATAGCGTCGCGCATCGTCCGCCAGCCTCAGTGGCCGCCGGATGTTGAGCCGAAAGACGTCGGCGGCGGCTGCGAGCCAAAGGTCAAACATCGCCATCAGTCGTGGGTGCTGGCTGGCTGCGCGGAGGAGCGCCTCCCGTCCTGCCTCATCCAACACATCAACATCGGCCGCGAACTCATAGAGGCCCTTGAAGTCGATGACGCCGTCATAGTCGCCGCGGTGGCCGATATGGTGGTGCATGAGACAGTGGAGGACGTGGAGCGGCGCGGGTAGGACGAGCACCTCGTTTCCGCCCGGCGTGGTCGTGATCGGAACCGCCGCCGCGACCAGTTGCTCGGTCGAAAGGATCACCTCCATTCGCCGCACGCCGCCGCGCTCGTGTATTTCTAGCCAGCCAGGCAAGTCGTCGCGGTAGAGCTCCGCGCCATGGTGCCAATTCTTGGGCGCATCGAAGAGGTCATTCGGCCGGTAGCCGTTGGCGATCGCGATGCTGACCGCGGCCGACGTCTGCGGCGCCGGCACGAGCAGGTCGATGTCGCGCAGGCTCCGCCAGGCGGGCGTGCCGGTCCAGATAGCCCTCGCGCCCTTCAGCAGCACCGGGTAGATGTCGGCGGCGGCCAGGTAGTCGATGACTTCCGCCGCCCGCTGGCGCAGCGTGGATCGCCGTTGGTCGTGGGCGGGCAAAGCGTCCGCCAGGGCCGCCGCGGGCGTGACTTCGCCCGAGGCGTAGTGGAGGGCAGGGAGGCCAGCCGCGAGGCCCTTGGCGGACACAGCCATGGCGAGGGCCGGCAGCAGGCGCAGCGTGGAGGCGAGCTCGACTGTAGGTTCCCACCCGCCGCCGAGCAGGCGGAGCCGCAGCGCCGTTGTCTCGGCGATGCTCAGGTTGAAGGCGAGGCATTGCGCCAAATCGGCGGTACGCGGCTTGCCGGCCGGACAATCAGCCAAGGCTCGCCCTCTGCAGATGCGCGACCTGCTCCGCGTAGCCTCGATCCTCGGGGGTGTCGGCAGCAGCTCGGGCAAAGGCGGCCGTGGCTTCGGCTGTCCTGCCGAGGCGCAGAAGCGTGATGCCGAGGAGATGCGGCGCTGTGCGGGTGAAGAGGCTGCGGTCGTAGGCAAGGGTGGCGTCGATCATGGCGTCGGCGTCAACTGCGCAGAGCTTGGCGACAATCGCATGCGCCTCCGCCAGCCGACCGATCTCGATGAGGCGGCGCGCTTTCGACAGGAGCAACTGCGGCTGTTCCGGCTTGAGGCGCAAACCGGCTTCGATCACCGGCAGCGGATCCTCGCCCACCTCGACGAGGAGCGTGGCCAGGAGGTCGGCCAGCGCGGAACCGACGGCGCGTTCACGATCATCCAGCTGTTCAGTCGCGCGCTGAAAACCTTCGCGAGCCACTGCAAGCGCCTCGGTCGTTTCCTCGAGGCCGGCCAGTGAGCGGGCGAGATCGAACCAGTAGTAGAGCCGGTCAGGTTCGCGGGCGACGGCATCGCGCAGCCACGGCAGGTTGCGGCGGAATTTTGGGGTGAGATCACCCTCGTAGCCATAGTGGATCAGCGTCGCCGGGCTTTGGACGACCTCGGCGCCGATCGAACGGCGCAATGCCTCCAGGTCGGGCACGATGGTTTCGTGCATGGCGCCCTTGAAGCGCAGCCGCGGATCGTTGCGGAAAAGCCGGTATTCCCAATAGGGCGTCGAGTTCAGCCTGGGAAAGAACCGGACCAGGCCGGCGAAGGCACCATCGCCGCCGAGGTTGTCGGCCAGGCTTCGCCCAGCCGGCAGGGAAAGCTGCTCGTCGGCATCGATGTAGAGGATCCAGTCGCCGGTCGCCGCATCGACGCCCGTGTTGCGGGCGGCGGCAAAGTCATCGGCCCAAGCATAGTTCATGACCCGCGCGCGGCGGGCCTGGGCTATCTCGATGCTGGAATCGGTCGAACCAGTGTCGACCACCACAATCTCGTCCACGTGGGGCAAGATCGAGTCGAGGCACGCCGCCAGAAACCGTTCCTCATTCTTGACGATGAGGCAGGCGGAAAGACGCAAATCCAGCCCGAACTTAGACTGGCGGCGGGACGTGCGTCGAATTCGCGGCTAGCGCCGGCGTGACCATCATGCCGTTGATGGCGAACGAGGCTACGACCGGTGCGACGAAAGCCGTGCCCAACACGATCTTACGCAGCGAGCTGCGCTTGGACTCATCGACGCGGTCCAGCGCCGCTTCGACCCGATCCACCTGATGATTGTCGGTCATGTCTATCTCCAAGCCTGAACTGTCATTACAGCGCCATGATTGTCTCCGGTCAAGCAGCGGCAATGTTTTTGAGGTGCCATTCGGCATTGGCAAGGTCGCCCAGCCTTAGGCTGTAAGCGGCGGTTTGGGTCGCCAGCCGGCGCAAACGCACCGTCAGCTGCACAAAATTGCGGGTGCCGAAGTGGCCGTGGGCCATGAGGGCCCGAAAGCAGGTGTCCGCCGTGATCGGCCGGGAGACACTGCGGCCGCCATGGTTGGCTTCGATCACCACGCAGGCGTCGAGCGGGCCTTCCTCGATTCGCCAGGGCTTGCCGAAGCGCGATGGATCGAGGGCATAGATCGGGATGCCATCCCAGGTTTCGATGCGCGGGGTGCCGTGAAGCAGTTCGGGGACATTCAGCAACGCCAGGCTCCCCGGCTTTATCCGGAGGGTGCGGGGGCGGACGACCACGGTGCCGTCGCCCACCGACAGGTGCTCGTCGCCTTCGATGCGGTGTCCACGCAGCAGCAGGTGGAGAGCCAGGGTAGATTTTCCCTGTCCCTTGTCGCCGATGATAAGCAGGCGCTTGCCGCCGATGATGAAGGTTGCACCGTGAACGATGGGCCAATCGCCATGGGTGCGCAGGTGGTCCCAGAGCACCAGTTCATGCAGCGCATCTACCATATGCCGCGACGTGCCGGCCGGCTTCGCGCCGTTGGGAAGGCTGGCCGTCAGGAAGCCATCGCTCAGGCCGATCTCCACGTCGACCGGCTCCAGCTGCGCCCCGGCAATCTCCGCGCTCGTCTCCATAAATAGAAGCGCCTCATGCGCCTCCGCCGAGGGTGCATGCAGCCGGTATTCACGCGTGAGCGTCCGGCAGACTATGGGCTCGCGGGACGTAGCAGGCCCTCGTCGAGCAGCGAGCGAATGCAGGCGTTGACGGATTCGGTGGGGGCATCGCCGAGGCTGTAGGCATCCTTGAGGAAATCCGCGATCTGGGCGGCGGATTGCCGCGAGGCGCAAAGCTCGATCACGATGATCGCGGTCGGATTGAGGTAGTGCACCTTGCCGGCCGAGGCCTGGTAGACAACCCGGCCGTCGGGCACTTCGGTGATTTCGAGGCCCTCGGCCTGCTCATAGAGCGAGTCGGGCGCGATCTGGTCCATTCGCCTGTCCTGTCCCCAATCGGGCTATGTAGCCAGAAGCTCCGCAAAGCGGCAAGCGAGGCGCTCGACAAGCTGGGCGCGGTCGTGATGGCGGGCCGATTGCCGGGCCCGTTCGGCGCGGCGCGTGCGCTCGGCCGGATCGCCCATCGCAGCCAGCACGGCATCGGAGAAATCGACGGCCGTATCTGCGCGCCAGATGTACCGGGTGCTGTTGAAGGCGAGGCCGCGGGCCGCGACCGAGGTCGCCACGATCGGCACGCCGAAAGCCGCGGCCTCGATGAGCTTGATGCGGGTGCCGCCGCCGGCTCGGAGCGGCGCGACGACGAGCGCGGCCGAGCGGTAGAAGGGCTCGAGCGAGTCGACGGGTCCGATTGCTTCGATTCCGTCCGACCCATCGACGGCGAGAAATCGAGCAGGCAGGTCGCGGCCGACGATCTTGAAGCGAAGGTCGCTGCGCCTCTGCCGGATGCGGGGCCAGATGTCGGCGAGAAACCAGTCGAGGCCATCGAGATTGGGCGCATAGCCGTAGGACCCGACGAAGAGAATGCTGTGCGCATCATCGGCGCGCTCACCGTTGATCGATGGCGGCGCCGGATTGGCGACGACAGCCGACGAGGCGATGTTGAGACGGCGAACCAGCCGGCGTCCTTCGACGGGACTGGAGATGAAGCTCGCGTCAAACCGGGGCAGCAAGCGGGGCAGGAGGTCGTCGGTTGCGTCAGCCTCGGCGCGCGCCCAATCCGCGGCCTCCGGGGTCGTCGCAATTGCCGCGAGGCTCCGCCACGACCAGGCATCGTCTTCATCGAGATCGACCGTTCGATGGCTTGCCGAGGCGACCGCGAGGGCTGCCTCCATCATGTAGGACCGGCCGACATGCACGAGGTCGTAGGGCCGATCGCCGGTCGTGCTGCGGAGTTCAGCCAGGACTGGCGTCGAGAGCCGGGCGGCAAGGCTGGTTTTGCCGTAGCGCCGGAAGGCTGCAAGCCGCGCGGCCGGGTCGGCAAGCCGGGCGAGGAGGCGGAAGTGCGTGTCTTCGCGGCCGGCCGGGTCGATGAGGGAAACCGAGGCGCCGAGGCTTGCGAGCCACCCCTCGTCCGCCGGGGGGCCAAAAAGCGGGATGCAGACCACCTGGGTGCGGCAAACCCGCGACAGCGCCTCGGTGAAGACGCCAAGCCGGATCGCAAGGCCGTTGCCTGTGCGTGCCGGCAGGGTCGGCGCGATCAGCAGCGCCTGCCGTTCAGTCGCCATCGCCGGTCGCTGGTGCGTATCCGGTGCGCAGAATGCGGCTGTCGCGGTTGACACTGGGGCTAGGTCCTGCGTTGGACTTCGCCACCACGTCGAGAATTCGCTTGAGCACTGGCCGGGTCTCGGGCGGCCCCTCGGCCGCGAGCTGATGCAGCCGCGCAATCGTCCCGGGCTCGACCCGAGCGAGTAGAATCAAGGCCTCCCTCAGCCGATCCTCATCTGCATCCGGCCGGCCGAGGCGCGCGGCGCGCACGAGCTCATCCACCAGGCCCGGCTGCGCAGCGCGTTGGGCCGCCGGCTCGCTTATTGTCGTCAGGTGCGCTGGGACGACTGGCGGGCGCAAGCGCTGCCCTGTCCAGTAGCCGGCCCCCATCCTCGTAAACCGGTACGTCACGCCCTCAGGTCGCGCGAGGTTGAGGACGATGCCGTCGCCGTCTTCCTCGCACCACCAGTTCTGACGATCGAGCGCCCGCCCATCGCCGATTTCGCCGAACGGCCGGAGCACCACTTCCAGTTGCTCGTCCTGGCCGATCTCGAGACGCAGCGGGCCACCGGCGATCACCTCCGCCTCGACCTGTCGCGCCGCGCCGCTCCGGTCTGGCAGATGAAAGACACGGCCGCTCCAACGGCTCCCGAGCACGGCGAGGGCGGCAAGGCAGGCATCCATATGCGCGAAGTTTTCGGTCCTGAGCTGCTCGCCGCCATAGAGCCATTTCCCGCCGGTCCGATGCTGGAACATCGGGTGGCCGGCGAAATCGCGCTGGGTCAGCACCCTCTCGTCGCCGAAGGGCAGGTGAGGCACCATCGCGAAGGAGCTGGCAACCAACTCCCAGCCGAGGAGGAACGTGTCCTTGTCGCCGTAGATGACCTGATAGAGCACATCCGCGGCTTCGTTCAGCCGTACGGTTGCGGCAAGCGCGCGCAGGCAACGTCGCTTGTCGACGAGCACCTGGCCGCTTTCCATCGAAATGGTCGTTCGCGGCGGCAGCCCAAGGGCGGCCCAGATCGGATTGGACGCCCGGAGCCGGACGATGTCCGGCCAGAACACCGTGCCGGTCGCATGATACTCCAGCCATTCAAAGCATTCCGCCGGGTCCCTGACCGGCACCTGGTCGGCGTCGAGCAGCAATACCTCGGCAAAGCGCGACCACAGCATGGCGAACGGTTTTAGCTGCCAGCCATCGCGGATGCCCGCGCCGTGCGCGGCAATGATCGGCTCGGCATCGATGACCGAAACGTCGAGCTCTTCGAGGAGCGCGGCCATCGAGGCGGACATTTCGCCGGCACCAAGATGCCAGACCTCAATCGGCAGCCGGCAGCCCAGTGTGTTGCGCAGCAGGTGGACCAGCACATAGGCGTTGGTGAAGACGCTGGCTCCGCCGGCACAGACGACAATGCCGCGGCCGTCGAATTGTCCGGGCGCGATGTCCGGCGTTGAGGTGCGGAGGTCCTGCGCCAACTGGCGCAGCCTGACTATCTCCTCGTCGGTGAGCGCGCGGGGCATGCGCCTTCTATGCCCCGCGTGCGGCCGTGCGGCAAGCGCCGGCCTATGGACTCGGCGCACAGGCTCGGGTTCACCTGCCGCAAAACGAGGAGACGGCAATGTCCGAGGATACCCCGCCGCGCGTGCTGGTGCTGACACCGATGAAGAATGCGGCGCCGCACCTCTCACGCTACGCCGAGCTGCTCGAAAGCCTCGATTGGCCCGCCGAAAGCCTGTCGGTCGGCATTCTCGAGGGCGACAGCCGGGACGATACGCGCCAGCAGCTCGAGGCGATGCGCCCGCGGCTCGAGCGTCGCGCGAGGCGGGTGGGGATTTTCAACCGGGACTACGGTTTTCAGATGCCGGTCGGTGTGCCCCGTTGGGCGCCGGCCTATCAGCTGCTCCGCCGGTCGGTTCTCGCCCGGGCGCGCAACCAGTTGTTGTTTCGCGCGCTCGACGACGAGGACTGGGTGCTATGGGTCGACGCCGACCTCAGCTTCTACCCGCCCGATTGTCTCAAGCGGCTGCTTGCCTCGGGGTGCGATCTCGTCATGCCGCGTTGCGCCACAGTGGCGGGTGGTCCGACGTTTGACGGTAACGCCTGGGGCGATGGCGGCCGGATCGATTTCGACCACACCGGAGGCGCCGCGCGCATCCGTCTCGACGCGGTCGGGGGGACCATGCTGCTGGTCAAAGCCGACCTCCACCGGGATGGCCTCGTCTTTCCCCCGTTCCGCTATGGCGTCGCCAACCCGCGCATTCGCGACAGCCACCCGGTGTGGGGGAAGGGCGAGGTCGAGACCGAAGGGTTGGGCATCATGGCGGGTGACATGGGCACCCAGGCGTGGGGCCTGTGCGACCTCGAAATCCTGCATTCGGCGACGTGAGGTTGCCGGCCTCGGCGCCGCTGCTTCGCGGGCCTCAGCCTCAACCCGGCGGGGCGCTCAGCGGCTCTTCCGCCACTCCTCGTATTCGGGGCGCGCTTCTTCGGTAAGCGGATAGTAGCGCTTGAGCTCGCCGCCCTGCTCGAGGCGGAGCTTTGAGAACTCCTCCCACTCGTGATGCTCGTTGCCGATCTCGATGACCTGCTCGGCAAGCTTCACCGGCACGACGACGGCCCCGTCATCGTCGGCGACCACGATGTCGCCCGGCATGACGAAGGCATCGCCGCAGGCGATCGGGCCGTTGACCGCATAGGGCATGATGTCGACCTGGGCGTGAAAGTTCGGTGTGAGACCGGTGGTCCAGAGACCGACATCGATCTGCTTCACATTCTTGAAGTCGCGCACGCACCCGTCGATAACGCAGCCGACGCCGCCCTTACCCTTGAAATAGGTCAGCATCATCTCGCCAAAAATGCCGCTCTTGCGGTCGCCCCGGGCGTCGACCACCACCATGTCGCCGGGCTGCGTATGGTAGAGCACGTGGCGGTGGAGCTGCAGTTCCGGCTGCTCATATTCGTCGGCGCCGAAGACGTCCTCGCGCTTGGGCATGAATTGCAGCGTCAGCGCGGGGCCTGCCGCCGAACGGCCGTCGTGGCGCTGGGTTGGCCCGACGATGTGGGGGTTGCGGATGCCGAGCCGCTGCAGCGTGCTCGAAATCGTCGCCGTGCCGATCTCCTCGAGCCGCTGCGACCATTCGCGGGGCGGGCGGATGATGTCGGGTGTTTCAATCATGGCACGGGGTCCGATCTGGAACGGTGACGGGCCTTAGCCCTTGGTGGCGCCGGCGGTGAGGCCTCCGACGAAAAGGCGCTGGAACGCGAGGAAGAGCGCGACGACCGGCACGGTCATCACCATCGAGGCGGCCATGACGCCGCCCCAGTCGGTGTTGAACTCGGTCGAGAATTCGGCAAGGCCGATCGGCAGCGTCTTCACCGACTGGTCCTGTGCAAAGACCAGGGCGAAGACGAACTCGTTCCAGCAGGTGACAAAGCAGAAGACGACGACCGCCACGACGCCGGGCATGGCGAGCGGCAGCGTGATGCGGAACAGGATGCCGAGCCGGCTCGCGCCATCGATGGTCGCCGCCTCCTCGAGCTCGACCGGAATGCCGCGGAGGTAGGAGGTCAGCATCCAGACGCTGAGGGGCAGGGTGATGATGGTGTAGACGAGGATGAGGCCCCAATAGGTGTTGATGAGGTGGAGCCACCTCAGCGTGATGAAGAGCGGCACGATGATCGCCGCCGTCGGCAGGAGCTGGCCGATGAGCACGAAGGTCTGGAGCCAGGCCTTGCCGCGAAACTCGAAGCGGGCAAAGCCATAGGCGGCGAAGACCGCGAGCAGCAGCGCCACGATCGTCGCGCCGCCCGAGATGATGCAGCTGTTGAGGAAATAGCGGGGGATGTTCGAGCTGAAGAACACCGTCGCATAGTTGGCGAGCGTCGGCTCGTTCGGCAGCCAATGCGGCGGCACGGTGAAGAGCTCGGGCAGCTTCTTGATCGAGCTGAGCGCCATCCACGCGAACGGGAAGAGGCAGACGACGACGAGCACGATCGACGCCACCGCAAGGGCGATGGCGATGGCCGGGCGCCGCTCGAGCCGGGTACCGACGACCGTCATTTGGCCGGCTCCGTGCCCGAGGGAATGACCTTGATGTAGATGGCGACGATGATCGCCGCGACGATAAAGAACAGCACCGAGAGCGCCGCCGCCTCATTGAACTGGAAGCTGGTGAAGGCGAGCTGGTAGATCTGGATGGGCGTGATGAGGCTCAGGTTGGCCGGGCCGCCCTGGGTGATGGCGTAGATCAGGGTGATGGCGTTGAGGCCCCAGATGACGAGAAGCAGCGTGACCGCCACGAGGACCGGGCGCACCTGCGGCAGCGTGATGCGCCAGACCTCGTCCCAGAAAGTGGCGCCGTCGATCTTGGCGGCCTCGTAAAGATCCTCCGGGATGGCCTGGAGACCCGCCAGCACCATGATGGCGACGAAGGGAAAGAGCTTCCAGACGTTGATGGCGATCAGCACCGGCATGACAGTGTTCTTGTCGGTGAGCCAGCCGATCGGCCCTGGGATGATGTGCGCCCCCGACAGCATGTAGTTGATGATGCCGAACTCCGTGTGGAACATCCAGGCCCAGGTGGTCGCGGCGACGATGCCGGGCACCACCCAAGGGATCAGGGTGATCGAGCGCACCGCGCCACGGCCCCAGAACTTCTGGTTGAGAAGGATCGCCGCTGCCGTGCCGAGGATCACCTGGAAGACGATCGATCCACCGACATAGACG
>Ga0068853_100003153_pt1 | contig 12603 bp, 9 predicted proteins | sample KBSCornC32_FD_65655 | JGI IMG/M metagenome (GOLD analysis project Ga0068853, IMG submission 65655) | Corn rhizosphere microbial communities from Kellogg Biological Station, Michigan, USA - KBS Corn C3-2 | ecosystem: Host-associated > Plants > Roots > Rhizosphere > Soil ... | reverse complement strand
GCCTGGACGGGCCACGCCGGAAGCATCGCCGCTTGGCAAGATGATCTCTGGCTCTTCTATGCGCCGCGCACCGGCTGGCGGGTTTGGATCGCCGACGAAAACGTTCTCGTCACCTGGACAGGCAGCGCCTGGCTCACCACCGGACAGAACCTCAACCCGGCGCCAATGGTCGGTGTACTGACGACCGCCGATACCACCAACCGCCTCGCCGTCAAATCAAACGCCGTGCTGTTCGCCAACGATGACGTGACACCGGGCACCGGCAACATCCGCCTCGCTATCAGCAAAGCTTCCGCGGGCAAAGATGCCTGCCTGTCATTCCAGGATGGCTTCTCTCCCCGAGCCCTTCTGGGCCTCATGGGCGACGACAATTTCGGCATCAAAACGTCGCCGGATGGCTCGACGTTCTACCCGGCGATAAACGTCGACAAAGGCAGCGGACATGTCGGCGTCGGCATGACAGCTGACGGCAGCAGCACACTGGCCGTGGCAGGCCCGTCGGCACTTTTCTCCAACGCGAGCGGTGACTTCCGTGCGACGGTCAGCAAGTCGGCCGCTGGGCAGACCGCGAGCCTGTTGCTGCAGGATGCGTCTTCTGGTCGGGCCGAATTCGGCCTCTATGGCGACGATCACTTTCACCTTAGGGTGAGCCCGGACGGGTCGAGCTGGACCGAAGCCGTCTACGTCAACAATGCGTCCGGCAAGATTGGCCTGGGGACCAACGCCCCGACCTCTCGGCTGACAGTCAGCAGTAACGCGGCGACACTACCGACCCCTGCGTCGGGAACACTGCTGCACATCGGCAATGCCGATGGCTCGGCCGCCCGAGCCGTGATCGACGCCTTCGGCACTGGTGCCGTATCGCCCAACCTGACGTTCCGTCGGTCGAGAGGCACGGCGGCGAGCCCCAGCGCCGTGCAGGCCGGAGATCAGATCCTTAACGTCGCATCGTTCGGCTATGGTGCGACGGGATATTCCGGCACCACGCGTGCCGGGTTCGTCAGCGTTGCGGCAGAGAATTGGACGGACACGGCGCAGGGCACCTATTTTATCATCTCCGCGACGCCGGTGGGATCGGCGTCGTCAGCGGAGCGACTGCGAGTGAACGGCGATGGTTCTCTGCTGGTCGCTGGTGGTACGCAAACCATCTTCGATGCCAACGGCATCGTCTGCCTGCGGTCCTACACCGTTACCGGGCTGCCCACCGCTGCTACGGCGGGCCAACTGATCTATGTGTCGAACGGAACGTCCAATAAGCGGCTCGCGGTGTCGGACGGCACCAACTGGCGATTCCCGGACGGGGCGATCGTCTCCTGACCGGCCGCTGGACTCAATCGAAGCAGTCGGCTGAGCGCAATAGGGGCGCTTCGGCATCCTTGCCGTTGAGCAGAGGAGGCCCCTGCAGTGGCCAGGCAACGGCGATGTCCGGATCATTCCACCGGACCGAGCGCTCGCTCGCTTTGTCATAGAAGCCTGTCGTCTTGTAGAGGAACTCGGTTCCCTCCTCGAGCGCCATGAAGCCATGGGCAAAGCCCTCCGGCACCCACAGCTGGCGGCGATTTTCCGCCGTCAGCATTTCACCAACCCACTTGCCGAAGGTTGGCGAACTTTTGCGGATGTCGACGGCCACATCGAATGCCGCCCCGCGGACAACGCGCACGAGCTTTCCCTGCGCATGGGGTGGTAGCTGATAGTGGAGCCCTCGCAGCACGCCCTTCTTCGAGACCGAGTGATTGTCCTGGACAAAGCCCCGCTGAAGTCCCGTCGCCCCCTCAAACGCCAACGCGTTGAAGCTCTCGAAGAACGCACCCCGATCGTCCGGAAACACGCGAGGCTCGAGCAGCACGACATCGGCAATGGCAAGACGCGTGGCGTTCATCCGGTGACCTTCTCAGCCGCCAGCCGCAACAGATATTGTCCGTAGCCGCTCTTTGCCAGCGGCGCGGCAAGAGCCTCGAGCGCCTCGCCCGTAATCCAGCCATTGCGCCAGGCAATTTCCTCGGGGCAGGCGACCTTCTGACCCTGCCGCTTCTCGATGGTGGCGATGAACTGGCCGGCTTCCAGTAGCGAGTCATGCGTGCCCGTGTCGAGCCAAGCATAGCCCCGCCCCATGAGCTCAACCCGCAACGCCTGCTGATCGAGGTAGAGCCGGTTGAGATCGGTGATTTCGAGCTCGCCGCGCGCGGAAGGTTTCAACGAACGGGCCAGGTCGACCACTTGTGCGTCGTAAAAGTAGAGCCCGGTCACGGCGTAATTCGACCGCGGTGCCTTTGGCTTCTCCTCGATCGAAAGCACCCTGCCGCCCGCATCGAACTCGGCAACGCCGTAACGTTCGGGGTCGTTGACGTGGTAGGCGAAGACCGTTGCGCCGGCAGGCTGATCGGCGGCCGCTTTGAGCAATTCCGGCAATTGGTGGCCGAAGAAGATATTGTCCCCGAGGACGAGCGCACTTGGGGCGCCGGCGATGAACGCCTCGCCGATGAGAAAGGCCTGGGCAAGGCCATCAGGACTCGGCTGTATGGCGTAGTCCAAGGCCAGTCCCCACCGTCCCCCGTCGCCGAGAAGCTGCTTGAAGCGGGGCGTATCGTCGGGCGTCGAGATGATCAGAATATCCCGGATGCCGGCCAGCATGAGGGTCGTCAGCGGATAGTAAATCATCGGCTTGTCGTAGACGGGCAGCATCTGCTTGGACACCGCCATTGTCGTCGGCCAAAGTCGTGTACCGGAGCCACCGGCAAGGATAATGCCCCTGCGGTTCAATCGAGTCCCCTTTCAGCGGTCGCAGCCACCCAACGACGGACGTCCTCCTGCCATGGTGGCAAGGGCACGCCAAAGGCTGCCCGAAGCTTGTTCGTTGCGAGGCGCGAATTCAACGGACGGCGTGCTGCCGTTGCGTATTCTGCGCTGTGGATCGGCATGACGCCGTCCGGTGTGAGCGCCATCGCCATGCCAGCCGAGCGCGCCTCCTCCACAACGAAGCGGGCGTACTCATACCGGCTAAGACTGCCTTCGGGAGCCAGGTGGTAGAGGCCCGACAAATTCTCGGCATCGCTGCCCAGCGAAGCAAGGCGATTGATGGCAGCGACCGTGACGTTCGCAATCAGCTCCGCACTCGTGGGCGCCCCAACCTGATCATCGACGACACTGATGGTGCTCCGTTCGCGAGCGAGACGGAGGATGGTCTTGCCAAAGTTGGCGTGCCCGGTGGCGTAGACCCAGCTCACACGGAAGATGAGATGCCGACATCCGGACGCTGCGATGGCGAGATCGCCTCGATGCTTGGTGGTGCCATAGACGCTGAGAGGCGACGCTTCATCCGTTTCGAGGTAGGGCCCCGGTTTCGTGCCGTCGAAGACGTAGTCGGTCGAATAGTGGATGAGCCACGCGCCCAATCGATGCGCCGCGCTGGCGAGCGTCGCGACGGCCTCAGCGTTGACCAGCCGGGCGCGGTTGGCATCTGTTTCAGCTTTGTCGACCGCGGTGTAAGCGGCGGCATTTACGATGACATCAGGTGCGTGGATCGCGATCAGCCGCGGGAGCTCGCCAGGCCGCTCGAAATCGGCCTCGGCACGCCCCAGCGCGACCACCTCACCGGCCGTCGGCAAAGCACGCTGCAGGGCCTCGCCAACCTGGCCATCCTTACCGAAGAGCAGAAACTTCATGCGTAGTGCTTTTCGACCCAGGATCGGTAGGCGCCACTGGTGACCCGTTCAAGCCAGGGGGCGTTGTCGAGGTTCCAGCGGATCGTCTTCTCAAGGCCGGTTTCGAAGCTTTCCCGCGGCTGCCATCCCAACTCCTTGCGCAGCTTGCTGGCATCGATCGCGTAGCGCCGATCGTGGCCCGGCCGATCCTTCACGTAAGCGATCTGCGTGGCATAGGAGGCACCGTCGGCGCGCGGCCGCAGCCGGTCGAGATGGGTGCAGATCGTCGTCACGACATCGATATTGGCACGTTCGTTGCCGCCGCCGATGTTGTAGCCCTCACCGGGCCCGCCGTTCGCGAGCACAGCCCGGATGGCGCTGCAGTGGTCGCCGACATAGAGCCAATCGCGGACCTGCTTGCCGTCGCCATAGACGGGCAACGGCTTGCCGGTCAGAGCATTGTGGATCATCAGCGGGATAAGCTTTTCGGGGAAGTGATAAGGCCCGTAGTTGTTGGAGCAGTTGGTGAGAAGGACGGGCAGGCCATAGGTCTCGCCATAGGCGCGGACCATGTGATCGGAGGCGGCTTTGCTCGCGGCATATGGGCTGTTGGGACGGTATTGGTTGGTTTCGCTGAAGGGCGGATCGTCGGGCGCCAGCGTACCGTAGACCTCGTCGGTCGAGACATGGAGGAAGCGAAAGGCGTCGCGCTCGGCCGTCGGGAGTGCGTCGACGTAGCGCCGGGCCGCCTCGAGCAGGCGGAACGTGCCGACTACGTTGGTGTCGATGAAGGGTGATGGGCCTGAGATCGAGCGGTCGACATGCGTCTCGGCGGCAAAATTGACGATGGCGCGAATCCGGTGGCGGGTCAGCAGGTCGCCGACGAGCGCCTCGTTCTCGATACCGCCGGTGATGAAGAGATGGCGGGCGTTGCCCTCGAGCGAGGCGAGGTTTTCGCGATTGCCGGCGTAGGTGAGCTTATCGAGATTGACTACCGACTCGCCGCCTTCGGCCAGCCAGTCCAGCACGAAGTTGGAGCCGATAAAGCCGGCGCCGCCGGTGACCAGGATCGTCATCGCCCACCCTTTACTGCCCTGCCGAACGGCGAGGTCCATGGTGATATGGCGATACGACCCGTGGGGCAACCCCGGCAACACGAAGGGCCGCGCGCTGGCGGCCCTTGCTTGCTGTGCAAAAACTCAGGTCAGGCGGCGACGCGGGTATGCTCGCGGCGCTGGTGGGAAGCGTTCTGCCGGCGCTGCACCTTGGTGTGGCCGCGCAGCTTGCGCGGGACTTGCGGATGAGGCCGGTCGAGGCCGAGCGCTTCGGCCACGGCATTTTCGAGCATGTGGTCCAGGTCCACGGACTTGCGCATCTCAAGCGCTCCTTGGTTTGGCATGGTCACGGGTCGTGCTTGGCCGAATAAACGCATGTTGCCGCGCAAAAGTTGCGCGGCCGGCCGCGTTAGCACGCCGCGCCCGCGCTAGAAGCGCTTTGCCAGCCAGCGGAGCTGCTCGTGATGCTGGAAGACGCCGCCTCCCTCATGGTCGTTGAAGCCATAGTCCGTGATCGTCCGGTCCGCCGCCGCGAGGGCGTTGTACGCCGCATAGATCGTCGAGGGCGGGCAGATGGTATCCATCTGGGCGACGGAGACGAGGGTTGCCGCCTTGATCCGGCCGGCAAAGCAGACGCCATCGAAATAGCGCAGGGTCTCGAAGGCGGTCGCCACCTGATCCCGATGGATCGAGAGATACCGCGAGACTTCGCCATAAGGGTCGCGCGGGGCGATGCGCACGGCGCGCGGAAAATCGCAGAGGAACGGCACGTCGGCCATCACCGCGCCGATCCTCGGCTCGAGGCCGGCGGCGGCGAGCGAGATACCGCCGCCCTGGCTGCCCCCGACCACGGCGATACGGGTGCCGTCGACCGCCGGATGGCTCAGCCCCGCCTCGACGGCGCGGACCGCATCGGTGAAGACGCGCCGGTAGTAGTAGGTGTCGGGGTGTAGGAGCCCGCGGGTCATGAAGCCGGGATGCGCCGGATCGGACCCCACGGGGTCCGCGGTATCGCCGGGCGACCAGGCGCTGCCCTGGCCGCGTGTATCCATGACGAGATGCGCATAACCGGCGGCGGGCCAGACCAGATGATCGAGCGGCAGACTGCGGCCACCGCCATAGCCGATGTAGCGGATGACGAGCGGCAGCTTGCCGGTCGCGCCCTTGGGCACGATGAACCAGCCGCGCACCGGGTGACCGCCGAAGCCGGCATAGGTCAGGTCGAACACGTCGAAGAGTTTCAGGCCAAAATCGGCGGCCGCGAACTGCGCGGCGATCGGAAAGGCGCGCGTCTCGGCGAGCGTTCGGCTCCAGAATGCATCGAAGTCGGCGGGCGGCGTCACGGTGCTGCGGTAGGTGCGCAGCACCTCGGGTTCGAAATCGAATGTCGGCAATTGTCTATCCCCAGGGCGCCGGGCGGCGCGGCGGAAGGTAAAGGGCTGGGCGGCGCGCTTGTCAACGCCTTGCCCCAGCACAGACCAACGCATCGAAGCGTTAAGCCGAAAGCCGCTGCAGGCGCCGCGCCGACGTGCTAGAGGGCTTGCGTCATGTCCAGCACGCCCTCCTCCCCGGACTCCACCCGCTTCGCTTTGCCAAAATTGCCATTCCGCCTGCCGGTCGACGGTTACGTCCTGGCGCTGATCGCCACGGTGATCATCGCCGCTCTCCTGCCGGCGCGCGGCGATGGCGCGGTGGTGATGGGTTACGTGACATATCTGGCGGTCGCGCTGCTCTTCTTCCTTTACGGCGCACGCCTTTCGCCGCAGGCCATCGTTGCCGGCATCATGCACTGGCGGCTGCAGGGGCTGGTTTTTCTTGCCACCTTCGTGCTGTTCCCGATCCTCGGCCTGATCATCACGGCGATTTTCCGGCCCTGGCTTGCACCCGATCTGGCGCTCGGGCTGATGTTCGTCGCGGTCCTGCCGTCGACCGTGCAGTCCTCGATCGCCTTCACCTCGATCGCCCGCGGCAACGTGCCGGCGGCGCTCTGCTCGGCCTCGATCTCCAACCTTGCCGGCATCGTCGTCACGCCTCTCCTGGTGGCGTTCCTGCTGACGGCGCATGGCGGCGGCATTTCGCTCGAGGCGCTCAAGGACATCTCGCTCCAGCTCCTCCTGCCCTTCGCGCTCGGCCAGCTCGCCCGGCCGTTCATCGGCAAATGGCTCAACGGCCACAAGCGGCTCACCTCCTTCGTCGACCGCGGCTCGATCCTCCTCATCGTCTACGGCGCCTTCAGCGAGGGCATGGTGGCCGGAGTCTGGTCGCAACTGAGCTGGCAGAGCCTGGCGCTGGTGATCGTCCTCGACTGCGTGATGCTGGTGCTCGGGCTGGTGATCACCACGGTCGCAAGCCGGTGGCTCCACTTCTCCAAGGAAGACGAGATCGCCATCGTCTTCTGCGGCTCGAAGAAGAGCATGGCCTCGGGCATCCCGATGGCCAACATCCTCTTTGCCGGCCAGGCCGTGAGCCTCATCGTCCTGCCGCTGATGCTCTTCCATCAAATCCAGCTCATGGCCTGCGCGGCGATTGCCCGGCGGTATGCCCAGCGACCGGAGGCGGTGCCGGGGGAGTGAGCCGCGGGCGGTGTCCGTGGCCAGTCCGCTGGCGCCGCGGTGCCATCGACGCGTTCTCGGCCTGAATGGTCCGTCTGACGCTTGTGCGTAGCCACCTCCACTCCAAAAGTCCTCCGCCTCATGGTGAGCTTGTCGAACCATGGGCCACCAGCGCTGTGCAGCGCCCTCATGGTTCGACAGGCTCACCATGAGGGCGAGGACGGCTGCGGCTGGGGCCACCCCCCTCCCCAACCCTCCCCGCAAGGGGGAGGGTTGTCCGGTTGGAGTTTGAAGCACGGCGGTGTGACATGCGCTGCCCAGGCACCTCCCCCCTTGCGGGGGAGGATGGGTGGGGGGTGAGCCACAAGCACTGCGGCGGTGAGGTGAAGCAACCGCACTGCATACCCCGCGTCCGACCCGACGTCTGTGTCTGCGGCATACCCCCACCCCTGACCCCTCCCCGCAAGGGGGAGGGAGACGATGCGGCACGGCCGTGCCCCATATCCTCCCTCCCCCTTGCGGGGAGGGATGGGGTGGGGGTAGCCCAAAACTATGCGCTGCTGATTGAGCACCTACATCCCCACCTTGAAGCACAGTGCAGGCGAATGCCTGCCTCCGACGCGACCCGGATCAATCTGGCTTTGATCACTTCCCTCGCCACCAACACAGTGGCGCGGGCCCGGGACGCATGGGCGTCTCAGGAATAATAAGAGACGCTCACGCGTCCCGGGCGCCGGGGCTTCTGGACGGGGTGCCCTTGCCAGCTCGAAGGACCGATAGCCTGGTCCCGGCTGGCCTCCGGCCCTCTGCGCCCCGAGGGGCGCACGATACCCCCTCTCCCGGCTGTCCCCTCCGTTCGCATCGTTCGTCGCGACGACCGCACCATGCGGAAGGGATGGGATGAGTATGAGGGCGATGGAGGGGACGGGGATAAGTTTTCTCACAACCTCATGGTGAGGTGCGAGCCCGGACTTGATCCGGGGGCCGAACCACGTGCGGTGCATCACCGCGGGTCCTTCGAGGCTCGGTCCTCACGGCCTTCTCGCACCTCAGGATGAGGGGGTTGCTGGACCCTTGGCGTCTCCACACCCACCACGTCGTTCCGGCGAAAGCCGGAATCCAGTATGCTCAGCGTTAGCGAGCTTGGATCAGCCGGTCGCGTATTCCAGCCAACTCACCGAGTACTGGATCCCGGCTTTCGCCGGGATGACGCCCGTGGATGGGGCCGGCACGCAATGCCTCCTGCCGAGATGTGACCGTAGCGAGCCTCGAACCACGCGCGGTGTATCGCCGAGCGGCCTTCGAGGCTCGCGTCGCTCGCACCTCAGGATGAGGACGTTGTTAGGCCATGGCGACTCCCCACCCGCCACGTCATTCCGGCGAACGCCGGAATCCAGCGCGCAAGCCGTTGTCCCAACGCGGCATGCCCGGTCCATCGCCGGGTCGGAGGGCGTAGTGACAGTGGCGTGTCTGGTGCACTGGATTCCGGCGTTCGCCGGAATGACGCCCTGGACGGGGCGACGCAGCGGTCAGCAACCATCACACCTCATGGTGAGGTGCGAGCCGTTAGGCGAGCCTCGAACCACGCGCGGCGTATCGCCGAGGGTCCTTCGAGGCTCGGTCCTTGCGGCTCTTCGCACCTCAGGATGAGGGCGCGGAGGGCAAGGCCGCGCGCCCTCCCGCCCCGCCCTCAATACCCCAACGCCAGCCCGTCCTTGCGGTGGTCGGAGGCGCCGATCAGGAGGCCGCGGTCGTGGTCGATCCAGATGGCTTGGGAGCCGCCGATGGGTTCGCTGGCCCAGGCGATTGTGTGTCCGCGGCGCGTGAGGTCATCGGCAATCGCGGGGTCGATCGTCGTTTCAAGCGAGAGCTCGCCGCCGAAAGCGAAGCTGCGCGGGGCGGCGTTGGCGGCCTGCGGGTTCATGCCGCGATCGACGATGTGGCTGATGAGCTGGGCGTGGCCAGTCGCCTGGTACTGCCCGCCCATGACCCCGAACGGCATCACCGGGCGGCCATCCTTTTCGAGCAGGCCCGGGATGATGGTGTGGAGCGGCCTCTTGCCCCCGGCGATGGCGTTGGGATGGCCTTCGACCAGCGAGAAGCCGCAGCCACGGTTCTGCAGCATGATGCCGGATTTTTCGGCGAAGATGCCGCTGCCGAAGGCCGAAAACAGCGAGTTGATCAGCGAGATGGCGTTGCGGTCCTTGTCGACGACCGTGAGATAGACCGTGTCGCGGTGCGCGGGCATGTCCCAGCTGCCGAAGTCGGTGGCCCGATCCATGCGAATCCGGTCGCGCAGCGCGGCAATCGCCTTGTCCGCCAGCACCGCCGCGACATCGAATGGCGCATGGTCAGGATCGGCGACGAGGGCATCGCGCTGGGCATAGGCGGCCTTCGACGCCTCGGCGAGGATATGGATGCGGTCGGCGGGCGAAAGCGCCTCCTCGGCAAGGTCGAACCCCGAAAGGATGCGCGCAATGATGAGGGCGGCGAGCCCCTGCCCGTTCGGCGGGCATTCCTTGATGGTGTAGCCGCGATAATCGGCCGAGATCGGCACGGTCCACTGGGCCTGGTAACTCGCCAGATCGTCCTCGGCATGGACGCCGCCAAGCGCGCGTAGCGTCGCCACGATGTCGGCGGCGACCTCGCCTTCGTAGAGGGCGGCGCGGCCGCGCTGCGCGATGCCACGGAGCGTGCGGCCGAGGGCTGGATTGCTCATGCGATCGCCGATGGCAGGCGCCTCGCCGTTGCGGAGGAAGTGCCGCGCAGCGGCGGCGTTGCCGGCGAGCTTCCGCCGCGCGCGGTGCCAATCGAAACGCACCCGCGGCGTGACGCGATAGCCCTCTTCGGCGAAGCGGATGGCGGGGGCCAGCACCTGCTCGAGGCCGAGGCGACCGAACTTCTCGATCAGCTTGCACCAGCCATCGACGGCGCCGGGAATCGTCACCGCGTAGGGCGAGGTTTCGGGTACCGCGGTCAGCCCCTCGGCGCGGAGCGCTTCGAGCCGGGTGGCGCGGGGCGCCGGGCCCGAGGCGTTGAGCGAGGTCACCTTGCCGCCCGCCGGTGCGACGATCGCGAAGAGGTCGCCGCCCACGCCGGTCATGTGGGGATCGACGACGCCCTGCACCGCGACCGCCGCGACCGCGGCATCGATGGCGTTGCCGCCGGCGTGGAGGATATCGAGCGCGGCAAGCGTCGCGAGCGGATGGGAGGTTGCGGCCATGCCGTTTTCGGCAATCGCGGCCGAGCGGCCCGGTTGGGTGAAGTCGCGGTCGAGGCTGAACATGATGGAGCTCATAGAAGGGCGAGGCGCGCAGGCTAGCGCGCAGAACGGCCCGCCGTCGACCGTCTCGTCAGTTTCGTACCGGTTACGGGGTTGCCTGCCAGGGCGGCGAGAACTCGGCGGCGGGAAGGCCGATGCCGAAGAGGTCGTCGTGCATGTGGCTTAGGGCCACGCCTAGCCCGCCGACGAGGGCGGCGCGGCTGCCGAGACTACTGGCCTCGATGCGTGGCGGGGTCGGCGTGCAGCGTGGCAGCAGTCGGCGAATGGCGCCAACCAGCTCGTCGCGGACGCCGATCGAGCCGCCGAGGATGACGAGCTCGGGATCAAGCGTCGCCGCGACCGCAGCGATGGCGGGCGCAACCAGCCGGGCGGTTTCCTCGATGGCCGCGATGGCCGCGGTTTCGCCCTCGGCGAAGGACGAAAAGATGTCGCGCACGGTGGCATTCGCATCGCCGCCGAAGCCGGCATAGCGGCTGGCGATGGCGACGCTGCCGGCGGCATATTCGAAGGTGCCCAGCGTAAAGCCGCGGGGGTCGTAGGGATCGCCGCCGATCGGCAGGTAGCCGATTTCGCCCGCCGCGCCACGTGCCCCGCGCAGCAGTTGCCCGTTGGCGATGATGCCCATGCCGATGCCGGTGCCGAGGGCAATGAAGACGAAATCGCGAAGGCCCGCCCCGTGACCGCGCCACTGCTCGCCGCGCGCCGCCAGGTTGACGTCGTTCTCGATGATCACCGGCACGCCAAGACGGGCCGCGAGGCGCGCGCGCGGATCGAGGGTGCCGAGCCCCGGCAGGTTGGGGGCGATGTCGACGCGGCCGGTTTCCGGATGGAACACGCCGGGCGTGCCGAGGACGACGAGGCGGAGCGCACTTGCCGCAACACCGACGCGGGCGCAGAGCCGCTCGACGATGCCGGCGAGCTGCTCGATGAGCGCCTCGCCATCGCGTGGGCGGGTGGCCTCCACTTCCTCGGCGAGGATGTTGCCGGTCAGGTCGCACACGGCGGCATCGATCTTGGTGCCGCCGAGATCGATGGCGGCCGCCAGCGCCGCGCCGGCGTTGATCTCATAGGTGACGGCGCTCCGCCCGAGCCGCCCGCTGGTCCGGCCGCGCGGCCGGAGCCAACCCGCTTCCTCGAGCTCGCGCACGACCTCGGAAATGGTCTGCTTCGAGAGGCCGGTGAGCTTGGCCATGTCGGCGCGTGAGGTCGGGCCGCGGCTCAGGATGGCGCGCGTTACGGCATTCATCGAGATCTGCCGTGCGACAGGCGGCTCGGGAAGATCGGCCGTCATGATTTTATCGGCAATCGTCATGTTCCCTGACTAATTAAGACGGCGACGGGGGAGTTATTCCTGCCGATCGTTGCCGCTTTGGCTTTCTCGGCCTTAAGTGAGCCGCCCGCCACGCCGATTTGTCAACCTCCTTGACAGATGTGTCGATCTGTCTTCACACTTCGTTGGCAATATCGGGGACGGGCACCATGCGTATGGCCATCGCCAGTGCAGAGCCGCGGGGGGACGACCACCTGTGCTGACGCCGCGCGACGACGGCCAATTGCTGGCGACCGACCCGGTGCTGCTGGCGGTGATGGCGCCGCGGCTGCAGGGCGATTGTCGCCCCGACGGCTTGCTCGACCTCTCGCTCTGGGGCGTGGGCAAGCTCGGCAAGGTGCGCTTCACGCCGCTCCCCGGCCCCTACATCTGCGGCCCCAATCGGCTGATCGCCGCGCGCGGCGGCATCCATGTCGCGCAATCGGCGCCGGTGATGCTGGTGCGCGGGGCGCGGGCCGGGGCGGTGTTTCCGGCGCGCCGATGCGCGTGGTGGCATGCGCCGACCGCCGAGGAAGCGGGCGCCGAGATGGTGCGCGAGGACACGCGGCGGATAGTCGTGCTGGCCTGGGGCTGCCTCATCGTCGAGCAGCGCGGCGAGGATTTCGTGGTCGCCGTCGGCGCCGACCGGGGGGAGGCGACGAAGGCCCTGGCCCTCACCTCCGACGCGATCGAGGCCGAGGCGGCAGCCTACGCCAGCCGCTGCGACCAGCTGCCCGACGCCGATCCGCTGCTGCGCAGCATG
>Ga0068853_100003152_pt1 | contig 12604 bp, 12 predicted proteins | sample KBSCornC32_FD_65655 | JGI IMG/M metagenome (GOLD analysis project Ga0068853, IMG submission 65655) | Corn rhizosphere microbial communities from Kellogg Biological Station, Michigan, USA - KBS Corn C3-2 | ecosystem: Host-associated > Plants > Roots > Rhizosphere > Soil ... | reverse complement strand
TCCGCTCGCTGCCGTCGCCCGCGAAGCGCACCGTCACGACGCCGTCCGGCTCGATCCGGGTGACGACGCCCTCGCCGAGCGACCCGTGACGGACGGAATCGCCGGTCTGCAGGGAGGGAACCGCGCGATTCTCGCGCGGCAGCACCTGCCGGGGAGATTGCGCGTAGCCGGACCACGAGGCGGGCCGCAGGCGCTCCCGGGTAACGGTTGCCGGGAGCTCGTCCAGGAAGCGAGAGCCGAGGTTGTACTCGCGCCGGCCGTAGAGCGAGCGGGCGGTGGCATGGGTCAGCGTGAGCCGCTCCATCGCCCGCGTCATGCCGACATACGCGAGGCGGCGCTCCTCCTCGACCTCGTTGTCCTCGATCGACCGCGAGTGCGGGAAGATCCCCTCCTCCATCCCGATCAGGAAGACGACGCGGTACTCGAGCCCCTTCGCGTTGTGGATCGTCATCAGCGTCACCTGTGCGGTGTCGTCGCCGAGCGTGTCCTGGTCGGACTGGAGCTGCACTTCCTCGAGGAAGCCCGAGAGCGATGGCTCCTCGGCGCGCGCCCGGTACTCCTGTGCGGAGCCGACGAGCTCGGAGAGGTTCTCGATACGGCCCCGAGCGTCGATCGTCCGCTCGGCCTCGTAGGCGTCGATCGTCCCCGACCGTTGGAGCACGCGCTCGACGAGCTCGTCGATCTCGAGCTCCTGCGCGGCCGACATGAGTGACTCGATGATCGTGCGAAAGCCGCGGATCGCGCGGGCGCTCGCTGTCGCGACACCCGCCGCCTCGGGATCCGCTGTCGCATCCCACAGCGAGATGCCGAGCGCCGTCGCATGCGCGACGAGCCGCTGGATCGACGTGTCGCCTATCCCGCGGCGAGGCCTATTCGCGATCCGCATGAGCGCGACCGCGTCGTCGGAGTTGTTCAGCAGCGAGAGGTAGGCGACAGCGTCCTTGATCTCGGCGCGCTCGTAGAACCGAGGCCCTCCGATCACCTGGTACGGCACGCCCTGGCGGACGAGCACGTCCTCGAGGACGCGCGACTGGGCGTTCGTCCGGTAGAAGACCGCGATCTCGGCTGCGGAGTAGCCGGACTCGACGAGACGGGCGATCTCCGCCGCGACGAAGCGTGCCTCCGCGTGCTCGTCTTCGACCTCGACGACCTCCACGGGGTCGCCGTCGCCGAGCTCCGACCACAGGCGTTTCGGCTTCCGGTCGCGGTTGTTGTCGATGACCGCGTTCGCCGCTTCGAGGATCGAGTTCGTCGAGCGGTAGTTCTGCTCGAGCGCGATCGTGTCCGCCCCACCGAAGTCCTCCTCGAAGTCGAGGATGTTGCGGATGTCGGCGCCGCGGAAAGCGTAAATCGACTGGTCCGGATCGCCCACCGCGAACACGTTCCGGTGCTTCGCCGCAAGCAGCTGCAGGAGGCGGTACTGGGCCTTGTTCGTGTCCTGGTACTCGTCGACGAGGACGTGGTGGAAGGAGCTCTGCCAGCGCTCGAGCGCCTCGGGGAAGCGCTCGAGCACGTCGACGGTGAGCATCAGCATGTCGTCGAAGTCGACGGCGTTCGAGGCATGGAGCTTGCGCTGGTAGAGCTCGTACACCTCGGCGACCGTCTGGTCCCAGAACGACGCAACCCGTGCCGTGTACTCCTCGGGTGAGACGAGCTGGTTCTTCGCATTCGAGATCTGCGCGTGGATCCCGCGCGGGGTGAAGCGCTTCGGGTCCTTGCCGAGCTCCTCGAGGCACGCCTTGACGACCCGCACCTGGTCGGCCTGGTCGTAGATCGTGAACGACGAGCGGTAGCCGAGCCGCTCGGCCTCGCGGCGGAGGATCCGCCCGCAGGCGGCGTGGAACGTGAGGATCCAGATCGCGCGGGCCGTGCGACCAAGGATGCGCTCGAGCCGCTCCCGCATCTCGGTCGCGGCCTTGTTGGTGAAGGTGATGGCGAGGATCTCGTTCGGCTTCACGCCGTGCGCGCGGATCAGGTGAGCGACCCGGTGCGTGAGGACGCGGGTCTTGCCCGACCCCGCGCCGGCGACGACGAGCAGCGGCCCGTCGACGTGGAGCACCGCCTCGCGCTGGGCCGGATTGAGGCCGGCGAGGAGCTCCTCGTGCGGGGTGACGGTCACGCGTCGATGCTAGCCGCGGCCTCCGCCGCCGAACCGGCCATAGCCGGAGCGGACATGGCGTCGTGCCTGGCACCGCGCCACGTCCTGTCGGGACACGTGGGATCCGGACATGGCGCCGTGCCCGGCACGATTGCCCGGATCAACCCATGCCGAGGGAGAGCAAGCCGCGGTCGATCAGCCCCTGGGTGAACGCCGGCGCCGGCAGGAGCTTGACGCCGTACGCGTCACGCAGGAACCACTCGAAGTAGACGAACGCGCTCGAGCGCACGGTCCCGAGGCGCTCCAGCAGCTCGAGGTCGCAGACCGCGAGCTTCGCGCGTAGCTCCGGACGGTCGAGAAACACCTCGACCAGAGCCCGGAGGTCCGGCCCGATCTCGCCGAGAAGCATCGTCGAGGCATCGCCCGCCAGCCGGTCTGCCGATCGCGGACGTCACCCAAACCGGATTCGTCGACGTCGTCACGCGGGTCGCGTAGTGCGCGCGTGACGCGGGAGCAAGCCGAGGCGCTCGAAGCGCTCGTCGACCAACGTCTGGACGCGACTGCGCTGGTACAGGCTCTGCCCCGACCGCTCGTCGAGTCGCTCGAGGAGCGGGCTCCTGGCGGAGTCGACCCCGGCCTCGCCGGGACCGGCGTTTTCTTTGCGTCGACTCCGCCTCGAGCGCGTCGTCGAGGACGCGCCGGAGGAGCCGCTCGTCGATCCCCGTCGACGGCTCGAACGGGTCGACCGCCACCGGGTGACCGAGGGCGGCGCCCGACCCATCCGCAGACACCCACAGCTACGGTGGCGCGATGCTTCGGGAGGGCACGCTCGACGACATCCCGCGCGCGGCACCGATGCGCCAGCGCGCCTGGCCGGAGTCCATCGTCACCGAGGAAGGCATGCGGCACTGGATCGCCGCCGTTCCCGCCCGGGCCGAGCTCGCGCTCATTGCCTGGGAAGAGGGCGGCGAGCTCCTCGGCTGGGCGACGGCCGGACGCAACTGGTGGAGCTCGCAGCCGGACGGCGGGAACCTCGCGATCACCGTCGAGCCGTCGCGCCGCCGTGAGGGGATCGGCACGGCGCTGGCGGACGCCGCCGACGAGCACCTCGACCGGCTCGGCGTGCGCACCACGCGCGCAGGGTCGCTCGACGAGCCGGGGGCCCGGGCGCTCGCTGCGCGCCGGGGCTTCACCGAGCTTGCCGCCGCGGCCGTCTCCGGAGTCGATCCCCGCACCGTCGAGCCGCGCCCCGTCCCCGCCGGGGTGGAGCTCGTCCCGTTGGCGGAGCTGGACGACCCCGCGCCGATCCACGAGCTGGACCTGGAGCTCTCCCGCGACATCCCGAACGAGGACTACGACGCGATCGAGCTCGAGGAGTGGAAGGCCGACTTCTGGAGGAGCCCGCTGATCGACGACGACGCGAGCCTGGTGGCGCTCGTCGGCGGCCAGCTCGCCGGCTTGACGATGATCCGCATCGACCGGCCCAGCGGCCGAGCGCAGAACAATCTCTGCGGGGTGCGTCGGCCGTATCGCGGCAGAGGGCTTGCACTCCTCCTCAAGTCCCACAGCCTCCGTCGCGCCGCGGAGCTCGGGGCGACGATCGCCCTGACCGACAACGACGAGACGAACGCGCCGATGCTCGCGGTGAACCAGAGGCTCGGCTACAAGCCGTTCGCCCGCCGTCTCGAATGGGAGCGGGCTGCCGTCACCAGCGCACGGTGAGCTCGATGTGCGTGCCGAAGCCGGAGGGGCGCACGACGCGGAAGGTGTACGTGCCCGCCGGTAGCGGCTCGAACGAGCCCTTGCAGTAGTACGAGCCCGCCGCTCCGTCGCAGCGGGTCGTGGCCGTGTCCAGCAACGGACCGCCCTTCGGGGCGTGCGTGCCAATCAGAAAAAGCTGCGTCCGGCCGATCGTCCGCGTGCGAAGCAGGACGGAGAACGACGCGGCCTTTCGGACGACGACGCTCACCTGCACCGTGCCTCCCGTCGAGACGAACTGCTCGAGCTGGACCGAGCCCGCGCTCGCGGCTCCGGGCACGGCAAGAGCGAGTGCGGAGACGACGAGCGCGGTGGCGGCAGCGGGACGGCGCATGGCGGAACCTCCTTCGGGGCGCGCCGTCTATCCCCTCGTGGGGAGGACGGCCAGGCGGTCGTCGACCGTCACGACGCGGACGGTTGCGCCGTAGTGCTCCGCCAGCGCGTCCTCGGTGAGCACCTCGCCCGGCGTCCCGTCGGCGACGATGCGGCCCCGGGAGAGGAGGAGCACCCGGTCGGCGTACTGCGCGGCCAGCGTCAGATCGTGCATCGCGGCCACGAGCGTCAGTCCCTGTCGCTCGCGCAGCCCGTCGAGAAGCTCGAGCGCCTGTTGCTGGTGCCCGATGTCGAGCGCGGCCGTCGGCTCGTCGAGCAGGACGATCGACGCCTCCTGGGCGAGGGCGCGCGCGACGACGGCGCGCTGGCGCTCGCCGCCGGAGAGCGTCCCGAGCTGGCGCTCCGCGAGCTCCTCGAGCTCGAGACGCTCGAGCGCGTGCCAGGCGGCGTCGCGATCCGCGGCACCCTCGCGTGCGAGCGGCCCGAGGTGCGGCGTCCGTCCCATCAGCACGTACTCGGCGACGGTGAGCCACGGCGGCGTCTCGGGCGTCTGCGGGACGACCGCGAGGAGCCGCGCGCGCTCGCGCCGATCGAGCGTCGCGGCGTCCCGGCCGAAAAGCGACACGCGCCCGTCGTGCGGCAGCAGGCCGGCGATCGCGCGGAGAAGCGTCGTCTTGCCGGCGCCGTTCGGCCCGATCAGGGCGACCCACTCGCCGCGCTCGACGGAAGCCGAGACGCGGTCGACGACCGCGCGGCCGCCGAGCTCCACCGTCACCCCGTGGAGCCCGATCGCCGTCACGCCCGACCTCCACGCGTGCGGAGGACGAAGGCGAAGAACGGCGCGCCGAAGAGCGCCGTGATCACGCCGATCGGAACCTCCGCGGGCGCGAGCGCGGTGCGCGCGACGACGTCCGCCAGGATGAGGAACCCCGCCCCGACGACGAACGACAGCGGCAGGAGACCACGGTACGAGGTGCCGGCGACCAGTCGGATCGCGTGTGGGACGATGATCCCGACGAACGCGATCAGCCCGCACACCGCGACGGCCGCCGCTGTGCCGACCGTTGCGGCGACCACGAGCGTGAGCCGCGTGCGCCGCACGTCCACTCCGAGACTGGCGGCCTCGAGGTCGCCGAGGCTCAAGACGTCGACGACACGGCGCATCGCGACGATCACCGCCGTCGCGACGAGGACGTACGGCGTGAGGGCGACGACGTCGCTCCAGCCGGTGTTGGGAAGGCTCCCGAGGATCCAGGACGTGACCTCCTGCAGGGTGTCCGCGTTCTGCTGCTGGACGAACGTCTGCAGCGCGGTGAAGAAGCTCGCAACTGTCACACCCGCGAGGACGAGCGTCGCCGCGTCGCGCTCGCGGCCGGCGGCGCGGCCGATCGCGTAGGCGAGCACGACGGCTATGGATGCGCCGGCGAACGCGGCCACCGGGAGCACGTGCCTCCCCGCGAGCGCGTCGGGCAGGTACGCGATCGAGAGCGTCGCTCCGAGCCCTGCTCCGGCGGCGACGCCGAGAAGGTACGGGTCGGCGAGCGGGTTGTGGAACACGCCCTGATACGTCGCGCCCGCGATTGCCAGCATCCCACCGACGAGTCCCGCGAGCAGGACACGAGGGACCCTGAGGTCCCAGACGATCGACTCCTGCGTCGCGTCGAGCGGCGACGTGACGCCGGGAATCCCGAGCTTCTCGCCGAGCGAGCGCAACACGTCGCCGACCCCGATGTGGACGGGGCCGGCGACGACGCCGACGACGAGCGCGACTGCAAGGAACGCGACGGCGGCTACCGCCCAGCCGGGTGTCACCCCGCGGACGCGGATCGCGCGCGCCGTTGCGGCAGCTGCCTCCACGCTATTGCCGGCCGAGCCGTCCGAGCGCCGTGCCGACCGCGCGCACCAGGTTGACGAGCCTCGGTCCCCAGCGCGACGCGATCGAGTCGTCGAGGCGAACGACCGATCCCGTGCGGACCGCCGCGATCCTCGACCAGCCCGGCCGTGCCGCGACCGTCCGCGCGTTCTGCGCACAGCACACCGTGTCCGCGAGCACGATCAGGGCCGGGTTCGCCGAGATCAAGTACTCGGCCGAGAGCTGCGGGTACTCGGTGCCGCCCTTCGCAGCGTCGGCGATGTTCCGCAGGCCGAACAGGGCGTAGACGCGGCCGACGAACGTGTTCGAGGTGAGGGTGAAGAGCGTCGGGTCGAGCTCGTGGTAGACGGTCACGCCCGCCGCCTTCGCCCGCGCCTTGGCGACGATCGCGGTGATCTTCCGCTTCATGCCGGTCGCCAGGGCGTTCGCCTCGGCGGTATGACCCGTGATCTTCCCGAGCTGGCGGATCTGCTGATACGCGCCGGGCAGGGTCGCGGCAGCGTCCTGGTGGACGACGGGGATGCCGAGCTTGCCGAGCGCCTCCGAGAGGCCCTTCGGGTCGTACGAGATCACGACGAGGTCCGGCCGGTAGCCCGCGATCGCCTCGACGTTCGGCGTGAAGCCCGAGAGACTCGTCCGCGGCGCGGTCTTCGGGTAGTCCGACTGGTTGTCGACCGCGATCACCTGCTTGCCCGCGCCGATCGCGAACAGGGTCTCGGTCGCCGTCGCCGAGAGCGAGACGATGCGGGACGGGCGCTTCTGGATCGTCACCTGCCCGTTCGAGACGGTGATCGTGGCAGGGAACGGCGTGGCGGCGCTCCGGCTCGGTGAGGCGACCGCGGTCGATACGAGGGCGACCGCGAGCGCGAAGACGGTCAGGAACGCCGCGAGGGCGAAACGACGTGGCATGAGTGCATCTCCTTCTCCCTTCCGCGAGGGCGTCGAGGCGTCTGGAGAGCGGCAGGTCTTCTGACTCGGGGCTCCCTTTCCCGCCGCCTTCCCGGCCTCGCGGCCAGTGGCATGGTGGCGGGAGAGCGTCTCCCCTCACAGCGGCGGGACCGTCCCGGATTCGCACCGGAGTTCCCTCACCGCGCTCCTCTTCTGTGGCGGCGAGCCTACCATGCCGCGGTGTCCGCTCCCGCCCTGACGACGCCACGCTCGAGGCTCGGGGCCTGGCTGCCCGTCGTGGCCTGGGCGGCGGTGATCTTCGCCTTCTCGGCAGTGCCGAGCCTGTCGAGCGGGCTCGGCGGCTGGGACCTTCTGCTCCGCAAGCTCGCGCACCTCACCGAGTACGCGATTCTCGGGGCCTTGCTCCTCCGCGCGACGCGGAGAACCCGGCTCGCGCTGGCTCTTGCGGCGCTGTACGCGACGTCCGACGAGATCCACCAGCACTTCGTGGAGGGCCGCCACGGCGCCCCGCTCGACGTCGCGATCGACACTGTCGGCGCGCTCGCCGGAATCCTCGCGTGGCGCGCCCTTGCCCGTCGCCGCGCTCCGTAGAATCGTGGTCGTGGAACGCCACGAGGTCCCCGACCGCCAGCTCGACGCGCTGCTCGAGCGCCTCGACCGGATCGCCGAGCAGCTGGAGCGGATTGACGCTCGCCTCGAGGCGAGCGAGGGCCTCGTCCAGGTGAGCCGCGAGCTGCGTGCGCTGAACGACTCGCTGAACGCCGTCGCCTACGCCGCGCTCGGCCAGTCGCCGCAGGTGCGCCGCCGCGCCGGCTGAGCGGCGCCCGGGCCGCGGATCAAAGGGGCAGCTCGCCGCGCAGCGCGGCGGTGTAGCGGGCGACGCTCCGGCGCACCGCGTCTTTCGCGTCGGCCGGGACAACTCGGTCCCACCAGGCGCCGTAGATCCGCTCGAACGGCCAGGGCTCCAGCGAGGCGCCGATCCGCTCCACCTCGCTCGCGGGGAGCGGGACGAGGTTCGGATAGCTCCACATGAACGAGACGTTCCGGTCCGGCAGCGCCATGACCACGTCGCCCGACAGCAGCACTCCGCGACCGTCTGCGCCGCCGGGCCAGTGGAGCACCGTCGCGCCCGGGAAGTGACCGCCGAGCCGGAGAAGCGCCAGCCCGCCGAGAAGCTCGCGGACGTCGCCGTCCCAGTACTCGATCGCCGGGTCGGGTCGCGTCACCCACTCTGCGTCCGCCGCGTGCAGCAACACCGGCACGCCGCCGAGCGCCTCGCTCCACGCGCTCGCGGCGCTGTAGTAGTGCGGATGCGAGATCGCGATCGCCCGCGCACCGCCGCGTTCCCGCACCGCTGCGACGGCATCGTCTGCGACCGCCGGAATCATGTCCCAGAGGACGTTCCCGGCCTCGGTCTCGACCAGCAGCATCCGCTGCCCGATCGCAAACGACGGCCCGAGCCCGATCCCGGTCAGCCGCGGCTCGTGCTCACGGATGTCCGGTGTACGCCCGTCGAGGACATCCTCCGGCGTCGTCCAGCGCTGGCCGTCCGCCGGCACCCACTGCCGGTCGTCCTCGCAGATCGGGCATGCGACGGGCGGGTCGTCGGCGTCCGGGAACCAGGCGCCGCAGGTCGCGCAGACCGGCGTCACCGCGCGAAGCGGTAGATCGTGCCGCCGCCGGAGACCGCGTAGAGCGTCGCGCCGTCGAGGCTCTCGCCGAACGAGGTCAGCTGATCGACCTTGACGGGCTCCTTGCGGAGAGCGCCACCGCGCGCCGGGATGCTCCAGATCGTCCCGCTGCAGTAGTCGCCGAAGACGTAGCGGCCCTCGAGGCGGGGCACCGAGTTGCCGCGGAAGACGAAGCCGCCGGTGACCGAGCAGCCGGCGGCGTGGGTGTACTGCGCAATCGGCTGGATCAACGTGCCGGGGCCGAGCGTCGCGTCGGAGAAGCGGCTCCGCCCCTCGTAGACGTTCCAGCCGAAGTTGGCGAGCCCGGTCGTCGCGCGCGGCAGCCGGTCGATCTCCTCGATCTCGCCTTGTCCGACGTCGCCGATCCAGAGATTGCCCGTGGCGCGGTCGAAGCTATACCGCCACGGGTTGCGCAGACCGATGGCGACGAGCTCGGGCGTCGGTTTCGCCTGTCGCACGTCGAGCCGGAACATCTTCCCGAGCAAGGTGTCGGGGTTCTGCGCGCGGTTCTCGGGATCGCCGCCCGAGCCGCCGTCGCCGAGACCGACCCAGAGCTTCCCGTCGGGCCCGAACTCGAGATTGCCGCCGTTGTGGTTGGAGTACGGCTGCTCGACCCGGAGGATCTCCTGCGCGCTCCTCGGCAGCGCACGGCCGTTCGCCGCGCGGTAGCGGACGACCCGCGTCGACCCATCGCCACGCGCCGTGTAGTTCACGTAGAAGATCCGGTCGCGTGCGTAGCGGGGCGAGAAGGCGAGCCCGAGCAGCCCCTGCTCGCCGCCTGCGACGACGAGCGAGCGGACGTCGAGGAACGTCCCGCGGATGCGCCCGCCCTGCACGATCCGGATGCGTCCTGGCTGCTCGACCGCGTACAGGCGGTTCGGCTCGCCCGGCGCCTGGACGACGTCGACGGGGCTCTGAAGCCCCCGCACGACGACGGCGAGCCTCGGCGTCGCGGTCCCCGCCGCGCATGCCGCCGTGACAGCCGTCGCAGCCACCAGCGTCACCAGAGCGAGCACGACCCCACGCACGGTCGTCTCAGCGTATCGGTCGGAGCCAATCGTCTACGCTCCGCCGCGGCGTGAAGATCATCGTCGTCGGGGCGGGGCAGGTCGGGTCGACGATCGTCGAGGCGCTGCACAGCGAGCACGACCTGACGGTGATCGACACCGTGCGTGAGCGGCTCGAGCCCCTCGCCTACCGCTACGACATCGTCACGATCGAGGCGAACGGCGCGAGTCGCCGCGCGATCCAGCAGGCCGGAACGAGCGGAGCGGACCTCTTCATCGCCTGCACCTCGAGGGACGAGGTCAACCTCGTCGCCTGCTCGTTCGCCCGGGCCGAGGCGCCGCGGGCCACGATCGTGATCCGAACGTCGAACGTCGAGTACATCGACCTCTGGCGCGAGGGTCGACTCGACGTCGACTTCGCCGTCTCGTCCGAGCTCGAGACCGCCCGCGCAGTCGCGCGCTCGATCGGGATGCCCTCCGCGCGGCACACCGACGTCTTCGCCGACGGTCAGGTGGAGATCGTCGAGTTCGAGGTCCCCGCGGGCGCCGATACGGACGTCGTCGGCCGCCCACTCCGCGAGGCGCGGATCCCGGAGGACTCCCGCGTCCTCGCGCTGATCCGCGGCTCCTCGCTGACGCTCCCGGGCGGCGGCGACACCATCGCCGTGGGCGACCGGATCGTCGTGATCGGCTCTCCGAGCGCGGCCCGCGCGTGGGGCGCGCTGCTCGCGCCGGGACAGGGCAAGGTCCAGGACGTCGTCGTGTTCGGCGGTGGGCAGGTCGGGGCGGCGATCGCGCGGAGGCTGTCCGAGCAGGGCATCGGTGTGCGGCTGATCGAGCCGCGGCTCGAGCGCGCACGGGAGGTCGCCGAGCAACTGCCGGAGTGCCGCGTCTACAACGCCACCGGCATCGACGCCGACTTCCTCGAGCGGGAGCGGATCGGGCGCGCGCAGGCGGCGGTCTTCGCCATCCGCGAGGATGCGATGAATCACTACGCGGCGACCCTGGCGCGCGTGCACGGCGTCCAGTTCACGATCGCCGTCGTCCACGACACGGTCTCGACCGAGGTCTACGAGCTCTCCGGCGTCGACGTCACCGTCAACCCGCGCGGGGTGACCGCGGAGGAGATCGTGCGTTTCGCGCACGACCCGCGAACGCAGCAGGTCGCGATGCTCGAGGGCAACCGCTACGAGGTCCTCGACATCACCACCCAGCCGACGAGCGAGTACGTCGGGCTCCGGTTCCGGGAGATGCCGATCCGCGGCGCGCTGATCGGCGCCATCGTGCGCGACGGCAAGGCGCTGTTCCCCCGGAGCGATGAGGTCCTCGAGGCGGGGGACCGCGTGATCGTCTTCACCGAGCGTTCGCGGGTGCCCGACGTCGAGAAGGTGCTGTGAGCCCCGAGCGGGCCGCCGCCCGGATCGGCGGGCGTGCGAAGGTCGGGATCGATCTCGCCGGAGCGCTCGGCCTGACCGGGACGATGCTCGCCTACCTGAGCCTCTCCGCGCTCATCCCGACGGTCGTCGCGATCGGGTACGGGGAGCCCTTCTGGCCGTTCCTCGCGGCAGGCGCGATCACGGGCGGCATCGGCCTCGGGCTGACGCGGCTCGGTCATCGCTCCGCCGGCCCGATCGGGTTCCGCGAGGGATACCTCGTCGTGTCGCTCACATGGCTGCTGGCCGCGATGTACGCCGGGCTGCCCTACCTCCTCTCGGACGAACGCCAGCTGTCGCACCCGATGGACGCGTTCTTCGAGGGGATGTCGGGGTTCACGACGACGGGCGCCACCGTGGTGACCGACGTCGACGCGCTCGACCGGTCGATCCTGATCTGGCGGCAGCTGAGCCAGTGGCTCGGCGGGATGGGGATCATCGTGCTCGCGCTCGCCGTCCTGCCGCGCCTTCGCATCGGCGGCCGCCAGATGTTCGAGTCCGAGCTCCCCGGGCCGGAGGTCAACCAGCTCGCCGAGCGGATCCGCGATACCGCGCGCAGGCTCTGGATGCTCTACATCGGCCTCACGCTCGTCCTGATCGCCGCGCTGCTGGTCGTCGGCGCGGTCGGCCTCGACGACCGGCTCAGCCCCTTCGACGCGATCGGCAACGCGCTCACGACGATGCCGCTCGGAGGGTTCGCCACCGACAACCGTTCGCTCGAGCCCTTCGCGCCGATCACGCAGTGGATCGTGGCCGGGTTCATGGCGCTCGCCGGCCTGAACTTCGCGCTCCTCTACCGCACGTTCGTGCGCCGCGACACGACCGCGATCCGCCGGGACGAGGAGGCGCGGCTGTACGGCGTGCTGCTGCTGTTCGGCTCGATCCTCGTCTTCGCCGAGCTCGTGCACGCGGATCTCTTCTCGGGCGGCGAGGCGGTCAGGCAGGCGTTCTTCCAGACGACCTCGCTGATGACCGGCACCGGCTTTGCGATCACCGACTACGTCAGCTGGCCGACGCTGAGCGTGATGGCGATGATCGGCCTGATGTTCGTCGGCGCCTCGGCGGGCTCGCCGACGGGCTCGGTGAAGATCGTGCGCCACCTGCTCGTCGCCCGCATCCTGCGGCGCGAGCTGCGCCAGACGATCCATCCGGAGCTCGTGATGCCGATCCGGCTCAACGGCCAGGCGGTCGAGGAGCGCACGCTGCGCGCCGTGCTCGCGTTCGTCGTGCTCTACATCGGGATCTTCATCGTCGGCGCGGCGCTGCTCGCAATCGACGCCCGCTTCTCGAACGTCAACCTGGGGATCACCGACGCGGTCGCCGCCTCGGCCGGGACGCTCGGCAACGTCGGGCCCGGGCTCGGGTTCGCGGGGCCGATGGGGAGCTACGAGCCGTTCAGCGACTTCTCGAAGCTCGTGATGGCGCTGCTGATGTGGATCGGACGCCTGGAGGTGCTGCCGGTGCTCGTGCTGCTGACGCGGGGGTACTGGCGGGTGTAGGGC
>Ga0068853_100003148_pt1 | contig 12610 bp, 11 predicted proteins | sample KBSCornC32_FD_65655 | JGI IMG/M metagenome (GOLD analysis project Ga0068853, IMG submission 65655) | Corn rhizosphere microbial communities from Kellogg Biological Station, Michigan, USA - KBS Corn C3-2 | ecosystem: Host-associated > Plants > Roots > Rhizosphere > Soil ... | reverse complement strand
AGACCGCTGCCCGTGAGCTATACGCGGTGATTCTTCCAGTGCTTAGTCCCTGCAGAATAAGCTACAAAAGTAGCGGCAAAATTGCTAAGATGCGGCTCGCCACCCCCCGGCAAACCATAATTCGGCCACGACTATAAGCATCGCAGGAAACGGGCCTGGGAGTATTCATGTCAAACAAAGCAGTGATGTTGACCCTAACGGCAGCGGTGGCGTTCGCCATGGCGTGTTTCGCCCAGCAAAGTGCGCCTGCGCCGGTAGCTCCGCCGAAAGACGCGCCCGCTGTCGCGCAAGCGCAGCAGCCCGCCTATGAAACTTCCACGGTGCTCAAGGTCAAATCGCGCCTGGTGGTGGTGGACGTGGTGGCGCGCGATGGAAAAGGCGTTGCTATCACTGACCTGAAGCAGGAAGACTTTACCGTGCTGGAAGACGGCAAGGAGCAGAAGCTGCGTATCTTCAGCTTTCAACATCCTGACGATTCGGTGGCAGCGGCGCCGCCGCAGGCCCCGGCAAATGGCATGAATGTTGTCGACAACCTGCCGCACTTCCAAGCCGGACGCGCATTGAATGTCGTCCTATTGGACGCGCTCAATACCAGCCGCTTGAACCAGGTTTCCATGCGGCAGGCAATGATCAAATTTTTGGAAACCTTGCCGGCCAATGAACCTATCGCCGTGTATCTTCTGAGCGACAGAATCCACTTGTTGCAAGATTTCACCACTGATCCCGCCGTATTGAAGAATGTGGTGCGCAGCTTTAAAGGAAGCAATTCTCCCCTGCTCACTGTTTCAGCCGATGGATCTCCCATTGCTCCTGTACTGCCCGGTGTTGCCCAGTCACTACCGCCGCAGATGGCGGCACAGATCAAGGAATTCCAGGACCAGATGACCGTTGACGCGACTGACCAACGCGTGCAGGCCACCCTTGCGGCGCTGAACACGCTCTCGCGAACGCTCTCCGGATATCCAGGAAGGAAAAACCTGATTTGGCTTTCAGAAACGTTTCCTTTCGACGTGATGTTAACCAGCATTTCCGGACGCTCGTCACTCAACAGCCGCAATTATTCGCCTGCGATTGCGCGGACCGGAAACATGCTCAGTGACTCTCAGGTGGCCATTTATCCGTTGGATGCGCGTGGTCTTGCCGGTACCGGCATTTTTAACGTGGCCAATGAAGTCAACCAAAATGGCGCGACCTTGCGCGGAAGCATGGGAAGCCAGATGGACCGTGAATCGGACGACCGCATGGCCGCGCACGGCACCATGAATGATCTCGCTGACCGCACTGGAGGACGCGCTTTTTATAATCGCAACGATCTTGACGGCGCGCTCCGCGACAGCATTACTGATGGTTCCACGTATTACACGCTGGGTTATTACCCCGAAAACAAAGACTGGAACGGCGGTTTCCGCAATATCCAGGTGAAGCTGAAGCGCGGCGGCGTGAAGCTGCGTTATCGCATCGGCTACTTTGCCGTGGATACAGCTGCATTCGCGAAACTCAATCCGAAACAGCAAGATCAAGAGTTTGACGATGCCTTGAGCCTGAATGTTCCTATATCAACGGCGCTTCCGTTTCAGGCCCTTGTGATGCCGCCCTCGGCAAAAACGCAAAATAAAATGATCGTGAACTATCATGTCGATCCGCACGCGCTAAGTTTTGAAGCCAGCAATGACGGTCTGCAGGCAGTGAATATGGAGTGCGCCGTCCGTGTATTCCCGAAAAAAAACCTCGATATGCCAATCGCCACGGAAGCACAGAAGATGGGCGGGGCGTTGAATGCTGATGCGTACGCCAAGATAATGAAGGGCTTTTTTCCATGTCGCGATCAGTTGGCGCTTCAGCCTGGAGATTATCTTTTGCGGCTGGGCGTTCGCGATAATGTAACCGGACTGATTGGAACTGCCAACGCCTCACTCACGATTCCGGCGGATAGCAGCAGCGCGAATCCGCCTACGACGCCGCCCAAGCCCTAGTTCAGCTGCATAACAGCAGCATTATGAAGTTACGCGGCGATTCCTATGCTCGTTCTCTTCGTGCATTGGTGTCTCTGTGGCTGTTCTTGATCCTGTCCCGCCATTCCCATTTTGGTTCCGATTCCCAGAACGGGAACTCTCTGCCACAAAAAAAGATTTTTACATCAGCAACTCTCAAGTTCAGGGCTAGAATGCGCGCTGTTAAGCTACGCGATTCCTTCAGCTTCACCAAACCAAACAGTTGTTACTCAGCCTGCAACTTGTCACCGAAAGGAGCCACACCATGTTCATCTCCAAGGGGCCCCTGTTGAATTGCCTGCGCATTTTTGTTGCGCTACTTTGTTGTGTATCCGTAACCAGCGCGCAGACCGGCTGCGTACTGAAAGATCCGGGGCCGCGGCCCGCGGGAAATAGTATTCACTACAACGTTCCAGACCAAAATGGCAACTTGATTCCAAACTTCACTCAGCAATCGCAAAATGGAAACTTCAACTCTTCCGGCAACGCCTTACCCGGCCTGACATTGAACCAATTTAACTTCTGGGAATCCGGCATGGCCAAGTTTGGCGACATTGCTTCTGTGGTGGGCGCGCCTCCTGGAGTCAACAACCCTGAGCCCCTCAAAGGTCTTGGGCCAAGATTCAACGGCAACAGTTGTTTTATGTGCCACTCGCAGCCATCTATCGGCGGCAGCAGCCCCGGACAAGGCACGCCGCAGTTCAACGGCAATCCACAGATCACGGTGGCCAGTGCGCACGGCGCCAGCAACCTTGTGCCATCCTTCGTGCAGAACCGGCCGAATGGCCCCGTGCTGGAAGCCCGCTTCCCCAGGACCACTGACAGCACTGGAACTCCGCTGAACGTCCTGGATGGCTCGGTACAGCAGCTCTACACCATTAAGGGTCGCACAGACGCGCCGCCAACGTGCAACATTACGCAACCCAACTTTCCCGCAGCGGTGACAAATAATAACGTGATTTTCCGCGTTCCGACGCCCACATTCGGTATGGGATTCATTGAAACGGTGCCGGACAACACCCTGGTTGCCAACCTGCTCGCGAACGCCTCGAATACCTTTGGCGTTGGCGGCCATCTCAACACCAATGGCAATGATCAAACAGTCACGCGGTTTGGCTGGAAGGCCCAGAACGCGTCGATGCTGATGTTCACCGGCGAGGCCTCAAACGTGGAGATGGGCATAACCAATGAGCTGTTTCCATTTGAGCGGCGTGCCGGCGATTGCGCCAGCAACACCACGCCTGAAGATTTCACCACTCCCAACAATCAGACTATTTCGACGAACCCCGTTGTCGTGGCTTCTGATATTGAGCTTCAGTCATTCTTTATGTTCGCCAATACGGCACCCGCACAATGCGATTTCAGCAGTCAGGCGCCCAACGGAATTCCACAATGCCTCGGGCTGAGCACCGCAGCCGTCGACGGCAAGACGCAGTTCAATGCCGCAGGCTGCAACACCTGCCACACACCCACACTTACCACAGGACCATCTATCTTCACTGACCTCAACAACGCCACGTTTTCTCCCTTTTCTGATTTCGCGCTTCACCACATGGGATCCAAACTGGCGGATGGCGTAACCCAGGGCGCCGCAGGTCCGGATGAGTTCCGCACCGCGCCGCTGTGGGGAGCGGGCCAGCGCCTGTTTTTCCTGCATGACGGACGCACCAACAACCTGGTGGACGTGATTGAGCAGTTCCACACAAGTCCCACAACTGACTGCGTTAAGGTCACCGGCGTTGGTGAAACCTTCATCCTGAACGGACAAACAATTACCATTCCCGCCGCAGCCAGCACATTCTGTGGTTCGGAATCGAATGCGATCGTAACCAGGTTCAACCAGTTGACTTGTACTCAACAGCAGGACGTAATTCTGTTCCTGCGGTCGCTTTAAACGTCCTCACTTGGGCATTGTTTTCCATTGCGCGGCGATCGCCTTCCATTTCGCCGCGCTTATTTTTAGGAAGATTTTTGATGGCGGGACCAAGAGTTCTTTAGTGCGCTGGACGTCGCGGTATGATTGGGGCCTCCATCGGAGGCTTGGAGGTCATTCGTCCGAAGTATTGCTCATTAAAATCCGCTTGAGCGGAATCCATCACGGCTTTCAATGCGTCCCGATATTTTTGCTGCGCAATCTCGTGAATAATGTCCGCCTTCACCTGGGCTTCCTTGAGGGTTTCCTTGCTTGCCACTTTGTAAATCACATAACTCTTGATCTCGGTTTCCAGCGGACTCACTTCCCCAGATTGCAGTGAGAAAACGTCCGTGGCTTCTTTCTCCAAGAAATCTGCTCGCTGATAGGTACCCAGGTCAGTGGCAGGAGGCCGATCCAGACCCAGACCAGCATACACATCCTTTTGGATCTGCTCCAGAGCTTCACCGTTCACCGCGCGTGTGCGTGCGGCCTGAGCGGCGGTAAGTGCTTTCTTGTCGAACTCATTCTTGTCGCCGCCGGAAGAATCCTCTCGCGGCACCAGGATGCGCAGCAGATGGACCCGCTCAAAGGAACCAAGATGCTGCTGGTAATAGGAATCGATCTCTTCCGGCGCTGGCGTGCGATATTTTTCCTGCAAATTGCGGCGATAAAGATCGCCGATGGTGCGCAGCCGCACCCAGAACATCACCTCGCGAAAGTCTTCAGTGTCTTCAGTCCCGGCTTTCCGGGCTGCATCCTCAAAGGCCAGCGCTTCCACGTAAGCCTGGGCCAGATTTTGCCGGCCATTTATTGAAACACTTTGTCCGCCTGGGTTCAGGGCATTCATCAAGCGCTCAAAATCTTTCCGCGTGATTTGTTTGCTGCACGGATTTCCCGACTGCTTCTTGCTTCCATTGTCTTCCGCACAGAGTCCACGAACGGTGATCACAGCCTGTCCCTCCGCTACTGCTGATGCGGAATCCACCGGCTTGAGCGGCACGGACGAAGCTTGCGCCTCAACTGCCTGTTGTGATTTCGCGTGAGATGAAGCTTGATCAGAACCTGAAGTTTGCAGGAGCGAGAGAGTACATCCGCTCAATACCACAAGAACATTCAAAAACCACATGGCTGGTAAGCACCTCTCTTTTTTCAGAGTCCGCTACCTTCTCCAGGCGGGCGCAGTCTAGATGGGCACAACCGAATACCTTGGGTTTGTGCTACGTTACACTGAGTGATCTTGTATGCGCAAGTAAGAAAGGATTGTTCAGATTACGTGACGCTCTAGGACTGCTTCCCTTTCAACCGCAACCCTGCACGCTCTTCTAACAACATGATGGTCGCGGCATAATCCAGATCATCGTGGCCGTCCTTGCTGGCCTCTTCATAAATTTCATCGATCTTTGTCAGGCCCGGCAATTCAACACCGTTTTCTTTTGCTGCGTCCATCATCAGGTGCATGTCTTTGTGCATCAGCTTGAGCGGGAAGTTAGGTGAATAGTCCTGGTTGAGAATAAATGGCTTTTTGTATTCGGCCACGCCTGAATGGATCATCGATGATTCAATTAGCTCAAACATTTTCTCCGGCGGCACGCCCAGCTTCTTGGCCAGCGTCAGGCTCTCGCAAAGTCCTTCATAAATAAACACAATGTTCATATTTTGCGCCAGCTTGGCGGAAAGGCCCTTGCCGTTGTCGCCCATGTGGATGACTTTTTTTCCCATGGCGCGGAGCAACGGTTCAACGCGCTCAATATTGTGCGGCGCGCCGCCAATCATGAAGATCAGCTGGCCATTCTCCGCTCCCGTCTTTGAACCGGTCACAGGCGCATCAAGAAATTCGCACCCTTTTTCCTGCAGGCCTTCCATGAAAAGCAGGCTTGCAGAAGGGGAGATCGTGCTTGAATCCACGACAACAGTTCCGCTTGTCAGTCCTTCAATCGCGCCCCCCGGCCCAAACAATACCGCCTGGACTGCCTTGGTATCAGAGACGCAGACCCATACGGCGTCTTTGTCTTTGGCCGCCTCGGCGGGCGTGGCTGCGGTTGTGGCCCCTTCAACATCACGGGGCGTACGGTTCCAAACCGTCACTTCATGTCCGGCTTTAACCAGGTTGGCGGCCATGGGCCGTCCCATAATTCCAAGACCTAAAAAGGCTGCGCGCATGCTTGGCATTAGACGGTCTCAGGCCAGATGCCGTCAAGTGGGAAGCGCTCACCCATCGGCATGAATTTCTGCAGCATCTATTATGGGGTAATCTGGGACATCAGCTTTGCAGGGCTATGGGCTTGCGGTAAAACCTATGACAATCAACGATGCGCAACGGGATGTGAGGACCGTTTTCCTCGGTGGATTCGCCGGCCAATTGGTTTCCGGCGCTATATGGCTTGCCTCCGCCGCAACAGCAACATGGCAATCCACGGGAGCCATAGCCGTGCTGGTGGTGGGGGGCATGTTCATTTTTCCTTTAACCCAGCTGTTATTGCGGCTGATGGGACGGCCAGCCTCATTACCAAAAGGGCATCCTATGAACGGTCTTGCCATCCAGATTGCGTTCAGTCTTCCGCTAATTCTTCCTCTCATATTCGCAGCCACCGCTTATCACCGTACCTGGTTTTATCCTGCCTTTATGATTGCTCTAGGCGCGCATTATCTGCCCTTCATGTTCCTCTATGGCATGTGGCAATTTGGCGCGCTGGCTGCAACCCTTATAAGTTGCGGACTTGCAATAGGAATTTATTTTCCATGTGTATTTAGTCTGGGCGGCTGGTTGACTGCGTTCATGCTTGTAGTCTTTGCGTTTGCTGGGCGCAGTGTAGCGCTGGCAAGACGCGAGAGATAGCCGCTCTTTCCCGGTGATACAATTTTAAGTTTCCCTGAGTCTCTCAAAAGGATCATCTTATGTCCCAAACTTCCACCCAGATCGCCCCTCCACCGCAGCCGCTGGTCGCGCTTACCGATGATGAAATTCTCTTTCGTGATAACGTCCGCCAGTTCGCCGACCAGGCACTCCGCCCCAGGGTCCGTGAGATGGATGAGAAGGGCGTGTTTGATCGCGACCTGATTGAGCAATTCTTTCAGCTTGGGCTAATGGGTATTGAAGTTCCTGAGCAATATGGCGGCGCCGGTGGAAAATTCTTTGAGGCAATCCTTGCAGTGGAAGAAATCTCGCGCGTCGATGCATCCGCGGGTGTGATTGTTGACGTGCAGAACACGCTGTTCAATAACGCACTGCTGCGCTGGACCACGGAAGAACAAAAGCGCCGCTATCTCCCAAAATCGGCCAGCAATACCGTGGGTGCCTACGCTTTGAGTGAAGCCTCGTCAGGCTCAGACGCGTTTGCCATGCAGACCCGCGCGCAACTGAAGGGCAGCGAGTATGTCCTGAACGGGCGCAAGCTCTGGATCACGAACAGCAAGGAAGCTGGCGTATTCATCCTGTTTGCCACGCTTGATCCCGCCGCCGGATACAAGGGTATTACCGCTTTCATCGTGGAAAAAGATTTTCCTGGCTTCACTGTCGGCAAGAAAGAAGACAAGCTTGGAATCCGCGCTTCCAGCACTTGCGAATTGATTCTTGAGGATTGCCGCGTGCCCAAAGAAAACGTCCTTGGCGAAGTCGGCAAAGGATACAAGATTGCTATTGAGACGCTGAATGAAGGACGCATTGGCATAGGCGCGCAGATGCTGGGGCTGGCACGTGGGGCCTGGGAGAGCGCTCTCAAGTATTCGCAGGAGCGCAAGCAATTTGGCAAAAGCATTTCGGATTTCCAGGGCGTCCAGTTCCAACTGGCGCAGATGGCCACTGAAATCGAAGCGGTGAAGATGTTGGTATACAACGCGGCGCGAATGAAGGATGCAGGAATGAATTTTGTGAAGGAAGCCGCCATGACCAAGCTGTTTGCGTCACAGGTGGCGGAGCGCGTGGCTTCACTGGCGGTGGAAATTTATGGCGGGTATGGATTCACAAAAGACTATCCCGTGGAAAAATACTATCGCGACGCCAAAATCGGGAAGATTTATGAAGGCACCTCCAACATGCAATTGCAGACCATCGCCAAGATGCTGCTGGGCGGGAAATGATCCCCCACCAAAGTGCCTTAAAACATTTCTAATAGAATCAATCACTTACGGCACCCACTGTTGGCTCAGGGGAGTACCCGATTGTTTCCAAAGATGAAGCTGGTTTAAACTAACCGGATTCCGGCTGCTCATCCCCACGGTATTTTACGCAAAAAAGATAAGGGCAGGAGTATACGTTGGTCCAGGATTCCCTTAAGGAACTGCAAGATTTAAAAGTCGTTCACGCTTTTTATCTGGGGCTGCTCGAGAAGAACCTGGGGCACGGTGTGCCCACTCCGCTTGAGATCAAGAACATCACAGGCCAGCCGGAAAATGCCGCAGATCTGATCGCGGAATTCAAGCTGTGGCTCAACCTGCTGGATCTTGCGCTCACCCCGCCGCTGGTGCGGGACGCGTTGAAGAACCTCCCCGGACAGGAAACCGCGCACGCACTGCTGCGCTATTTCACCGTTAAGGCATCACAGCGCCCCGGCGATCGTGACAAGACCGATTGCATCATCACCCATCTTTTCCGTATGCCTGCTCAGGGTGATACTCCGCCGGCATGGCATCGACCGGAAGTCGATAGTTCATATGCTTTCATTTCGCAATCGGCGCTCGCTTTTGAGGCTGATCTATACCGCGCACTCGTCGATGTGCCTTCAGAAGCCATGCCGCCGGAGCACGTTGCTCTGTTGCAGGAATTTGAGTATCTCTACCAGGAATTGGAAGAGTTCCGCCACTTTGACCAGATTATCGATTCAGGAATAGTGCAGCGCGTGCGCGAATTGAAGCTCTCGCTAAGCAAGTCGTTTTATCATCCCGATTCGCTTGCCACTTTGGCCGTATGGAATGACGTGTTTGGACGCAAGTTTGACGAGCTCTTCCACGACGCGGCCATGCAGATCAAGACATTTGCTGAGACTGTGCAGAAAGAAGGCGGCAGCCTTCTCTCCAAGGTTGAAGGCGATATTACTGTAAAAAACCTCAGTGAAGTTGAAAGCACAGAGATCCTGAAAGAAGATTATCAGTCGGCCCAGGACGAATTCCGCAAGGTATCGCGCTATAAAAAGGCCGTCGATAGCAAACGTCCCGTCAGAATGTCCGCGCCGGGAGCGTCGCGACAGGCTGGTCGGTCAGGTCAAGAAGCAGCGCTGCCATCGCCACGCCCCACCATTCCCCAGGCGAATGCCGTGACGCAGCGGACAGCTCCAGCCTCCACAACTTTCAACTCATCGCAAGCTCCCAGTGCGATGGGCGCATCAGGGAGTTCCGGAAAAAACCTGACCACTGAAGTGCTGGCGGTTGCGCCATCCCAAGCAGTGCACAACGCCGTGCAGGAAGGAAAACTTCAGAGCGCGCGCCAGATCATCCGTGAGCATGTACGCGCGTCAGATCCCAAGGTCGCCCACGTTTTTCCCGTCAAGAATTCAAAGATCACGCTTTCGCCGGCTGAGGTGGAATCGTTTAGGGCCGATTATCAAAGCGAAAAAAGTTTTCGTGCCGATTATGCCAGCGTGATGATGACGATTGTGGCCTATCTTGCGCGCATGGTCATTGAAGTGGATGAATACAATCATAAGGCGAGTTCGGCCTATTTATGGAAGCCGCACGCGGACGCACTGGGATATCTTGTAAGCTCGCTGGAGCGGCTGAGTATGGAAGCAGAGCAGGTGATCTCCGTTGCCCGCGCCCGCGGCCTTACGGAAAAAGCCGATAGTCTTGCGGCCTCGCTCGATAAGCTGCGCGACTACGGCAAGACGGTATCGCAGACTTTGCAGGCCGCGAATCATCCGCAATAGCTTATTTTTCCGATCGGTTTTGAGCGGCAACCTTCGCCCGGATTATCTTCTGGGATTGTCTTTTGCACTGTAATCCATGCCAGAGTATGGTTCAGTCTTGCCTGTCTGATGGGCGCTGGCGCCCGAGGTGCGTTTTTTCTTGGCTGCGGGCTTTTTAACGCCAAGCGCAATATCCGCCAGTTCAAGAAAACGGCTGCTGTTGGGCGCGCCACCAGGACGGTTTTCCCAGGCGCGTTCGCCGGCCGGCCCTTTCAGGCTGTAGCGTGGCGCGATCCAGAGGTCTTTGGATACCTCTCCTTGTTTATCTGACTTTTTTGACATTTTCTTTGCGCCTGATTATCCCTCATTTTATTGGCTTTTTTCAATGCAAAAAAGCAGAGTTACTGGATGTGCCTTAGCCCTTCCCAGGCCGCACGAACCAAGTAGAACGCATCCAATCCCCGTTATGGAACACCGGCAACGCAACTGGAAACGCCTGCTAAAACAACACAAACAGCTACTGCTTCCCTCAGCGTGCGACGCGCTCACGGCTAAGCTGGTCCAACAAGCGGGCTTTCCTGCCTACCAGATCGGCGGTTTCGCTCTGGATGGCATGCGCTTCGGCTTTCCTGATATGGATGTGACTCGTCTGGGTGAAAAATCGGCAATTGTGCGCGACATTGTGCATGCATCCGAGCTGCCGGTGCTGGTGGATTGCGATGACGGTTATGGCGACGAAAAAAGCGTTGTCCATACTATCCACACCTATGACGATCTGGGAGCTTCCGCAATCTTTATTGAAGACCAGAAATCGCCCAAACGATGTGGCCACATGAGCGGCAAAGAAGTGGTGGAACCCCGCGTAATGGTAAATAAGCTCCATGCGGCGCAGGGTGCCCGCCGCAACCGGGAAAACCTCTTCATTCTTGCGCGGACAGACGCCCTGGCTGTAAATGGCCTGAAAGATGCCATGAAACGCGCGGAACAGTACCTGAAGGCCGGGGCGGATGGTATTTACATTGAAGGCCCGGAAAGCATCCAACAATTGCGCGCAATTGGAAAAGAGTTCAAAGGCGAGCCGCTGGCCGTAACTATTTTAGAAAACGGCGGTAAGACTCCATGGGTTTCTCCAGACGAAATGTACGCCATGGGGTTCAACATGATCCTTTATCCTACGACGCTGCTGTTTCGCCAAACCAGGACTCTGATTCGCGCTTTGGATGATTTGAAGGCAGGACGCCCTTTGCCTAAACAGGATGCCGTAACCATGATGGAGTTCGAGAAGATTGTGGACATCGCTTACTGGAAAGCCATCGAAGAAAAAGCCATGCCAATGGGTGAACGCATGCGGCAGGCAGTCAACAAACTGGTAAAGAAAATTGCATGACTACCGTGGCGATTGCAAAATGCCGCTGATAACGCATGCCCAAATTAAATGATGCGACTGAAAACGTGCTGAATGAAGCACGCATGCTGCTGCTGGGTGGACAGGTGCTGTTGGGCTTCAGCTTTCGCATATGCTTTGAGAACAAATTTGAGCAGATTGCCCGTCCAGCACAGTTGGCCGAAATTATCGCGTTGGGAATCATGACTGCGGCGCTGGGTTGGCTGATCTGGCCTGCCGCGTTTCATCAGATAAGGGAAAACGGCCGGACAACTGCGTCCGTTCATACTTTTACCACCAACGTTTTGGATTGGGCCTTGCTTCCTTTTGCCGTGGGGCTGGCTCTGACGCTGTACACGGTTTCCACAGCGCTGGAACTGCCCTATTCTCCCGCCATAGGATTAGCGGCGGGCGCATTCTCGATCGCCGTATGGTATGGCTGGTCACGAGCAGGCCGGCAGCCCGGCGCGAAACAGAAGGTCCGATCAGAGCTGGCCCGCCAGGAAAAAAATGAGCGCGATAAGTCTGATCTCGGTGATCGCATTAAGAAAGTCCTGATCGAATGCCGCATGGCTTTGCCCGGGGCGCAGGCTTTCCTGGGATTTCAATTTTCCATTGTCTTTGCCCAGGGCTTTGAACACCTGCGTCGTCCGTGGCAGCTAATCCATTTTGTCAGTCTTTTAGCCACTACGGTCGCTACCGTGCTGCTTATCACGCCAGCCGCTTATCACCGCATCCATGAAGCGGGTGAGGACACGGAAAATTTCCACAAGGTTGCGAGCCGCCTCTTGCTGGCGGCATTAGTGTTTCTTGGCCCCGGCATGGCCGGCGATCTGTTCGTTGTGATTGCAAAGCAGACTCAATCTCCTGGCACGGCGGGCGCAATCGCTGGTCTTTTGCTGCTGGCGTTCTATGGCTTATGGTTTGGCGTAAGTGCGTGGCGCAGAAAATAACCGCGAACGGAATCGCGACACAAGAAAAATAAAAATGTTGCAGAGACGATGGCGCCTGTTAAAGAACGTAGCGCATCGTGGGTAAGAAAGTAGCTGACGATATTGCCGCATGCATCTATGGCAAAAGGGACAACGCCAAAACACCAGGCCCACTGCTGTCTCCGCAATAATCCCAGCGCAGCAAAGAACATCCCAACACCCAGAGCCAGCAGAAACATGCCTGAAAGCCGTCCAATGGAATGAAACAGGCCGCGATTAAATTTCCACAACTTGTCCAGCAGAGTGTTAGGAAAAAGCAAGCTTTCGCCGACAATGAGCGCAACTATTGTGGCGGCAAGGAGAAAAATTGCAATGACCACAATTGCTTTAGGCCTGTGCCGCTCCAGGCTCGGAGCTGCGCTCATCGGCCGGCAAGCGCCCCAACCCGTGTAGCAAGTTCCTGCGGCACGTCGGCAAGAACCTCCAACCATGAATCGGCATCATCAAGCACTCTTCCACTGGAAACCGTATAAAGCTCGAGGAGCTTGGCG
>Ga0068853_100003147_pt1 | contig 12610 bp, 10 predicted proteins | sample KBSCornC32_FD_65655 | JGI IMG/M metagenome (GOLD analysis project Ga0068853, IMG submission 65655) | Corn rhizosphere microbial communities from Kellogg Biological Station, Michigan, USA - KBS Corn C3-2 | ecosystem: Host-associated > Plants > Roots > Rhizosphere > Soil ... | reverse complement strand
CCCTTTGCCGTCGCGGAAACAGTTTCACTCGTCTTCACTATGCCAACACTCATTGCATTCACCAACGGGTTTGTATGGTAGCACTCATCGAAATAAATTTCGCCGCCCACGGTTGGTATTCCCAGGCAATTTCCGTAGTGACCAATTCCATGCACTACGCCGGCCAGTAAGTGTTGCGTTTTATCTTCTTCGAGATTCCCAAACCGAAGTGAGTTCAATGAAGCAATGGGCCTTGCACCCATTGTAAAAATATCCCGGTGAATTCCTCCAACTCCCGTTGCTGCCCCCTGGAAGGGCTCAATAGCGGAAGGATGATTGTGGGATTCAATCTTAAAAACAACACCCAGGCCATCTCCAATATCCATCAGGCCTGCATTCTCTTCCCCAGCTTTCACCAGCATGCGATCTCCTTCTCTTGGCAAAGTTTTTAACCACTTAATTGAATTTTTATAGCTGCAGTGTTCACTCCACATGCCGGAAAAGGCGCAGAGCTCATTGAAATTAGGCGTACGCCCCAATTTTTGTTTTATTGATTCGAATTCCTCTTCAGTCAATCGCAGTTGCTGAGCAGTTTTAGCTGTTATTTCCATGCAGCAAAAATAAATAAAGTGACCAGATACGATAGAATAATTAACCACCGCCCTGCGTTTATTTATTGTTATTTATCCAGTCTCTTTTTCTATTTTGTGAACCAAATACTATTGATTGGAATACCTGCTATTCGCTGTTTACCTGGTATTGTTTGCCTGGCTTACCACCAAAACAAAATTTTTTATCCGTTCGGGTTTAAGCAAGCCCCAGCTCATCATCATTTTTCTCCTCAAAGTGATGGCGGGTATCTTTTATGGTTGGGTCGGAATCTACTATGGCAATCATGCGCAAATGGTGGATACATGGAGCTATCACTACAGCAGCATCCAGGAATATAAATTGTTGTTTCAAAATCCTTCGGAATACATGGTCAACCTTTTTCACGATCCGTACACCGACGGCATATTCAAGTTCTTCGGCACGGAAGATTCATATTGGAACGACCTCAAGGGTAACTCTTTTATTAAGATACTCTCGATCTTCAATATTTTCAGTTTCGGTAACTATTATACCAATGTTATTTTTTATTCTTTCATCAGCATGTTTGGCCCGATTGCCATCTACAGGATCATGGATCAAGTTTATCCTGGTAATAAATGGCAACTCCTCGTGTCAGTGTTCCTGGTACCTTCTTTCCTTTACTGGACAAGCGGGTTGCATAAAGAAGGACTTATATTCCTCGGCTTTAGTTTAGTTATCTTCAATTTCTACCTTGGGTTCAAGGCAAAATCATTTTCACTGGCCAACATCTTGTTTATTATTCTTGGATTACTGATCGTTTTAGTGTTCCGCAATTTTCTGATCATTATTCTCATACCCGCATTGGTAGCCTGGTTCTTTGCTTTTAAATTCCCCAAAAAGCCATTGACAATCTTTGGTATCTGCTACATCTTTTTCGTGATCTTCTTTTTTACGGGGAAATATTTAAGCACCAGTCTGGATTTCCCTGAAGTCGTGGTAACTAAGCAGAAGGAATTTGTGTCGCTACATGGAAATTCGTCGGTGCCCATGAAAAAATTAGAGCCCAACTTTACCAGTTTCGTCATCAATTTGCCCCAGACCCTTAGTCTCTCTATGCTCAGACCGTATCCCTCGGACGTAAGGCATATCTTGTCGCTCGCGGCGGCTACAGAGACGGACTGGTTATTGTTATTGTTCCTCGTTTTTCTCTTCTTTCCCAACAAGAGAAACAATCAAAGACAGCCCACGATCTTTATTTATTTCTGCCTGTTTCTTTCGTTTTCAGTATTGATGACCATCGGCTATTCGGTCAATAATATAGGTGCTATTGTTCGATACAGAAGTATAATTCTTCCTCTTCTTTTGACTCCGCTGTTTTGCCGAATAAACTGGCAAAAGATAAACAAGGCTATTTTCAATAACATTACCATTAAGAATAATGTTAACAAAACCAACAGTTCTCAGGCGTAAATTCACTACTTAGCCTACAATTTTTCATATTTTTTCCACATTTTAGATGCAATTTGGAAGGTATCTTGAAAAAAAGTTGGAAAATTTTAGACTATCCGCTTTTTTTGCACTACAAATTCGCCACAATAAAAATTTAAAGCGTATGTCAGTATCAAAACTCGAATACATTTGGCTTGATGGTTACAAACCTACCCAGAGCCTGAGAAGCAAAACAAAAATTGAAAAAGGTTACGATGGAACATTGGAAAATACCCCGATGTGGTCCTTCGATGGTTCGTCTACTGAACAAGCTCCGGGAGGTTCATCTGACTGCCTCCTAAAACCGGTGTTTGTGACAAATGATCCCCAGAGAAAGAACGCATACCTGGTTATGTGCGAGGTTTTGAATCCTGACGGCACTCCGCATGAATCAAACGGCCGGGCCACCATTGAAGATGACGACAATGACTTCTGGTTCGGATTCGAACAAGAATACTTTTTATGGAACCCGGAGACTGATCGTCCCATTGGTTTTCCCGAAGGTGGTTTTCCAAGACCGCAGGGTCCATACTATTGTTCAGTTGGCGCTAAAAACGCTTACGGTCGTGCAATTGTTGAAGAACATCTTGACGCCTGTCTCGATGCAGGTCTCAATGTAGAAGGGATAAATGCTGAAGTGGCAACAGGTCAGTGGGAGTTTCAAATTTTTGCAAAAGGGGCCAGGCAAGCCGGTGATGAAATATGGGTAGCGCGTTACCTGCTCGAAAGGATCGGTGAAAAATATGGCATTGCTATTAACTGGCATTGCAAACCGTTGGGTAACCTTGATTGGAACGGTAGTGGCATGCATGCAAACTTCTCAAATGGAGCGATGAGAGAAGCTGGTAACCGTGAAACATTTGAAAAAATATGTGAAGCATTCAGACCGGTGATCAGGGAACATATCGAAGTATATGGGCCAGACAATCATCTGCGCTTAACAGGCAAACACGAGACTGCGGCAATCCATGAATTTACATATGGCATTTCTGACCGCGGTGCTTCGATCAGAATTCCAATCAGCACTATTGAGAGAGGTTGGAGAGGGAGACTCGAGGATCGCCGTCCAAACAGCGCCGCAGATCCCTACAAGGTGGCTGCAAGAATTGTAACAACGGTTAAGTCTGCAGCCGTTGAACTTGCAGTGTTGGAAGAAGAAGTAGGGGTTGCGTAAATTTTTATTTTGCCCAATCACAATAATAAAGGGTAAGCGTGAGCTTACCCTCTTTAATTTTTCTATACTTTTAAAGCCTTAAAAAATCCTTCTTATGTCACTTCGATTTAATGCAATTAATAACCTGATTACAAGCCAGGAGAAAGATGTGCAAGGATCAACAAAGATCACAGCTATCTTCGGCGAAAATGTTTTTACACTAAAGACTGCACGGCAATTCTTGAGCGATGAAGCATTCAAAAGCCTTGTGTCTTCGATAAAGGCGGCTCAAAGGATCGACAGAGCTATGGGGCACCAGATCGCCAATGGCATACGTGCATGGGCTGAGTCCAAAGGAGTTACTCACTTTACACACTGGTTTCAGCCATTGACGGGAACAACCGCAGAAAAACATGATTCATTTTTTACAATAAAAAGCGATGGAACTCCTATCGAGCAGTTTGAAGGAGATGCATTGATCCAGCAGGAACCGGACGCATCATCATTTCCGAGTGGAGGCTTACGGGCCACCTTTGAAGCCCGCGGCTATACAGCATGGGATCCTTCGTCACCTCCATTTATCATGGAGATCGGACAGGGAAAAACGCTTTGTATTCCGACGATCTTTGTCTCCTACACGGGTGAATCGCTTGACTACAAGGCTCCCTTATTAAAAGCGCTCGAAGCATTGAACAGGGCAGCTGTAGACGTGTGCAATTATTTCGATAAGAATATTACAAAAGTGACGGCTACTCTTGGTTGGGAGCAGGAATATTTTGTGATCGATGCCGGCTTACATAATGCGCGGCCTGACCTGGTTCTTTGTGGCAGAACAGTCTTCGGCCATGGCTCAGCAAAGGGACAGCAATTAGAGGATCATTATTTTGGTTCCATTCCTGAAAGGGTGTACGCCTTTATGAGAGACTATGAAGAAGAAGCATATAGGTTAGGTATTCCCTTGCGCACCCGTCATAATGAAGTGGCTCCTGCACAATTTGAATGTGCCCCGATTTTTGAGGAAGTTAATCTTGCTGTCGATCACAATACTTTGTTGATGGATATAATGAACCGTGTCGCAAGCCGTCATCACCTGAGAGTATTGCTTCATGAAAAACCATTTGCCGGAATTAATGGGAGTGGTAAACATAATAATTGGAGTATGGCCACCGATACGGGGGTGAACTTATTGGCTCCCGGTAAAACCCCAAAAACAAATTTGATGTTCCTCACCTTCTTTGTGAACACAATAAAAGCGGTGCATGATTATGCTGACGTACTGAGAGCATCGATTGCTTCGGCCCCAAACGATCACCGTCTTGGAGCGAATGAGGCACCGCCGGCTATCATTTCAGTTTTTATCGGTGAATATCTTATAAAGGTGTTAGAAGATGTAAAGAAACGGGTGTCGGAAAAAATGGATGAACAGGATGAAAGCATGTTGAAGATCGATATTCACAAAAGCATTCCGGAATTATTAATGGATAACACCGACCGCAACCGTACTTCCCCTTTCGCCTTCACAGGAAATAAATTTGAGTTCCGTGCAGTCGGTTCTTCAGCGAACTGTGCAAATGCTATGACTGCATTAAACACCATTGTTGCTGAAACGCTAACAAAGTTTAAAAACGATGTTGACGCGTTAATCGATAAAGGTGAAAAGAAAGAAATAGCTATTATGCACGTCATTCGTCAATACATTGTTTCAAGCGAAAAAGTTTTATTTGAGGGAAATAACTATAGCGAAGAATGGGAGAAAGAAGCTGAAAAAAGAGGATTGCCGAATGTAAAAACCACGCCTCTTGCACTGGACTTTATGGTGACTGCGAAAGCAAAGAAATTGTTTGAAGAAAATAACATCTATACTCACGCAGAATTGGAAGCACGTCATGAGATCGAATTGGAAAAATACATTAAGAAAGTGCAGATCGAGGGACGTATTATGGGTGAATTGGCAACCAGCCACGTTTTACCGGCGGCTATCCGCTATCAAAATCTACTGTCAAATAATATCCGGGGATTAAAGGAAGCCGGGTCACCTGAATCTGCTTACTGTAATCAAAAGCATATCCTGGAAAAGATCTCGGAACACATTAGTAAGACAAGCGAACTGGTAGAAAAAATGATACAGGCAAGAAAAGAATGTAATAACATCACTAACACAAGAACCCGTGCGATCGCCTATTGCAGCCAGGTAAAAGAAAAATTTTTTGACGAAATCCGTTATCACGTAGACAAACTGGAACTACTGGTTGACGATCGCGAATGGTATTTACCGAAATACAGGGAGATTCTTTTCCTCAGATAGATGGATAGGCATACGATTTAAGGTTTGAGGTATACGGTTTAAGACACGCCGCAAGCTGTATAACTTTTGGGCCTTAAACCTTATGCCTTGAACCTTCAACCCTTACTTAAAATTTGCTTTCATTACCAGCATCACATTTCCGCCGAGGATTTTTTTGATCGATCTATTGGAATAGCCTCTGCGCTTTAGTTCTTCAGTGATCAGCGGATACTTTGTGACGTCATCCATTCCAACGGGCACAGAAGAGACCCCATCAAAGTCGGAACCGATACCGACATAGTCGTCGCCCACTAATTTCACTATGTAATCAATGTGGTCAACCAGTTTTGAAATGGACGGCCTGTAAGGTTCTAACTTTTCTGAAAAATATTTTGCCCAGATCTCATTCAGTTTCGCCGCGTCAACATTTTGCCCGATCGAGTCTTTGATCCGTTTTCCTTCAGTACCTTCTAACTGATCCATCTTTTTTGCAAAATTACTGTCAAGAAACCCGGAATAGAAATTTATGCAGATCACTCCTCCGTTTTTTGCAACTGCTTTAATCTGGTCATCTTTCACATTTCTAAAAACCGGGCAAATATTCCAAACCGAACTGTGAGAAAGCAAGACAGGTTTAGTGGCAATTGCAATCGCATCATAAAACGTTCGTTCTCCTGTATGAGAAAGATCAACAATTACCCCTAGTTCATTCATTCTCCGGACAACCTGTTTTCCAAATTCCGTAAGCCCTTTATGCGGCAAACTATCCGCGTGTTGTGTTTCATCCATCGCACTTGTTGCCCAGGAAGTGCTATTATTCCAGGTCAAAGTCATATATCGCATGCCACGCTTTGCCAGGCTATCCAATTTTTTCAGATCGTCCTCTATCATATGGCCTCCCTCTACACCGATAAGTGCAACTAATTTATTTTGCCGGATGCCTCTTTTGACTTGTTTGCAGTTTGTTGCGAGTACCATTCGCGACGGATTGCGCAGCGCAATTATTTCCAGTGAATCGATCTCTTGGTTCGCATCTTTGAAAAAGCCCTCTCTGTTACGAGGTGTTCTGTCAGTCCATATAGAAAAAAACTGGACATCTAATCCGCCCTCTTTCCATCTCTCAAAATCACTTTGACCCGTCGTTAATCGCTGGGAAATATCTTTTCCTTCTAATACCGAAGAAGAAAGGACGTCATTGTGCGTGTCAACAAGAATAGCTTTTCGATGAAGCTTTGTCCTGGATTGAGCTATCAATTGAAATGAGAAGAATAGCAGGGGCAACAGAAACAGATTTTTCATTTTGGTGTTTGTAAGGTGAAAATAAAACTTTCGATCTCAATGTAAACAAATAAAAAAATGTTAACGATTTGCAGCTAAAGATTTTTAAAGGGCAACTAAACCTTTTTAAAAAGTTTTTGTCATAGGGTCAATTGATTTTTTATTGTATTCAACTCTACCCACGTTTTTCCATCTGATCATTTTTGCTTCCATCCTGTGAACGGCCCCGTGGCGATTTTTCATCGCAACAAAATTTCCTGTTTATTAAACTAAACCAAGTAAAGCTATGGCGAAGACTGGTACACTTTGTCTATTCTTTTGCGTTCCCTTACTGGCGGCGGCTCAGTCCTTTTTCTCAAAATTTGAAGTTGGAATAAATGCCGGCGTATTCGTTTACCAGGGCGATTTAACTCCTTCCCAGTTCGGCTCATACAAAACATTAAAGCCTGAATTAAATTTTTATTTGAACAGAATAATCAGCCCTGTATTTTCTTTACGAACAAATCTTGCTTTAGGAGGATTAAAAGGCGACGATGCAAAGTATGCGAAGCCTGTATACAGGCAGCAACGAAATTTTAATTTTAAATCACCGGTATTTGAAATATCGGAATTACTAGTCGCTGATGTTTTTAGAAACAACATGTCGAGACAATATTCAGGTCTGTCGCCTTATTTGTTTGCGGGAGTAGGGTTTAATCTTTTAAATATAAAACGTGACTGGAGTCATTTTAATGCCGAGTATTTTAGTTCCGAATCAAGCACTCTGTCTGGATTGGCCGCTGATCAACAACACCCTTTGCCTACGTTAATTCCCGTGATCCCGATTGGAATTGGAATAAAGTATCCCATTTCATCGAGAATTTCAGTGAATGCTGAAACATCTTACAGATTTACATTCAGTGATTATGTGGATGGCTTCAGCAAGGCAGCCAATGATGCACGAAGAGACAGCTACCTGGCTCACTTAGTAGGAATCGTCTATCAATTCAAGAATAATTCCTGGCTGAAATGCCCGACGTTTTAACAAACTATTTAAACAACCTGGAAAAAACATTTGACGATATGTAGGTATTCTCACTTTCAAAACCAGGTCAACTAAATGAAAAGCGAAAAACAAAAATTCAGGTCTTCGAAAAAAATTGGAGTAGTTCTTCTTGTTACAACTATTTTATTTGCATGCAGTAAATCTGTAGACACTACAATGAAAAATAATAATGAAAATGGTTCCATAGATTGTAGTAACGTGGCAAAATCTTTTTTAACTGACGTAAACCCAATTATACAATCTACCTGTGCAACGGGTTCGAGTTGTCATGGTACTGGAAGCATCAATGGCCCCGGTGCATTAGTCACTTATTCTGCTATAGCTAATGCGCATGCAGACATACGTTCCGCAATTTTATCAGGGTTAATGCCAAAGAATGGCAGCTTAACCACCACACAAAAAAATACAATCATATGCTGGATCGATAATGGCACTTTAAATAATTGATTAAGATAGAGTGATGTGTACCTGTAGGAATTGGTTGTGTTAATAGTTGGTTTTGGTATCACGTACCCCGGTTTCCTCCGGGGTACTTTTATTATCGCAACTTTTAATAAATTAATTCTTTTCGCCTGTTCGGGCAAGTCCTGTCCCTTTTAAATGCCGCTCATAAAGTTCAATTTTTTGTCTCGGGGAAATAATTTAAATTACTCTACACCTAAAACCTTAAGTTATGAGATGCCCAGTTCTAATCGCGGTGTTTGCTGGGATTACATTGACAGCAAACTCTCAGCTCACCATTCTTCCCCAGGCAGGTTTCGAAAATTCAAACACAAAGATCAGTTACAACAATCTCCCCTATTTTTCGCCGTTGACGCAGCTGCAACCAAAGTTTAGTCTTCGGGTCGATTACAAGTTCAAGAGCGGGTTTGGTCCCTTCGCCGGCATTGCAACCAGTCGCTCTTTAGTGAGTTATAATTTTATTGATCCCGAAAAAGGGATGACCGACTACAATGCCTCAATGGGCAAAATGCAGGCGCAACTCCAGGCGGGTTTGCAATACACCAGTAAACCGATCTTTTTCAAAAAGCAAACTTCTGCTAACAAGACCGCTCCTGCAAAAACCGCAGAAGTGACAACAAGCAACCAACATTATTATTCATCCGGGTGCCATCGTTATTCCTATTCGGGTTGCGGTTCCAGGAAATCAAGCGCTACAGAAAACACAAAATCACAAAGTGCAAGATCCCAGGACAAAGGATGGTCTCTTCGTCTCCAGCCCTCAGCAGGTGTTGGATTTTTACCATCAAGTACACAAGACCTTGTGTTCAATACAGACGGTACCCAACCGGGCTATACGTACAATGCAGGAAATAACAAGACGGCATTGCTTACCGGTTTGGGCTTCGAATTTGCAAAAAACGAGAAACGACTTTTTACTCTAAGCGTGAATTACTTTAAAGGCCTGGGTGACAATCTAACAACCTTTACATCTGAATCTGGCAACAAAACAACTACGACAACATTGAATTCAAAATTGTCAGGTTGGGGCGCGACACTTGGTATCCCCATCAGCTTCGCCAAAAAGGCTAAGAACACCACAACACAGAAGGTCGAACAAAAACCAAAATACGATTGTCAGAAGTATAGAACGGAATGCAGGTATCGATGCAGAAAAACTATTTAAGTGGGAAGTAATAAAAAGCGAAGAGATGTTCTTCGCTTTTTTAGTAATAGCAATAGTAATCAAGTGCATCCTGTGCTCCGTTGTAGCTGAGCCCATACTCTTTTATGTCGCCACTTATGATAATTCCTTCGGTACGATTGTAAACATCCTTCACGCCATAATAATTGAAATCACCGTACAAGACATCACCGACAAATGGCTTGCTGTTTATTGATGCTGCAACAGTGTACCCAAAGTTTGTTTGTATAACGTAGTAGGGACATGAGGAAGAGCTAAAGACCACTTCACCTCTTTGCCTGGAAAGCCAGTAGCCTTCGTTGAAAGGAACTTCCCTCACACAACTTGTTAAAAAAATTACAATGGCTAATGTAAATGTTGAAAGGGTAAATATTTTCTTCATAGTAAAACATTTCCTCTAAGAAGGCAAATAACAAGCGAAAGTTTGATGAAGAGTTGTTAAAATAATGAGTGATGAGTGATGAGTAATGATCCAACGATTGACGATTCACGTTTGACGTTTGACATTTCACGACGGAAATTAAGGTGAAGCGATACTGAGTGACTTATTTCAACTCGAAGCCTTCTAAAAAATTAGTATTGAAATCACCGCTCCGAAAGCGCTCATCATTCATGAGTTGCAGATGAAAAGGAATAGTTGTTTTTATTCCTTCGATCACGTACTCGCTCAGCGCCCGGTACATGGTATCGATCGCTTCATTTCTTGTACGGGCAATGGTAATTAGCTTACCGATCATCGAATCATAGTAGGGTGGGATGACGTAACCGGCGTATGCGTGACTATCAACCCGGACTCCATGGCCTCCTGGCTGATTGAGTGAAGTGATACGGCCTGGTGAAGGGCGGAAGTCATTGTAAGGATCTTCTGCATTAATGCGGCATTCAATGGAATGCATTTGAGGAAAATAATCTTCGCCGGTGATCTTTTCGCCCATGGCGATCTTTATTTGTTCTTTGATAAGATCGTAGTTGATCACTTCCTCCGTAACGCAATGTTCTACCTGGATGCGCGTATTCATCTCCATGAAATAGAAATTACGATTCTTATCAACCAAAAATTCTATTGTGCCTACACTTTCATAATTGATAGCGGATGCCGCTTTCTTTGCAGCCTCTCCCATCCTATAACGGAGTTCTTCGGTCATGAATGGTGACGGAGATTCTTCAACCAATTTTTGATGACGGCGTTGAATGGAACAATCTCTTTCACTCAAATGACAAACATTTCCATATTGATCGCCTGCAACCTGTATTTCAATGTGACGGGGCTCCTCTACAAACTTCTCCATGTAGATACCATCGTTCTTAAATGCAGCGGCCGCTTCTGCTTTGGCGGTGTTATAAGCTCTCTCCATTTCCGCTTCTTCCCAAACGATTCGCATGCCCTTGCCACCACCACCTGCAGTTGCTTTCAGAATAACAGGATAGGTCATGTCAGCGGCAATTCTTTTTGCTTCCTCCAAACTTTGCAGTAACCCTTCGCCTCCTGGAACCACAGGCACTCCTGCTTTGATCATGGTCTCTTTGGCAGTGATCTTATCGCCCATGGAATTGATCATGTCTGCAGTGGGGCCGATAAATTTTATGTCGTGATCATTACATATCTGTGCGAATCTTGAATTCTCCGCCAAAAATCCATAACCAGGATGAACAGCATCTGCGTTTGTGATTTCAACGGCGGCCATGATATGAGCAATGTTAAGATAGGAATCACTGCTTTGTGGTTTGCCGATACAAACTGCTTCATCAGAAAACTTCACGTGCAGACTATCGCGATCGGCCGTAGAATAAACAGCCACAGTCTTGATACCCATTTCACGGCAAGTGCGAATGACTCTTAAAGCGATCTCACCACGATTGGCTATCAGAATTTTTTTGAACACTTTAAATAATTAAAGATTAAAAATTAAAAAGTCAAAAACCATGGCTGTTTTTAATTTTTACTTTTGACTTTTTACTTTTGATTAAGAGGGTTCTACCAGGAACAGCGGTTGATCATATTCGACGGGTGAAGCATCTTCCACCAAAACTTTTACGATCTTTCCGCTCACTTCACTTTCAATTTCATTAAAGAGTTTCATGGCCTCAATGATGCAAACAATTTTTCCGGTAGACACGTCATCACCCACTTCGACAAAAGCCGGCTTGTCCGGTCCTGACCGACGGTAGAAGGTACCGATCATCGGGCTTTTAATAGTTACAAAATTGTCGGCTGAAGTTTCAGCTTGTTGTTTAGGCTTTTCGGCAACAGGAGCTGCCTGGGGTTGTTGTTGAGGAGCAGGTTGAATGGAGGATACCTGCATAGGTGCGGTCTGTACCGGCGCCGATACTACCTGGGTAACATGTTCTTCCTTTTGTTTTATGGTAATTCGAAAGTCCTTTTGTTCTACAGTCAATTCACCAATATTGGACTTGTTGATCATTTTGATCAACTCCTGAATTTGCTTGAAATCCATGTTTTTCAATTTAGAAGAATTGTGTGGTTAAACAGGGCGGCTAAGATAGGAAAGAAGCATGATTTAAATGATTTTTTAGATTAAGTGGAAACTCTTGCGTCATGGTACAATCCTGAAGCCTAATCATTCCAAAATCATTTTAAATCCTGTGAATCCTGGTTCTATTTTACCCTTTCTACGTACTCACCTGTTTTTGTGTTGACACGAATAAGCTCTCCTTCATTTACAAACAAAGGAACATTCACCATGGCACCTGTTTCTACTTTAGCAGGTTTCAATGTTCTTGTGGCGGTATCTCCTCTTACACCCGGCTCGCTATAAGTCACTTTTACTACAATTTTATCAGGTAATTCCACACTCATCGGAAGATCGGTCTCCGTATTGATTAATATGCTTACTTCCTGTCCGTCTTTTAAAAATTGGGGAGCATCCACCATTTCTTCCTGAAGGCTCACCTGCTCAAAGGTTTCTGTGTTCATAAAATTGTAGCCGGTATCATCCTTATACAAAAATTGGTAAGCTCTTCTTTCTACTCTTACGGGAAATATCGAGTCCCCACTGTTCCATGTTTTTTCAATTGTGCGACTGTTGTCTACACCTTTTAGTTTTGCCCACACTTTTGCAGCCGCCCGGGCTGTTTTATTTTCCCCAAATTCTACGATTGAATAAGGACTGCCATCCAGTTTGATGATCATTCCCCTGCTGATAT
>Ga0068853_100003144_pt1 | contig 12625 bp, 9 predicted proteins | sample KBSCornC32_FD_65655 | JGI IMG/M metagenome (GOLD analysis project Ga0068853, IMG submission 65655) | Corn rhizosphere microbial communities from Kellogg Biological Station, Michigan, USA - KBS Corn C3-2 | ecosystem: Host-associated > Plants > Roots > Rhizosphere > Soil ... | reverse complement strand
TCATGTACGACACCATGAAGGATGCGCGTATCGGAATTCCCGAGGTCATTGAGAAATTTGGCGTGCCGCCGGACAAGGTGATCGAGGTTCAGGCGCTGATCGGCGACACATCCGACAACGTGCCTGGTGTCCCCGGCATCGGCGTAAAAACCGCGGCGCAGCTGATCGGCGAGTACGGTGATCTCGAAACGCTGCTCAAGCGTGCCAGCGAGATCAAGCAGGATAAGCGTCGTCAGGCCCTCATCGACAATGCCGAGGCTGCGCGCATGTCCAAGAAACTTGTCACGCTGGACGACCGCGTGCCGCTGGATGTGCCAATCGAAAGCCTCGGCGTGCAGGAGCCGGACTACAAAGCGCTGATCGCTTTTCTCAAGTCGATGGGCTTCAAGACGCTGATCCAGCGCGTTGCCGAGAAAAGCGGGGTCGACGCGGCGCAGGTCGAGCCCGGCGGCGCGGATTCGGCACCTTCAGCTAAGCCAGGCGCTCCGCCTGTTCCTTCGAGCCGGACTGCCGGACAGGGACAGCTACCGCTCGATGTCACTACGCCGCGCAAGACCCCGGGACCGAGCACACCCGCGCTTACGCCGATTTCATTGGCGGAGCGTCGGCTGGCCTCATTGCGGCAGGTGAAACTCGACGCCACGAAATATGAAACAATCGAGACCCTTGACCGCCTGCAGCACTGGATTGCACGCGCGCACGAGACTGGCGTGCTGGCACTCAAGACCGAGACCAGCAACCTCGACCCGATGCAGACCGCACTCTGCGGCCTTGCAATCGCAGTCGCGCCAAACGAAGCGGCCTATCTGCCGCTCGGTCACCGCGACGCCAGCGAAGACGAAACGTCCGGGCTGTTTGCAGCCAAGCTTTGCGCTGGGCAAATCCCTGAGCGTCAGGCGCTCGATGCGCTCAAACCGGTTCTCGAAGACGAATGCATCGTCAAAGTTGGTCACGATATCAAGCGTGATTGGCTGGTGCTGGCTTGCCGTGGCGTCCGGCTCGGGGCCACCGACGACACGATGTTGATGTCTTACGTAATGGACGCCGGCAAAGGCGCTCATGACGTCGACAGCGTCGTCACGCGCTATTTCGGCCGCAGCCCCGCACGCTTCAATGACGTGAAGAATAAAGACAAAGCGCTATTCACGCCGGAAGCGACGCCTATTGCGCGAGCGGCAGCATACGCCGCCGAAGACGCCGACGTTATCCTTCGGCTCTGGCAGGCTCTGAAACCACGCATGGCAGCCGACAAAGTCGTCAGCGTTTACGAGACACTCGAACGCCCTATGCCGCAGGTTCTTGCCTCAATGGAAGAGCGCGGCATCTCAGTCGATCCTGGTGTCCTGTCATTGCTCTCCAATGAGTTCGGCAAGAAGCAGGTGGCGCTGGAGCAGGAGATCAACAAGATCGCCGGAACGCAGGTCAATCCCGGCAGCCCGAAACAGCTCGGCGACATTCTTTTCGGACAGATGGGTCTGCCGGGCGGCACGAAAACCAAGACCGGTCAATGGTCGACGGGCGCGCGAACGCTCGAGGAGCTCGCCGAGCAGGGACATAAGCTTCCGCAAGTGATCCTGGACTGGCGTCAGGTCTCCAAACTGCGTTCGACTTACACCGAGGCCCTGCCTCAATACGTCAACCCGAAGACACACCGCGTTCACACGAGCTACGCGCTGGCGTCGACGTCAACCGGACGGCTGTCATCATCCGAGCCGAATCTGCAGAACATTCCGATCCGCACTGAAGACGGCCGCAAGATCCGGCGGGCTTTTGTCGCCGCACCGGGAATGAAGCTTGTTTCGGCCGACTACTCACAGATCGAGCTTCGGCTTTTGTCAGAAATTGCGCACGTGCCGACACTTCGCAAGGCCTTCCAGGACGGCGTCGATATTCACGCCATGACCGCGTCGGAAATGTTCGGCGTGCCGGTCAAGGACATGCCGGCTGACGTGCGCAGACGAGCGAAAGCAATCAATTTCGGAATCATCTACGGCATTTCCGCCTTCGGCCTTGCCGCACAGCTCGGTATCGCCTCGAAGGAAGCAAGCGACTACATCAAGAAGTATTTTGAGCGCTTCCCGGGCATCCGCGACTACATGGATGAAACGCGCGAGTTCTGCCGCGAGCACGGATACGTGCTGACCTTGTTCGGCCGTAAATGCCACTATCCCGATATCAAGGCGAGCAATCCGTCTATTCGCTCATTCAACGAACGTGCGGCGATCAATGCCCGCCTGCAGGGATCAGCGGCCGATATCATCCGGCGCGCGATGATCCGCATCGATCCCGAGCTCAAGAAAGACAGGCTCAAGGCGCGGATGCTCCTGCAGGTGCATGACGAATTGATCTTCGAGGTGCCGGACAACGAAGTTGAGCGGACTTTGCCGATCATCAAGGGCGTCATGCAAAGCGCGCCTGATCCGGCGGTCGCACTGCACGTACCGTTACAGGTCGACGCCCGCGCAGCCGACAACTGGGAAGAGGCACACTAACCTGGCGCTCAAGGCACCAGTGCAAAGAACAAAAACGCCGCGAATATCACAAGATGAACAACGCCCTGGAGGACGGTCGTCCGGCCCGTGCCCAAGGTGATTATGCTCACCACCAGCGTGAGCACCAAAAGCACTTCCTCTTTGGTGTTCAGCCCCAGCTCGAGTGGTTTTTGAAGGACGATCGAAACAGCGGCGACTGCTGGGATCGTGAGCGCGATACTGGCAAGGGCCGAACCTAAAGCCAAATTGAGGCTGGTCTGCAATCGATTGGCTTGAGCCGCCCTGAGGGCGGCCAGTCCTTCAGGCAGCAGCACCAAAGCGGCAATGACGATTCCGACCACCGCTTCCGACGCATTGAGCGAAGCCACGCCGAATTCAATTGTTGGCGTGAGAACCTTCGCAAGGCCGACGATAGCGACAAGAGCGGCAAGCAGAATTCCGACACTCGTCAGTGCCGCTGCGCTGGAAGGAGGCGGTGCATGAGTCTCCTCAGTGCCGCCTCGTGCGGGAAGAAAATAGTCGCGGTGGCGCACCGTCTGAACGAATACAAACGCGCCATACAGCAAGAGTGAGATGATGCCGGCAAAGACAAGCTGTGCCGTGTTGAAATATGGACCGGGGGCAGTTGTTGCAAAATTTGGCAAGATCAGCGTGAGAGTGGTGAGCGCCGCCAGCACCGCCAATGCGGCGCTCGCCCCGTGGACCTGAAAGCCCTGCTCGTGGTGGCGGGCGCCGCCCCACAGCAAACATAGCCCGACGATTCCATTGCAGACGATCATCACCGCGGCGAACACCGTGTCGCGCGCCAGGGCCGCTTTTCCCGTTGGAACCGCAATCATCACGGACACAATCAGTGCCACCTCGATCACTGTTACCGCGACCGCCAGCACAAGCGTGCCAAACGGTTCACCAGTGCGGTGTGCAACCACCTCGGCGTGATACACGGCCGCAAAAACAGTCGCGATCAAGATTGCACCCGCGACGGCCGCCACGAACCCGCGGACTTGCAGGAACGGCGTCAGCAGCAGAACCAGCCATGCTGCTGCTGGCCACGCCCAGGCCCACCAGGGTATCCGCACCGCGCTCGCGCGCCGCCGACCGGCTGAGGTTTTTCCCATTATTCGGCTGCTAGCTTCGCTTCTTTCGGCGCGCCTTTGCAGATCCGCGGCGGACTGAGGATTTCGCCTTGGCAGCCTTGGCGCCCTTCGCAGGCAGCACCGCAATCGCCTCGATTTCGAACAAGGCGCCGGGCCGGGCCAGCTGCGAGATCGCAACCGTTGTGCTTGCTGGCGGCGCAGACATGTTGAAGTGCGCGTCACGCACCTCACGGAAGATCGCGATGTGCGACATGTCGACAAGATAGTTGTTGATTTTCACGACGTCTCCGAGTGTAGCGCCGGCGTCCGCAAGCGCGAGCCTGAGATTTTCGACCGCCTGGTTCGCCTGCGCGCGGAAATCTCCCGGCTGGCCCACAAGCCTGTTTTCCATGTCAAGCCCAAGTTGCCCGGCGATGAAGATCAACCGGTTCGGTCCGGTCGCCTCCACCACGTAGGAATAACCCGGCGGCTTGGCGAGCGTATTCGGATTTGAAAATCGGACATTGGCAGCCATCAACGCCTCCTGCTGTTTCAATCGGAACTAGCTTTGCTTCACGCGTATTGTCCGCGCTCTCTTGCCTTCTTCCAAGAGCCCCAAGCGCTGTGCGAGCCACTTCGTCGTCGGGGCCTGGATCAAAATCGTCATGAGAATGGCGATAAACGTCACGGAGGCAACGATCTCGGCACCTGGAGCCTTCATGCCAAGCAGCAACCCCGCTAACGCAGCTGGAATGACGCCGGTTTCGCGTGTCCAGCACATGAACAGCATCTCGTTGAAACTCCACTTCGCCCTTCGGTCGGGCAGTGCGCAGAGGAAGACGGTCAGCGGGCGGGCAATGAGCATAAACGCGACAACGACGGTGACGCCGCCGAACCAGTATTGCGCGATGAGATTGAAATCGACCTGCGAGCCCAGGAGCAAGAATATAAAGAGTCTCATGATAAATGCGGATGTCATCACGAACTCGTCCAGCTTGCGCGCTTCCGCGGCCGGCATCTTGAATCCAAAAGATTCTTTGTTGCCGATCACAATCCCGAGCACGAATACCGCCATGAAACCGCTCGCTCGCAATTCGTCTGCTGCAAAATATGCCCCGATGACTGCGATCAGTGTGACAACCGGCGCATATTCGACCAATAGCGCCCATCGTTCGTGCGCGATCAACAGCGCGGCGAGATAGCCAAGTACAGCACCAGCAACGATACCGATGGCAGCCTGCTTCAGCAGGTCGAGAAAGGACGCGGCAAGCGAGAATTCGCCGCTCCCCATGGCCACGGTGAGCACGGCGACAGTGAGAATGGCTCCGGTTGCGTCATTGAATGCCGACTCGCTCATTACTGTCTGGGCTACACGGTCACTAATTTTCACTTGGCGGAAAATGGGCACCAGTGTCGCCGGATCGGTCGAGGCAATCGTTGCGCCAAGCAAAAGCGCGACGATCCACGGAACCCCGAGCGCGACGTGCGCGACGTAAGTTGTCACAGCGGCGGTGATCAGAACGCCAGCTGTCGCCAGGACTACAATTGTGACCCAGACCTTTTTCAGAACTTCAAAGCGCAGTGATGCCCCACCATCAAAAAGGATGTAGCTGGCCCCGAAGAGAAGAATGATTTGATAGAGCGCCGATTCGGATTTGATATTGACCCATCCGAGAGCCGCCGGGCCTATCAGCATCCCGACGAGCAAGAACAAGGCAATGTCGGGCACCTTGATCTTTTGCGCCACAAAGCCGGTGACCGTGCCGATAGCGAGAAGGAGTGCGCCAGTGAGCAGCGTATGTTTTGCCAACTCCAGTGCAGCGGACGATTCCAAATTCCTCCCCCGTCATAAAATCGGCGTGCGCCATTGCGTTTATTGTCAGCCGCGGCGCGGAGGATGCTGCCCGACGCTCTGTGAAATGACAAGGCACGGGGACGACCTCGATTGCCCTTGACCGGAAGGCCATGTCGGGCAAATTCAGTTCTCAATCACAACGGATAGATCGCACCATGCCAAAAGGCGCGCTTGCTCTGACAATGTTCGTAATCGGCGCCGTACTCGTTGGGCCAGCCGAAGCCGCGACCTGCCGTAACACCGGCAACTTCGACACATGGCTGGCGGCTTTCAAAAAAGAGGCCCTCGCCCAGGGAATTTCGCCATCGGTGCTCGCCGCTGCCTCGCCTTATCTTCAATTCGAACAGCGCATCGTCAATCGAGACCGCGCGCAGGGCGTCTTCAACCAGTCATTCCTGAAATTCTCCGACCGAATGATTGCCGGCTACCGGATGCAGAACGGCCAGCAGCAAATGAAAAGCCATGCAGCGCTGTTCTCTCGGGTCGAAAAGGAATTCGGGGTACCGGCACCCATCCTCACTGCGTTCTGGGGTCTGGAAAGTGATTTCGGCAAGAACACCGGCAAAAGCAACGTATTCGCGGCGATCACCACGCTCGCCTATGACTGCCGGCGGCCGGATTATTTCCGGCCGCAACTTTTCGATGCATTGCGTATCGTGCAACGCGGCGACCTGACAATCGACGAGATGCAGGGCGGCGACTGGGCGGGCGAACTCGGTGCCATGCAGTTCACCGCGTCCGACTACTACAAATACGCCGTCGACTACGATGGCGACGGCCGGCGCAACCTGGTCAAGAGCACGCCGGACACGATCGCCTCGGCTGCAAACTTTCTGAAAAACCTTGGCTGGAAACGCGGCGAGCCATGGCTTGAAGAAGTCAGGCTGACACGCGACTTGCCGTGGGATCAGGCCGACTTGGCCATCCAGCATCCTCGTTCGCAATGGACGGCCTGGGGCGTGCGTTCGGCGCACGGCACGCTGCCGGCGGATGGGATGAAAGCGTCCTTGCTGCTGCCGATGGGCCGTCGCGGACCGGCGTTTCTGGCCTATGACAACTTCCAGGTCTTGCTCGGATGGAATTCCTCGATGGTCTATGTGACGACGGTGGCCTATTTCGGGACGCGACTCGCCGGAGCGCCTTCCGTGAACCGGGGTGATCCTGACATCGAGGTCCTGCAGCCGGAGCAGGTCATGGAACTGCAGCGCCTGCTGACTCAGCAGGGTGAGGATATCGGCGATATCGATGGCAAGGTCGGCTCCAAGACGCGTGTCGCTGTCAAGAAAGCGCAGCTGAAAGTCGGACTACCCGCGGACTCTTACCCGACCACCGAGTTGATCGAACGCTTACGGGCGCGCGGCTCCGGCCGGTAGCCGCAGCGGAACTTCCGCAAATGGCGACGAAAATTGTTAAGGACCATTCATATTCGATCACATCCGAATGATCGACCGCCGGGTTGATGAACTCTCGTCCGTTTAATCAGTTGAATGAAGGAACTTAAGTTCCGCGCTGGTGGAGGACGGACGATGATGAATCTGACTGGACGAATGGCGTTGGCCGCCGCGTTGGCCGTCGCCGTTCCGATGAGCGCTGCCGCACAGGATCCCAAGGTTACCCCCGGTGCGCCACATGCCGCGCCGAAGGCGGCACCTGCCCGACCCGCGGCCCCGGCTGCGCGCCCTGCAGCACCCCAAGCTGCACCGCGCGCCGCGCCGCATGTTGCGGCACCGCGGGCCGCGCCACCGCAAGTCGCAAGACCTCAAGTTGCAAGACCACAAGCCGTGAGACCGCAAATGTCGGCCCCGCACGTCGCGCGCCCGGCGGCGCCCAACGCACCGAGGCCAAATTTTGCGGCTCCTCAACGCCACCCGGCGCCTGCGGTGGTCAATCGCAATGTTCAGCAACAGCAGCGGCACGTTCAGCAAGAGCGGCACATTCAGCGCCAGCAGCTGCGTGCAGAACGCCAGCGGACGCCGGCCGCGCAAGCGAAGCCAAACGTGCCGAACGCACAAGCCAGGACAAACACGCCGAACGCGCAAGCCAACACCACCCTGCAGACACAGCGGCAGCAACAACTCAATTCGCGTCAACAGTTGCGGGCTGAGCGCGCCTTGCAGCGTCGTGAAGACCGCGAGCTGCGGCGGCTTCCGTCGGCTCAAAGAGCCCAGCGACGGGAGGAAATACGGAATACACGTCAGCAGCGTGAATTGAACCGGCAACAGCTTGTGCAGCCCAATGCGGCACAACAGAACGTGCGCGCGCAGCGTGCGAACCGGCGCAACGATGTTGCCCGCGTGACACCTGATGCGGCACGCCGTGGCCGGTTTGCGGCGCCGTTCGCCGGGCAAGCCGCACGCTTCAACGGGCGTCAGGGCGTCGCGCATCTCGCGGCGCATCGCGCCTGGCGTCAGGGGCACCGGGCTGCCTTCGTGGCCTGGTACGGGCCGGTGTTCTGGCCCTACGCCTATTCCGACGTCTTTGATTACACGTTCTGGCCCGCAGGCTATGACGACGGCTACTGGGCCTATGCCTATGACGACTTCTTCGACGGCGTGTTCTGGGGCGAGGCCGGACCGCCCGAGGCGTACGCCTATGCAGCGCCATCATCCTCGCGTCCCTCTTCCGGTACTGCTTCCCGTCCAAACTATGCTGCAGTTCGAGACCTTTGCAGACAACCGGGCAGCGGGGTCACCGCGTGGCCGTTCGCGGAGATCGAACGCAAGGTCCGGCTCAATGCCGAGCAGAAGGAGCTACTGGCTGACATCCGCAAGGCCAGCCAGGACGCAGCCGCCGTGTTCAAGGCCTCCTGCCCCCCGGAAGATTCGTTCCCGCTCACGCCTCCAGGCCGCCTTGCTGCAATGACGGCGCGACTCGACGCTACGCTTCAGGCTGTGCAGACGGTGCGGCCGGCGCTCGAGGCCTTCTATGCATCCCTCAGCGACGAGCAGAAGGAGCGCTTCAACGAGCTCGGGCCAAAGCCGACCGCCGCCAATGCGGAGGCGCGCGACGCGTCGGAGGCCACCGACTCCTGCAACCAGCCCAAGCCCGGTCTCGCCAACCTGCCGATCGAGAAGATTGAGGACGCGATCAATCCAACCGACGCGCAGGAAGCCGAGCTGAACAAGCTGCAGGACGCGACCAGCAAGGCGGTCGAGATCATGCAGGCCGCGTGCCCGAATGACACGCCGCTCACACCTCCAGGCCGGCTCGACGCCATGGAAAAGCGGTTGCAGTCGATGATCGACGCGGCGAAGATAGTGAAGCCGGCGCTGGACAGCTTCTACTCGTCGCTCAGCGGCGAGCAGAAAGCCCGCTTCAACCGGGTCGGACAACAGCTCTCGCAGTCAAACGCTAACTAAACAACAAACGAAAAAGGGCGGCCGCTACGGCCGCCCTTTTTATTTCATGGCACCAGACCTATTCAGCCGCGATGCGAACCTCCGGCGCCGCCGCCTTGATGTCCGGCGTGACGTGCTTCTCGAACTTGGCGAAGTTCTTCTGGAACATGGCGACCAAATCGCGCGCGGTCTTGTCGAACTCGGCCTTATTCTTCCAGGTCTTGATCGGATTCAACAGATGCGGCTCGACGCCCTTCACCGAGGTCGGCACCGAGAAACCGAAATAAGGATCGGTCCGGAAATCGGCGTTCTTGAGCGATCCGTTGAGAGCGGCGGTCACAAGTGTACGCGTCGCCTTGATCGGCATGCGCCGGCCCTCACCGTACTTACCGCCTGTCCAGCCCGAGTTGACCAGCCAGACGTCGACATTGTGCCTGCTGATGTAATCGCGCAGCAGATCGGCATAAACCGACGGGTGCCGCGGCAGAAACGGCGCGCCGAAGCAGGTCGAGAATTCCGGCTGCACGCCAATCAGCCCTTTTTCGGTGCCCGCCACCTTCGCCGTATACCCGGACAGGAAATGATACATCGCCTGAGTGGGCGTGAGCTTCGCGACCGGCGGCATCACTCCGTACGCGTCAGCGGTCAGGAAGATGATATTCTTCGGATGACCGGCGCGCCCGGTGCGCGACGCGTTCGGGATAAAGTCGAGCGGATAGGCTGAGCGCGTGTTCTCTGTCTTGGAGCCATCATCATAATCAGGAATGCGCGTGACCGGATCGAAGACGACGTTCTCAAGGACACAACCAAAACGATTGGTGGCGTCCCAGATCATCGGCTCGGCTTCCTGTGAAAGCTTGATGGTTTTCGCGTAGCAGCCGCCTTCGAAATTGAAGATGCCATCCGGGCCCCAGCCCGTTTCGTCGTCGCCGATCAGAATGCGGTGCGGATCGGCCGACAGCGTGGTCTTGCCGGTGCCCGAGAGACCGAAGAACAGCGCGCTCTCGCCTTCGTGACTCACGTTCGCCGAGCAATGCATCGGCACGACGTTCTGCGCCGGCAGATAGAAATTGAGCGTGGTGAAGACCGACTTCTTCATCTCTCCGGCATAAGAGGAGCCGCAGATCAGCACGATCTTGCGCGTGAAGTCGATCGCAACCATCGTATCCGAGCCCTCGCGGCCGCCATGGCGCTTCGCGTCGGGCTTGAATGATGGAAAATCGAGGATCGTGAGTTCGGGCACAAACCCGGCGAGATCGGCACGCTCAGGACGGATCAACAGCTGGCGGATAAAGAGCGAGTGCCATGCGAGTTCGGTGAAGATGCGCGTCTTGATGCGGTATTTCGGATCGGCGCCGCCATAGAGATCCTGCGCGAACAGCTTCTTGCCTTCGGCGTGTTGAAGGAAATCGGCGAGAAGATTGTCGAAGTTCTCCTTCGACATCTTGCGATTGCCGTCCCACCAAAGCGAATTCTCGGTGAGCGCATCGACGACGGTGTGCTTGTCTTTTGGGCTGCGGCCGGTGTGGTGACCGGTCTCGGCGCAGAGCGCCCCACCTGCAACGACCGAAGCTTCCTCTGCCGCAATGGCATGCTCGTAGAGCAGCGGCTCGGTCAGGTTCCAGTGGACCGCGGTGAGATTTTTGAAGCCGAATTTGTCAGCGCCGTAAACGCTGTTCCGCACACCCTGCTCTTGCACGCGAAATTCCTCCCAACGCAGCCGCTTTAACAATTCCCTCGCGGGGTCTTTGGGCCCCGCTGGCGGCTGATTACCACATCAGTATAGCCCCTCGGTCAGAGGCGCGCGACCATAGTCAGGGGCAGTCTTAAAGCCAAGCCAAAATGCCATGCAAAGGCGGCAGGCGACATTGCGCTGCATCAATAAGTTAATGCCGTGCCCGCCAACCGGCGGAAATATTGTTTAATACGTCAGTTCGGCGCTTTAAGCACATTCGGTCATTTTGACCGTGCCACCACGGCAAGCTCTTTAAGCACAGTGCGCAAGGTACCAAGCGCGATGATGCGCCGCGGAAATGGTAAGCGCAGCGCCATGCGCCCGTTTTGCAATTCGATACCTTCGGGATCGATGCCGACGCATCGCCAATCCCCGTCTCCCGCCCCGAGAAGCCTGGTCGCATAGAGACGGCAGGCATCGGCATGATCGGTATTCATGTGCGCGATCGCATCGGCTTCGGCTTCAACGAGGGCCTTTGCGTCGACGACGTCGGTGAGGACGTCCTGGGGCTTGAGATCAACGATGCGGCCAAACCCGGCAACCAAATGCGCGCCTCCCACCTCCATTCGATAAAATGCAAAGTCGGAAAAATTTGCATACATCTCCGCATCTGGATGACGTCTCAAATATGCGATCGGCGTCGCGGCATCGTTGTCCTTGACGCAACGTCCCATGAGCATGACCCGCGCGCCTTCAAGGGGGTCGCCTTCCTTGCGCTCATCGAGCATCAGTGAGGTGCGGGCATCGGAAAGAAGATTCTTTGTGTGCACCGCCAATTTCGAGAGCAGCAGCACCGGCGACCCGCCAATGGTCGTCGCAACGTTCACGAGCGAACAATAGGGATCGCCGGAGTCCGGCATCAGGGTCGCCAGCGCGCCGGAGCGCGCTTCGCGCAGCAGCTTCTTGGCTGCCAGCCGAGGGTCGAATGTCGTGTCTGGCTTCATTTCCAAAACCATCAACAATTATAAGCCCGAAGGAGAGTTTTCGGCCCTTGGGCTTGAAATCGCTACCGAATCACATAGTTGTTGCAAAGAGGCCACATTTCGGACCCCGTTTATAGGGTTCAAAACGCGCGGGACGTCACGCTCTAGAGGGGCTCATGCCGACAATCGCTCTCGTCGACGACGACCGCAATATCCTGACTTCCGTTTCGATGGCGCTCGAAGCGGAGGGCTACCGCATCATGACTTACACCGACGGCGCCTCCGCGCTCGACGGCTTCAAGACATCGCCACCGGATCTCGCGATCCTCGACATCAAGATGCCGCGCATGGACGGCATGGAAACGCTGCGCCGCCTGCGTCAGAAGACGGATATCCCGGTGATCTTCCTCACCTCGAAGGATGAGGAGATCGACGAATTGTTCGGACTCAAGATGGGCGCTGACGATTTTATCCGCAAACCGTTTTCGCAACGTTTGCTGGTGGAACGCGTGAAAGCGGTGTTGCGCCGATCGACGCCGAAGGATGGCACTCCGCCCAAAGAAATCGACTCCGCCAAAGTGTTGGAGCGCGGACTGCTGCGCATGGATCCCGAACGGCACACTTGCACCTGGAAAGGTGAGCCGGTCACCCTGACCGTTACCGAGTTCCTCATCCTGCAGGCGTTGGCCACACGGCCTGGCGTTGTCAAAAGCCGCAACGCGCTGATGGACGCTGCCTACGACGACCAGGTCTATGTGGACGACCGCACGATCGACAGCCACATCAAGCGGCTGCGCAAGAAGTTCAAGGTTGTCGACGACGACTTCGAGATGATCGAGACGCTTTACGGTGTCGGCTATCGCTTTAAGGAATGACAAATTCTTAATGTTTCAGCCGCTTGGGCGGCCTGACGGAGCGGCCCGCTTGCGGTAAAATCCCCGGATCGGATTGGACCACGATCAACCCGGCTGGATTAAACGACGTGCTTGATCGAACCACGGAAACAGTCGCTCGCGACGCCGAGGCGAAAGGCCCTGGCGTGGAGACGGGGCACCCGGAGCCGAAGCAAGAGTCGGCCGTGCGACGCATAGCGCGCTCGGTTTGGCATTTTTTCGTTTCACAAAGCTTCTCGAGCCTCACGCGCCGCATCGTCTTCCTCAATCTTGCCGGCCTGGTCGCACTCGTCACCGGCGTGCTCTATCTCTC
>Ga0068853_100003139_pt1 | contig 12630 bp, 9 predicted proteins | sample KBSCornC32_FD_65655 | JGI IMG/M metagenome (GOLD analysis project Ga0068853, IMG submission 65655) | Corn rhizosphere microbial communities from Kellogg Biological Station, Michigan, USA - KBS Corn C3-2 | ecosystem: Host-associated > Plants > Roots > Rhizosphere > Soil ... | reverse complement strand
CGACTTCGGGGTCAGAGCAATAAGTCGACTTATTGCTCTGACCCCGAAGTCGCGCAACATTCGTCCTGGAAAGTCGTCTTTGACCCTACTTTTTGGGTGCCGGCTTGACTCCGGCGCCGCCGCTCTGGATCTGGAAGAACACTTCGTCGTGGCGGATCATCCCGAGCTCGGCGCGGGCGCGCTCCTCGATCGCTTCCGAGCCGGTCTTCAGATCGCGCACGTCGGCATCGAGCGCGTCGTTGCGCATCTTGAGCTTCGCGTTCGCTTCGCGCTGTGCCGCGAGCTGGCGATCGGATTCGCGAACCTGCAGCCACCCACCCTTGCCGAGCCACATCGGGTACTGCAGCGCCAGGATCAGCACCCCGAACACGATGGCGAGCCAGCGCATGTCAATTCAATTGGGTAAATGCAGGCTGATTCATCTCAGCGGAGGTTGAAGAACGCCGCTCGACCCGGATACGTCGCCGCGTCGCCCAGGTCTTCCTCGATGCGCAGCAGCTGGTTGTACTTCGCGATCCGGTCGGAGCGCGACAGCGACCCGGTCTTGATCTGGCCCGCGTTGGTGCCGACCGCGATGTCGGCGATGATCGAATCCTCCGTCTCGCCCGAGCGGTGCGAGACGACGGCCGTGTAGCCTGCGCGGTTGGCCATCGTGATGGCGGCGAACGTTTCGGACAGCGTACCGATCTGGTTGATCTTGATCAGGATCGAATTGGCGACACCCTTCGCGATGCCCTCGCGCAGAATCTTCGTGTTGGTGACGAAGAGATCGTCGCCGACGAGCTGCACGCGCTTGCCAAGCCGCTCGGTCAGGTATTTCCAGCCGTCCCAGTCGTCCTCGGCCATGCCGTCCTCGATGCTGACGATCGGATACTTGTCGCACCAGGTCGCGAGCACGTCGGCGAACTCGCGCGCGGTGAGTGCGCGGTTCTCCGCTTCGAGTCGATACGCCTTGTCGCGGTGGAACTCCGACGCCGCGCAATCGAGCGCGAGCGCAATGTCGGTGCCCGGCGTGTAACCGGCCTTGTCGATCGCCTCGACGAGAAGCTGCAGCGCGGCCTCGTTCGACGGCAGATCCGGCGCGAAGCCGCCCTCGTCGCCGACGGTGGTCGGCATGCCGCGCGCGTCGATCATCTTCTTCAGCGTGTGGAACACTTCGGCGCCGTAGCGCACCGCCTCGCGGAACGTCGGCGCGCCGAGCGGCACCAGCATGAATTCCTGCAGATCGATCTTGTTGTTGGCGTGCGCGCCGCCATTGATCACATTCATCAGCGGCACGGGAAGCTGCATTTCGCCGGCGCCGCCAAGATAACGATAGAGCGGCAGCGAGCACTCGTCGGCCGCCGCCTTGGCCACCGCGCAGGAGACGGCGAGCAGCGCGTTCGCGCCGAGGCGCGACTTGTTGTCGGTGCCGTCGAGGTCGATCAGCGTGCGGTCGATCAATCCCTGCTCGGTCGCGTCGAGGCCGAGCACCGCTTCGCAGATTTCGGTGTTGACGTGCTCGACCGCCTTGGTGACGCCCTTGCCGAAGTAGCGCGCCTTGTCGCCGTCGCGCAACTCGATCGCCTCCTTGGAGCCGGTCGAGGCACCCGACGGCACGGCGGCGCGTCCGGACACGCCGGATTCGAGCACCACGTCGGCCTCGATCGTGGGATTGCCACGCGAATCGAGGATTTCCCGCGCGACGACATCGACGATGGCGCTCATCTCTTCAGCTTCTCACCCTTGCATCAGGTCACGTTCGGGGAAGCCGGCAGTCTTCACGGTGGAGTCGATTTGCTTCAGCGTCTCGAGGAGCGCGCGCATGCGGCCGAGCGGCCACGCGTTGGGCCCGTCGGACAGCGCGACCTCGGGGTTGGGATGCGTCTCCATGAACACGCCGGCGACTCCTGCCGCCACCGCCGCGCGCGCGAGCACCGGCACGAACTCGCGCTGCCCGTCCGACGACGTGCCCTTGCCGCCCGGAAGTTGCACCGAATGCGTCGCATCGAAGACCACCGGGCAACCGGTGTCGCGCATGATCGCGAGCGAGCGCATGTCGGACACGAGGTTGTGATAGCCGAACGACGCGCCGCGCTCGCACACGAGCACGTTATCGGCGTTGCTCGCGGCCTTGGCCTTCGCCACCACTTGCCGCATGTCCTCGGGCGCCAGGAACTGCCCCTTCTTGATGTTTACCGGCTTGCCGCTGCGCGCCACCGCCTGGATGAAATCGGTTTGCCGGCACAGGAACGCGGGGGTCTGCAGCACGTCGACGACCTCGGCGGCCGCGGCGATCTCGTCCTCGGCGTGCACGTCGGTCAGCACCGGCACTGCGACATGCTTGCGCACGTCGGCAAGAATGCGCAGCCCCTCCTCCATGCCCGGACCACGGAACGACGAATGCGAGCTGCGGTTGGCCTTGTCGTACGACGACTTGAAGATGAACGGAATGCCGAGGTCGGCGCAGATCGTCTTGAGCTCGCCCGCGACGTCCATCTGCAGCTGCCGCGACTCGACGACGCATGGCCCGGCGATGAGGAACAGCGGGCAGTCGAGACCGACGTCGAAGCCGCAGAGCTTCATGCCGACGCGACGAGCCGCGCCACGGGCGCCGGCGCGGCGGTCTCCCGCCGCTGCCTGCGCTCGAGCGCCGCTCGGACGAAGCTCACGAACAGCGGATGGCCGCGGCGCGGGTTCGACGTGAATTCGGGGTGGAACTGGCAGCCGAAGAACCACGGATGGTCGCGCAGCTCGATCATCTCGCACAGGTCGCCGGCCGTAGCGCTCTTCGCCCATGCCCCCACCGTCAGACCGGCGGCCTCGATGCGCGGCAGATAGTGGTTGTTCACCTCGTAGCGGTGGCGATGCCGCTCGGCGACCGTCGTGCTGCCATAAACCCGGTGCGCGAGCGAGCCCGGCACGACCTCGCACGGCTGTGAGCCGAGGCGCATCGTGCCGCCGAGGTCCGAGGAGGCCGTGCGTTTCTCGATCGTTCCGTCACGGTTCTGCCACTCGGTGATCAGCGCAACCACCGGATGCGGCGTCGCGGGGTCGAACTCGGTGCTGTTCGCGTCGGCCAGGTGCGCTTCGTGCCGCGCGAACTCGATGACCGCGAGCTGCATGCCGAGGCAGATGCCGAGATACGGCACGCCGTGCTCGCGCGCGTAGCGGATGGCCGCGATCTTGCCCTCCACACCGCGCTTGCCGAAGCCGCCGGGTACGAGGATGGCATCCACGTCTTTAAGGGCGTCGACGCCGTCGCGCTCGACGGCTTCCGAATCGACGTACTGGATCTCGACGCGGGCGCGCGTATGCATGCCGGCGTGCGTCAGCGCCTCCGACAGCGACTTGTACGATTCGGTCAGGTCGACGTACTTGCCGACCATCGCGATCTTCACCACGCGCTCGGGATGCTCGAGCGATTCGACGAGCTGATGCCACGTCGACAGATCGGCCGGCGGCGGCTCGATGCCGAGCTTCCTGCAGACGATGACGTCGAGGCCCCCGGCGTGCAGCGCCGCCGGAATCTTGTAGATCGAGTCGGTGTCGAGCGCCGAAATGACGGCCTCGAACGGAACGTTGGTGAAGAGCGCGATCTTGCGCCGGTCGCCTTCCGGAACCGGCCGGTCGGCGCGGCACAGCACGACGTCCGGCTGGATGCCGATCTCGCGCAGCTCCTTCACCGAGTGCTGCGTCGGCTTGGTCTTCATCTCGCCCGCCGTCGGAATGAACGGCACGAGCGTCAGGTGGATGTAGCAGACGTTGTCGCGGCCGAGCGTGATGCCCATCTGCCGGATCGCTTCGAGGAACGGGAGCGATTCGATGTCGCCCACCGTGCCGCCGACCTCGACCACCGCCACTTCGGCATCGCCGGCGCCGCTGCGGATCCAGCCCTTGATTTCGTCGGTGATGTGCGGAATCACCTGCACGGTGCCGCCGAGATAGTCGCCACGGCGCTCCTTGCGGATGACGCTCTCGTAGATCTGGCCCGTCGTGAAGTTGTTGCGCTTCGTCATCCGCACGTCGGTGAAGCGCTCGTAGTGACCGAGGTCGAGATCGGTCTCGGCGCCGTCGTCGGTGACGAACACCTCGCCGTGCTGGAACGGCGACATCGTGCCCGGATCGACGTTGATGTACGGGTCGAGCTTGAGATTGGTGACGCGGACGCCGCGGGAAGCGAGGATCGCGGCCAGAGACGCGGCGGCGATGCCTTTCCCGAGTGAGGAAACGACACCGCCGGTCACGAACACGAACTTGGTCATTGGCTGGCCAGTTCAGGAAATTCGTATTTTACCGGAACCGCGCGATGCCACCAAGCGCGGATGCGCAAGGCGCAGCGCTTTTGCATTCCGCGCGTGGTTCGCTGACGTACGCGCGCGACACGAGGTTGCGACTACGCCGCGGCGAGGCCCTCCGCCATGCGTGCGCGCGTCGCCTCCCGGCCTACCAATTGCAGCACGGCGTCGATCGCGGGCGTCTTGAGCGTGCCGGCAACCAATGCACGCAGCGGCATCATCACCGCCGCCGGCTTCAGCCCGTGGCGCGCGGCGGCGGCCTTCACGACGGCGGCAATCGCCTCGCGCGACCAAGCGACCGCCGCAAACTCTTCCAGCAATTCGGCCAGCGCGGCACGATTGGCGGGTGTGATCTGCTCGGCGAGCATCGGGCGATCGAGAAGCGGCGCCTGGTAGTAATAGCGGGCGGCTTCGGCCATCGCGGACAGCGTGGGCGTGCGATCGCGCAACAGCAGCGCCACCTGCTCGACCGGCGGCCCCCCTGCCGTGGGAATGCCGGCCGCGGTGAGAAACGGCGCGAGCCTTCGCGCGATGTCGCCGGGATCGAGGCGCTTCAGGTGCTCGTGATTGAGCCACTCGAGCTTTTCGGGATCGAAGCGCCCCGGCGATCCCGAAAGACCGTGCAGGTCGAACCAGCCTACGAACTCGTCGACGCTGAAGACCTCGGCGTCACCGTGCGCCCAGCCCAGGCGCGCCAGATAATTGACGACTGCCTCCGGCAGGTAGCCGTCATCCCGGTACTGGAGCACGCCGCGCGCGCCGTGGCGCTTGGAAAGCTTCTCGCCCGTCGGCGTCAGCACGGTGGGCAGGTGGGCATACACGGGTGGCGTCGCGCCGAGCGCGCGCAGGATGTTGATCTGGCGCGGCGTATTGTTGACGTGGTCGTCGCCGCGGATCACGTGCGTGATCTGCATCTCCAGATCGTCGACAACGACGCAGAAGTTGTACGTCGGCGTGCCGTCGGCGCGCGCGATGACGAGGTCGTCGAGCTCCGCATTCGCGATTTCGATCGGGCCCTTGACCGCGTCTTGCCACGCGACGACGCCGTCGTCGGGGTTGCGAAACCGGAACACGGGCGCGACGTCCGCCGGCGGCGTGCGCGCGTGCGCGTTCTCCGGGCGCCAGCGCCCGTCGTAGCGCGGCTTCTCGCCGCGTGCCATCTGCTCGGCGCGCAGGGCTTCGAGCTCGGCAGGCGTCGTGTAGCAGCGATAGGCGATTCCGCGCGCAAGCATGTCGTCGAGAACGACGCGATATCGGTCCATCCGCTGCATCTGGTAGTACGGCCCTTCGTCGTAGTCGAGACCGAGCCATGACATTGCGTCCACGATCCCCTGCTCGGCCTCGACAGTGGAGCGCTCCTGATCCGTGTCCTCGATGCGCAGGATGAACGTCCCGCCGTGGTGGCGCGCGAACGCCCACGGGAACAGCGCCGAGCGAATGTTCCCGAGGTGCAGGAAGCCCGTCGGGCTCGGCGCGAAGCGCGTGCGGACGGCGGTCACGATGCTGTGGATTTTAAGACGCGTCGCGTCCGCGATCACGGATTCCAGCGCAGATCCAGCGTCGTCGGCAGCGCCGGATTCGGCGGCTCGTCGTGCAGCGGCAGAGGGCCGGGCGTGTGCCCGTGCGGCCAGAACCGCGCGCGCCGCCGCGCTTCCGCTTCGTTCGCGTTGACGGGGAACGCCTCGTAGTTGCGCCCGCCTGGATGGCTCACGTGGTACGTGCATCCCCCGAGCGCCCGCTGCGATCCGCGGTCGACGAGATCGAAGCGCAACGGCGCCTGCACGCCGATCGTCGGATGCAGCGCGGACGGCGGGCTCCACGCGCGGAAGCGGACGCCGGCCACGAACTCGCCCGGAATCCCGGTCGGCGTGAGCGGCAGCATGCGGCCGTTGCAGAGCACCGCGTGCCGGCTGCCGATCATGCCGGTCACCCTGACCTGCAGCCGCTCGACCGACGAATCGACGTAGCGCGACGTGCCGGTGGTGGCGACCTCCTCGCCCAGCACGTGCCAGGGTTCGATCGCCTGCCGCAGCTCGAGCGTGATGTCGTCGTACGTCACCGCGCCGAAGCGCGGGAAGCGGAATTCGATGAACGGGTCGAACCACTCGATCGCGAACGGATAACCCTCGCGGCGCAGGTCGGCGATCACGTCGCGCATGTCCGCCGCGACGAAATGCGGCAGCATCCAGCGATCGTGCAGCGCGGTGCCCCAGCCGATGAGCTCCCCGCGGTACGGCCTGCGCCAGAAGCGCGCGACCAGCGCGCGCAGCAGCAGCATCTGCACGGCCGCCATCCGGTAGTGCGGCGGCATCTCGAACGCGCGGAACTCGAGCAGTCCGAGCCGCCCGGTGGGCGTGTCCGGCGAATACAGCTTGTCGATCGAGAATTCCGCGCGATGCGTGTTGCCGGTCAGGTCGGTGAGCAGATGCCGCAGCACCCGGTCGACGAGCGACGGTCGCGTCGATTCGCGGCCGGGCGGCGCCTCGCGGTCGAGCTGCTGGAATGCAATCGCGAGCTCGTAGAGGCGATCGTCGCGCGCCTCGTCGACGCGCGGCGCCTGGCTCGTCGGGCCCACGAACAGGCCCGAGAACAGATACGACAGCGCCGGATGGTTCTGCCAGTACGTGACGAGGCTCTGCAGCAGATCGGGACGGCGGAGCAGCGGACTGTCCGCCGCCGTCGCGCCGCCGAGCGTGACGTGATTGCCGCCGCCCGTTCCCGCATGGCGGCCATCGAGCATGAACTTCTCGGTCGCGAGCCGCGTCTGGCGCGCTTCCTCGTAGAGTGTCTCCGTCGTCGCGATCAATTCGCGCCACGACGCTGCCGGATGCACGTTCACCTCGATGACCCCGGGATCGGGGGTGACAAGCAGCGCACGAACTTCCGGCTGACGGGGTGGCGGGTAACCTTCGATCACGACCGGCGTTCGCTGCCGGGAAGCCATCGTCTCGATCGCGCCGATGAGCGCCGCGTACGCGTCGAGCGCTTTCACCGGTGGCACGAAGACGTGCAGATGGCCGTTGCGCACCTGTGCCACCAGCGCCGTTCGGATCGCATCGTCCGGCAACGTCCCGAGCGGCAGGCGCAGACCCAGCGGCGAATCGCCCGCAACCGCATAGAGCCGGTCACGGCGCAACGGCCAGGGTCCCGTTTCCCATGTGGGCCGCGGCGCGTCTTCGACGGCGCGCAGCGGCAATGCGTACCCAGCCGGCTTGTCGACCCCTGCACGCAGCAGTTGCGCGATGCGCGCGCGCTCGTCGGCCTGTGTGAGGTCCGCCGCGAGCGGGTCGACGTCGGCCGGCAGCGCATTCTCGTCGAGCAGCACGCGCGCGACGTCCTCGTACGCCGTCGCCACGCTCGCCGACGCGAGGCCGAGCTCCTCGCACAAGCCGTGGATGAACGCGCGCGCCGACTCGATCGTCGCCGCGCCCGGCGTACGCGCATCGGCGAGCAGCGCGGCGTCGTTCCATAGCGGTGCGCCGTCGCTGCGCCAGTACACGCCGAGCGCCCAGCGCGGCAGTGGCTCGCCGGGATACCACTTGCCCTCGCCGAAATGCAGCAAGCCGCCGAGCGCGAACCGGTTCGCGAGACGCCGCAAAAGCGTTTCTCCGAGATCGCGCTTGGCCGGCGACATCGCCGTGAAGTTCCACTCCGGATCGTCCGGCTTGTCGGTCGCCACGAACGTCGGCTCGCCGCCTTGCGTCAGGCGCACGTCTCCCGCGACGAGCTCGGCGTCGACGCGCTCGCCCAGCGCGTCGATCGCCGCCCATTGCGCGTCGGCGTACGGGCGGGTGACGCGCGGATCCTCGTGAATGCGCGTAACGCTCATCGCGAAGTCGAACGTCACGTTCGCGACGTCGGCCATGCCGGTGATCGGCGCCGCGCTGCCCGGCAGCGCCGTGCAGGCAAGCGGTATGTGCCCTTCGCCGGCGAGCAGCCCCGACGTCGGATCGAGGCCGATCCATCCGGCTCCCGGAACGTAGGCCTCGGCCCAGGCATGCAAATCGGTGAAGTCGCGGTCGGTGCCCGCGGGACCGTCGAGCGGCTTCACGTCGGCGACCAGTTGAATCAGATAGCCGGACGCGAACCGCGCGGCGATGCCCAGGTGGCGCAGGATCTCGACCAGCAGCCAGCCCGAATCGCGGCACGAGCCGCTGGCTTTCTCGAGCGTCGCTTCGGACGCCTGGACGCCGGGCTCCATCCGGACCAGATATGCGACGTCCTCCTTGAGCCTGCGATTGAGCTCCACGAGCGCGTCGACGGTCGGCGTCCCGGCCGGCAAGGCCGCGCGAAAGCGTTCGAGCCACGCGGCCACCCGCTCGCCGGGAGGCGCGATTTCGAGGAACGGCGCGAGCTCGCGGCCCTGCTCGGGCGAATACCGGAACGGATACGTCTCGGCGTACGGCTCGACGAAGAAGTCGAACGGATTCACGATCGACAGGTCGGCCGTCAGATCGACCGTCACCTCGAGATGATCGGTGCTATCGGGAAAGACGACGCGTGCGACGAAGTTGCCGTACGGATCCTGCTGCCAGTTGATGAAATGATGCGTGGGCGAGACGCGCAGCGAATAGCCGAGGATTGGCGTGCGGCAATGCGGTGCGGGCCGCAGGCGGATCTCGTGCGGCGACAGGTTGACGAGCCGGTCGTAGCCATAGCTCGTGCGGTGCGCGAGCGCGACGCGGATCGTCATCGCGCGCGTCCGCTGCGCCCGGGCCACTGGACTGCCCTTCGCGCTGTCGCGCTTCGGGGCAATTCGCCCTCGGGGCGGCCCTTCGGGCTCATAGCCAGTCCGGATCGGGAAGCTGCGCGAACACGCGACGCAGGCCTTCGCCCCACTGGTGGTGCACCATCTGGAAGTACGGGTCGAATTCCTGGATGCGGCGCTGCAGCGCCACCTTGAGGCTGCCGGTCTCGTACACCAGCAGGTCGATCGGCAGCCCGACCGAGATGTTGGAGCGCATCGTCGAGTCGAACGAGACGATCGTGCACTTGGTCGCATCGAGCAGCGACGTGCCGCGGTGCACGACGCGGTCGATCACCGGCTTGCCGTACTTCGACTCGCCGATCTGGAAATAGCATGTATCCGGCGTCGCCTCGATGAAGTTGCCCTCGCTGTAGACCTCGAACAGCCGCGGCGCCTCGTCGTGGATCTGCCCGCCGACAATGAAGTTGGCCGATGAGTCGATGTTGTGCTGCTCCATGTACGGGCCGTCGCGCGCTTTGACCTCCCGCAGGGCGTCGCCGAGAGCGCGCGCCACGTCGAACATCGACGTTGCGTTCCAGACGTGCGTGTCGCCTTCGGCGCCGGCACGAGCGCGCTGCTCGATGATGTTGACCGCATTCTGCGTGATCGACAGGTTGCCCGACGACAGCATCACGATGACGCGGTCGGCGTCGCGGGCGAACACGCGCATCTTGGAGAACCGCGCGATCTGGTCGACGCCGGCGTTCGTGCGGGAATCGGACGCAAAGATCATCCCGGCGTCCAGCGACATGGCGACGCAATAGGTCATTAGGGAAAGCGCGAAATACCGTCTGTACCTGGATGAATTTTAACGCAATGCCTGAATCGCGCGCGGCACGCTGATGGCCGGCCGGGGCGGCGCGCCGACAGGCGCCTCGGGCACCGGCACGTCGCCCGGAACGAGAAAGACTCGGTTCACCTCGGCGCCGAGGCGCGAGATGTTCTCGAGGAAGTCCATCAGCCACTCGTGCAGCCCCAACTCCATGATGTCGTCGGTGCGCGCGTAGTGGAGCCGCGCGTGCAGTTCGCCCGCCTGGCGCTCGAGCTCGCGGCTGTGCTCGTCACAGAGAATGCCGAGCGTGTCGTTGATGAAGTTCATGCAGCTGTGGAGCGAGCGCGGCATGTCGTCGCGCAGGATCAGGAGCTCGGCGATGCGGCGCGGCGCGATGACGTCACTGTAGATCCGCCGATACGATTCGAAGCCGGAGAGCGACTGCAAGAGCGATGCCCACTGGTAATAGTCGACGGCGCCGCCGACGTCGGCCACCGACGGCAGCAGGATGTGGTACTTGGTGTCGAGGATGCGCGCCGTGTTGTCGGCGCGCTCCATGTGCGTGCCGAGCCTGATGAAGTGGTACGCCTCGTCGCGGAGCATCGTGCCGAACGTCACGCCGCGAAACAGATGCGAGCGCATCTTCACCCAGTCGAGGAATGTCGACACCCCGGCGGCCTCGACGCGCTCGTAGTCGTAGGCGCGCATCTCGATCCAGGCCGAGTTCAGATCCTCGTACATCTCGGACGTGATCGCGCCGCGGATCGAGCGCGCCGCCTCCCGCGCCGCCCGCAGGCACTCGTGGATCGACGAGGGGTTCGTCTCGTCGAACAGCATGAATCGCAGCGCGTTTTCGGCCGTGAGCGACGAGTAGCGCTGGTAGTACGCGGTCGCGAGGCCGAGCGTGATCAGCGGCACCGACCACGGCTCCGCCCACGCGAGGCCCGGCTCGCGCACCTGGTACGGCATCAGCGACGTGCGATAGGTGACGTCGAGCAGCCGCGCCGTGTTCTCCGCGCGCTCGATTCGGCAAGCCATCCAGTACAGGTCGTTCGCGGTGCGGGACAACATGGCTACGTGGCTGACGCCGGAAGGTCGGTGGCCAGCACCCACGTGTCCTTGGTGCCGCCGCCCTGCGAGGAATTGACGACCAGCGATCCTTCGCGCAGCGCAACACGCGTGAGTCCGCCCGGCACCAGCGACACGCCCTTGCCTGCCAGCACGTAGGGGCGCAGGTCGATGTGCCGCGGCGCGAGTCCCGCGGCGACGAACGTCGGGCAGGTCGACAACGCGAGCGTCGGCTGCGCGATGTAGCGCTCGGGTGCCGCAAGGATCCGCTGGCGGAATGCCTCGCGCTCGGCACCCGTCGCAGCAGGACCGATCAGCATCCCGTAGCCGCCCGCCCCGTGCACCTCCTTGACGACCAGCTTGTCGAGACTCGCGAGCGCCTCCGCGCGATCTTCGTCGCGGTAGAGCAGAAGCGTCGGCACGTTCGCAAGGATCGGCTCTTCCGTCAGATAGAAACGGATCATGTCGGGCACGTACGGATAGATCGACTTGTCGTCAGCCACGCCGGTGCCGATCGCGTTGGCGAGCGTCACCCGGCCGGCCCGGTACGCGGCAAAGATCCCCGGCACGCCCAGCATCGAATCGGGCCGGAAGGCGAGCGGGTCGATGAAGTCGTCGTCGACCCGCCGATAGATCACGTGCACGCGCTGCGGACCGCGCGTCGTTCGCATGTAGACCGTGTCGTTCTGCACGAACAGGTCGCGTCCCTCCACCAGCTCGACGCCCATCTGCTGCGCGAGGAACGCGTGCTCGAAATAGGCGGAGTTGTACGCGCCAGGCGTGAGCACCGCGACGGTCGGCCGCTCGACGCCGGTCGGCGCGACCGCGTGCAGATGCTCGAGCAGCCGGTCGGGATAGTGCTGGACCGGCCGGATCGACCGCGTCGCGAACAGCTCGGGAAAGAGCCGCATCATCATCTTGCGATTTTCCAGCATGTACGACACGCCAGACGGCACACGCAGGTTGTCCTCGAGCACGTAATAGCGGCCGGCGTCGGCACGCACGATGTCGACGCCGGCAACGTGCGCGTAGACGTCGCCGGGCACCGCGAATCCCGCCATCTCGCGCCGGTACTGCGGGTTGCCGAGCACGCGCTCGGACGGGATCACGCCGGCGCGCAGGATCGCCTGCTCGTGATAGATGTCGCGGAGGAAAAGGTTGAGCGCGCGTACACGCTGCGCGAGTCCCGATTCGAGCACGGCCCATTCGTCCGCGGGAATGATGCGCGGCACGAGGTCGAATGGAATCAAACGCTCGGTGCCGGCTTGTTCGCCATACACGGCGAACGTGATGCCGACGCGATGAAAGATCCGCTCGGCCTCGCCGCGTTTCTGCGCGATGCGGTCCGGCGGCGTCCGCGTCAGCCAGTCGGCGAACGCCCGGTAGTGGGGCCGCACGGCCCCCTCGGCGGTCCCCATTTCGTCGAAGGGCGGGGGCGACAGCAACGGGTTGGCGGCAACGTCGTTCATCGGGGGCAGGCCGTCAGCACCGTCGGAAAAAGCCTTGGCTAACAAGGGGACGGGACACCGGAGACGTGGGGCCGAGAGGCCAACGCGTCGGTCGGTGTGGTGATTTGCACCCGTTTGGTGCGATAATGTCCATGACAACGGTCGACAAAGCCCGAAAACCGGTTTGAACTGACCCCGTCGCTATGGTTAAATCGCGGCTCCTGTCTGGGTTCGCGGGGCGGTTAGCTCAGCGGTAGAGCACTGCCTTCACACGGCAGGGGTCACTGGTTCGAACCCAGTATCGCCCACCACATGAAC
>Ga0068853_100003137_pt1 | contig 12632 bp, 11 predicted proteins | sample KBSCornC32_FD_65655 | JGI IMG/M metagenome (GOLD analysis project Ga0068853, IMG submission 65655) | Corn rhizosphere microbial communities from Kellogg Biological Station, Michigan, USA - KBS Corn C3-2 | ecosystem: Host-associated > Plants > Roots > Rhizosphere > Soil ... | reverse complement strand
CATCACCTCGGTCCAGGTAAGGTCACAGCGGCGGCAGTCGCAGAGGCACACGCAAAGGATCTGGCTGTTCAAAGGAAATACGGGGTGCATTTTCTCAAGTATTGGGTCGACGAATCCGGGGGGGACGTATATTGTCTTTCTTCTTCTGCTGACACCCAATCTATCCGCAAGACCCATGGAGAAGCACATGGTCTGCTCCCGGATCAGATATATCCGGTAACCGAAGGTAAGGAGTCGGCTCTTAACAGTGAAAAGAATTTCTATCTCGACATTCACGATTTTGGCACGCAAAAGGTTACGCCACAGGATGTTGCCGCCGCACACCAGAAAGACCTGGCCGTGGAAGGCAAATATGGCGTCAACTTCATCAACTACTGGGTCAACGGAGGAATGGTCGTCTGTCTTTCCCAGGCGCCGGATCCATCGGCAGTGATCAACACACACAAGGAAGCCCACGGATTGATCCCGCAACACATCATGCAGGTCAAACCAGGAGAAAAATAGATCGGCTTCAGGCCGGCTCCAACCGCCTTTCTGCTCCACCCGCGGAAGAACAGCCTTCCGCGGGCAACCCCCGGCCAGCCCACTGCAAACCTCTCCGGTCCCGCCAATGGTCACCTCCTCCGTCCTCACTCATGGCAAACCCTCAGGCCGCATCATGGCAAACCACTCCGGCCCCATTCAAAGCAAACCCTCCGGCCCCATTCAAAGCAAACTTCTACTTCTTATGCGAACGCGCCCGCTCAAAAAAACTCATCTCCCCCAACCGGGCCTCGACCTCAATAATGGCCTTCATAAGATTGTTTCGCGTGTTGGTAATCTCCTCGATGGCCTCAGTCATGATCTGCCAGACAGGCTGCATCTGCTGAACCAGCTGCTTACCCTTGTCAGAGAGCCGAAGGATCCGCTTGCGCTCATCCTTCCTGTCCTTCCTGCTCAGGATCAGCTTCTCCTTCTCCAGCTCCTTCAACAGACTGATCGTAGAGGGATGCGCATAGCCGATCTCCGCCGCCAGCTCAACCACGCTAAGCCCAGGTTTGTGTTGCAGGGTATAGATGACGGGAAACCACTTGGGCTCGAAGGCGATACCGTTGTCCCTGTAGATCAGGGCGCCGTCCTTACGGAGCTGGTCGCTCAGCCGCTGCAGACGGGTGGAAATAGCCAGCAACCCCAATTCATCGATGACGTTCATAGATCGGCGGAATTACAGATGTAAATGATAGAATAGATTGTCGGTCTTCATGCGCGGGAAATAAGATGGCAGGTCCTCCATCCTGATTGGGCGGAAGCCGTTACGCTCATAGAACCGGTGCGCAGCCTTCATTCTGTCCACCGTCCCCAGATAGAGGTCGCCGATCCCATGCTCCCGGCAATGGCCGACCAGCGTGTCCAGCAACCGCTGCGCGATCGACAACTCTTTCCCTCTAAATTCCTTTCGGACAAACATCTTCCGGATGACACCGGCCCCATGCCCGACGGCCATCAGGGCAATGCTGCCGACGATGAACCCGCCTCCGGCCAGCCCCGCCTCCCCCGGCCCATCTCCTGGTCCCGAAGGTCCACCCGTCTTCCCTCCGGCCGACTCCGGGTCACCCATCTTTCCTTCGGCCGACCCCAGTCCATCCACTCCTCCTTCGGCCGGCCCCGCTCCATCCCCGCCTCCTTCGGCCGGCCCCGCTCCCGCGGCCACAGCCCCCCAGAAACCGCCCCCCGGACGAACATAACTGCCCTCGATATCCAGCAGATCGGGCTGCGCTTCGATCGTGATCGGAACCCCGAACTCTATCTGCTGTATCGGAAGGATAAGATCGATAACCCGCTGACAATAAGAGTTGTCGAGCGCCCTGATCAAAACCCGCTCTTCCATACGTAAAAAATTTATGTACAAATCTACGTAGTTGACTACATATATTCAAAAAAAAGACCCCTCCGGGTCAGTTCATCTTCCGCACCATCCGTCGCCCCTGCGCATCGGCAGGCCCCAGGACCTTGTCCAGCAGCTTCTCATAATCGGCGCGGCTGATTGTCTTTCCCGCCGGCGCCCGGAGGTCCTTCTCCTGGACAGCCGGTTCTATCCGGGTCGCGCTGAAAACTATCCCCCCGCTGTCGGCATCGAGCCGGAGAATGGCCCCCGGCAAACCGCCGAACTTTTCCGGCCCAACAGGGGCGGGAATATCCCCGCTGTACCAGGCGACCAGCCTGTTGCCGCGAATACTGGTGGCCGTTGCCTTCCTGCACGAATGCCCGAGAACGCTGCCCGTATCCTCCGACAACTTCCAGGACAAACCCCTGACCGTATCGGAGACAAGATATTTTTTTTCCTCCAGCGTCGACTCTTCCAGAAGCCTGCCGCTTGCATGATTCTCATAGAGAACACCGTCGTCGCCCGGCCCCCCGAACCGCATGACGATCCGGTTCCCGCCCCCCGAAGACTCAAAAGGATCCGGCGCCTCATCCTTTGGAGTGGCCTTGTAGACAGAGACGCTATCGTTGAAGAACAGGTCATAAGCCGCGGTCTGAAACCGCGGGATCGTCGCCCTCATTTGCGGGTCCTGCAGGTGTCGGTGAACATCAACTTTTCTTTCGTAGTGGATAGTACCCTGATGAATTTGCGGAGACCGCTGTGCATACAGCATACCGGTGGACCCCATAGTGCAAAGGAGAAGCAGAGCTTTCATATTTCTTGTTTTTTCAAATCTATACCCGCCTTCCGTTAATCAACCCTGCTATAACGTTAATTAAGGTTAATCCTCTTTTTCGGTCGCTATCTTGACTATCTTTACTGTTGATGAAAACCAGATCCATTATACCGGACTCGCGCAGGCTGCGGACCTCCGCCGCCCTGATGATGTTCGCGATCATCGGCATAGCCATCTTCCAGGCATACTGGTTCAAAAAACTCTATAGCGAAGAATGGACTGAGCTGAAAAAAGAGACGGAGATCACCTTCAGGGACGTCATCTATAAAATGCAGTTCCAGCGCTTCCGGAACGATTCCACTTTTAACCGCAAACACATCAGGAACAATCTCTTTCTGTTCGACGTTGTCGACAGTTTTAAAACCACTGCTCAAAAGACAGGGTCAACCGAAAGTTTCACCAAAGATGACCACAGCCGCCCAACAGAGCTCATGCTCGCCCTCTCCCCCGGTTTTCGCCCCGGCACGCCGAATCCCCACACCATGGATCGTGACACCCAGGACCGCAGCACCCGGGATCACCACAACCCGGATCATGACACCCATGATCGCGACACCCAGCTCAAAAGGATGATCACGATGCAACACATAGTTCCTCCCCCTGGCCCCGACGGCCAGGAACCGATGATCATAAGATATATATCCTCGACAGACACCGGCAGAAAACCGCTTTCGATCGGTCAGATAGATTCGGCCTATAAAAAAGAGCTCCTCAAAAGCAGGATCGACGTCCCCTATGTCCTTCGGAGCGTGCAGGGCAGCCCGCAGGACCTCGAACAGCCCGTACCCGCCGGCCAGCTAAAAATAAGCTGCCTCTTCATGGGACTTTCGAAAGTCTATGCCTACCAGGCCACCTTTGACAACCCGTTTGGCTATATCCTGAAGCGGCTGCGGCTGCCACTGTGTATGGGCGTCCTGCTCCTGGGGTTTACTACAGCCTCCTTCGTCTTCCTTTACCGCAACCTCAAACAGCAACAGCAGCTGGCCGTCATAAAGAATGACTTCATCAGCAATATGACGCACGAGCTGAAAACGCCCATTTCTACCGTCAAAGTGGCGGTGGAGGCACTACGCCACTTCGATGCGCTGAACGACCCGCAGAAAACAAGAGAATACCTCGACATCTCAGCCCTCGAGCTCCAACGGCTGTCGATGCTCGTCGACAAGGTCCTGAAGTTGTCTTCGTTCGAGAACAGGGAGATTCAGTTGAATACTACGGAAGTAGACCTCCACGAGCTGGCTGCGGAGACCATCGCCAGCATGCGGCTGCATCTGGAAAAGACGGGTGCGTTCATACAACTGACGACCAGCGGCGACCGATGGAGTGTAAAAGCCGACCGGACGCATATGGGCAGCGTATTCTCCAACCTGCTGGACAACGCCCTCAAATACAGCAAAGAAATACCGTCGGTCACGGTCCATCTCTCGGAAAACCCGGGACCCGCACCGACAGTCGACGTGATCGTCACCGACAACGGCATAGGCATACCCGCCGCCTATATCTCCCGGATATTCGATAAATTCTTCCGTGTTCCCTCCGGCGACCACCACGACATCAAAGGCTACGGCCTGGGCCTGAGCTACGTACATCATATAGTAACCAGGCACAACGGTTCGGTCTCGGTCGTAAGCAAAGAAGGAAAGGGAACCACGTTCACCATACACCTTCCCATCGCATGAGCAGGATAAAAGTTTTATACGCGGAAGACGAGATCTTTTTGGGCAAGATCGTAAAAGAGACCCTCGAGAGCCGGGGATTCGAGGTGATGATGGTGACCAATGGGGCATCGGTGATGGGTGCGTTTACCAGCGGCGCCCCGGACGTCTGCGTGCTCGACGTGATGCTGCCCGGCCGCAATGGCTTTGAACTGGCCACGGATATCCGCGCCGCAAACGACGATGTCCCCATCATCTTTCTTACAGCAAAAACCCAGACGGAAGACCTCGTCCGGGGTTTCCGCACGGGAGGAAATGACTATATCCGCAAACCTTTCAGCATGGAAGAGCTGATCGTCCGGATCGAGAATGCGCTTCGTGTCAGACGGGAAGTCGCAGCGCCTGTCCCCGTAGGAGAGAACATCACCATCGGCAATTATATCTTCTCGACGCACCGCCAGGTGTTGGCTTATACTCCCTCTCAACCATTGGATCATCCGCCCCTTCAAAAATTGCTCCCGGGAGAGGAGGAACGCAAACTCTCCTACAGGGAAAGCGAGTTACTGAAACAGCTGTGGATCGGAAGAACCCATATCATACCGCGCGAAGACATCCTGCAGGCCATCTGGGGTAACGACTCTTTCCTGAATAGCCGAAACCTCGACGTATATATTACTAAACTGCGCAATTATCTGAAGCACGACCCACGGATAGAGATACTGACGATAAAGGGCGTCGGCTACAGATTTGTACTGCCGTAGAATTTTAACCTCGCTTAACCTTTCTGCCAGATTGCTTAACCCGGTATCAGTGCGCAAGCCGATAACTTCGGAGAAAACGATCTCATGTTCCGAAACCTGCTGTCCTTAGCCTTCTGCCTGTCCATACTGACGGCCTACTCCCAAACGGCGACCATCAGGGGAAGGGTCTGCGATTCATCTTCAAATAAAGCGCTGGCTTTCGCCACGGTATCGCTTGTCAACGCCAGGGATACAACGCTCGTCAGCTTTGCAGTCGCAGACTCCGCCGGATATTTCCTGTTAAGAAGGGTGGCGGCCGGCGACTATTTGCTTTCGGCCTCCTATGCAGGCTATTTTCCGGTATGGCAGCCACTGCCGCACCTCTCAGGCGCCGGAATACACGAAACAGGCGACCTACACCTGTCCCTGACCAGCAGCCTGCAGGACGTACAGGTCACGGCAAGACGTCCTCCGGTGGAGATCAACAACGACACGCTCGAATTCAACTCCGAGAATTTCAAAACGCAGCCCAACGCCGTAGTGGAAGACATGCTGAAAAAGATGCCGGGTGTCACCGTAGAAAGCGACGGGACGGTCAAAGTCAACGGCCAGACGGTACGCCGGGTACTGGTGAACGGAAAAGAGTTCTTTACGGGCGACGTTAAAATGGCGACCAAAAACCTGAACGCCGACGCCGTTGACAAAGTACAGGTCTTCGACCGCAAAAGCGACCAGGCAGCATTCACTGGCGTCGACGACGGCAACAGCGAAAAAACGATCAACCTCCGGCTGAAAAAGAACAGGAACTTCGCCACATTCGGTAAGGTCACGGCCGGCGGAGGATCGGGATCGGGTGGCGGCCGGTACGACGCCCAGGCCAATATCAATAAATTCAATGGAGACGAACAGCTGTCGCTGCTTGGCATGGCCAATAACACCAACCGGCAGGGCTTCTCCATGATGGACGTCCTGAATTTTACCGGCGAACTTTCGCGGGGAATGCGCAACGGCGGCGGCGGAATAAAGATCCAGACGGGAGACGCCGGCGGCAACAACGGACTTCCCGTGACCGGACTCGGCCAGAACCAGCAAGGCGTCGCCAGAACTTTTGCCGGAGGACTCAACTACAACAATTCCTGGAACAACAGCAGGTCGTCACTGAATTCCAACTATACGGTCAGCAATATACGCCTTGCGACGGACAAGACTTCCCTCTCCCAAAACCTGGCGCCCGGGAATAATTACACAACCCAGGACAGCTCAGTCACCATGTACGAGGCCACCCAACACCGGTTGGCCGCCATCCTCGACCAGCAGCTCGACAGCAGCACGTCCTTCCGGCTGACCCCGAACCTGACCTGGCAAAATGCCGGCAAAAATGCCGCGGACCGCTACTCCAGCCTGACCGGGGGCGGCCAACTGTTGAATGACGGCTTCAGTAATAACGGCACTAACCCAACTGCCTTCGACATGTCGACCGGGCTGCTGCTGAGAAAACGGCTGGCAAAAAAGGGCAGGACACTATCCGGCGACTTCAGTATCGCCTATAACCACAGCAGACAGAACGGCAACCAGCTTTCCGGCAATCACTACTATCAGGGCGGCGCCAGCAACGACTCGACCATCAACCAGCTTGCCGACCGGAACGCAACTACCAAAAGTCTGGGCGGTAATATCACCTATACCGAACCGCTGGGCCGGCGTTCGCTGCTTGCGCTGAGCTGCTTATTCAACGTCAATACGGGCAGCAGCAACAAACAGACTTTTGACTTCAACCCAAGTTCTGGAAAACACGACCGGCAGGACTCGCTGCTGAGCAACGATTTTGGCAGCGACTATCGCTATTCCGGCGGCGGCATCAGCTACCGCAGCAACCAAAAAAAACTGACTATCACGCTAGGCGCCAACATACAGTCGGCATCGCTCAACGCAACCAACCATTCCGGGGGTTCAGACGTCAGACAGTCCTTTACAGACTTCCTGCCAAACGCCATCCTCCAGTACAATTTCTCCCAGACAAAAAATCTTCGGATGGACTATTCCACCTATACAACACAGCCATCTGTCGCCCAGCTGCAGCCGGTGCCGGATATCAGCAATCCGCTGAATATTACTATGGGAAACCCGGCTCTCAGAAGAAGCTATACCCACAGCCTTTCCCTCAACTATTTTTCGGCCAGCCCTGCCCGGGGTAAACACCTCATTTTCTTCGTCAATGCTACTGACGCCCTCAGCGCCATCGTCCAAAGCGACTCGGTCAGCGCCGTTGCAACGCGCACCAGCCGGCCCGTCAACGCCAACGGCACGGGCAATCTCCTGTCGAATCTGGAGTATGGACTTCCGATCCGTCCGCTCCACGCCCGGCTCGAGCTCGGCGCCTTCTTTATCTATAGCCGGAACATCGCCTTCATCAACGGCGCCGCCAACAGGATCGGCTCGACTACCCTGCGCCCCAATTGCTCATTCAGCTATGACATCAACGACAAATTTGACCTTGAACTGACAGCCTCTGTAGCCTTCTATTCGGCAAGCTATTCGCTGCAGCCCACACTGAATACCCACTACCTCCGCCACAACTACGGGGCTACGACAACCAACTACCTTCCCCTAGGCTTCACCCTCCACAACGAGTTCAACTATATTCTCAATACGGGACGATCCGACGGGTACAACACAAATATCCCCCTGTGGAATGTCTCGCTGGCCAAATCCTTTCTCAGGAACGACCGCGCCGAACTCAAACTCGGCGTAATGGATCTGCTCGACAAAAACAATGGGATCACCCGCAGCGTCAACCAGGGAAATATTCTCGACGAAAGATACAATGTACTACACAGGTACTTCCTGCTGAGCCTTACCTATAGCCTCAACAAGGCGGGACTGAAGACAAAAGGAGGGCCCAATATTAAAATAAGAAGTTTTGAAAGATGAAGTTATTTGTATACAACCCTTGTGCCCGCAACAAGATCGCCAATCCCAAAATCCACTCGCCACAAAATGAGGCAATCGACTATTACCCCGCCGATCCGGCCGCCAATACTCGCCGTCTTAGGCTCTAATAATATGTCCGTAAGTAAATCTTGCTGAATATCCGTCATACCATTTATTTACCAGGCGTCAACACTATATTCCTGTATTCAATAGGACCATGATCGCCCTGCAGATAGATCGGTCCCGGCTCGCCCTCCCTGCTGTCAAGCGCCCCACCCGTAATGCCGGGTATCTCCTGGTTACAGATGACCGTCTTCCCGTTAAATACGATCGTGACAAGCCTCCCGACAAGGGTAATATCGTACGACTGCCACTCGCCGGCCTTTTTTACCATCTGGTCGCTGGGACTAAGAAATCCATAGACAGCGCTGATCTGATTATTGTATGGTTCCGTCCCGTCATTGTCTTCGATCTGTACCTCATAACGGCCCCTCAGATAGACCCCGCTGTTGCTCTCTTTGGGATAACGGAATTCAATATGAAGTTTGAAATCGGAATACTTTCCGTCAGTTATAATATTGGATCCCGACTTCGGGCTCTTCAGAACCCCTGCAACGGCCTGCCACTGGTTGGTCGCGCCGGACGCGTGCCAGCCCTTCAGATCCGTTCCGTTGAACAATGCGATGGGCTTACCCCATACCGGCGCCATGCCCCGATGCAGGGAAGGAGCCCGGTGCCCCGACCATGACCAGGACTTGCCATCCGGATTGGTGAGCGTACCCGTCAGGCTATCGCCCTGGAACATACCATCGACGGTAAGATCATTGTCGCTACGCTCCCATTGCGGAGGAATGGAGAAATGTAGCTTACCGGCATTATATTCAATTTTTGAGATGGGACGCGCACTGCCGCCGCCACCGACAAAACGGCCGACCAGCGTGCGAACTCCGGAACGGGTGATCTCCAGCCAGGAAGGAACCTCGCGATCGGGCTGGTGTACGACGATATCCCAACGTCCTTCAATCGTCGAATCAACAGGGTATTCCCCGGCTCGGGCAACGGAAATACAGAACAGCAACGGGAGGGCAAGCATGCCAATGGCCTTTTTCATAGTTGTGAATGTACGCAATTTATTCGATGACAGGGGCAGGTTTCCAGTTGGAACGCGGCTCATAATATTCCCACAACAGAGCGGATATCTTCCGCGCCAGCTGCCAGGCCTCATTGTCGGATACCCATCGCTGATCCTTGTTATTCTTCGTGGCTATATAGAACACATAGTCGCCATGAGGCGCATTCACCAGCACGGCCTCAGATCTCGAATCGTCTACCATACCCTGTTTGGACGCCGCCTGCACATAAGGCGGAAGGGCAGAAAGCGCATATTCATTCCAGAAGACCTGGGTCATGATCCGGTACATGGTCTGGCTTGCCGCCGGACTGACGGCATCACCATTACGGATAAGGGTTACCAGTCTTGCCATCTCTCTCGGCGTCGTCTGCCCCCAGCCGTACAGCTGCCTGTTAGAATCGCGCCCCGGCGTCCGGTTGTTGAGCCGGGTGTCTTTGAAACCGTGGGCGTCCAGCCAGGTATTGATTGCCAGCCCGCCCCCTGCCATCTTTTCACACCAGACGGCGGAGGAATTGTCGCTATGCGTGATCATAAGCACGATAGCGGTCTGAAGATCGGTAGAGGTGCTGTCTTTAAAGAACTGCATCAGCCCCGACCCCTTCTTCGCCAGCGAATCCCGGTATACCAGTGGCTGATGGTATTTGTATACCCCCTGATTGATCTTGTCGAAGATGCCGACCATGATCGGGACCTTGATGATGCTGGCAGTAGGAAATATCGTATCGGCATTGATCGCGACCTCTTTGTTGGTCTTCAGATTGCGGACATAACACCCGGCAACTCCGTGAAAAGAATCTATCAGAGGACGCAGCTGCGCCTCGAGTCGTTTATCGGTACGATACTGCGGATAGGCGGAATGGGCTGCAAACAAAAGCCCCAGAAAAAGAATTGTTAGTCGGTACATAAGACAGTTATAAAGAATAAAAATAAATATTTTTCCTATACCCAACCTTATAAGCTCTCCGGCACGTAAAGCTGACAATAAAAAAATTTACGTATGAAACAATTACTGCCGGCCCTCCTCCTCACAGGCGGGTTGTTATTTTGGATGGCTTGCAACAAGTCAACCAGCAGTCAGACTCCACCCAATGCAAGCTCTTTGACACTTACCCTCTCCGACCAGTCGGTTAAAAAAGGACAGCCCCTGATGGTCTCTTTGCCGCAGGGTGTCAGCACCTCCGGAGTAAAATGGTCGGTAAGCCCCGATTCGGCAGCCCGGCTGGCCGCCGGTACGGGAGGAGCCTCCATCCTCTTCTTCAAAGCAGGCCACTACAGGATATCGGCCAGCTATGCAACCGGCTCCGACAGCGCAAGACGTGACAGCTGTTATGGTACGGTGACCGTGTCGGACACCGTTTATGTACCGCCAACGCCGGTTTATCCCGCCTATGACACGACCGCCGTTGACAGAGATACGCTGACGCTGACGCCGATGTCTGATACGAGCGACCTTATCCTTATCGCACAATCTTCCAGGCGCTATGGCTGTCTACCCTACTATATTTATTCCATAACGGCCGGCACGAACACCGGAATTTCCCTGCAATTCCCCTGGGTCGTCGCCAATCACGTCAACGCCTGCGGCGCCGCAGGACCTGCAGTGTCAGCGCTCTTCCTGCAGAACAATATAAAAGACTGGCCCAACGGCACTTATCCTTTTTCGGTGAACTATAGCGGGGCCACTTATACAGGATCGCTCACAATTACCGGTTCAGACTATACCTTTACCTGGAATTACACGACCGGTGTGATCATCTCCCCTCTGCACATAAAAAGATAGCGCGACCTGTAATCGATCAATGATATTCTGATCCCGGGGCTCTGGTCCCGGGACTTTATGCTTATTAACAGGGACAAGATTTGGAAGATCTCCAGGAAATAATAAGAGGCTGCATCAGGAATGACAGGAAGAGTCAGGAAAAACTGTACAGGGAATTCTATATCCCGCTGTTTTGCATGTGCAGACGATTTTTTCAGAATGACCACGAGGCCGTGGAATCTGTCAACGACGGGATGCTAAAGGTGTTTCAGCACATCGGTGCGTATCAGGAGGAAAAAGGGAAATTCTTCAACTGGGTTTACACGATAGTGCGCAACACCGCCCTCGATAAATTCAGGACGTCGGCGGCAGCCGTCCTGCGACCGGAGGCCGGTGATATCGCCGAGACCATCCCGGGCACGGATGCCGGCACCAATCCCCTGATAGCGCTCGAAGGCAAGGACCTCTACCGGTTGCTCGACCGGCTGAGCCCGGCGACAAGGGTGATCTGCGGGCTGTTCTATCTGGAGGGATACAGCATCAACGATATAGCGGACCAGTTGTCCATCAGCAGCGGAACAGTAAAATGGCATCTCAGCGAGAGCCGTAAGAAACTAAGATCGATTTTAGAACGACATTTTTCGCAATGACCATGGACCAGGAAAAACAACCACATATCTATCATTCGGCGGAAGAAAGCCCCATTCCGGTACCTCTCGTAGAGGAGGGCTGGTCGATGATGAAGCAGCAGCTGGACATTCACCAGCCGGCGACAAGCCGGTGGACCATCCGGCTTACCAGGCCAGCCATATGGCTCGGCGCCGCGGCAGTCGTCGTGACCGGACTTCTTACCCTGTGGCCGGGGAAACACCCACATTCATTGGGTGCCAACAGCTATGCCCCGGCTGTGAACACCCACGCCCCCGGCGTGACCTCTCATTCCCCGACCGCGTCCCCCCGGGGTGGCGACCCGTCCGACCAGGCCGAAACCCTTGCCGGGCCCAACCCGTCCAACAAGACCACCCTCACTCCTATCACCGGCGACGCCACCCGCCCCGGCGAGGATCATACCACGCGTCCGAACATAGAATCCCAACCCTCCACCACTACCAGGACCTGGCTCTCTCCCGCTGCCGACAAGCCATCACATTCCGACGCACCATCCCTTACCAACGGGCTATCACATTCCGACGCACCATCCCATACCAACGGGCTATCCCGCGCCGGCATGCCATCCCATACCAATGGGTCCACCACCCGCCGGACAAACCAGACCACAGCAACAAGGAACTCCCGCCACATCCGAACCTCCCAGAATCCCGGCAATAACCCCGGTAACTACACCAGCATCCCCGGCACTGACCACGATCAACCCTCCGCCGGTCGCGACCGAACCGGACATGACCAGGCCGACCATGACCAAACCGGCCGCGACAGAGCCACCCGCGACCGTGACCGAATCAACCACCACCGGACCAATGCCATGCCAACGCTCGTCAAAACAACTTCCCCGTCCCCAAAATTTATTTCCGCGGCGGACTCCCTCCTGAGGACCATCCGCTCCGGCGGCAAAAACAACACGGTCGCTCTCAATAAAAAACCAGCCGGCCTCACCCTTGAAGCCGGCCTGTCCCTGGGTCAGTCCATCCCCATCGGACAGCAAAAAATGTCGTCGTATAACCTGCTGTCCGACTACATCCCCTCCCCCTACCTTCG
>Ga0068853_100003133_pt1 | contig 12641 bp, 11 predicted proteins | sample KBSCornC32_FD_65655 | JGI IMG/M metagenome (GOLD analysis project Ga0068853, IMG submission 65655) | Corn rhizosphere microbial communities from Kellogg Biological Station, Michigan, USA - KBS Corn C3-2 | ecosystem: Host-associated > Plants > Roots > Rhizosphere > Soil ... | reverse complement strand
CGCTCGGGCGAAGCGGAACTCTATCAGATCTATGTTCGAAGCGAAGCGCAGGGACTCAAGCTGGGCGGCAAGCTGCTTGCGCTGGCGCTCGATCATCTGACCCGGACCCGCCCCGGCCCGATCTGGCTCGGCGTATGGTCCGGCAATCTGCGCGCGCAGGCTATCTATGCGGCGCGGGGATTCGAGAAGGTCGGCGAATATGATTTCCCGGTCGGCAGCTGGACGGACCGGGAGTTTATTTTCCGGCGGCCGGGATAAGCTTCACCAGCTTGCCGCCGCTTTCGCCGTCTTCCAGCAGCCAGATCGATCCGTCCGGCCCCTGCTCCACTTCCCGGATGCGCGCGTTCATCGGGAAACGATCGACCTCGCGCGGGTTCCGGTCGTCGAACGATACGCGTACCAGCGACTGGCTCGAAAGGCCGCCAATGAAGGCGCTGCCCCGCCATTCCGGGAACACCCCGCCCGAATAGAACATCAGGCTGGACGGCGAGATCACCGGATTCCAGCTGAGCCGGGGAGCCGCGAACTCGGGATGGATACTGTGCCGGGGGATCACCCGCCCGTCATAATGCTTGCCTTCGGAAACGATCGGCCAGCCATAATTCTTTCCGGGCTGGATCTGGTTGAGCTCATCGCCCCCGCGCGGCCCCATCTCCACCTCCCAGAGGCTTCCATTCCCGTCGAAGGCCAGGCCCAGCAGATTGCGATGCCCTGCGGACCAGATCTGCGACTTGATCCTGCCCTGATCATAATAAGGATTGTCGGATGGGACGCCGCCGGTGTCGGTCAGCCGGATCACCTTGCCGAGATTCTGCTCCATATCCTGCGCGGGATCCATCTTCTGCCGCTCGCCGGAGGTGATGAACAGGAAGCCATCCTGACTGAACGCCATCCGCCCCGAGAAATGGCCGTTGCCGGTCACACCCGGCTCCTGCCGCCAGATGACCTGGAAACCCTGAAGGCCCAGTTCATTCAGCTTTCCGCGGCCGACGGCGGTTCCGATGGTCCCGTCAGGGCGCGGCTCGGCGTAGCTCAGATAGACATATTGGTTGTTCGCGAAATCCGGATGCAGGACAACATCGGCCAGTCCGCCCTGCCCCGCATTGGACACCGCCGGAATGCCGTCCAGCGCATCGGATATCTTTCCATCCTGCGTAACGATCCGAAGCCGCCCCGCTTTTTCGGTGACCAGCATGCGGCCATCCGGCAGGAAAGTCATGGCCCAGGGATTGTCGAGCGTCGCGATGGCGGAAATTCCAAAGGGTGCGCCCGTCTGCCCGGCCGCTTCAGAGGAAGTGGAATCAGCCGCCTGACCGCAGCCTGCGAGCACCAAAGCAAGGCTCAACGCTATGTTTTTCGTGGTCATTACGCGTCTAAATCCTCCACCCCATATGAACCCTCGCTGCACGGCGCCGTTCCCCTGTTGCTCCGTGGCTCGGCTTGTCGTATAGCGCAGCCGTTCTCTCGACATTGGTAACTCTGCCGAGGTCGGGGCCGCAAGGCTCCGGCACAGTTAAGCGTGTATCAAAGAGGTGCAATTGGCCGATATCGCGGCGTTGACGAAGTTGATCGAACCCGAGGCGAAAGCGCTCGGGTTGGCGCTCGTGCGCGTGGCGATGTTCGGCGGCCGGAGCGACCCGACGCTGCAGGTGATGGCCGAGCGGCCGGACACACGGCAGCTCGATCTGTCCGACTGCGAGGCGCTGAGCCGCCGAATCTCGGACGTGCTCGATGCCGCCGATCCGATCGAGGAGGCCTATCGGCTCGAGGTCAGCTCGCCCGGCATCGATCGCCCGCTGACACGGCCACAGGACTATGCCGACTGGACCGGTTTCGATGCGCGGGTGAAGCTCGCCGCGCCGATTTCGAGCCGCAAGCAGTTCGATGGGCGCATCGTCGCGCGTGATGGCGACAGCGTCCGATTTGATGTAGATAAACTCGGTGAGATCATAGTGCCGCTGGCCGCCATCGCCAGCGCCAAGCTGATCCTGACCGACGCTCTCTTAAAGGCAACCGCCCCGCTTTCCATCGAGGGCGCGGACAGGATTTCAGAGGAAGGGTAAAGACGACCATGGCCACCGCCATTTCCGCCAACAAGGCCGAGCTGCTCGCCATCGCCGATTCCGTCGCGCGCGAGAAGCTGATCGATCGCGAGATCGTGATCGAGGCGATGGAAGACGCGATTCAGCGCGCCGCCCGCGCCCGCTACGGCGCCGAGAACGATATCCGTGCGAAAATCGACCCCCAGTCGGGCGACATGCGGCTGTGGCGCGTCGTCGAGGTGGTCGAGCTGGTCGATGATTATTTCAAGCAGGTTTCGGTCGCCGATGCGCAGAAGCTTCAGAAGGGCGCCGTCATCGGCGACTTCATTGTTGATCCCCTGCCCCCGATCGAATTCGGCCGCATCGCCGCGCAGGCCGCCAAGCAAGTAATCTTCCAGAAAGTCCGCGATGCCGAGCGCGAGCGCCAGCATGAGGAATTCAAGGACCGTATCGGCGAGATCATCACCGGCGTCGTCAAGCGCGTCGAGTTCGGCCATGTCGTCGTCGATCTGGGCCGCGCCGAGGGCGTTATCCGCCGCGATGCGCAGATCCCGCGCGAAGTCGTCCGCGTCGGCGATCGCATCCGTTCGCTGATTTTGAACGTCCGCCGCGAGAACCGTGGCCCGCAGATTTTCCTGAGCCGCGCGCACCCCGACTTCATGAAGAAGCTGTTCGCGCAGGAAGTGCCGGAAATCTACGACGGCATCATCGAGATCAAAGCCGCCGCCCGCGATCCGGGCAGCCGCGCCAAAATCGGCGTCATCTCGCATGACGGCTCGATCGATCCGGTAGGCGCCTGCGTCGGCATGAAGGGCAGCCGCGTGCAGGCCGTCGTGCAGGAGATGCAGGGCGAGAAGATCGACATCATCCCCTGGTCGCCCGATCTCGCGACCTTCGTCGTCAACGCGCTGCAGCCCGCACAGGTCGCTCGCGTCGTCATCGATGAGGAAGACAGCCGCATCGAGGTGGTCGTGCCCGACGATCAGCTGAGCCTCGCCATTGGCCGTCGCGGCCAGAATGTCCGCCTCGCCAGCCAGTTGACCGGCTCCGCGATCGACATCATGACCGAAGCGGATTCGAGCGAGAAGCGCCAGCGTGAATTCGTCGAGCGGTCCGAGATGTTCCAGACCGAGCTGGACGTAGATGAAACGCTGGCCCAGCTGCTCGTCGCCGAAGGCTTCGGCGCGCTGGAAGAGGTCGCTTATGTCGAGGTGAGCGAACTGTCCTCGATCGAAGGTTTCGATGAGGAACTGGCCGCCGAGCTGCAGAGCCGCGCCCAGGAAGCGCTTGAGCGCCGCGAAGCCGCCGCCCGTGCCGAGCGTCAGGCGCTGGGTGTCGAAGATGCCATCGCAGAGCTGCCCTATCTGACCGAGGCGATGCTGGTCACGCTCGGCAAGGCGGGCATCAAGACGCTCGATGATCTTGCCGATCTCGCGACCGACGAACTGATCCAGAAGAAGCGCGCCGAACCGCGCCGCCGGGCTGAGAATGCGGCTCCGCGTCAGGAAGACAAAGGCGGCGTGCTTGCAGAGTACGGTCTCTCCGAAGAGCAAGGCAATGAGATCATTATGGCTGCCCGCGCGCACTGGTTCGAGGATGAGGAGGCGCAAAGCTGATGCCCTTCGTGGATATCAGGCTTGCCGGTTCCGCCACGCGCGAACAGAAATCCGCCCTTGTGGCGGATATCACACGCGCACTTGGCGAACATCTTGGCAAGTCGCCGTCTGCAGTGCAGATCAACATCATGGAACTCTCGATCGAGAATTACGGATCGGGCGGCACCTTGATCGCCGACCGCCCCGCACCTCCCAGACAGGAGGTCGCCGCGGCGGATGTCAAACCATGAGAACCCTACTGGCCTGAACGGCTCTGATGACGGCGGTGAGGACCATGTCCCGATCCGCAAGTGCATCCTAACCGGCGAGCGTGCTCCGCGTGCCGGGCTGATCCGGCTTGCGCTGGGTCCGGACGGCATCGTTGCACCGGACGTGCGCGCCAAGGCGCCGGGTCGCGGCGCGTGGATCGGGGTCGATCGCGCGGCGCTCGAACTCGCCATTGCCAAAGGCAAGCTGAAGGGCGCGCTCTCCCGCGCCTTCAAGACCGCCGTGGAAATCCCGGCCGATCTGCCCGAGAAGATCGAGCAGGCGCTTGCACGCGCTTCGCTTGACCGGCTTGGGCTCGAAGCGAAAGCGGGCACACTCCTGACCGGCGCCGAGAAGATCGGTGAGGCCGCCCGCAAGGGTACGGTCGCGCTCCTCCTCCATGCCTCCGACGCTGCCGCCGACGGCACCCGCAAGCTCGATCAGGCGCTTCGCGTCGGCCTCGGCGTCGAGAATAGCGGCTATCGGGGGCTGGTAATTCCGACGAGCCGGGCCATATTGTCGATGGCGCTGGGCCGGGAAAATGTTGTACATATCGCGCTGATCGCGCCGGCAGCCGCCGCGCGCGTATCCGACTCGTTGTCGCGATGGCGCGGATTTATTGGACGGGACGGCGACGTTGAGCCTTGCGAAGTCTCTTCGCAGGGTCAAACGGCGTAGCAGATTGAAGTGAAGGGTTCGGGTTTCAGATGAGCGATAACGAAAAACCAAAATTGGGAATGCGGGCCCCGCTTGGTCTCAAGCGCACGGTGGAAACCGGCAAGGTGAAACAGAGCTTCAGCCATGGCCGTTCCAACACGGTCGTCGTCGAGGTCAAGAAGCGCCGCATTCTCGGACGGCCTGGGGAGGCCGAACCAGCGTCCGCGCCCGAAGCCGTTGTCGAGGCAGCCGAGCCCGTCCGGCAGGCACCGCCGCCGCCACGTCCGGCAGCCCCCCCGCCCCGTGCGCCGCAGAATGATCTGCAATCGCGTCAGGAGCTTCAGGCGAAATTGCTGCGCGAGGCCGAGGAAGCCCGCCTGTCCAGCCTTGAGGACGCCCGGCGTCGCGAGCAGCAAGCCCGTGCCGAAGCGTCCGAAGACGAACGCCGTCGCGCCGAGGACAACCGTCGCGCCGAGGCCGAAGCCCGTGCGGCCGCGGAAGCAGCGGCCGTAGTCGCCGCAACGCAAACCGAAGAAACGGCGTTGGCCGTGCCCGAGGCTGAGATTCAGGCAGCGGAAGCCGAGGAGACCGAAAGCCGCAGTGGCCATGTCGCCCCGCGCCGCTTCACCCCGGTCACCCCCGCCAAGCGCCCCGAACCTGCACGCCCATCCCGTGGACGCGGCGGCGACGAACGGCGCCAGTCCGGCAAGCTCACCGTCACCCGCGCGCTGGACGACGAAGGCGATGCTCGTGCCCGTTCGCTCGCGGCGCTCAAGCGCGCCCGCGAGAAGGACAAGCGCGCCCACCAGACCGGCGGCGTACAGGCCAAGCAAGTCCGTGACGTTGCCGTTCCCGAGACGATCACGGTGCAGGAACTCGCGAACCGCATGGCAGAGCGCGGCAGCGATCTGGTCAAATCGCTGTTCAAGATGGGCATGCCCGTCACCATCACCCAGACGATCGACCAGGATACGGCGGAGCTTCTGGTCGCCGAATTCGGCCATAATGTGAATCGCGTGTCGGACTCCGACATCGACCATGCCTCGCACGAGGATGTCGATGCGGCGGAGACGCTCCAGCCGCGTGCCCCGGTCGTCACGATCATGGGCCATGTCGATCACGGCAAGACCTCGCTGCTCGATGCGCTGCGCGGCGCCAATGTCGCGGGGGGCGAAGCCGGCGGCATCACCCAGCATATCGGCGCCTATCAGGTGACGGTGAAGGATGGATCGAAGATCACCTTCCTCGACACGCCGGGCCACGAAGCGTTCAGCGACATGCGCGCGCGCGGCGCCAACGTGACCGACATAGTCGTGATCGTGGTCGCCGCCGATGACGGCATCCGGCCGCAGACGATTGAGGCGATCAACCACACCAAGGCGGCTGGCGTGCCGATGATCGTGGCGATCAACAAGATCGACAAGCCCGGTGGTAACGCCAAGAAGGTTCGCGAGGAACTGCTCCAGCACGACGTCCAGGTCGAATATATGGGCGGCGATGTGCAGGATGTCGAAGTCTCAGCGCTCAAGAAGACCGGCCTCGACGATCTGATCGAGAAGATCCAGCTTCAGGCCGAACTGCTTGAACTGAAAGCCAATCCCGATCGCATGGCCGAAGGCGCCGTGATCGAGGCGACGCTCGACAAGGGCCGTGGCCCGGTCGCGACGATCCTCGTCACGCGCGGTACGCTCAAGGTCGGCGACGTGTTCGTCGTCGGCGCCGAGAGCGGCAAGGTTCGCGCCATGGTCAACGACAAGGGCCAGCAGGTGAAGGTCGCGGGCCCCTCGACCCCGGTCGAAGTGCTGGGTCTCTCCGGCGTGCCATCGGCGGGCGACCAGCTTTCGGTCGTCGAGAACGAAGCACGCGCCCGCGAAGTCGCGGCCTATCGTTCGTCGGTTATTCTCAAGGCGCGCACCACCGCTGCTCCGGCCAGCCTGGAATCGATGTTCTCCGCCCTGAAGGAAAAGCAGGCGATGGAATATCCGGTGGTGGTCAAGGCTGATGCGCAAGGCTCGGTCGAGGCGATCGTCAGTTCGCTCAACAAGATCTCGACCGATGACATCCGCGTCCGCATCCTCCATTCGGGCGTCGGCGGCATCACCGAGAGCGACGTCACGCTGGCCTCCGCCAGCCGTGCGCCGATCATCGGCTTCAACGTCCGTGCCAACGCCAAGGCCCGCGAGATCGCCGAGCGGAACGGGGTCGCGCTCAAATATTATGACGTGATCTACGATCTGCTCGACGAGATCCGCGCCGCGATGGCCGGTCAGCTCGGGCCGGAAGCGTTCGAAACGGTCGTCGGCCGCGCCGAGATCCGCGAGGTGTTCTCCGCGGGCAAGCATGGCAAGGCGGCGGGTCTGCTCGTCGTGGAAGGCTTCATCCGCAAGGCGCTGCATGCGCGTATCACCCGCGAGGATGTCATCATCTACAACGGCATGATCGCGTCGCTCCGCCGCTTCAAGGACGACGTCCCCGAAGTCCGCGCCGGTCTCGAATGCGGTGTGACCTTCGAAGGCCATACCGACATCAAGCCGGGCGACTATCTCGAAACCTTCGAAGTCGAGATGCGCGAACGGACGCTGTAGGCCGAATTGCCCTCTCCCGCTCGCGGGAGAGGGAGGGCCCCGCGAAGCGGGAGGGTGAGGGTCTTCTTCTCCTCTTGGCGGACCTGAAGAAGCAAGAAGACCCTCACCCATCCTCTCCCGCAAGCGGGAGAGGGGTTTGAAAGCGAAGCGCCATGCGCCGCAACGAAACCCCTGAAGGCCGCTCGGTCCGCCTGCTTCGCGTCGGCGAGCAGGTGCGGCATGCCATCTCCGACATATTGATGCGCGGCGATGTGCATGACGAGACGCTTGCCTCGCACACCGTGTCGGTGACGGAGGTCCGCATGTCGCCCGATCTGCGCCATGCCACCGTATTCGTGAAATCGCTGCTCGGCGCGGACGAGGAGGTGGTGCTGAAGGCGCTGCGCACCAACACCGCTTATCTCCAGAGCGAGGTCGCGCGGCGGGTGAACACCAAATATGCCGCCAAGCTCAAATTCCTCGCCGACGAGAGCTTCGACGAGGGCGACCGCATCGATGCCCTGCTCCGCAAGCCCGGCATCGCCCGCGATCTGGATTAGACGAACAGGTCCTCGACCTCGGCATCGCTGGCCACAGCCTTGATCAGCAAGGTGCGGTGGCATCCTGCCGGATCTCGTTCGAAGCAGAGCAAGGCGGACGGCTTCTCCTCGGCAAGTTCGCGCATCTGGGCGGCCTGCACGATCGCCTCGGGCAGTTCGAGCTGGTTGGCGTAGACGCGTTCCAGGACCTCTTGCTTGCCCTTGCGCGCTGCTTCGCGGCCTTCGGCTGGTGTGCCGAGGGCTTTCAGGCCGACATAGTCGATGCCGGCTTCCTTCAGACTCGCCGCGAGGATGTTCTTGGAGAAGCCGGGGCGCCGCGAGAGGGGGACGGCGCGGACGTCGATGATGCGCTCCACCCCGGCGGTCTGCAGGGTGGCGATGAACTCGGCCTGGGTCGCGCCTTCGTAGCCGATGGTGAAAAGCTTCATCCGGCGATTATATCAGATAGCCCACCTCATACAGCCCCCAGCGGCGATCGTTGAAGATCAGGGGGACGAACACGCTGCGCAGCGCGCGGTAGCGGCCGTCGCCGAAATCCTGACGGTAGGTGTAGAGGAACCAGTCGCCCTCGCTGTCGAGCGCGTCGCGGGTCTGGCGATCCATGAAGATCTGGCGGTTGCGGCAATTTTCGAGGTTCCAGCGGCGCTGCCCCGGCTTCTGCTTGTGGCTTTTCTCGGTGATATGGGTCGGCAGGAAGCCGTTGCGATCGACGAGACAGCAGCCGACGACACGGGCATCCTTGGCGGTCTCACTGTCGAGGATCGGCCGGATCTGGGCATCGGCGAACGGCACGAAACCATTCACGAACTGGATCGGATCAGTGTCCGGCATGATCTCGTAATTGGTGTCGAACAGCTGGTCGAGCGTCAGGCTGCCGCTCGCGAGCGCTGCCTCGATCTTCGCACGCACTGCCTCCGCACCATGGCGGCCGAGGGTGACAAAACGGCTGTCGGCCATCTCGATGCCACTATGGCCGATCAGGTTGAAAATCTGGTTGGACGAGGATTCCAGCATGTCGAGCTGATCCCGCGCTTCGGTCAGCTGCGCGAGATTGGCCGAGGCTGTGCCCGCGAACGTATCCAGCCCCTTGCCGAGCGTATCGACATGCTGGGTTACGTGCCCGCCGCACCGCTCGATCGCCGCCGTGCTCTGGTCGAACTGCACGATCAGTGCCGCGATCGCCTCCAGCGCGCCGGAGATGGCGTCGGCCCGCGCCCGTGCCTGCCGGCCGCGATCGGCACCGCTGTTGAGATCTTTGATGACGCGCCGTGCCTTGCCTTCCAGCAGGCCGATGGTTTCCGAAACGGTCGTGGTCGCATCGCCCGCCCGCCGCGCAAGCTTCTTCACCTCCGCCGCGACGGCGGCAAAGCCGCTTGCCTCATCCCCGGCTCGCGCCGCTTCGATCGACGCATTGATCGCCAGGATCGAGGTCTGCCGCGCAATCGTGCGCAGATTGTCGGAGATCGACGCCACGCTTTCGATCGCCTGCGCGAAATCCGCAAGCTCGTCGCCCATCCGCACGACGTCTTCGATCAGCGCATTGATCTCGGACAGCGCGGATAGCGCACTCTTGTGGCTATCGGTGACGAGCGTTGTGGCGCGGCTGGCGACGGTGCGGATTTCATGTGCCGCACTATTGGATTCGTGCTGGAGCATCGTGAGCTGGTCGACGCTCTGGTGCAAAAGCTCGAGCCGGTTGTGCTCGGACTGGATACGCAGGCTGACTTCGGCAACGAAGCCAGCGGTCTCGCTGCAGCGCAACGCGAGCGCGCCACAGCGCTCGCCGACATCCGCAAGGAAGCTATTCTCTATCGGTTCATGCTTCAACCGTGCGACCCCTTGAAGCCAGCATGCCCATATTTTGGTGCAACGCAATAACAATTGCGCTGGATCAGTGAAAATCGGATTAAGGTTGAATGCTCCTAAATTTCCTCGATGAGCTCCGCAGCGCCGGTATCCCCGCATCGCTCAAGGAGCATCTGGTACTTCTCGAAGCGCTCGACCGGGACGTCGTCGAGCGGCGTCCGGAGGATTTCTACTATCTCGCCCGCGCGACTTTCGTGAAGGACGAGGGGCTGCTCGACCGCTTCGACCAGGTATTCGCCCGCGTCTTCAAGGGCATATTCAGCGAGACGAGCGAAACCAGGGCCGAGATTCCCGAGGACTGGCTGCGCGCCATCGCCGAAAAATATCTCACCCCCGAGGAGATGGAGAAGATCAAGTCGCTCGGTTCCTGGGACGAGATCATGGAGACGCTCAAGAAGCGGCTCGAGGAACAGCAGGGCCGGCACCAGGGCGGCAACAAATGGATCGGGACGGGCGGCACCTCCCCCTACGGCAATTCGGGCTATAATCCCGAGGGCGTCCGCATCGGCGGGGAAAGCAAGCACAAGCGCGCGCTGAAGGTGTGGGAAAAGCGCGAGTTCCGCGATCTCGACAACCAGGTCGAACTCGGCACCCGCAACATCAAGATGGCGCTTCGCCGCCTGCGCCGTTTCGCCCGAACCGGTGCGGCGGACGAGCTTGATCTTGACGGCACGATCAACGGCACGGCGCGAAAAGGCTGGCTCGACATCCAGATGCGGCCCGAGCGGCACAATGCCGTCAAGCTGCTGCTGTTCCTCGATGTCGGCGGATCGATGGATCCGCATATCAAGCTGTGCGAGGAATTGTTCTCGGCGGCCACGTCCGAGTTCAAGCATCTCGAATTCTTCTACTTCCACAATTGCGTTTACGAGAGCGTGTGGAAGGACAATCGCCGCCGCTTCAACGAGCGCACGCCGACCTGGGACGTGCTCCACAAATATGGCCATGATTACAAGCTGGTACTGGTCGGGGACGCAGCGATGAGCCCCTATGAGATCAGCCATCCGGGCGGTTCGGTCGAACATTTCAACGAGGAAGCGGGCTCGACCTGGATGGAGCGGCTTACCCATGTCTATCCGGCGGCGGTGTGGCTCAATCCCGTCCCCGAGAAGCAGTGGAATTACTCGCAATCGACCAAGATCATGCACCAGATCATGGACGGGCGGATGTATCCGCTGACCCTGTCCGGCCTTGAGGATGCGATGCGGACGCTGACGCGGAAGAACTGAGCGGAGCGTCGTTTTGACGGAAATCCGGCTCTTTCGCGCACCTAAAGTCACAAAAGTCACGACCTCTCGCGTGCACGCGCGCGAGGAGGCAACCGGTTTAGCCGGGTTAGGGTTGCGTGTAGCGCCCTTCCGCCATCGCATCGGCGACGCGGTACGGAGGGACGGTGACACGGCGGGTTTGCCATGGGGACGCGTCAGCGAAGCAGCGGGAACGCGACAAGGATACGACACCCGCGCGACGCCATTTCGCGCCTTGGTCCGAACCGGACCAAACGGTGTTGGGATGAACCAGTGAGGCAGTTCGGCGCGGGCCGGATCACAGTTCAGGTTGATTGAGCGATGCTGTTTCATCCGACAGTATGGATCAGATGAAATCCTACATTTAAAGTGTTTTGTCGCGGTGGCGGTGGCCGCTAACGACAACTAGTCCGACATTCCCGCCCTTGCGTTACCACCCTAAATCCGGCCATTGCGATCCGTCACTGTCACTCGCATGAGAGGGCCGTCCCATGTTTCATCTCTCGCTACCGGTAACAGCGTTCCCGGAGTGCATTGCTTTCTATCGCGATTGCTTCGGCGCCGATGTCGTGATGCTCAGCGAGCAAGCTGCAAATCTCTATGTTTTCGGCGGTCAGCTAACCTTGCACGATAAGCCCGGCAGCGCCTTTGGTGCTGAGCAACGACGGGAGATGCACTTCGGCCATGTCGTCTCCGACGAGGCCTGGCACGCCATCCATGAGCGCGTCAGGGCTTCCGCACAGAACGTCCAGCGTTGCGTAGAGCCGGCTCCGGAGGCACGAATTCGCGGCAAGCTGCTCGTCGTCGATCCGAGCGGGAACATCGTGGAGATCAACAGTGGGCTTCCGGTCGTTGGAAACTGCTAGCCACACTTCGTGCTTGCGGCCCTTTCCGCAGCCACCAGTCGCGGGTCCTACCTAGCCGATGCTTGCCCCCAGAGCGGTGGGGAGCCGCAAATTTTTGCTGAGATAGCCTAAGTCATTGGTCGGATTGTATTTGGTTCGACCTGCTTAACCGAGCCAATGGGAGCGGCATCTCACGTCCAGGCCGTATTAGCTATCGTCGACGCTGGCAAAGCTGGCGCGATTGGTGAAGATCGCTCGATGAGTGTCCGAACTCGCAGAATCATCGCATGGCTGCTGTTGGCCGCTTATGCCGCTGCCTATTGGTATTGGTATTGGTATTGGCGAATCCTTCACGGGAATGTGGCCCGCGAGGCATTGATTTGTTTCCTCGTGCTTTCGGTGGGAGTGCTCGCTGTCGTAGTAAAGCTGCTGCGGGTCGATAAACCGAGCGAGCCGTGAGTGGGTGGTACAGCAAGTAGCACGGCGGAAAGACCCAATTGTACTCGTTCAAACGCTCCGGTAATCTCGCTGATAACAGACGGAGAGAAAGACTTGCGGCTAATAAAACTGCTGGAACAAGCAGCCCAATGGGAGGGTGATGCGGGCACTATATATGTAGAGCGTCCGTGGTCATCTAATGCCGAAGCCATAATCATTGAACCTGCGCCGGACACGACCGATGCTGTCGGTCAGGGCGGTAAAACCTACGATTATTTTCTTGAAACATTTATTGCCCAAGAGGTTCTAATTGGATTGATGGCGTCTCTCGAAGGCACTTCCGCATCTAGCGATCAAATATGTGAGCGTCTCATAAGCTATGCTGTCAACGACGCCTGAGCATGTCTGCTTTCGTGCGGCTATTTCCTAAGAGCAGTCTGTCCGGACACCACAACATGACCGTCATGCCAGCGAAGGCTGGCATCCATGGCTTTCACCTTATTCGCGAACATCGCGGGTGACGACAGACATGGGCCCCAGCCTCCGCTGGGGCGACGGTG
>Ga0068853_100003125_pt1 | contig 12659 bp, 16 predicted proteins | sample KBSCornC32_FD_65655 | JGI IMG/M metagenome (GOLD analysis project Ga0068853, IMG submission 65655) | Corn rhizosphere microbial communities from Kellogg Biological Station, Michigan, USA - KBS Corn C3-2 | ecosystem: Host-associated > Plants > Roots > Rhizosphere > Soil ... | reverse complement strand
CGCTTGTTTGCCGCGCTTTTCAAAGGATCCGATCTCCTGATTATCGCACGCTTCGATGAGGCGAGAGCAGAGGACGACAAGGAAATCGAATCCTATTGCCGGTCGGCCGTGGCCATGTTCATCGCCGCGCACAGCGGCAACGAACGAACATGAGCATTCCGGTTTGGGCGCTGCTGGCGTTCGCAATGTGGACGATCGCGATTTTGATGATCGGGGTCGGCGTGTATCGGTGGTCGCTCATTCTGACTGGGAAGGCTGAATTTAATAGCTTCCACGGCGATGAGTTGAACGGTTCGCCGTTTTACCGTCGTGCCGTGCGCGCCCACCTCAATTGCGTCGAGAACCTGCCAGTATTCGCCGCGATCGTGCTCGCCACACAGGCATCTGGTCTTCACTCAACCACGCTTGACATGTTGTCGGCAGGGGTGTTCGCCGCCCGGGTCGTGCAGACGAGCGCGCATCTCGCTTCGGGATCCAACGCAGCAGTTGCCGTGCGATCCACCTTCTTTTCAGTTCAACTCGCCGCGTTCGTATCGATGGCGGCACTCGTTGTGCTTCACGCGGCCGGGAGATGAATTGGAGGGGCCGGCTGAGCTTGCCGGCAGCGCAATGATCTCGTCTGCGACGCGGAACGAATACCGCGGTTGGCACGGACCTATTGGGGGTTCGCGGAGCACTCCCTGGAGGAAGTCGGGTGGAAACCTGCTGCGATGATGACGTCTTCCAGAGACGGTGAGCTCCCCCACATCGGCGCGCACTGCGGCAAGGACACACGGCCGGGTAGCTCAACTTTGCCGCCCCAACCGGTCCGCAAAGCGGGAGTCCGCTTGGGGCCATAAGCGGTCCTGGCACCTTCTTGCGCCGCGATTGCCACTCTCGAGCACACCCTCAAGCCTAGCGAAAATTAGAAGGCCTCGTCACCCACCTGGGTGATGGCAAGCAAGCCCCCTCTGGCACAGTTCCTCCGGAATGGGGGGACCAATTGCTAGACCTCGGCACCATACGGCAAGCCTGGACTGACGAGGTCGTGGACGATGCCGACATTGCGCCCTTTCTCGTTCGCGACGCGGACCAACTTGCGGCGGTGGGGCAGCTTCGCTACCGGCTGTTCATAGAGCGCGACGGCAAGCCCTATCCGTTCGCCGATCATTTGAGCCGCTCCTTTCTCGAGCCGATCGACGAGATCAGCCTCAACTTCGCCGTTGCGGATGGCGGGGCGTGCCTCGCTGGCGTTCGCCTGACCCGTGCCGTGGACGCCGTGGGAGACCCTCAACTCAAAGCCATGCTAGATCATGCCGGCGTCGTCCCGGCCGACCTTCCGACGATTGCAGTGAACTCGCGAATGGTTGTGGCCGAAACCGGGCGAGCACGGATTCTGATCCCGCGGCTGTTTCGTCAAATCTATCGTGCGGGCGGCATCGCTGGCATGAAGAGTTGTCTCGCCTGCAGCCGTTCGAGCGGTACGGCCCTCTTCGAACGGTTTGGATTTGTGCGCGTCGGTGCCTTCCACGACGCCGTCGCCGGTGACCTTGTCGTGCTCCGGCTCAACGCAACTGACGCCCAGCATCTTCAGGCGACCTCGTCGCCATTTCTCACCGTCTACAAGGAACTTTTCGAAGAGCGGGCCGTGCCCGCCGTGGAGGCCGTCTCGTGAACGAAATCGCCAGGTCGACAGGGTATTCCGCCGATGCCGTTGCCGTATTCGAGGAACTCGACCGGCGCGTTTCCGCTATATTCGCCCAAGTGCAAGCGTGGCGCGGCTGGAGGCTGATCGCCAGTCCCGATACGCCACGCGACGCCATTATGGCGCTGGTCCGTGAAATCTTCCGATCGGTCGTCTGGTATCAGTCGCATACAACCGAAGCCGGCTTTCATATGTTCGGCCGGCTGCCGAAGGGAGACGTGAGGCTTATCCAGGCCCTTTCCTCCCATAAGGCCGAGGAAGCCGAGCATGGCATCTGGGCACGCGAGGATTTCGCCAAGGTTGGTGGCAGTGCACCCGACGCCGTTCGCGCATCGCCTGCAACCTTTGCCGTCGCCGCCGTTTGGTGGCGCATGGCTCAGGTCGAGGAACCGCTTGGCTACCTCGGGGCAGAATACCTCTTCGAACAGCTGACCGCTCTCGTAACACAAGCCGCGCTGCCGGTTATCGAGGGGCGCGATCTGCCGCGCGAGGGCCTCCGCTTCATCATTGAGCACGCCACCGAAGACGTGAAGCACGCCACGTTCTTCAAGCACATGATCATGGACGTCGTGACGCGCTATCCCGGCAGCGGCACGGCCATGTTGCGCTGCTTCGACTATTTCCATCAGGTTTACCCTCTGCCGGTCTGGGACGAGGCGTATCAACGCGCGCTTGCCTCGTCGGACTAGCCGTCGCTCGATGATCAGCCGTCCTTCTTGAGCGGCCGTGCGCCGGTCAACAGCAGTGCGAGTTCGACTTGTCGCGACGTGCCGGTCTTCGCCAGAATCGACTTGAGCTGCGTGCGGACGGTTTCGCGGGAGACGGCGCGTGCCGCGGCGATTTCTTCCACGGACCCGCCTGTGGCGATACCGCTCGCCACGTGCACCTCGGCACCCGTGAGATCGAAGAGCCCAGTGAGTAACTCGGTAAGCGGGGCGGCAGGAGCCACGACTTAGGTGACGATGAGTATGCCGGCACCACGCGAAAACACATCGGAACCAGCGCGCCGGATAGGCAGGATGTGAGCAATCAGCGCCTCGTGGTCCCTTGTTGCGGCAAGGGGAATCGAACTCGGGTTCTGTCCATCGGCCTGTCCCAGCGCGGAAAGGGCCTCGGCGAACAACTTGTCTGCTGTCGGAGCATTGAAGCCTAGACGATCGAATGCGCCAAGGCGGATGCGGGGCGATAGCGCCTCCAGCGATACATTCGAGCTTACGACCTGTCCCCGCTGATCAAAAACGGCCGCGGGCAAGCCGACGGCTTCGAGTGCATCCGTTGTTGTTTGAGCTGCCCGTAGACCAAGCCGGTGCGCTAGCAATACGCCGCGGGCAAAATGCGGCCACGCGTAGTTGAAGCGGCGGAGCGCTCGTCGGTCGAAGGGTCCGTCTGCTTCACGACGCAGAAAGTCGATGACAAGGATGTCCCCAGACGGAGTGGAAAACGCTGAGCCCGCCGACCAGCCGAGGCCGAGCGGGCGCATGAAGCGGTTGTAGATGAGATCGTCCGCCAGTTCCTCATTGGTACAGACGTCCAAGTCCACGGCGAACTGGTTTGGAAGATCGGATATTGCGCGCTCTATTCGGCGGTTCTGGATCTGCGCGCCCTCCGCAAGATACATTTCGTAGGCTTCGCGACACGCTACCCTCGTCAATGCGCGGAGCGATCTTTGCGGGCCCACCGACAAAAGAGCTCCGCCTGCTGCGCCGACGTGCCTACAAAGGTTCGTCAGCAGCGCTGGCCAAAGTTCGGGGATGGCCGCTGCTTCATAGATTTCATCGATCAGTGGTGATTCAAGCCCGTCATTCGGGGTCGTTTTTGCCTCCCAGTGCTCGCGTGCCGCTGAGCAGCAGTGCGAGCTCCGTTTGCCGACGCGTGCCGGTTTTCGCCAGCACCGACTTGAGCTGCGTCCGCACGGTTTCGCGAGAAACGCCGCGTGAGCGGGCGATCTCCTCGACAGAAGCACCCGTCGCCACGGCGCGCGCCACGTGAACCTCTGCGGCGGTGAGATCGAAGAGACCGGTCAGCACTTGCCGAAGCGGCGCGCTCGGAGCCGCGACCTCTGTGACCACCAATAGCGCGGTCGCGTGGGTAAAGATGTCGCCGGCAGCGCGGCGGATCGGCACGACGTGCAGAACCTGGGCCAAGGCCTCCTCCGTGGCGGGGAGCGCGATCGAGCGGACGACCGAATTTGCGACACGGTCAAGGCTGCGAATTGCCTCGTTGAGCAGCTGCGCTGCCCCGGGCGACGCCAGCGTGATCCGATCAAAGGCCAGAAAGATGATCCGGGGCGTCAGCCCTTCGAAGAGAGCGTTGGCGCTCAGCACGCGGCCGCCTGTCGCGAGTACCGCGGCAGGCAAGCCGATCGTTTCCATCGCCTCGGTCGCCGCCCGCGCGACACGAAGGCCCAGCCGATGTGCGAGGAGCGCAGCCTTCGCCATATGCGGCCGGTATTGATCGAGGCGCAGCATCATTTCGCGTGAAAACCCACCATCCGTTTCACGCCTCGAAAAGTCGAAGGCCATGATGTCGGACGTTGGTACGGGAATGACCGTTCCCGCGGTCCACTTGATCCCGTACGGGTAGATGAAATCGCGATAGACCGGATCGATATCGAGTTCCTGCTGCGTGAAAATCTCGAGATCGTGCTGAAAACCCACGTGTCCCGAGGCGATCGCACGCTTCGGCCGCTGATTGTCATATCTATCGGACGCTGCGGCAAATGCAGTGAATACATCCATATAGTTCGCCGTCGCCGTGAACCGCATATTTTGCCAGGGGTCGAAGGCAAGGAGACCGGCGCCCCAGGCCCCGGTGGTCGTGCACAGTCTGGCCAAAGTCTCAGGCCACAGCTCCGGTACAACCGCGGCCTCATAGACCCGCTCGATGATATCGCCATCGACGTCCAGCATGCGGTCTCCCTCAGCCCTGCCGAACAAACATCGCAGCCAGCTGTGATTGCCGGCTCGTGCCCGTCTTCGCGTAGACGGCCTTGAGCTGAGACCGGACCGTATTCATCGACACGCCCCGGCTTTCAGCGAACTCGCGCGGTGAAACACCGGCCGCTATGGCTTCTGCAAGGCGGTGCTCGGCGGTCGTCAAACCGCATTCACGGGCAATATCGCTTGGCGAGCGATTGTGGGCCGCCTGAACGACAAGGAGTGCAACTGGCATTTGGCTGAAGGCAGCTGATAGCAGTGCGTCAATGTCGCTCGATGCCCGCCTGAGCGGCACGATAGTGAGCATGGCGGGCGACCGGCCCACGTGGCGGACAGCAAGCGACGCGCCACCTGTGGTGAGCAGGCCCACGCTTGCATCGCGACATGCCGCAGCAATTCTTTCGCTGGCTAGCGGATCGCGGCTGGCGAGGACGCGCTCCCGGCAATAGAGCACGTTGCCTTCGGCGAGCAGTCTCTCGCCCGCGGCATTAGCGTAGACCGGCCGGGCTTGCGCGTTAAGGGCGAACAACGGGATCCCCGAGGCGCCGAGCGCGGCGGTGAAGTTGCTGACAGTATCGAGTGGCGGCGCGAGCCGCATGAACTCGAAGGCGCGACTTATGTGCGGCGCGAGGCGTTGGAGGGCACTTCCCATCCGCGCCCGCACCGCGTCCGCGTTCGATGCCATGATGTTGCCGGCGAGGAAGAGAAAGCGATCTTGGCTGCGGCTCAAAGCGATACCGCTTGCGGTGCTCACGCCGAAACGCTTGAGAAAGTCGTTGTAGAACTCGCTGCGCGCAAGCTCGTCGGTGCTGAGGTACATCTCCGGAAATCCGACCGTGCCGATCGGCAACGCCGCCATTCCCGGGACCCATACGTTTACGGCGCCAAAATGCTGGTCGTAGAGCCGCTGAAATTCGGGATCGCCACCCGATGTGACCTCACCGAGACTGGCGTTCCGAACGGTGTCATGCGCCTGCATCACCATAACGGAGCCATCCAAAAGGGCGCTCAGGTCTTTCAGCACATCTCCCCAGAGTGTCGGCTGAATAGCCGCCGAATATATTCGTTGGAGTAAGCGATCATAATCGTCGAGACCAAGATCAGACATGTTCCCCCAAATGTCTGCGGATGCGCCCCGCTATGCCTTTAGCAGAAATATCTGTCGCATGCAGCGCGACCGCGCGCCGCGCCCGTCCTCAGAGGTCTGCCTCACCGGCTCATGGCCAGTTGTCAGGTTTTCACCCAAGTGAGTGATGTGGTTTTCCGGCCCCCGTGTTTGGCTAAGCCGGGTTCGACTCTGGGGAGGTAACGTTGCTGAAGCAGTTCTTCTTTAGCGCTCTGGGCTGTGGGGCGCTGCTGACGGGATTGGCAATGATGGATACGGCGGTCGCGCGCGCAGCGGCAGTCAAGTCGCTCGACACGACGTCGGAACCAGCAGGCGTGCTTTCCCCGGCCAACCAAAAGAAGCTCTGGAACGCCTACAAGATCGCAAAGGAATGTTTCGAGCATCCAAACTACGATCCGGGTACGCCGCAGCAGGTGCCCAGCCACCCGGCAAGCTATTTTCAGTCGACACCTTGGAAGTCGCCATTCCCGACTTCAATCGGCTCGCCAGGCTGCGCGACGAGTCCCCCGCGGCCGCTCGCGACCCCGGACGTGGTCAGCACGGTCAAACTTGATGAGCACTATGGCGAGCGCCAGGACAGTGTCGATGGCGCCGAGGTGTGGTTCCGAACAATGGACACCTACTTCCGCTTTACTCGCGATCCGGTGGCCAAACAGCTGCTGCACGACGCAGTGCTGCAGTGGGCTAAGGGTAACGGGCTGGCCAAAGGCATCCACGTCAGCTGGGGCCACAAACCCGTAGACTACCAGATGATGACGGCCATCATGTCGATCCTTGTGGCGACAGCGGACGTCTCCGACACCTTCAGCCCTGCCGAACGTGCCGTCATCGGCCCTTGGCTCAACGGCCTCGTAGCCCAATCGGCCGCGAGCTACTGGAAAGACCGCGAGGACGACAAGGCTTTCATGAAGACCGACATCGCCCTGCTCTGGGGCATCATGATCGGGGACAACAAGCCAATCCAGGATGCGATCACCAACTATAAGCTCGCCATCCATGACATGCGGCCCGACGGCAGCTGGCCAATCGACAGCCAGCGCGGTGGTATGGGGCTCGGCTATGACATTCTGAGCACCGCACAACTGATCATGATCGCGACGCTGCTTAAGAACGCTGAGGGCGTCGATCTCTTCGACTATGCGGTAGACGGGCGGTCGCTTCACAATGCCGTCGATTGGGTGGTGGCTGGCATCAAGGCTCCGGGCAAGACCAATTCGGTTTACGCGATTCCGTGCTCCGCTGGCGGCGACCGCTGGGGGTCGATCGATAAGCCCAACACCTACGAGTTCGGCACCGGCGGCGGGGCATTGATGCTCTATGCCTCATATTTTCCGGACCGCGACAGCTCGAAGTTCATCACCAGCAACTATAGCTCCCCCATAGGGCACGACCTTGAGACAGTCGGCGGGAACATGGCCTGCCAATTTGCAACGACTAATGGGAAGCTGCCATCTCTGATCCAGCCGTTGGTAATGCCGACGACCAGCAACTGAGATTGGCGCTCAGGCTGGCGCTCGACCGGCTCCTCGGCGGTCGACCTCAAGAGCAACACTGTGCGAAAATCATAAATTACCGTGGTCCTGCTTCGCCCGACGAGCCACTCGGCGATGGGCTGCTCCCAGACGTCGACTTCGTACCGTGCCTCCTGCTGAGGACGGGCGTGCTGGGCTTCGAATTCGGCACCCGGCCACCACTTCTCGCCGGCCTTATACCGATGCACCGCTTCGGCCAGCAGCTGATCGCGATCGCGCGCCAGCGCCTCGATGTCGATCTGTCCCGTCTGAATTGGCCAGAAACGCCGGCCGCCCGTCGCGTCGCGCAGGTACTCGACCTTGTTGGTCGTGCCGATGAAGACGCACTGGCGAGGTTGAACGACTTCCTTGCGGCCGTAGCTGGGGCGGTAGCGCTCATCCCGCCGGGAAATGAACGCCTTCAGCTGGGCGCTTTCGGCCCGGCTCATCGCCGACATCTCGGAAATTTCGATGAGCCACTTGCCGGGGAGGTGCTGGGATGCATCCTTGCCGCTGGTCACGTCGGGCAGGCTGTCGGAGAACCACTCCCCACCCAATATGGCGCAAGCGGTCGACTTCCCTGCCCCCTGCGGCCCTTCGAGGACGAGCATGTGGTCGGCCTTGCAGCCGGGGTTGTAGACCCTCGCCACCATGCTGATCAGGAACATGCGGCCCACCCCAGAAGCGTATTCGCCGGGCTCTGCGCCCAAATAACGCGGCATCCAGTCGTTGAGCCGAGGGATGCCGTCCCAGACCAGCTTGTCCAAATAATCGGTCACGGGGTGATAGGCGGAGTCGTGGGCGCGCCGATCGACCGCGTCGTATACGACATCCTTGCCGATCCTGTGGAGACCGGCATTCTGCAGCCATTCCTGCAATGCCGTTACGTCGTTGTCCGTGACGGGCCTCGGGAAGGTGCCCCCTTCTTCCTTCGATTCGGGGAGTGCATGGCGGAGCATGGACGCCTGCATCATCTTATCGTAGGCGAACGCCTGGGCGATCGCCGGGTCGGCCCGCAGGGCCCGCATGGCATTCGCGAGGTTGGGCACCAGCGCACCGGTCGGGGTCCTCGTGCAGGTGGACCGCCAATCGACCTGCCGCGGAGAAGCGGCGCGGATGCCCCTATTGAGCGCGGTCTTAGCCATCACTCATCGTCCGATGGGACCGCACTGAGAACCACGGTCGGCGCTGCTACCCTCAGGGTCCGGTCGAGAAGCGCCTTGTGTTCGGCGTCCTCTGCTCTCAGCGTCATACCGGCGACCAGATATCCTGTCAGCGTGGGATCGACGATGACGATGCCGCAGCGGTTCGCCTTCAGCCAGCCGAGCGGGGTACGAAAGACGGGTAGCGCCTCGCCGTAGGTGCCGAGGCCGTCCCGCCCGATCTGGCCCTGCCCGAGACAGGCGCCGACGCCGAGACGGGTGGCGATCTCGCCCGTGCGAGGTTGCCACGCCGCGGCGTCGACAATGCCGTTGTCGATGACCGGAACAATGACCGCATCCTGCCCGAGCGGGCTGGGGACGTACCGGCCGGCGTCTACGAAGATGACGCTCCCAACGGCGATGGCGAACGGGCGCGCCAGCGCCTCCAGCGGTACGCCTTCGCCGAGCAACCAGCCAAGCTGCTCATTGGTGGGCGCCCGGGTCTCGTTCTTGTCACTGAAGATCGCAGCGACGGTGTCCTGGGCGCTGCAGAAGGAGCCGGCAAATACGGCGCCGGTCTCGACGAGATCGATGTCGATCCAGTGCTCGCGCAGAAAGCGGATCAGCTCGGGGCGGTACCGGTTGCCGTGCGGAAACGACGCGAGAGCACCGGCGAGGAGACCGGTCGGATTGGAGAGCGGCGTCATGTTTCGGCCCTACCGCTCGACGCGCCCTTTCGGTGCACACCTGAGCTCGGGCAGTGCGGCAGCCCAGGTGGCGGCATCGGAGGCGAGGACAACGGTGCGTGTCCCGAGCTTGCGTGCCTTCAGCCTGCCGGAATTGATCTCCTGGTAGAATTTCGTGCGCCCAATCGCGAACGCTTTCAGAAACTCCGAAACAGAATAGGCAACGGGAGAAGCGGACATCGGCAGCACCACCAATTCGTTGGCATTCGGCGCTGACTAGACCGTAGTTGTCGTCGCAAGTGCGGGCCAAATTTCGGCTTGGAGCAGAGCTAGTTGGCCCGTCCAGCTCGGCGAAGCCGATTTACCTCATGGGCAATCGCCGTCGGTGTCTTGGCTGCCACCAAGTGGCGCAGGCAAGGCAGCTTGGTGATCAGAACAACGAATCTCACAAACGGGGACCCGCCATCAGGAGTTTTCGACTTGTCGCTTCCCTTGCTAGCCGAGACCCTGACCTCGTATTTGCCCGCCCACTTGAGCAGGTTGGCCAGAAAAGCATGCCACGCGTTGTCCTTCAGCTGGGTGGCCGACACAGTCGCCACCTCGAGCGGTTGTGGCGGTGCAGCGAGACGCATGGCAAGGAGGGTCCTTTCCCGCAAATGATGCAGGATGAGCAGCGTGTGGTTGGCGTCGGCGAACAGCTGCTCGGTCCGCGAGAGGGGACGCCCGGGATCACTGCCTTGCGGAGACGGGCCCTCTAGCAACACCCGCAGTTCGATTCCTATATCATCCTCTTCAGACAGCAGCTTTATGGCGATGTCCAATGCTCGCCTTAAGCGCAGCAATCGATCACTAACCTCCGTCGATGGACGAGCGCGCTTTTCCAGGATGGCATCGATCGTCAGCTCCTGGATGAGCTGCTCCAATTCGATACGCGCTTCGGGTTTGATCTCACGACCTAGTAAGGACTCGAAGGCTGCATATTGCTGTTCGGAAATCTCGACCTTCGGCTTGGCAAGCGAGCCGGCCACGATCTTGCGATTAGTTCGCATCGGCGGCTCGCGAGGCGATGCCGATGCGGCCCCATTGACCTGAATGCGCCGAGTAAGCCGCCCACGCCTGCATCAGCTCGCGCCGCTTTTCCAGTGCGTCGCGGCGTCGGTAGGCGCGCTCAGTGGCGTCACCGACGACATGCGCAAGCGCCGCCTCGGCAAGCTCCCGTGGAAAGTCAGTTTCCTCGCCTACCCAGTCGCGAAACGCCGATCGGAAGCCATGCACGGTAAACTCGCCGCCGCCAGCCGTTTGGAGCGCCTTGCCCATCGTGGCGCTGCTGATCGGCCGACGGTTATCGTTGCCGGGAAAGATGAACTCGCAGGTCCGCACTTCGACAAGCCCGCGCAGCACATCTTGGGCTGCATCGGCGAGCGGCACTCGGTGCTCCCGGCCAGCTTTCATCCGATCAGTCGGAACCACCCAGACCGCCTCGTCGAGATCGACTTCGTCCCAGCGGGCACCAATCACCTCGCCCGTTCGTGCTGCCGTGAGAATGAGAAACTCGAGCGCTGCCGCGCCGACCCCACCGCTTGCCCGCAGGCGAGCGACGAATGCGGGAACAGCATCGTAGGGCATAGCCTTGTGATGGCCACGCCTTAGCTTGTCGGGCTTGGGCAACAAGACGCTGAGGTGACCGCGCCAGCGTGCAGGATTTTCGCCGGAGCGCAGGCCCTGGGCCTTCGCGGCGTCCAGAACGCGCTCAATCCGGCCGCGCAGCCTTGAGGCTGTTTCGGGCTTGCTGCGCCAGATCGGCCGCAGGACTTCGAGCACATCCTCGGTTTGCACGTCATCGAGTCGCTTGGCGCGCAACGGGGCAGCATACACCCGCAACGTCATGCGCCATTGCGCACGATGCTTGTCATTCCGAAAGCCCTGTTCAATTTCGTCGACGAGGTTGTCGGCAAACGAGCCAAAGGTCGTGCCTGAGGCCTTGCTTGCCCGCTCGGCGAGGCTACGCGCTGCGATCGGGTTGGTGCCCGCCGACACGAGCTGGCGCGCCTCCGCGGCCTTCAAGCGTGCACTGGCGAGCGGGGTCGAGGTGAGGTTACCCAAGCCCATTTCTTTGCGTTTGCCCTGCCACGGGAAAAAGAACAGCCAACGCTTCGCGCCGCTGGGATCGACGACGAGGTAGAGGCCGTCCCCATCGGCATACCGGCCGGGCGTCGTGACCGTGTCGACCTTTCTCGCGCTGAGCCGACGAACTTCTCTTGCCGTTTCAACCCCACTTTCCACCCCACCAAAATACGCGGATTGAGGCGTACAATGGCGCACGGGCGCGAATGCAAATGGGGCTGAAACGCCTAATTTTCAAGGCGTCTCGTGCACATCCGCGCACGGGGGCAAACACACTTTCAGCGGACTCCCTCTCCGCCACTAAGTCATTGATATTTCTGGTGTTGTAGGCGTAGAGGCCAGCCATGGGCTAATCCCGTGAAGGTCGCGTCTATTCGCGCTGCCGCCAGCGTGAACCCAACTGGAGACGCCAACAACAGGAGCCATTTTGCCGATGCTCTTGGGCCAGTCTCCAACCGGCCATTTCGCAGTTGGCATTGGGGTGATTCACTCCACCACCATTTGGTCTCGCCGACTTCTTGGATAGCGGGAACACACTCCGGTGGTGGAGTTGCCGAGCTGGTACGTCGCAGGCGACAACGATCTACCCTCCTCGCCTGCGGGCGCCTCCTTCAACCGCCGACTAGGCGGCCGACTTCTTTGTCAGCGAGACAGTGGCCTCCCGTCTACGGTCGATCAGCTCACTTCTGCGAAGAAGTCCACCTGCAATACTCGCGTTTGGGCGCCCCGACCCTCTCCATGTTTCCTGCCAATGTCGCAAAGCTGGGGCCGAGCCCTAGGAGGCTGGAATGGGTAGATTAATCATCAACGAAGCCACAATGCAGCTTATCCGTGAGCAAACGCTTACTGGCTACGTCTACCGCCAAACGGCGGCACCCGGCCAAATGGCACCTGGGAATTGATAGTCGCCTCGGACATCGAGGAGCGACTTGAAGCCGAGCGGTTCTTCGGGGAGTCTGACGACAGTCTGGTGGCGCGCTTGATCAGAGGGGCAACTGGTCGAAAGCCCAATTGAACTCCAATGGCTCGCTTCCCAGACATCGGCCGGTGTGGGCCTTGGGCCAAAAAGAGCGCCTAGGCCCCTTTGAGTCATAGGCGGAGGAACGACTCAAGATACGGCGATGCAGCTTCATTGTCGGCCGCTGTCTGCGAGGTTCCTACCAGGGAGTTGTTCTCGCAGTCGCCGCAAAGCGGACAGAGTCGACCTGACGAACCGTATCCTCCACGACCCTGCCGCCGATCTCGTGGATGTTTTCACGCGTCCGCATGCTTGGCGGCCTGACGAAGGCGTCCTTCGTCACATCGTAGACTTCGAAGGCGTAGACTTCGACGTGATCGAGTTCGCTTTGCGCTGGCGATCTTGTCATTTTGTGGCTCGATGTCCGTATGGAGCCTATCTGCTGGGTGCCGGATGGTTGCAGCGATGTTGAACAAGCCGCCGCTGAGCTCC
>Ga0068853_100003119_pt1 | contig 12678 bp, 14 predicted proteins | sample KBSCornC32_FD_65655 | JGI IMG/M metagenome (GOLD analysis project Ga0068853, IMG submission 65655) | Corn rhizosphere microbial communities from Kellogg Biological Station, Michigan, USA - KBS Corn C3-2 | ecosystem: Host-associated > Plants > Roots > Rhizosphere > Soil ... | reverse complement strand
AGCCGCACGCTATCCACCAGCACGTAGCCGAAATAGCGGTTGATGGCGGCGGCGATGCGCGGTGCCTCATGGGTGAGGGCAAGCTGATGCCCCGGCACACAGCGGAGATAGAGCGTCGCCCCCTGCGCGCTGCGCTCGCCGCGCGGCCAGCTCAGCTTGTCGGGCAGTGCCACCTCGTCATAGGGGCGCGGCGCCATTGCCTTCCAGTGGGTGATGATATCGCGGCTCGCGAACCCCCGCCGCCGCAGGGCCGGATCGAGCGCCCCCGCAACGAGCTCGCCCACGCCGACCGTGCGGTTGCGGCGTTTGGGTTCCTGCGGCTCGGTTTCTTTGGGGAGCTTGGCCATGCGTGTCCTTGAATAGGCGGCAAGCATAAGGTCTGTTGCCGCCCCGATGGAAGCCGCTCTCCCGATCGATGCCGCCGCCGTGCTCGCCTGGTACGACAAGCACGCCCGTGACCTGCCGTGGCGCGTGGGGCCGGCCGACCGCGCGAGGGGCGTTGCGCCAGATCCCTATCGCGTCTGGCTCAGCGAAATCATGCTGCAGCAGACGACGGTCGCTACCGTGCGCAGCTACTACGCCCGGTTCACCAACCTCTGGCCAACCGTCGAAGCGCTGGCCGCCGCGCCGCTTGAGGCCGTTCTCGTCGAATGGGCCGGCCTCGGCTACTACGCCCGCGCCCGCAACCTGCATGCCTGCGCCCGGGCCGTGGTCGAACGCCATGGTGGCAAGTTCCCAGCGACCGCTGCCGAGCTCCTGACGCTGCCCGGTGTCGGCCCCTACACGGCGGCCGCCATCGCGGCGATCGCCTTCGACGAGCGCATCGCGGTGGTCGACGGCAACGTCGAGCGTGTCCTGGCGCGCTACCTCACCCTCGATCGGCCGGTGCGGGAAGCCAAGGACGACATCTGCGCCGCGGTGCAGGCCGCGGTGCCACCGCGGGCGGGCGATTTCGCGCAGGCGCTGATGGACCTCGGCGCCACCATCTGTGCCCCCAAGCAAACCCTCTGCATGCTTTGCCCGCTGCACCCGGGCTGCCGCGGCGCCCGCACCGGCGAACCGCTGGCTTATCCGGTCAAGGCCGAAAAAGCTGATCGCCCGACCCGCTATGGCCATGCCTTCGTCATCCGCGATGCTGATGGCGATGTCTTCCTGCAGAAGCGCGCCGACAAAGGTCTGCTGGCCCAGATGACCGAGACGCCCACCTCCGCCTGGACGTCGGAGGCAGGCGAGCCGGCCTATCCGCTTGCGGCCGAGTGGCGCCACCACGGACAGGTCATCCACGTCTTCACCCACTTTCGCCTGGAACTTGAGGTGTGGTCAGCCGATGCGGTCGATCCTGAGGCACTGGCCGACGGCTGGTGGGCCTCGCCGGCCGAGCTCGATGCCGAGGCATTGCCGACCGTCTTCCGCAAGGTGCTGGCTGCCGCCCTCGGCTAGCTACCAGACGCCGGGGACCAGCCGGAACCGCACCCGGCCGCGATAGGCTTCATACCCCGCGAGGTCGCTGACCAGCATCTGCTCCTCGTCGCCGATGCGCAGCACCAGCACCGGGATGACGATGAGAACCACCAGCAGGCCCCAATACGACCCCAGCGCCAGCGGCACGCCGGCCGACATGATGAGCGTGCCGGTGTACATGGGATGGCGGACGATGCCGTAAAGGCCGGTCGAGATCACCTGCTGCCCCTCCATCTTGTGGACGGTCGAAGCGGCGAACTGGTTCTGCTGCAGCACGACGAACGTGATCCAGAGGCCCAGCGCGACGAGCAGTTCGCCGGCGACCATCACCCAGAGCGGCGCCTGCGACCATCCCAGCCGCCAGTCCAGCGCCGAGACCACCGCCGCCGCGATCAGCGCGGCAAAGCTGGTGGCGATGATGAGGCGCTGCAGCGGACGCGTCTCGGCCGCCGGCCCGACCTTCACCCGCCGCGCGAGGAGCGCCGGGTCCTTGATGGCGAGGTAGATGCCAATGAGGTTGGTCAGCACGCTGAAGACGACGATGAACGTCCAGCCCGGCCAATAGGCGAGGGTGCCCGCCGGGATGAAGAGCAATGCGCCGAGCACGACGATGCCGATGACGGCGGTTCTGAGGGTTTGCAGCGCGAGCTTCATCAGCCGCTCCTTGTCTCGTTGAGCGCGCGGGCCCAGGTGGCGACGGCGGCCGCGTCGGTGCGGCGGAGCGCGCCCGATGTCATGCCGAGTACCCGCTCGATGGCCTCCATATGTGCCGCGTGGATCGAGACGATCGTTTCGGCCAACGCGGCCTCGGCGCCTTCGCTCCAGGCGAACGCCAGCATGGCGCCGGCATGGGCATCGCCCATGTGCTGCAGCAGGGCCACGACGATGGCGCCTGACTGTGCCGGGTCCGTCGGCGTGAACGATCCCTCGGCGAGTCCTTGCCGAGCGATCTCGCCGACCAGCGCCCCTCGCCACGCCAGCGTCGCCGTTTCGACCCGCGCCCGCACCACGGCATTGTCGTCCGAGTACCAGACGCGCAGCAGGTCGATGACGAGGCCGCGCCGCTCGATGCGCATTGCATCCAGCACGTCGAGGAAGCCCTGCAGCTTTTCGATGGCGGTGAGCTCGGGGTCGTCTACCACCAGCCGCAGCGGTGGCTCGGATTGCTCGCGGATGCGCTCGACCAGCGCGTCGAGCACGCCGGGCTTCGACCCAAAATAGTGGTAAAATGCGCCGCTCGAGATGCCGAGCGCCTGGATGATGTCGGCGACGGTCATCCGCTCATAGCCCTTGGCCATAATCAGCCCGAGCGTTGCCTCGAGGATGTCGTTGCGTTTGGCTCGATGTTCTTCGGGCTTGCGTGTACGTGCCAATTAAAAGAGAGAGTCTCGGTTTATTAATCCGAGTGCGGTCTACGCCGCTCTTTGCACCGATGCAAATGAAAAAGCCGCCGGCCCTGCATGGGGAACCGGCGGCTCTGTCTGCCCGGGAACCGGAGGTCGTGGTTCAGGCGGAAAGCAAACCCATCTGCGCCCGGACGCCGGCGCGTAGTTCATCGATCGGGGCGAGGCGCCCGTCGCGTTCGTGATGCCAGAAGGTCCAGCCGTTGCAGGCCTCGGCGCCCTGCACCAGTGCGCCCACCCGGTGGATCGAGCCGGTATGCGGCCCGGACAAAAGCGAGCCATCGGCCTTGACCAGCGCCGCAAAGCGCCGGCGGGCATCGAACAGCGTCTCGCCCGGCGCGATGATGCCCTGCTCGAGCAGCGAGCCGAACGCCACCCGCGGCGCCTGCCGCTTGGCCACGGCCGGCTCGATCGCCTCCGACGATGCCGGATCGATCGCCGCGATGCGCTTCAGCGCGCCGGCGGCGTACCGGGAATCGCGCTCGAGCCCAATGAAATGCCGGCCAAGCTTCCGCGCCACAGCGCCCGTCGTGCCGGTGCCAAAGAACGGGTCGAGCACCACGTCGCCGGGCCTCGTCGTCGCGGTTAGGATGCGGTAAAGCAGGGCCTCGGGCTTCTGCGTCGGATGGAGTTTTTCGTCCGCGTCGTCCTTGAGCCGCTCGGCGCCGGTGCAGAGTGGGAAGAGCCAGTCCGACCGCATCTGCGTGTCGTCGTTCCCGGCCTTCATCGCTTCATAGTTGAACGTCACGCGGCTCTTCTGGCTCTTGGCCGCCCAGATCAGCGTCTCGTGGGCGTTGGTGAAGCGGGTGCCGCGGAAATTCGGCATCGGGTTGGCCTTCCGCCAGATCACGTCGTTGAGCAGCCAGAACTCGAGGTCCTGCAGCGCCGCCCCGACGCGGAAAATGTTGTGGTAGCTGCCGATCACCCAGAGCGCCCCATCGGGCTTGAGCAGCCGGCGGGCCGCCTTGAGCCAGGCGCGGGTGAAGGCGTCATAGTGGGCAAAACTCTCGAACTTGTCCCAGTCGTCATCGACCGCATCGACATGGCTCTGGTCGGGACGGGTGAGGGGCTGCTCCAGTTGCAGGTTGTAGGGGGGGTCAGCAAAGACGAGGTCAACCGAGCCGGCCGGCAAGGCATTCATCTGCTCGATGCAATCCCCGATGAGGACCGTATCGAGCGGCAACGGGACACTATCCGCGACGGCCAACGCCGCCTGACGCGCGGTACGCAACATCCCCGACAACTCTTACGCGGTACTGACGCGAATGGTTGTAAGGGGTTAGGGTTAAAGGGGATTTAAGCGAAGCGGTTAAGCGAAGGTTAGCATTGGCGCTGGGCTACCCCTCACCCCGTCCTGCCGGACGGACCTCTCCCCATAGGGGCGAGGGGAGGCGCGGCCGTGCCCCAACAACTTGACCACTGCGTTGGCGGATTCCTCGCCCCTCTGGGGAGAGGTCGGCCGAGCGAAGCGGAGCCTGGGTGAGGGCGCCCAGGGCACCGGCCGGGCGAAGGCTTTACTCCGCCGCGACGAGCGGCAGCTCGATCTCGACCTGCTCGGGAACCGGCACAACGATCCCCATGCGCCTTGCCAGCGCCTCGGCGCACGGCGCAAAATCCATGCGGTGGTGGCGGCAGGGGCCGTGGAGGTCGAGGGCCGCGAGGTGCTCCGGCGTCGCGTAGCCCTTGTGGCCGTCGAAGCCGAAATCCGGCGTGTCGCGATGCATGATCCGGCACATGCGGTCGCGCGTCACCTTGGCGACGATCGAAGCCGCGGCAATGGAGACCGAGAGCGCATCGCCATCGACGATGGCGGTCGCCGGCACCGGCATTTTTGGCGGCAGCCGATTGCCGTCGATGAGCACGTGATCCGGCCGCAGCGAGAGATTGAGCACCGCGCGGCGCATCGCCCACATCGTTGCGCCGAAGATGTTGAGCGAGGCGATGATGCTCGGCGGCGCCGCCACCACCGATACCGTCGCCGCCGCGAGGATCCTCGGGTAGAGCGCCTCGCGCACCTCGGCGGTCAGCTGCTTCGAATCGTTGAGCCCCTTGGGCACACGCTTGAGGTCGAGCACCACTGCCGCGACGACCACTGGCCCAGCGAGAGGCCCGCGGCCCGCCTCGTCGACGCCGGCCACGATCGCCGCACCCTCGCGCATGATCCGCTTTTCATGGCGGAGCGTCGGCTTTGAGGCGGGCGGGGCAGGCTTGGACGAATCACGCGGCGGCATGCCGATAAGCATGCGCAATTCCGCGTCGTCGTCGACCGCCAATTGAGTCGGCGGCTCAGAGGATCGGCTTGCCACCGGTTACGGCGATCGTCGCGCCCGAAATGTAGCTCGCCTCGTCGGTCGCCAGCATCACATAGGCCGCCGCCAGTTCCGATGGCTGCGCCGGGCGCTTCATCGGCACCTGCTTGCCGAAATTCTTGACCTTCTCGGGCGGCATCGTCGAAGGGATAAGCGGCGTCCAGACCGGCCCCGGCGCGACCGCGTTGGCGCGAATACCCTTTTCGGCGAGAAGCTGGGCGAGACCCGCGGTGAAATTCTGGATCGCGCCCTTGGTCGTCGCATAGGCGAGAAGGCTCGGCGACGGATCGTCCGAATTGATCGAGGCCGTGTTGATGATCGAGGCGCCCGGCTTCATGTGCGGCTGTGCCGCCTTCACGATGTAGAACATCGCCGAAATGTTGGTCGCGAAGGTTTTTTCCCACTCCTCGTCGCTGATCTCGCTGATGTCCTCGTAGCTCATCTGGTAGGCGGCGTTGTTGACGAGGATATCGATCTGCCCGAAGGCATCGACCGTCTTCTTCACCAGCTCGCGGCAATTGGCGGCTTTCGACACGTCGGTCGCGACGACGAGGCACTTTTTCCCCGCGGACGTCACCAGCCGCTCGGTTTCCTTGGCGTCCTCGGTCTCGCTGAGATAGGCGAACGCGACGTCGGCGCCCTCGCGGGCGAAGGCCAGCGCCACGGCGCGGCCGATGCCGGAATCCGCCCCGGTGATCAGCGCCTTCTTGCCTTCAAGCCGACCGGCGCCCTTATAACTCTGCTCGCCATAGTCCGGCCGGGGGTTCATCTCGCGGTCGAGGCCCGGCGGCTCCTGCTGCGGCGTATCGAAGGGCGGGGTCGGGAAATTGCGCGGGTTCATGTCGTTCATGGCAGGTCTCCGTGGCCTGCCGAGCAAACTTAGGTCGGGTGAAACCGTTCCCGCCGAAGCTCAGTCGCGCCAGGCGAAGACGCCCGCCAGCGCAGCGAGCAGGGCAAGCAGCGTCAGCCCCGTATTGGCCGCATGCGTGTACTCCCACCGGAAGCGCAGCGCCTGCCAGTCCGCCGGCGCCGTCGTCCAGTCCCGCGTCGCCTGGTTGACCGGATAGATGAGGAGGAAAAACAGCACCAGCACGATGAGCATCAGCGCGGCGGCCCCACCAATCCAAAAGAGGGCCGGCCCCTGATAGCGCATCATGAAGGCGGCCGCGGCATTGGCGATCAGCGCCAGGATCAGCGCCGCGCCGGCAAACGCCCAGCCGCGATAGAGCTGCTGCACCGCCACATAGGCGTCCTTGTCGAGCCCGATCTTGGCCGGCAATTCCATGAGATGCGCGCCCGCCGGCACCAGCGACAGCGCCGTCAGGAGGATAGCCAGGAACTGTATCGTCTTGAGTGCCAACCCCATCTCCTCGAGGGCGAACGCCCGAGGGAGGGGATCGATCCGCCCACACCTGCGCCGTCGCCATCGGTCTGTCGCCGGGGTAGGCTGCACCGATGGATATCCTGCCCGCCGATGCCGGCTTCACGGTGCGCGCCGCGGAGGCCGACTTCTCGTTCGACATCATAGGTGAAGCCCTGCCACCATTCGATGGAGGCCGCCTCGCTGGTGTGCGGCCGCTGCCGCCGCGCCGCAAGAGCTATCCGTTGCCATCAGGCTTTAGCGACGGCGACGGCCGCAAACTGCTGCTGGCCATGGAGGGCGACCGGCTTGCCGGTTACATCGCGCTGTCGCCGGGCTGGAATGGCATCGGCGTCATCGGCGACCTTGCCGTCGACCGCGGCTTTCGCCGCCGTGGTGTGGCGCGCGGCCTGCTCGCCGAGGCGGACACGTGGAGCCACGCCAAAGGGCTCGCCGGCCTCTTCGCCGAAACGCAGACCAACAACGTCGATGCCTGCCGCTTTTACGAGGCGTGCGGCTTTGTGTTGGCCGGGTTCGACCGGCTGCTCTACGCCGCGATCGAGGAGCATCGCGCCGAGACCGCCCTGTTCTGGTACCGGCTCTACTGAAGCGGTTGCCGCCGCAACGCAATCTGCCGCCCGCCCGCAAGGCCCCCTTAAGGGCGGCGTGCCAGAATGGGGCATGGGCACCAAAGCCACCGCCATCCTGATCTTCCTGCTGAGCCTCTGGTCGTTCGCGATCCTTTCGCCGCAGGAGCCGACCAATCCGCAGAGCGTCACGCGGCTGGCGCTCGCGCTCTCGATCCTCGACCGCCACACCGCCGATATCTCGCCCTTCGCCGCCTGGACCGTCGATCGCGCCACGGTCGGCGGCCACTATTTCGCCGACAAGACGCCCGGCCACCCGTTGCTGGCGTTGCCCGCCGTCGCGGCAGCCGAGCGGCTGCGGCAGGCACTCGGCGAACCAACCGACACGTCCGATCCGACGACCTTCGTGTGGATCGCCAAATGGGCGACGATCGGCAGCAACGGCATCATCTCGGCCGCGGCGGTCGCGGTGCTGTTCCTCACGGCCCTGGGTCTGGGCGCGAGCCGCACCGGTGCGTTGCTCGCAGCCATAACCCTCGGCTGGGGCACGCCGTTTCTCACCTGGTCCACCGCCTTCTTCGCCCATAGCGTCACCGGCAGCTTCCTGCTTTTCAGCCTTGGCCTGCTGCTGCTCGCCTTTCGCCCCAACCGTCCAGCACGGCCGTGGCTGAGCCTCGTTGCAGGGCTCATCCTCGGCTACACCATCGTCGTCGATCTCACCGCCGCTCCGGCCGTGCTGCTTCTCGGCGGCTTTGCGACTTTGAGAGCGTGGCGATCGCACCGCCTGCCGGCGCTGCTGCCGATGGCGATTGGCGGGGCACTCGGCCTCGTCCCACTCCTCGTCTACAACCAGCTGGTCTTCGGGGCTGTCTGGCACCTCGGCTACGCCGACACCGATTTCGTCGGCATGCAGCAGGGCTTTTTCGGCCTCACCTGGCCGCACCCGGACGTTGCCGTGCAACTGCTTTTCGGCGTGCGTCGCGGCCTCCTGCCGCTCGCGCCGGTGCTGGTTTTCCTGCCGCTCGGCTTTTGGCGCATGCGCGGGCAGGGCGGTATCGCGGCGCTGATCCTCGTCGTGGCGCTCGCTTACCTCGCCATCAACGCCTCGTATTACTACTGGGATGGCGGCGCTTCGGTCGGGCCGCGCCACCTCGTCGCGACGCTGGCCTTGCTGGCGCTGGTCCTGGCTTTCGCCTGGCCGCAGCGCTGGTGGACCCGCGCCCTATTCCTCGTCCTGCTCGGCGTCAGCCTCGTCATCTCGCTGGTCTGCGCCGCCGGCGCCAAGCTGCCGCCGGAAACCTACGACAACCCGCTCGTCGATTTCCTGCTGCCCCGCGCGCTCGATCCGCTGGCCCTGGCGCGCGAGGCCATCGTCGCCTCCGTCTGGCTGGTGCTCGCCCTGCTCGTGCTGAGACTTCCGAAGGACGAGCCCGTCAGAAGAGGCTCAGCTGCCGCTGCTCTTCCTTCGGTGGAATGAAGAGGTCGGTCCGGAGCGGCGGGATCTTGTTGACGAGCCCATAGCGCTCGCGCGCCTTCTGGAACCGCTGCTGCAGCAATACCGCATAGGCGCCTTCGCCCTCGAAGCGAGTGAAGAAATTGGCGTCGTTGTCCTTGCCGCCGCGGGTCGAGCGGATGAGGTTCATCACGTGCTGCACCCGGTCGGGGAAATAGCGCAGCAGCCACTCGCGGAAAATGTCGCGCACCTCGTAGGGCAGGCGCACCGGCACCATGCCGGCCGTCTTCGTTCCCTGCGCCGCCGCCGCGTCGAGGATGCGCTCGAGCTCCATGTCGTTGATCGCCGGGATCATCGGCGCCGCCATCACCACCGTCGGCACGCCCGCCGCCGAGAGCAGCCGCAATGCTTCGAGCCGCTTGTCGGGGGTCGCGGCGCGGGGCTCCATCTTGCGCGCCAGGTGCCGGTCGAGGCTCGTGACCGAAAGCGCCACCGAGACGAGGCCGAGCTTGGCGAGCTCGGTCAGGATGTCGAGATCGCGCACGACGAGCGCGTTCTTGGTGGTGATCGTCACCGGATGCTGCGTCTCGAGCATCACCTCCAAGATGCCGCGCGTCAGCTTGTGCTCGCGCTCGGCCGGCTGGTAGGGGTCGGTGTTGGTGCCCATGGCGATGGGGCGCGGCTTGTAGCGCGGCTCCGCCAGCTCCTGGCGCAGCAGCTCGACGGCGTTCACCTTCACATAGATGTCGCGCTCGAACTCGATGCCGGCCGAGTGCCCGAGATAGGCGTGCGTCGGCCGCGCGAAGCAATAGGGGCAGCCGTGCTCGCAGCCGCGATAGGCGTTGATCGAGCGGTCGAACCCGATATCCGGGCTTTCGTTGCGCGTGATGATGGTCTTGGCGCGCTCGACATGTTCGACCGTCTCGAACGCCTTGAGCTCCTCCTCCATCTCCCAACCGTCGTCAAAGCTCTCGCGGCTCTCCCGCTCGAACCGGCCGGACCGGTTGTTCTGCGCGCCGCGGCCGCGATTGCGGCGTGCATCGACGAGCTCGCGCCCGACGAGATCGCCGTCGCGCGTCCCGACCAGCTTCTCCAACGCCTCGAACGAGGGCGCCACATGCAGCGTCATGATGCGTCTCCGCCTGACGGAAGAGCGAATCGCCCACCCGTAACCATGCGTTTACGCTACCGCGAACACGCGAACAAAACAAGAACATTGCGACGGGGATAAGTTTGTTTGAGCCGACTCTCAAAAGGTGAGTGCTGCTCTTTACGCGAGTCCAGATTCTGTCATCGTTCACCAAACTGATTTGGGGGCACTGGTGGACTCCACGTACCATCTCAATGGCGGCTTTAAGCCGACACTTAAGCGTTTTGCCGATTTAGAGGGCCCAGACTATTTTCCGACTCCGAGGTGGGCGACGTATGCCCTGATCGACAACGAAGCATTCAAAGGCGACATCTGGGAGTGTGCCTGCGGCGACGGCGCGATGTCGAAGGTGTTGGAGACGACTGGGAGCAGCGTGTACAGCTCAGACCTCTATGCGAGGCCATATGGCGACAGTGGCAAGGATTTTTTGACCACCAAGCGGCGAGCCAAAAACATCATTACAAACCCACCCTACAATAGTGCGGAGGGGTTCGTTAAGGCCGGGCTTGAGAAGGCGGACCGCAAGTTCGCGCTCCTGTTGAGACTTGCGTTCCTAGAGGGCGGCAACAGGAACAGGACGATATTTTCTGTCTCGCCACCGAGCCGGGTGTGGGTTTTTAGCGAGCGTATTACCTTTTACCCGGCTGGCGCAGTGGTGGGCGGCTCTGGCACTACGGCATATGCTTGGTTTGTGTGGGATGTAGACGCACCGACGGGAACTGAGTTGAGGTGGTTTACTCCCGGTTATAAGGCCAAGTATTCTTAAGAAATGCGCCGCCGACCGGAGTCGGTTATGCGAAGTCGCCCACGGCTTGGAACTGTAAGATATCCTTCCCGTACGAAGTTCCCCTCATTAGTTTTATGGGAGACGATGTTGCGCACGATCTGCTCCCACATTTCCTCGCCCTCTCGCGTTTCTGATGGCGCCCTATCTTCGTCGGAGAGCTTCACGTAGTCGGGGATACGCTTTCTTAAATAAAGCTGGTTCGCCTCCCCATCGTGCTTGGCCGCCAAAATCCGGAGGACGGCCTCAGAAATCTCGGTTTCTGTAATACGGGCCTTAGACATCCCATCTCCTATCAAACAAGGAGTGTAAAGCTATTCTGCTCTCATCTTTCAGTCGAGTCCGAGCATCATCCAAAATGGCTGATTGGCAGTTTTGACGCGGCGCCGCCAACTTCCAAAGACCGTTTAGTCATTGGCCCTCACACCTCAAGCCTGAACGCCCCGCCCTCGCTCACCACATACCCCGCCGTCGGCGCCGGGAAGTGCGTGCCGATAACGAGGATCGGCTGGTCGGCCCATTCGCCGAAGAGGCGCGCTCGCGTATCAACGGCCGCCTGTTTGTCGCTGTCGGCAAAGGTCCAGTCGGGATGGGCGATCTGGGCGGGGTGGTGGGCGATGTCGCCGGTGATCGCGGCGCGCTCGCCTTCGGACTCGATCAGCACGCTGACATGGCCCGGTGTGTGGCCGGTCGACGGCGTGAGGCGGATTTCGGGCGAGATCACATGATCCTGCTCGACGAGCTCGACGAGGCCGGCATCGAAGACCGGCTTGATGCTGTCGCCGAGCATCGCCTGCTGCTCCTCGTCCTCGCACGTGGCCCAGAACTCATATTCGCGCCGGCCGATGAGGTAGCGCGCGTTCGGGAAGGTCGGCACCCACTTGCCACCCTCGAGCATGGTGTTCCAACCGACATGGTCGACATGGAGGTGCGTGCAGACCACGGCGTCGACGCTTTCGCGTGACCAGCCCGCCTCGGCCATATGCTCGAGGAACGGCGTCGCCAGCGGCGCTCCGCCGCTGATCTCGCGCGGCCGGTCGTTGCCGACGCAGGTGTCAACCACGAGCCGCAGCCCCGGCGCTTCGACCAGGAGCGCGTGGACGCTGAGGTTCAGCGTGCCATCATCGGCGCTGACGAAGTGCGGATAGAGCCACGGCATCTTGCGCAGCGCCGCCGGCGTGGCCCACGGGAACGCGCCCGCCGGCACCGGCAGGTCCATCTCGACGATGCGGGTGATTTTTACCCGGCCGACCTGCCAGCTCAGCATGTTCCGCGCCCCGTCAGGCCGGAACGTAAGTCAGCCGGAGGAAATCGGCGTCGATCCGCTCGGTCGATGTGAGGCGGAGTCGCGAGCGCGGGCCGCGGAAGAAGGGCGCGCCCGAGCCGAGCACCACCGGGTGGAGATAGATGCAGTACTCATCGATGAGGCCGAGGTCGGTCAGGCTTTGGGCCAGCACCGGTCCGCCGACGTCGATGGTCCCTTCGCGCTCCGCCTTGAGCTTGCGGATCACCGCCTCGAAATCGGCCCCGACGAGCGTGGCGTTGGGGCCGACCGATTTCAGCGAGCGCGACACCACCCATTTCGGGAAGGCCCGCCACGCCGTCGCGTACTCGCGCTCGTCCGCGCCCCAGTCGGCCTGGTCTTCGTCCCAGTAGCGCATGATCTCGTAGAGGCCGCGGCCGTAGATGCTGCCGGCATGGCTTTTCGCCTGCTCGATGAAGTGGCGGAACAGCGTCGGGCTTGGCCCGAACTTCTGGTAGTCGACATAGCCATCGAGCGACTGGTTCATTCCAAAAACGAGCTTGGCCATGCGTGTTCTCCTCAGGATCGGTGGCGATCCGCCGGATCGCATTTGTCTGGCTCTGTGCTATCAGTCGGCTTCCGGTCGTAACCACCTCGTTTTTGCAACCGGTTTGGAGGATGCGATGAGCCGCCGCCGCTCCGGATGCCCGATCAACCTGACGCTCGAAACCTTTGGCGATCGCTGGAGCCTGATTGTCCTCCGCGACATCATGTTCGGCCGCCGCCGCACGTTTCGCGAACTCCTCACCCACAGCATCGAGGGGATCGCGTCGAACATCCTCGCCGATCGCCTGAAGCGGCTGACGGCGCATGGGCTGCTGACGCGCGCCCCCGATCCGGGGCATCGGCAGCGGGTCGTCTACGGCCT
>Ga0068853_100003114_pt1 | contig 12684 bp, 8 predicted proteins | sample KBSCornC32_FD_65655 | JGI IMG/M metagenome (GOLD analysis project Ga0068853, IMG submission 65655) | Corn rhizosphere microbial communities from Kellogg Biological Station, Michigan, USA - KBS Corn C3-2 | ecosystem: Host-associated > Plants > Roots > Rhizosphere > Soil ... | reverse complement strand
GCCTTCGTCGCCCTCCTCGCGGGCGTCGGCTTTATGGTCCTCCGTTCCTGGCAGGAGCATAAAAAGACCGCGTCTTAACTGAAAACTGACAACTGAGATCTGATAACTGCCCGGATGCGAGGGAGGTTTGACGCCCGAAGAGTTTACCGTTTTCAGTTCCCCCTTCTCAGTTGGCACTGTTTAACAATTTGCCTTTCCCGCGGGTAATATGCTCTTATAGAACTTCCATCTAATCACTTATTTGGAAACTGACAAGGTGGTCTGAATAAGCGAGAGTCCTCATTTGATAAATTTCATAACTCGACTCTTGTAACGGTTTCGCGTTAGTCGCTCGCGGCTATTCTTGCGTGAATCCCTGTGACGGAAGGGCAGCAATGCTTCCATCACGAGACTCATTTAAAGGAGCTTTACAGCATAATGCAGAAAAACGACAAGACTTACGTCTTTTTTCTCACTCGTAGATCAAAAAATAGAATTTTTATAAGGCGGGTCTCGGTTTCCAAAAGGCTCACGAGCTTTTCGGCCGTAGGCCTTTTGTTTTTAGCAGCTATCACGGCTAGTGCATTCGGCATCAGCCGCGTCCTTAGCGACGCGAATCTGATCGAGACGGCCCAAACCGCATCCGTCTTTAACCGCATCGCCGCTCAAACGCCGCCTCAAAATGACATCGTTATCGAGGACCAGCGGCAGCCGTCGAACGACGAGGTCGCCCTTAACGAGGGCGGCCCGGCTAATGACATGGAGCTCGATGGCGAGGGCCAGCAGCTCGACGCCGAGCTAAAGGCGATCGCCGCCAAAGCCGATCCGACGTACCTGCCGACAGAGTGGGCTCACCTCGGCAAGATCAACAACGAATTCGGCTTTCGTCGTAATCCCTTTGGCGGCCGCGCGTACGAATTCCATCCAGGCATGGACATCGATGGCGAACGCGGCGATCTCGTGACCGCCTCCGCTAACGGCACCGTTATCAAAGCTGGCTACACCGGCGGCTACGGCAATATGGTCGAGATCGACCACGGCAACGGCATCCACACCCGCTATGGCCACATGTCTAAGCTCGAGGTCGAAGCTGGCGAAACTGTCACCCGCGGCCAGCTCATCGGTGAGATCGGCTCCACCGGCCGCTCCACAGGCCCGCACCTCCTCTTTGAACTTCGCTATAACGACAAACCGATCAACCCTCGGCACTTCCTAAAACCGGAGCCGGCGGATCTGACCAATCTCCCGAAATAAAAACAAAAAGCGCAATGATCGGAGCGCAGGCTGTCAGCCTGCGCTCCGACGCAGCAGATCTCGCAGCTCCTCGACCTTTGATTCCCAGCTCTCCTCGCGAATGCGGTCACTGACCGTTTCGCGAGCCTCGGGATTTGCAAGAGCCGCCTCTATCTTCAAGATAAAATCTGCACGATCGACGCCGACGAGCACGTCGTCGAGTATTCGCACTTCAGGAATATCGGTCGACACAACCGGAAGTCCCGCGGCCAGATACTCGCGTACCTTGAGCGGGTTTGCGGCGAGCGTGAGCTCGTTGATAGCGAAGGGATTTAGTGCCACGTCAAAACCTTTGCAGTAGGCGGGCAGCTCTGAGTATGGCTTGCGGCCGAGGATGTGAATATTGGGAACGCCGTCGAGAGTTTTGATCTTTTGTTCGGCATCGACGTTCGTCTTGCCGATCAGCACGACCGAACCGTGCGAGAAGTGCCCCGCTACCTGCTTGATCAACTCGTAATCGATCCAGTCTGCTAACAGCCCGTGAAATCCAACGATCGGCCGCGGCAGGTCCGCGATCTCTGAGGGAATCACGGTCGCGGAATCGAGCGCCTTTCGAAAGTGTTCCCAATCCGTTCCGTGGCGAATAATGTGCGTATTTGGGTTGAGGTGCTTCTTTGATTCAAACAATCTCTCCGCCGACACAACCACCAGATCGGCTTTGCGAAACAGCTCGTCCTCTATCTTCTTCAAACCGTCTGTCGCACCCGTAAACGCCGTGTACTCATCGACACAGTAGTAGATCAACTCCCGCTCTCCAAGCTTTCCCGCGATCATGCCCGCTGCTGGGTTAAATACGATATTGACGACGTCGCTAAAGCCGAGCTTTCCCATCGCCGATCGTACCTGCCGAGTGAGAAAACGACGATTCAGATCAACGATCGCATCGCTGCCGTATGCCGGCACGGCGAGCGGATTTAGGACGAAGATATTTGGCTCAACCTCCCGTATCGGCTCCGCAAAACCCGAGAGCTTCTTGAAGATGCGAGACACATCCTTTGACGACGCAGTGGGCATTCGATTCGCGATCGAGTTGACCCAAAGTACTCGATTCTCCCGCGACAGCACGCGCATCAGATGCGTCTTCGACAGTGGATCGCCCGTCCAGTCGTGACTAAAGCACACGATGTCACGCCCCCGAAGAACTGCGTCGGAACGCAGGCTGCTAGCCTGCGTTTTAGCTTTAAAGGATGTCTTCGACGTCTCGACTGTCGGCGACACGCAGGCTGGCAGCCTGCGTTCCGACGCGTTGACCTCAGTCTCGCCATCAATAAACGTCCTCTGCCAGATCTCAAAATTGACCAACGACCACAGCCGCTCATCATGATTCACGCCCGAGTTATGCTCGGCAACAAGCTGCCGTAAGAACGATGGATCAAAGGTGCCGCGTGAGACCGCACGCTCACTCAACACATACTCATCGACAATATGTTTGTAATCACCGCGAAGCCACTTCCCTACCGGCACCGGAAAACCCATCTTTGGCCGGTCGATGATCTCCGGCGGTAGAATTGCCTTCATCGCCTCCCGAAGTATCCACTTGGTCGTCCCGCCGCGGAGCTTCATCTCGCGCGGCATGCGAGCGGTAAATTCCACGAGCTTGTGATCCAAAAATGGCACGCGGCTCTCAATCGACGCCGCCATCGACATCTGATCCTGCTTCATCAGCAGCTCGTGAAGGTACGTTTTTGTATCCGCGTACAACAGCTTGTCCAGCGTGTCCTCGGCATCTGAACGAGAAAGCAGATCGTTCGCCGCAGCATATGGATTCTCATTTTCGAGTCTTTCGTATGTTTCGTGGGCAAACATCTTCCGCTGCATCGCACGCGGGAAGACAGCGAAGTTGTCGAAAAACAGATTCTCGATATCCGATTCACGTGTCAGGAACGTGCGGTTCAGCTTACTGCTCATCACTCTCGGCAGAGACGCGACTCCGCCTCGAACGGCATCACGTAAAAAGCTGGGCGCCATCGCTTCATATCTTTCGCCCATCTCGAGCAGCTTCAGAGCCTTTGCATATCGGCCATAGCCGGCGAGAGTCTCGTCCGAGCCCTCACCAGTAAGCACGACCTTTACGTGCTGCTGCGCGAGCTTTGAGACAAAGTACAGCGGCACGCTGGCGATGAATCCGAGCGGCTCGTCCTCGTGCCAGACGAGCTTTGGCAGCGTTTCAAAAAACTGCTTGGACGTGACCACGATCTCGTGATGATCGGTCTTGAATTTTCGTGCGACGAGTCTCGCGTACTCAAGCTCATTCGCCTCACGCTCATTGAAAGCAACGGAGAATGTCTTGATCGGTTCGTCAACCATCGTCGCCATTATTGCGGCGATCGCGGACGAATCGATCCCGCCCGACAAAAACATTCCCAATGGCACATCAGCCATTAGCCGCAGGCGCACGGACTCTTCAAAAAGCTCGCGCCACTCATCGATATATTCTCTATCGCTCCGAGGCTCGTGCTTTGGCTCAAATTCGAGGTCCCAATACTCGCGTATGTCGATCTTGCCATCCCGCCAAACGAGCGTGTGACCCGGCAGCAGACGCTTCACGCCGGCAAACAAAGTCTCGTCGCCACTCGTGCCGTGATTCGCAAATTGGTCGGGCAGAGCGTTGTAGTTGATCTCGGCCTTGACCGCCCCAGACTCGATCAGAGCCTTGATCTCCGATGCGAAATATAGACTGCCGTCCTGCGTGTGGACGTAGTAAAGCGGCTTTACGCCAAATCGATCTCGTGCAAGAAATAGCTCTTTCTTGCCGCCGTCCCAGATCGCAAACGCAAACATCCCGCGCATGTGCTCGACGCAGCCGCGACCGTATTCGGCATAAAGATGAAGAATGGTTTCGGTATCGCAGTGTGTCTCAAAAGAATGTCCACGCTCCACGAGCGAGGGCCTGCATTCCGCGTGATTATAGATCTCGCCGTTGTAAACGATGGTCAACGTGTCGGAACGCAGGCTGCCAGCCTGCGTGTATAGCAATGATGCGGACGGGAGAAAGTGCATCGGCTGTGCGCCATGCTCGACATCGACAATGCTCAAACGCCGATGGCCGAGACCAATATTGCCGTCGATCCAAATGCCGCCGTCGTCGGGTCCGCGATGATTAAGCACATGCCGCATGGACGCGAGAATTCGCTCATTCACCTGCCGGCCAGAGTTCGGGCCAAATGCGATGCCGTTGATGCCGCACATAGACACGTGTGCGCCGCGCTTTGAAAACAGTAGCTGTGACACAGGGGCGGCGCGTCACGTGAAAACAAACTGCGAATGTGCTAGATTTTGTAGATTTTTCTTAGGTTTCGCTCTTTAATTCATGCAGGATGACAGCCACAATGTCGACGAACTTCGTGCGCGTAAAAGCGAGACCTCTCACCACTCAGCGAAAGCTATCGCGAATGTGGCTCTATCTAGCCCTCGCGATGGCCGCCGCGGTGCTCATAGCTTTTTGGTACGACTGGTACTACGGCCGCCTCGGCCTCTTTGCTCCGCAACCCATCATCGAGCAGAGCGCAAACGGCCGCGTGATCAAAGTACCGCCCGGCGGCAATCTCCAGGCGGCACTCGAGCAGGCGACGAGCGGCGACATTGTCGAGCTGCAAGCCGGCGCAACGTACAACGGCCAGATATCACTGCCTAACAAACCGCTCACCGACTATGTCACAATTCGCTCGTCACGTTATTCGGAGCTGCCGGAGGGCAAGCGCGTATCGCCTGCGGACAAGGACAAGATGGCGACGATCGTCGCTGGAATGGCGGGCCGCGCAGCCATCAAAGCGGCCGACGGTGCCAATCATTATCGCTTTGTAGGTATCGAGTTCACAGCGAGCAGCATGACATTCAACTACGGCGTTGTCGTGCTCGGCAACGCAGAGAAACGCCCGGACCGCGTCCCGCACGACATCGAGATCGACCGCTCCTACATTCATCCGAGCGGCAGCACCGTTTCGAGACGCGGCATTGAACTCAATAGCGCGGCCACGACGATCAAGAATAGCTACATCGCGGGCTTCGGGTTTCCCGAGCAGGAGACGCAGGGCATCTGCGGCTGGTCCGGCACGCGTGATGTCAAGATCGTCAATAATTACGTCGAGGGCGGTGCGGAAAACATCATGTTCGGCGGCTCTGACATCGACAACGCCGAGCTGATCCCAACGAATATCGAGATCCGTGGCAATCATCTCAACAAGCCAAAAGCGTGGGCGACGACCGCGTCGGTCAAGACGCTCTTCGAGATCAAGAATGCCAAGAACGTCACGTTCGCCGGCAATTATTTGGAGAACAATTGGAAAGGTGCCGCGTTTCGAATCACCGTCCGCAACCAGGACGGCGGCTCGCCCTACTCGACCATCGAGGATGTCGTCATCCGAGACAATGTTGTGAAAGGCAGCGGCGACGGTATCAACATTCTCGGTAAGGACGACGCGCACCCGAGCCAGATATTGCGTCGGCTCGACATCGAGAACAATTTATTTCTCGATATCGTTGGTGCGAATGATGGCTTTGATGGCTCAGGTTATTTTATCCAGGTGAGCGACGGTGAATCGATCACGATCGCTAACAATACAGCCTTTAACCGCGGCAATATCGCGACCATCTACGACACCATGCCACGCGGCTTCGTGATGCGCGACAACATTGTCGGCCTCGGCGCGTACGGCGTCCACGCGGCCCTCGACATGAAAGGCGATCAGGCGCGGTCAATGTTCAGCGGCAACATATTTATGAATCTCAACGGCGTCAGCGATGGCGATGCCGCGATTCCCGCGGGTAATACTGTCGTACGCGGTTCCGGCGAGGTACATTTCAACGACTTGCCAAATGGCGACTATCGTCTTGCCGACAGCAGCAAGTTCCGAGGCAAAGGTGCGGCGCTCGGGCCGCTCACCGCGATCCGCTCTGACGTATCAGAATAGTTCGTCGTAAAGAGCGAGTACCTTGTCGATGTTCGAATTGTCTGCAGTCAGCAACTTAGGCCTGGTGACTGGCTGAGCAAGGACCTCGCGAATATTTCTCAACAACTCATCGCTATCGTCGCGTGTCGTCAGTCTGACACCGGCGGGCCGCATTCCGTTGTTGGTCGCGATCACGGGCGTTCCGACAAACAACGCCTCGCGCACCGAGATCGCATCGCCATCGAATAACGTGATCCTCAGCATCGCGTCCGCTCTCGCGATCAATTGCAGCGTCTCATCGTGCGGCACGTCGCCGGCGAGACAGATCGCATTTGCATAACCGGCACTCGCTGCGGCAGCCTCGGCCTCGCCTCTCATCGACCCGCCGCCGATGATCACCAGACCCGCATGCGAATAGATGTCAAGCACCGCGGCCATGGCCCCTATAAGAAAAAGCGGTTCGTAGTCCGGCTCCATGCCGCCGACTGAAACGAGCAACGGCGAATGCGACTCGGCAAAAGTTAGCAGCTCATGGCGCAATACAACATCGGGATCAGGAGGCGTCAAGGAAAACGGTGCGATAACGACGATCTTTTCATCCGCCACACCGTAGCGACGAAACACGTCAGCCAATTCCCCGTTCACCGCCACGATCCGCGAGAATCGCCGAAAGATCCGCCCGCGAGTAGAATTCGGCTTTGCGCGCCGCGCGTCAGGCGTCTGCGGATAACCGCCCGAGTGAAACGACAACACAGGTCGCTTTCCCAACGTAGCTGCAGCGACCATCAGCGAGAGCACTCGACGCGTAATATCGCCACCAACGTGCAGATGCAAAATGTCGTGATCTACTTTTCGAATAAGCGAGATCAGCTCCGCAGCCGATCGTGGATGATTTACCTCAGGCTCGTCCTCAACTTGCGTGCTTTTTGACGTTGCGACGATCGAACAGCGATCACCCCGCTCACGCAGCCGCTCGCGTATCGCAAGCATATTCCGCGTGATCCCGCCCTCGGGCGGTGGATATGGGCCAAGTTGCAGGACGTGTATCGACATTAGTCCGCAAGCAGTCGTTCGTATAGATCGAGGGTCTTTTGCAACTGCCGATCGGTCGAGAATTCAGCCGCCACGCGCTCGCGAGCCGCGGCGCCAAATCTTGCAGCCGCGTCTTCATCATGCAGCAGCGCGATCAGCCGCTCCGCCATCGCCTCATCGTCGTCAGATGCGACAAGATGACCTGTCACGTCCTCGACGACGGCCTCCGCCGCGCCGCCGACATTGGTTACGACGGCTGGCTTGCCGGCAGCCATATACTCGAGAACAGAGTTGGAAAATCCTTCCGCCTTTGACGGCAGCACGCACACGGTTGACGCAGCAAGCAGCGCCGGCACGTCGTCGCATCTGCCGACAAAGTAGACGAATCTCTCGATCCCCAACTGCACGGCCATCGCCTCGAGGTCTACCTTTCGCTCGCCCTCGCCCGCAACGACAAATGTCACGTCTGATATATGTTGCGAGACGCGGTCCGCCGCACGGAGGAACATCGGAATGTTCTTAACATCGTGCCTGAGGTTTGCGACAACGGTCACAAGCCTTGTCTCCTCTGGCAAGTCAAGCTCCCGCCGAATCTGATCTGAACGCGAAGCTGCCGCGTCAAACACACCGACATCGACCCCATTGTGGATCAGCTCCAAACGGCTATCTTTGACGCCGCGTTGCACAAGATGCTCATGCACCGCGGCCGAATTCACGACGATCTTCGATGCCGCCGCAAAAGCGAGACGCTCAACGCGGTCCTGTCCTTTTGTGCGAACTCCCTCGGTCTCACGCTTTGACGCGACACGCGCGAATGTCCCGGCCGTCGCAGCCGCGGCCATGCCGATCACGTTCGTATAAAAATCGTGCGTGTGAATGACGTCGATCTTGTTCTCGCGCAAGTGAGCCGCAAGTGCACGCGTCTGTCGCACAAAGCTTGGGCGAAAAAATGACGTCAACGGAAACTCAGGTATCTCGCCGAGATCGAGCTCAGCAACCTCCGCCTTCAAAGACCCTTCGTTATTCAACACCGCAACAGACACGTCAACGGTCGCGTCCTTTTTCAAAAGACGCGTCAACGCGATCGCCTGCCGTTCGGAGCCGCCGCTGTGAAAACTTCCGATGAGTTGTAGAACGCGAGGCTTCACACCTGAAGCGAAACGATACCACGGCTCGCATCCGTTGGAAGATAGGAGTCACCCGTCACGGTCTCTTTCATGATCGGCCGCAGAATGTGATCTCTGTGCTTGTGCGGATCGCCTGTGAGCCCAACGGCCGCCGCCATCGCGATATTGAATGCCTCACGTGCAGTGGCGAAGTGGATCGCGTACTTACCGGTTTTCTCACCTTGCTCGACCAGGTCACCAAAGAATCTCCGAGCGTCCTCACCGATAGACACGCTCTGATCGCGATCAAAAAAGCCGTGGCAGTAGAGCTTTATGAACACAAGATCGGTGCGACCCGCGACCGAGACGTTCGCCGACATCCATCTCTTGAATCGCGAGCCGTCAAGTCCCTGATTCGCCGCAAGCGCACCGTCCTCGACCCTGGGAACCGGAATGCCCTTGATCGTCCGTGTCCAGTTAAATACCAGCGGCCCCTGCATGATCAGCGGCAACTGCGGCTGTGCTCGGTTCGTGCCTAAGCGAATACCGTCGCGATGCGGCACGGCCTCGCTTAGCGAATGCGCGCACTCGTATATCTGATTTATCGTCCGCACCTGCGACTGGTCCGGAGCCGACGGCAGCGTCATGTCCGCGTAGCAGCCGGTACGCTCCAGGATCTCCATCTCGTTATCGACGCCGCAAAATCGTCCGCCGCACGAATTTGCAAGCGCAAGATTGCCGTGGACAAACGCGTACTTCGGCTGATCGTCGCTGATCGTTCTCGACAAACAGCGATGCCGCTCGACGAGCACGTCTCTAAATTCGACCAACTGCCGCTCCAAATTCTCCGCCGTGTCCGGCCGCTCAATGCCATGATGCAGATGCACCTCGACCTCACCGAGACCGTCCCCCTGCATCTCGGCCATGATCTCCAGAATGTCGGGATGATACTGCTCTGCCGGATAAAAATTAGTGTGCCGAAACCTTGTCCCGTCGACGTCGCGCACTGCGTTGCCGATGGTTTGCGCCAACTCGCGATATTGCTTAAGCCGCTTGACCTGCGAATTGTGATCGAGCAGACCGCTCTCGCTCCAGGATGGCTCAAAATGATTTGCGACCGTGATGATGACGTGCTTTTTCTCAAACGCGGTCGACTCCAGCAACGAACTAAACCGCACCCACGGATAGCGCACCAGCCACGGCAGATTCCACTTGAGTTTTGTCGCAAATGTCGGTTCCATCTTTAGCTGATCGCTGTTAGCTGACGGCTTATAACTGCTTTCTATCAGACGTTCTGCCCGACAGGTCGCACACGTGGCGGCATGATCCGCCGCCACAATTTTCTAACGCCAGCCTTCTCCTCACTATCGATGATCCCCAGCATGTTTGCCGCAAGCAGATATGTCGGAGCGAATACTGCTCCGCAGATCCCAAGTACAAGTCCACCGCCGACAAAGCTCAGCACCGTCGGCTTCGTTATCGCAAACCACTCGCCCGCGAGCCGCGCTCCGTACGCGGGAACGTAGTTCACGATCCCCGTATAAACAAAGTAAGTCAAAACTCCCGCGATCGCGGCCGCAACCGCAGTCTTGGCAACATTCTTCAGCAGACGCAGGTGATGTAACTTTAGACCGACCTTCGATGCGACCAATGTCGTAGCGATGCTTCGCTCAACGAGGACCGCAACAACGGCGGTCGTGATCATTCCCCGCAGTCCAAAGCTGTCGAGCCCAAAATACAGCACGCCGACCAAACATGTAATGACAAATATGCGCGTCAAGAGGAACAATCGCCCAAGCTCCTTATACGACCTCACGATCGGGTCCATCACGAGTATCGCGAACGGCAGCAGCGTTATGTTCACCACAAAAACCGTCACGCTCTGCTCGTACCGCTCCGTAAACAGCGTCACGATGAACGTCCTCGCCGTGATCAGCAAAAAAACGTAGATCGGAAAGTACGCGAACGCCAGCTTGCCCATCGCACGCGCCGTGAGACGGATCATTTCCTCACGATCGCGGCGCATTTGCAGCACGTTCATTCGCGGGATCAGCACGGAGTTGACCGACTCCGCGAGCATCGAGATCAGCGGTATCTCAAAGCAGCCGTAGGCATAGATCGCAAAATCAGCCGACGAGAATTTGTACCCGACAAAATAGTTGTGAATGTCCGTCTGCGCGATCCACAGTATACCCGTCAGCCCAAACGGCACCGCGTACACCATCTGCTCCCAAAAAAAGCTGCCATTCCACTGCGTCCAAAACCTCGGGAATCGCGATCTCAGGTACCACAGCAGCACCGCCGTCTGGATCACGCCCTGCACCATCGCCGCCCAAATGAACGCCTCGACCGTCGAGAATACAAACACCGCCGACGCCATCAGCACCGTCTTTGAAAACTGCGCAAGCACGATAAAGACCGTCGCCGCCCGTGCCTCCTGATTCGCGATCGCGACCGTCTCGAGGAACGTCGAGAATATCCATATCCACACGACGACGCCGATCTTTGGCGCGAGCTGCGTCATCTCGTCCGCCTGAAAAACGCTGCCCAGCACCTGCGGGTACAACCAAAACGCGAGACACGCCAGACCGCCGACCACAAAATTAAAAAGCAGGATATTCAGTATCGCCGCTCCCCGACGCTCGCGCTCCCTCGCCAAAAAGTAATACGCGCTCATCGAGAAACCCAGCGGCAATATCACCACCGCGTTCGTGATCACCAAAAACGCCTGCCTGTAGTTCCCGACCTGCTCCTGATCCAGATACCGCACGATCACGAGCGGCAGCACAAAACTAAAACAAAACCCAACAACCTTCGCCGACAACAGCCACGCGCTCTGCTGCCTCAGACTCGCCACCGCCACGCCCGCTCCCTCAACTGCCAATTGTCCACTGTCAACTGTCAGCTCTCGTCGAATTGTCTCGTCTGATCCTTGCGTCACTGGCACTCGTGCGTCTCGGTCGGGGCACTGCTCACTGCATATGGTCTCTGCTCTACAGCTCTACTCCCCTCGATAAAAGTGCGAATCTTGCTGTGGTTTCAGGTATTTAGCCGCGCGCGAAAACGAGCGGATCCTGGCCCCAGAGCAGTAAACGTTAGTCGCTGGTCCCAAGGCGGCGCCCCAAAAACCAGTCATGGCAAGTCCCTTTCCGCCTATAAAAATAAATTTCGCAAATCGCTGGACATTACACTCATTGCGTGTATAGTGTAGTCACATCTAACGTTCATTCGTCAGTTTTCTACGCTAAGGAGCGTGCATCGGAGATGCTTTCTCCGGGCCGAACGTTACCTAATTATCAAGGCGTAGAAAATCTGATCTATCCTGCGGCCCTGCAGCCCCTTGGGACGCGACGGGAAACTCAGAAGTCAATTTAGTTCGAGCATCCGGATAATTCTCCGGAGGTCCTTGTCTTGCTCCACCTCTATGCCAGAGGTGGTTGCTTGGATTTTGTAGAAGGTCGGCAGTCAGACAACTTTCCGTTACCGATGATGATTTCGGTTGCTAGGAGTACATAAATGAAGAAGAAGCATGTCCTGATGGCGCTCGTCATCATCGTTCTTGGTGCGCTCATCAGCGTTCTGGCCCAGAATGGGATCTTAGCCACGCCAGGTAAGAGTTCTTTCGGGCAACTGGTGAAGGCCACAAAGACCTTCGTCATTCCAAAAGCTCTGCGCGATGCGCCCACAGCTCACAACGTGGACCTCAGTACTGCGCAGGTCTCGACGGGCGATAACGGGCGATTGGTCGTGTCAATGGACGCGAAAGGCGACCTTCCCGGCTCCTTCACCCTTACTCTCGACCGCAGTCCAGACGGCAAGACGATCACAGGCGGATATTGGGCGCTTGTGGTTTCACATACAAAGCTCATTCCAATGGCACCAGGCGAAGGCGACGGTGACGGTTACAACGAAGTTCTCGAGCAGATCGGAACTCTTAGCGGCAATATCAGCGGAGGCACCATTACGACTGATGCTGCTGGAAACATTGCTTCTTTAGATTCGGTGAGTCTGATCATCAACCAGGGAAGCGTGGCGTACGACGGTACCACCGAGGGCAGTGGATCAGCCCAGGCGGCCAGTCTACAGGACACCGCTAATTCAGCCGGTTCCTTGAGCCTCAATTTTTAGTAATTCGTCGACCGTCGATCACGAGAAAACATCATGAGCATCTTAAAAAGCACCCCGAAATTTGCCCCATTTATTGTAGCTATACTTAGCATTGTCTGTTTTGCAAGCGTTGCCCAAGCGAGCCATTTTCGTTATGGCAGCGTCACGGCCTCGCCCGTATTGAATGGCCTGGGCCAGCCGACAGGTACAGTGACCTTCACCTTGAAGCTGTCTTTTCGCCGATCCTACCCCTCATTTACTAACTGTGGTACGGCAAC
>Ga0068853_100003113_pt1 | contig 12684 bp, 10 predicted proteins | sample KBSCornC32_FD_65655 | JGI IMG/M metagenome (GOLD analysis project Ga0068853, IMG submission 65655) | Corn rhizosphere microbial communities from Kellogg Biological Station, Michigan, USA - KBS Corn C3-2 | ecosystem: Host-associated > Plants > Roots > Rhizosphere > Soil ... | reverse complement strand
GTGGACGACGAGGATCGCGAGAACGAAGGCGATCTCGCGATGGCCGCCGATCTGGTCACGCCCGAGGCCGTGAACTTCATGGCGAGGTACGGGCGCGGCCTGGTCTGCGTCTCGCTGACCGAGGAGCGGGTGGCGCAGCTCGGGTTGCCGATGATGGCCGTCGACAACCGCTCACCGAGGATGACCGCGTTCACGGTCAGCGTCGACGCGCGCGCGGGCACGACCACGGGGATCTCGGCCCGCGAGCGGTGCGACACGATCCGCGCGACCGTCGCAGCCGACGCCCGGCCCGAGGACCTGATCACCCCGGGGCACATCTTTCCGCTGCGGGCCCGCAAGGGGGGCGTGCTGGTGCGCTCGGGGCACACCGAGGGCTCCGTCGATCTGGCGCGGCTGGCCGGGCGCGAGCCGGCCGGGGTGATCTGCGAGATCATGCGGGACGACGGCGAGATGGCGCGGCTGGCTGACCTGCGGCCCTTCGCCGAGAAGCACGGCCTCCCCATCGTCAGCATCGCCGACCTCATCGAGTATCGGTTGTCGCAGGAGGTGCTGGTCCGGCGCGTGTGCGAGAGCGAGGTCACGCCTCGGGTGGGCGGGGTCTCGCGGCCCTTCCGGGCGGTCATCTACCAGACCGACGTGGAGGACACGGAGTACCTGGCGCTGGTCCTGGGGACGCCACGGGCGGATCAGCCGACGCTGGTGCGCGTCCAGACGGGCGCGGTGCTGCGCGACGCGCTCGGCATCGGCGGCGGTGGAACGGCGGTCGGGGCGGCGTTGCGCATGATCGAGGAAGCGGGGCAGGGCGTGCTGCTGTACGTGTTCCCTCGGGGGCGGGCCAGCCTTCTGGACGAGCTGCAGGGCTCGGGCGCCCGGGCGGACGCGGCGACGGACGCGCCGGTGACCCCGGCCGCGCTGACGACGACGTGGTCGGCGTCGCTGTCCTCCAAGGGGACGAGCGCGGCGCCGGACGGCGCGCCTTTGGCCCCGCCGCCGGCGCCTGTCTCCCATCTGTCGGCCGCCCCGTCGGGGAGCGATCGCCTGCGGGACTTCGGGCTGGGCGCTCAGGTCCTGGCGGATCTGGGCTGCGGCAAGGTCCGCCTGATCACGAACAACCCCCGCCGCGTGGTGGGCGCCAGCGGCTACGGGCTGCACATCGTGGAGTGCCTGCCCATCCGCCATCCGCCGAAGGTGGTGGCCCTGCGCGAGCCGGCCAACCAGGATTGACGGACCGAGAGCCCGATCGGGGACCCGATCGACAACCGGATCGAAAGACGAGAGGCGCATGAGAACAGACGACACGAAGGCGGCACCCGAGGGACACGAAGGCATGCTGCGCAGCGAGGGGCGGAAGCTGGCGATCGTCGCTTCGCGGTTCAACGAGCTCATCGGGGATCGACTGATCGAGGGGGCGCTGGACGCGATCCGGCGGACCGGGGGCGCGGTCGCGGAGGTCGAGATCTTCCGGTGTCCGGGCGCCATGGAGATCCCGGGCCTCCTGAGGAAGGTCGTGGACACCGGGCGCTTCGACGGCGTCATCTGCCTGGGGGTCGTGATCCGGGGGGCCACGCCGCACTTCGATCTGGTGGTGAACCACTCGATCTCGGGCATCTCGCGCGTGGCGGGCGAGGGGAAGGTGGCGGTGGCGTGCGGCATCCTGGCCTGCGAGACCATCGAGCAGGCGCTCGAGCGGGCGGGCACCAAGGCCGGAAATCGGGGCGCCGACGCCGCGATGGTGGCCATCGAGATGGCCGACCTTTACGCGCAGATGAACGCGGCCGCCGGCAAGGGCGCGGCCGCGCGGCGCTGAGCGAGCGCGGCGTCGCCGACCGCTGAATTCTCGAAGTCTTCACCGTTCCAGGGGACGAGTGCGCCGCCGTGCACTAGAATCGCCTCAACATGGTCGGTCCCCGTCGTCGCGCGCGCGAGGTCGCGCTGCAGATCCTGATTCAGATGGACGTCAATCCCGAGCTCGAGGCCGAGGGCGCGATGCGTCTGTACTTCGACCACCTGGCGGCCGACGTGGCTGCGGAAGAGGACGGATCCGGAGGAACGGAACCGGTGCGCGCGCCGGCGCCCTTCGACAGGAGCATGGTCCAGAGCCTGGTCGTGGGCGTGGCGTCACGGCGGTCCGAGCTGGATCAGATGGTGCAGGACCTGTCGCGCAACTGGCGGCTCGAACGCATGGCGCTGGTCGAGCGCAACGTCATCCGTCTCGCGCTGTACGAGCTCAAGCATGCCAGGGACGTGCCCACCAACGTCGTCCTCGACGAGGCGATCGAGCTGACCAAGAAGTTCGGGACCACCGAGGGGGCCGCCTTCGTCAATGGCCTCCTCGACCGCGCCGCGTCCGAGGTCGGTCACCGCCGCTGAGAGCGGCGCGCCGGGCAGCACACGAAAAACTTGCCGGGCGCGCCGCGCACGGCACGATCGTGGTGTCGTGCCCACGGTCGACTTGGCGGTCCAGCAGTTCCTCGACCATCTGAAGGTCGAGCGCGAGCTGTCTCCCGCCACCGTCGCCGCCTATGGCCAGGACCTGGCCGCGTTCCTGCGTTTCCTCCCCAGGCGTGGGAGCCCGGTCCGGGACCTGGCCGACGTCCAGCCGCGCGAGATCGTCGACCACCTGGTCGCGCTCACGAACGCCAAGCTCAGCGCCCGATCGCAGGCACGCGCGCTGGTGGCCTTGCGCCAGCTGTTCCGGTTCTTGAAGGCCGAGCGCATCTGCGCGACCGATCCGACCGAGGACATCGATCTGCCGCGCTTCGGAAGGAAGCTGCCCCAGTTCCTGTCGCTGGAAGAGGTCGAGCGACTCCTCGCCGCGCCGGATCGCCGCACCGAGCGTGGCCTCCGCGACGCCGCCATGCTCGAGACCCTGTACGCGACGGGCTTGCGCGTCTCGGAGCTGGTGCGGCTGCGCCTGGGCGACGTGAACTTCGACGCCGGCTACGTCGTCGCCTTCGGCAAGGGACGCAAGGAGCGCCTGGTCCCCATCGGCGAGGTCGCCGTCGCCAGCATCCGGACGTATCTCGAGACCGCGCGCGCCTCCTTCATCCGGACGCGCGCCACCGATACGTTGTTCCTGTCGCCCCGCGGACGGGCCATGACCCGCCAGGGCTTCTGGAAGCTGATCGGTCGCTACGCGGTCGCGGCCGGCATTCGCAAGAAGATCTCGCCACACAAGCTGCGCCACTCCTTCGCCACGCACCTGCTCGAGCACGGCGCCGACCTGCGCGCCGTCCAGGCCATGCTCGGCCACGCCGACATCGGCACGACCGAGATCTACACCCACCTCTCCCGGTCCCACCTCCGCACCGTCTACGACAAGACTCACCCCCGGGCCTGAAAACCCGCAGGGGGGACGGCGTCGAGCCCCCCCCGAAAGCCCGTAGGGGGGGACCGCGTCCCCCCTACGAGACCCCAGGATCTCAGCTCGTCGCCGGCGCGGCGAAGCCGCGCCTCCCGTCATCAAACCCGCTCGCAAGCTCGCTCCGACGCCGTGACATGAGAAGCATGACCTCTGGCTGCGCGGAGTCGCCCGCGAAGCGGAGTGAGCGTCGAACGCGAGCGGCGGGAGCGGGAGGGGTGTACCGCCCCAGCGAGTCCGCAGCGGACCCAACGTGGTGAAAGCAGATCCGGGTACGCCCGGCGAGGACCCGAGCGCAGGGTGGTACACCCCTCCCGCTCCCGCCCCCCAAGGTCAAGCGAACGGAGCGCAGCCCGTAGCCACTCCGACCTACGCCGCCCCGATCGGAAGCCGGATGAAGAAGGTGGTGCCGACGCCGACCTCCGTCTGGAAGGTCAATTGGCCCTTGTGGCGGTCGACGATCTTTCGCCCGATCGACAGCCCTTGCCCCGTCCCACGCCCGACCTCCTTGGTCGTGAAGAATGGGTCGAAGATGTGGTCGCGGATGTGCGCCGGGATGCCCCCGCCCGTGTCCGCGATCGACACCACCACCTCCGTCCCCTCGACCCTCGTCGTGACCGTGATGCGGCCTTTTCGCTCCGTGCCCTTCACCGCGTCCCCGATGGCGTGGGCGGCGTTGACCACCAGGTTGAGGATGACCTGGTTGACGTCGCCCGCGTGGCACACCACCAGCGGCAGCTCGCCCAGGTGCGTCTCCAGGTCCGCCACGTACTTGAACTCGTTGCGCGCGATCGTCAGCGTGCTCGACACGCAGCGGTTCAGGTCGACCGCCGTCATCTCTTTCTGATCGGGGTGCGCGAAGTCCTTCATCGAGCGCACGATGGTCGTCACCCGGCCCAGACCCTCCAGAGAGCGCTCGATGGCAGCCGGCAGATTCTCGACCAGATAGGAGAGGTCCACGTCCTCGACGGTCTGGCTGATCTCCGCGGCCAGCTCCGACGCCGGATCACCTTCCAGGGCCCGCGCGTGCAGCGCCTGGTACTGCTCGATCAGGCGCGTCAGGTCGTTCACGGCGTCGCGGACGAAGTGCACGCTGTCGCTCACGAACTGGATCGGCGTGTTGATCTCGTGCGCCACGCCGGCCGCCAAACGCCCCACCGACTCCAGCTTCAGCGCCAGGTTCAGCTCGCTCTCCAGCCGCTTGCGATCGCGCAGATCCAGCGCGATACAGGCCACCCCTCGGGCCAGCCCGGTCTCGACCGCCTTGCCGTAGGGGGACGCCGAGAACAGGACCGGGATGCGCTGGCCGCTCTTCGATCGGCAGACGCGCTCGCTGCGCAGCACCCCGCGCCGCGGGACCTGCAATTCGATCTCGGCCATGGACGGGGCGTCACGCTCCTCGAAGATCGCCGACACCGGCTGCCCGAGCAGCTCGGCCTCGGTGTATCCGAGGAGCGCCAGGGCGGACTCGTTCGCCACCTGGATCAGCCCTTGTCGGTCGAAGGCCAGCAGGGCGCCCGGCATGGTGCGGTGAATCTCACGCAGGAAGCCCGTGGTCTCGCGCAGCTTCTCCAGGGCCGCCGCGCTCTCGCGGGCCCGCTCGTCCATCATCCACTGCTGCCGCTTGATCTGCCCCGCCTGCTTGCGGATCACCTCCTCCCGCGCCGCGAGCGTGCGTCGCAACGAGGCGAGCTCGGCTGGCAGATCCTCCGAGCGGGCGCCGTCTCCTGCCGTCTCCGGCGGCGCGCTTTCGGTGGGGGGGATCGAGGGCGCGGGCGGCTGGGGATCGATCGACGTGCTCAAGCCGCCGCGCTCCCCGGCTTGGTGGTGGGCCGGATGGTCACGCGCAGAGGCTCGCGCACGGTACCCGGCTTCAGGTTCCTCACGCGCTCCAGGAACCCCGGGGTGACCTCGAAGCCGCGCGCCACCAGCAACATGCCGTTCGTGGTCTTGACGTCATCGAGGAACACCATGCCCACGCACAGGACCGCCAGCGTCACCTCGCGTACCCCTTCGCGGACACCTTGGGTCGGCCGCAGCTCCACCAGCGCGTCCAGCACCCGCGGCTCGTAGCGGTCCAGCCGCGCGCGCATCGTCTCGAGCGCCTGGGCGGCCGTGCGCCCCTGCGATTCGTGCGAGTCGAGGTCGAAGGCCGCCCGCAGGCACTGCGCCATCAGCTCGACCTGCACCTTGTGCGGATCGTTGCCGAGCGCGTCGGCCCCGCGACGGGGCTTGAGGTGGGCCGCCAGGATCTCGGCGACGGTCTCGAGGCGCGGGATGTTGCGGACCAGCTGCTCGGTCACAGCCGGCGCGCGCGCCACCATCTTCTGCTCGTCGGGGTCGAGCGGCTGGCCGCCGTACACCTTCTCGACCGTCTCGGGAGGCAGCACGATGGTGCCGAGCTGGGACAGCATGGCGGCCACCTCGACCTGCCAGCGATCGCGCAGCTCCAGCTTCGCCCCCAGGTCGCTCACGATCTGCTTGATGCGAGTGGCCCGGCCGAACGAGATCGGGTTCGTCACCGCCAGCACGTCGGTCAGGGCCTTGATGCTGCCGTGCAGGGTCTGCTCCAGCAGCACCCGCTCCGAGGTGATCAGGCGGTTCAGCTCGGCGGCGGCGTCGATGGCGGCCAGGACCGTGGGGGGAGGGCAGGGCTTGGTCAGGAAGCGAAAGATCTGCCCTTCATTGATGGCCGCGATGGCCGACTGGATGTCGGCCTGGCCCGTCAGCAGCAGACGGACCGCGTCGGGCTCTTGCTGGCGAGCTCGCGACAGGAACGCCGCGCCGTCCATGTTGGGCATGCGCATGTCCGACATGACGACGGCGATCGGTCCGGCCTCGGCCAGCAGCTTCAGCCCCTCGGCGCCGCTCTGCGCGGTGAGGACGTCGTACCGCCGGCGCAGGTTCAGCGCGAGGCCGTCGAGCACCGCCTTTTCGTCGTCGACGCAGAGGACCTTTGTGCGAGCAGGAGAAGCCATTCGTCCCTTCTCAGCGCGCTCCCGCGGCCGTTCCGGCCGGCTTCGCGGCGCCCGCTTCGCTGACCATGGTCACGGCCTTGTCGCGCCACTTCGGCAGCGCGGCCCACAGACCCGAGCGCTCCAGGTATGGGCGATCGAGGTCGGGGAAGGACGACGGCTCGACGCCGGCCACCGCCGCCGAGACGAGCACGTTCGCCAGGTGAAGCGCGGCCAGGATCTCGCCGCCGCCGCCCTCGGCGACGGCGCTCGGCTCGTGGTGATGCATGACGGCCTCGGCCAGCACGAAGGGCAGGCCCCACACCCCGAGCAGGTACGCGCCCACCAACCCGTGGTTCACGCCGAGCTCCTCCTTCTCGACGTCGCTCAGCCTGCGCCCGCCCTCGTGGGCGATGCGAATGACGGCGCCGTAGGCCTCCGGCTGGTAGCGGCTCAGCACCATCTGGCCCACGTCGTGAACCAGCCCAGCCGTGAAGGCGGTGTCGCCGTTCTTGGGATCCTTGACCATCTGTCGGGCCAGCTGCGCGACCATCAGCGACTGATCACGCAGGCGATCCAGCGAGAATCCCGGGGCCGTCGGGCCCGTGTCGGCGGCGAAGACATGCGCCACCAGCAGCAGGCCCTTCAGGTTCTCGATGCCGAGGTACGAGGCGGCCTTCAAGACCGAGCTGGTCTTCTGGGCCAACCCGAAGTAGGCGGAGTTGACGAGCTGGAGGATCTTGATGCTCATCGCCGGATCCTTCTCGACGATCTTGGCGACGTCGGCGATCCCCGCGTCCGGGTTCTGGGTGGCCCTCGTGAGCTCGTGGTACACCGCCGGCAGCGACGGCAGCCGGTCGATGGAGCCGATGACCCGCCGAAGCTCCTCGTTCTGCAGGAGCGACTGAAAGATGCAGGTGCGCTCGACGACGAGCCGCACCGTCTCGGCGTCGCACGGTTTGCTCAGGAACTGGTGCGCCACCGACACGACCCGCGCGATGGCCTCGCGCTCGGCGTGTCCCGACAGGACGATGCGGGCGGTCTGCGGATACAGGTCCCGCACGCGCGTCAACAGCTCGGCGCCATCGATGCCGGGCATGCGCATGTCGGAGACGATCACGTCGACCGGCTGCTTTTGCAGCTCCTCCAGCGCGGCCTTCCCCGACAGGACGAAGACCATGTCCCACTGGTGGCGCTGGCGGCGAAGAAGGTTGCGCAGGCCGTCGAGCACGTTCTGCTCGTCGTCGACGAACAGGATGCGACGCTTGGCCGGCGCGCCCTGCGGCGCGGCCACGATCAGGCGACTGGCTGTGTTTTCGCGGGCGACCGTCACTGGTGTCGAGCTCCCCGGCGGGCTTCCCATGCTTCCCCCTCCCTCCTTCTTTTCCGTCCCTGCGTCCCTGGTCTCACATCGTCGCGGTACAGACGTGACTTGAACCCGGATGCGGCAGCATGGGGGCAAGAGGACGTGCGCCCCGGCGCCTCAAGACCCCGGGGCCGTCCGCCGATGTGGGGAACGCTCAATACACGCGTCGCATGAGCCAGCGCAGGAGGCGCAGGGTGCGGGCGCGGTAGGGGAACATCAGCTCGCGCTGGACGAGCGGCGCCACGAGCCCCAGGACGGGCCGGTCCTCGACGATGGTCTCGACGCGGCAGAACTGCCGCAGGCCTTCGACGCCGTGCCGTGCGCCCAGGCCGCTCGCCTTCACGCCGCCCAGAGGCGCCTCCACGACGAAGTAGTTCATGAGCACGTCGTTGACGCACACCGATCCGGCCACCATCTGCCGCGCGAAGGCTCGCCCGGCTGCCCGATCGCGGGTCCACACGCTTCCGGAGAGGCCAAAGGGGGAGTCGTTGACCACGCGCAACGCCTCGGCGGCGTCCCGGACCCGGATGATCGGCACCACCGGTCCGAAGGTCTCTTCCCGGGCGACCGCCATGTCGGGTGACACGCCGTCGAGCACCGTCGGCTGAAAGAAGCGGCCGGGCAGGTCGGCGCGCCGCGCTCCCCCCGCCAGGATCCGCGCGCCCCGGCCGACCGCCTCCGCGATCTGCTGCTCCACCCGCGTGATCTGGGGGGCGAAGGTCACCGCCCCCACGTCGATCTCTTCCTCCGCCAGCGGGGGAGGGGCCGCGCCCTGGCGCAGCGCCTGGGTCTCGGCGGCCAGCAAGGCGGCGAAGCGATCGGCCACCGGCTCCTCGACCAGCACCCGCTCCGTCCGGATGCAGACCTGACCGCTGTGAGCGAACGCGCTCCACGCAGCGGCGCGCGCGGCGCGCGGCAGATCCGCGTCGGCGAGGACGACCATGGGCGACTTGCCCCCCAGCTCCGTCACCGAGGGGATCAGCCGCTCGCCGCAGCGGGCGGCCACCTGGCGCCCGACCTTCTGGCTACCGGTGAAGAAGATCATGTCGCAGGCGTCGCACAACGCCTGCCCCACGTCACCGCGGCCGGGCAGCACCTGAAGCACGTCCGCGGGCAGACCGAGGGTGCGCCACAGCTCCGCCACTCGCAGCGAGGTCAGGGGCGTCCACTCGGACGGCTTCAGCACCACGGCGTTGCCCGCCATCAGCGGGGCCACGCAGTCGGCGAAGTTGTTCAAGAGCGGCCAGTTCCAGGGGCCGATCACCCCCACCACGCCGCGCGGGCACCGCACGACGCGCGCCCGCTTGAACGCGAACACGAAGGTGCGGCGGACCTCGTCGTCCAGCGCCCGCCGCCCGGCCCGTCCCGTGTAGAACCGCGTGACCTCGAGGAGATAGAAGATCTCGATGCCCTCGGCCTCGTAGAAGGTCTTTCCACTCTCGGCCACCAGCGTCTCGGCCAGCTTCCGGTCGTCGCGGACGGCACGGGCCAGGCGGCGCAGCGCCCGGCCGCGCTCGCGAGCGCCCAGCGCCTCCCACGCCGGCTGGGCGGCGCGGGCGCGCGCCACGGCGGCCGCCACGTCGCTGGCGCCGGCGGCCGGAACCTGCGCGATGGTCGTCCCCGTGGCCGGGTTCTCGATCGAAAGCGGGCCCGCGGCGGCGGGCGGCGACCCCAGACCGAGCGTCACCTGGTAGTTGTACGCCAGAACGGGCGCCCGCGGCGCATTTTCGCCCCGCGAGAGCCGGCGGGTCGGAGCGAGGCCCTCACGGTCGGTGGCGCGGTCCCACCCTCGACCTGCCCGCGACGGCGCAACACGTTCCGACGTTCCCACCGAGGTTGCGATAGTATTGAAAGGTGTCCCCTCCGGTTACCCGCACGCTTCGGATCGTCGTGGCCAAGGCTGGCCTCGACGGGCACGATCGCGGGGCCAAGATCGTCGCGCGCGCGCTGGCCGACGCGGGACATGAGGTCATCTATACGGGCCTCCACCAGACACCCGACATGATCGCCGCCACGGCGGTGCAGGAGTCGGCGGACGCGGTGGGCCTCTCCGTGATGTCGGGGGCGCACATGACGCTGTTCCCGGCCGTCCTGGCGGCCCTGCGCGCGCGCGGAGCCAACGATGTGGTCGTGTTCGGCGGCGGGATCATCCCGGCCCCGGACGTGGCCGAGCTGAAGGCGGCCGGCGTGGCCGCCATCTTCCCGCCCGGGGCCACCACGCAGGACATCATCGCGTGGATCGAGAACGACCTGCGCCCGCGCGTCGCAAAAGGAGCCGCTGCGTGAGAAAGCCCCTGATCGTGACCCTCTGTCTGGTGTCCGGCGCCGCCTCGCTGGCCGCCTTCCCCGGGCGGACCCTGGCGCTCGCGAACACCGAGACGGAAGAAGAGCGGATGTCCCGGGTGCTGCAGAGCGCCCTCGAAAAACACGGCGGGGACGTCAACCGCTGCTTCGAGAAGGCCCTGGCCGACACGCTCGACGTCGCCGGCAAGGTCGAGCTGGCCTTCGACGTGGGCGACGAGGGCAAGGTGACGAAGGTGGTGGCCCTCGAGGGCTCGGGGGCGTCCCCCGTCCTCATCGATTGTCTGCAAGAGACGACCGTGGCCTGGTCCCTGCCAGGCGTGGCGGCCGGCGCGACCGTGATCCTGCCGCTGTCATTCGAGGGGCAGTCGGCCCAGTTCTCGATCAAGGTCGCCGACGCTCCCCTGCGCGGCCCCGGCACCGGCGGGGGCAAAGGGAAGGTCAAGGTCAAGGCGGGCGCCGCGCCGACCTTCTCCGTGAAGGTGCTCGTGGACGAGGCGACCATGCGCGCCCGCCAGGCGTCGCTGTCGCTGCTCACGATCGCGCCCGCCAACCGGATCGCCATGCACAAGCACCCCGGCGCCGAGCTCCTCTACGTGAAGAAGGGGCGCGCTCGCATCCTGGGGCCGAGCGGCGTCACGCCGGAGCTGCTCAACGAGGGCAGCGCCATCTTCATCCCCGAGCAGATGCCTCACGTCATCGAGAACATGGTCCGGTCGGCGCCCGTCGAGATCTTGCAGGTGTTCGTGCCGCCCGGGCCCGAGCGTGTGTACCGAGACCCTTCCGACGAGAAGGGCCGCGCGGCGTTCGAGGTCATCCGCGATCCCCGGCAGGCCAAGCTGCCGGTCGGCGCCAAGTTCGCGGTGGCGTCGGTCGACAAGGCGCCGGTTCGGGCGCTGGCCGGCGGGCAGATCAAGGCCCGGGTGCTGCTGGACGGCGCCGCCACCGATTCGAAGGTCGCCGCCTCGCTGGTCGAGTTCGCCCCCGGCACCAAGATCGCGCGCCACACCCACGAGGGCGCGGCCGAGATCATCTACGTCTTCGACGGCTCCGGGGAGGTCGAGATCGGCAGCGAGAAGATCGCGTTCGGGCCGGAGCAGGTGATCCACATCCCCGAGGACCAGCCGCACGCCGTCCGCTTCAAGGGCGAGCGGGCCACTGCGTTCCAGATCTTCGCGCCGGCGGGGGCCGAGCAGAAATACAAGGGCAAGGACTGAGGTGCCTCGCGCACGGCGCCGGGGCGACATGACGACTCGATCACGCGACACGAACACATGAACTTCGAGCTATCCGACGAACAGAAGGTGCTCCAGGAAGCGGTCCGCGAGCTGTGCGCCCGCGAGATCCTCCCGAACGCCGCGAAATGGGATCGCGAGGAGCACTTCCCGCACGAGGTCATTCCGGCGATGGGCGCCATGGGGCTGCTCGGGATGCAGATCCCCGAGGAGTACGGCGGCGCCGGGATGAAGTTCTCGGACTACGTGGTCGCGCTGGAGGAGGTCGCGCGCGCCGACGCCTCGGTGGGGCTCACCATGGCGTCGCACAACTCGCTGTGCACCGGACACATCTTCCTGGCCGGCAACGAGGAGCAGAAGCGAAAGTACCTGCCTCGTCTGGCACGCGGTGAGGCGCTGGGCGGGTGGGGGCTGACCGAGCCCGGTTCGGGCTCGGACGCAGGGGCGGCGCGCGCGCGGGCCGTCCGGGTGGGCGACTCGTGGCGCTTGTCGGGGACCAAGACCTTCATCACCCAGGGCTCGGTGGGCGAGATCTACGTGGTGCTGGCCTCGACCGAGCCGAAGCTGGCGCAAAAAGGCCTGACCGCGTTCATCGTCGAGCGCGGGACGCCCGGCTTCCGCACCGGCAAGCGCATCGAGAAGATGGGGCTGCACGCGTCGGACACGACGGAGCTGATCCTCGAGGACGTCGAGCTGCCGGATTCGCAGCGGCTCGGCGACGTCAATCAAGGCTTCTTCGACACGCTCAAGATCCTCGACAAGGGGCGCATCGGCATCGGCGCCTGGGCGGTCGGCATCGGGCGCGCCGCCTTCGAGGCGTCGCGCAAGTACGCGAAGGACCGGGTCCAGTTCGGCAAGCCCATCGCCGAGTTCCAGGGCATCCAGCACATGCTGGCCGACATGGCGACCGAGCTGGACGCGGCCCGGCTGCTGGTCTGGCGGGCGGCCTGCATGCAGGACCAGCACCTCAAGACCACCAAGCAGTCCTCGATCGCGAAGTACTACGCGGCGCGCGCCACGATGCGCGCGTGCTCGAACGCCATCCAGATTCACGGCGGCTACGGGTACTCGCGGGAGTTCGAGGTGGAGCGCTATCTGCGCGACGCGAAGCTGGGCGAGATCGGGGAGGGCACGAACGAGGTGCAGAAGCTGGTGATCGCGCGCGAGCTCCTCGGCGAATGGATCGTTCGGGGCTGATCCGGGCCGGAGATCAGCGCGCGCTCGCGGCGCTGATTCGCGAGCTGGAGGAGGGGCGCGCCGGCGCGGTCGCCGAGCTGCGCGCGCTGGGCGCCGGGCAGGCGCCGCCCTTCGTCGTCGGGATCACCGGCCCGGCCGGCGCGGGGAAGTCGACGCTGGTCGACGGGCTGGTCGAGCGCCTGCGAGCGCGCGGCGAGCGCGTGGGGATCGTCGCGGTGGATCCCTCCAGCGCCGTCGGGCCGGCGGCCGCGCCTGGAGCGACCGCCGGCG
>Ga0068853_100003109_pt1 | contig 12692 bp, 11 predicted proteins | sample KBSCornC32_FD_65655 | JGI IMG/M metagenome (GOLD analysis project Ga0068853, IMG submission 65655) | Corn rhizosphere microbial communities from Kellogg Biological Station, Michigan, USA - KBS Corn C3-2 | ecosystem: Host-associated > Plants > Roots > Rhizosphere > Soil ... | reverse complement strand
TTCGCCGTCACCGATGACATCGCCAGCGCGCCGGCGGGCGAGGAGGCCAAGAGGCGTGGCATCGCAGGCGATTTCACCGTGTTCAAGTGTGCCTCGGCAGCCGCCGAGGACGGGCTCGACCTCGCAGGCGTGATTCGGGTCGCGGAGGCGTCCAACGCCGTCACCAGGACGCTCGGTGTCGCCTTCGACGGCTGCACGCTGCCAGGGGCCGATGAGCCGCTGTTCACCGTCCCCGACAAGCAGATGGGCGTGGGTCTCGGCATCCACGGTGAGCCGGGGGTGCGCGACGAGCCGATGCCGTCCGCTGCCGACCTGGCGGCGACGCTCGTCGACGGTGTACTCGCCGACAAGCCCGAAGGCGCCTCGCAGCGGATCGCGGTGATCCTCAACGGCCTCGGCCGCACCAAGTACGAGGAATTGTTCGTGGTCTGGGGCACCGCGTCCCGGCTGCTGCGCGAGCGCGGTTACGAGATCGTCGAGCCGGAGGTCGGTGAGCTGGTCACCAGCCTCGACATGGCGGGTTGCTCGCTGACGGTGATGTGGCTGGACGAGGAGCTCGAGAAGTACTGGACCGCGCCCGCCGACTGCCCGGCGTACCGCAAGGGCGTCGCGGCAGCGACCGGGTCGGGGGAGCGTCGCACCGACGCCGCCGCCGATGCAGCCGCCCCCACGGTCGATCTCGCCGGATCGGCCGACGACGACGGTCGGTCGGGCGGAAGGTTCGTGGCGAGGGCGCTCGATGCGATGGCGGCCGTGCTGGCCGATGCGGAGGAGGAACTGGGCCGCATCGACGCCGTCGCCGGAGACGGCGACCATGGTCGCGGCATGGTCAAGGGATCGTCGGCGGCGCGGGCCGCGGCAGCCGAGGCGTCGGCGGCAGGCGCGGGCCAAGGCTCGGTACTGGCCGCCGCAGGCAAGGAATGGGCGGCGAGGGCAGGCGGCACCTCCGGTGTGCTGTGGGGCGCGCTGCTCACCGCCGTTGGCGCGCGCCTTGGCGACACTGGACGACCGGATCCCGCCACCGTCGCGGCAGCGCTGCGGGCCGGCTACGACGCGCTGATCTCGCTCGGTGGCGCAGCGCCGGGGGACAAGACGATGCTCGATGCCATGTTGCCGTTCGTCGAGGACTTGGAGCGCCGGGTCGCCGACGGCGCGACGTGGCAGGACGCCTGGCGTGCGGCGGCCGACGTGGCCACCGCCGCGGCAACCGCCACCGCCGAGATGCGACCAAGGGTGGGACGAGCCCGTCCCCTCGCCGAACGCAGCGTCGGCACGCCGGACGCCGGCGCGACGTCGCTGGCGATGTGTGCCCACTCCGTCGCCGACTGCTTCGCCGTTACTACCAAGGGAGACTCCTGATGACCAACCTCCGAATCGTCGTCGGTTCCGATGACGCCGGTTACGAATACAAGGAAGCCCTCAAGGGCGACCTGCTGGCCGACGATCGGGTGTCCGACGTCACCGACGTCGGCGTCGGGTCCGACGAGAACACCGCGTACCCGCACATCGCCGTCGCGGCCGCCCGCCTGGTGGCCGAGGGCAAGGCCGACCGCGCCCTGCTGGTCTGCGGCACCGGACTCGGGGTCGCGATCAGCGCCAACAAGGTGCCCGGCGTCCGGGCCGTTACGGCCCACGACGGCTTTTCGGTGGAGCGCGCGGTGCTGTCCAACAACGCCCAGGTGCTGTGCTTCGGACAGCGGGTCATCGGGCTGGAACTCGCGAGGCGGCTGGCACGCGAATGGCTGGGCTACGAATTCGATCCGAACAGCGCGTCGGCGGACAAGGTCGACGCGATCTGCAGCTACGAGTCCTAGTAGAACCCACCACTCGACGTCCGGCTGTTTCGGCACCGAAGAATTGCGTCCCGCATGGCGCGGTGAAAGGCCAAGAAACCGACCAATTGGACGTAAATCGGGGCTTCTGACGAGTGCGCGCTTTCCCCGGATTGCCCCGGGCATTGTCTGGGTGTTCGACTAGCTCGTCATTTACGACCGTCGAATGGTCTGAGCGCTTCCTTGCGACGTGGCACGAGGTTCACCAGCACGTTGATCGGCAAGGACGTCTTTCGGTTGCGGGGTCGTCAGTGTTCTACTCGTATATACTCCGATTGGGTCAGTGGCGATTATCAAGATCGTCATAGGGGCGTTATCTGCTATTCGTAGTAGTTTCACGATGAGACTTCCCGTCTTCGTGGAACGACTGAACGGCTGACGAACCGACAGGTCGCTTGCTGGGGAGGGAGAGCACCGTGTCGACGAATCTGCGCGTCGCGGCGGGTGCCTGCGTACTTTCCATCGGACTGTTGGTCGCGAGCGGGGGTGGCGCGATGGCCACCGCCGACACCGACTCGGAGTCCGGCGGTGCGGTGAGCCACAGCCAGACCGCGGAGACCTCGGGCACCGGCAGTTCCGCGGCGAGGAGCCCGGTCGGACAGCTGGCCGACTCCCTCCGCAGGTCCTTGCAGAACACGATCAATGGCGTGACGAGCACGCTGAATTCATTGGGGACGGCACCTCAGCGTGCCGGCGCCAACAGCGCAACGACACCCCCGACGATGAAGGTCAGCGCGTCACCCACCGCGCTCGGAAGTCTGTCCACGGCACCGTCGACCGAGGCCACGGCCACCCCGGCGACGGCCACCGAGCCAACGGCCACGGCGACCCCGGTCGAGGCCACCCCGGTCGCGGCGGAGCCGGCCGTACCCGTCGCGAGCACCGCCACGCCGACTCCGAACACGGAAACGGCTGAGGCGGTCGCGCCGGTGACCGATCCGCCGGTGACCACTCTGAAGGTCACCGGATCCGACGCGGTCGCCGGTGCCACTGGGAATGCCGCGACCGACCCGGTCACGGGCACCCCTACCCCGACTCCACCCACCACCAAGTCGACGTGGTTGGGGCCGGTGTCGACCTCGCTTGCCGCGGTGGTGAAGTCGGTCGCCGCAGTCCCCGCAGTCGTCGCGTCGCTTCCCACCTCCACGACACCGGTCTACGACATCGTCAACTCCATCGCGAACATGCTCACCTCGGTTGCCAACGTCGGCACCTCGTTCACGCAGCTGAACCTCTCGCAACTGCTCGGAGCCTCCGCGGCGACTCCACCGACCATCGGTGGCGCCGCGGGCCGTCACACGGCACCGGCGGCAGGCGCGCCGAGTCCTGCGCCCCCGGTGCCGACCCTGTCGGAACTCCTCCTGCCCGTCGCCGGGCCAGGAGACGGGCAGGCATCCCCTGCGGCGGCTGCGCCCGCGCAGGCCGTCGAACTGACGGCCGGGGTGGAGAGCCGTGGGGCGTCGAGCTCGGAGATGCCGCCGCTCGCGAAGGGCGCCGATGAGAACGACACGCTCTCCACCGTGGAGCGCATGATCGGCGCATTCGTGGCGTCGGCCTCGATCACGGCACTGGCCGCGATCGCGCTGCCGGGCATCGGTGGTCTTCTGGCCACGTGCGCGGCGGGGATCCGGATCGGATACCGCAATGCCAAGGCAGGCGCCTCGCTGCCCGCGGTGATCGCACGCTTCGCCGGATCGGGACCTCTCGGAGTGGTCCGCTCGGGGGCGCAGGTGCAACTGCATCGACGCACGGAACGCCCGCAGAAGCCGCGACCGCGCACACTGCGCGTGGTCGAGGCCGAACCGTCACCCGGGCAGCGCGTGCTCGAGGAAGCCGTTTAGCAATCCGCTCGACGATCGCGTCGTCAATCGCCCGGGGACAATTCGTCACCTGACGTGCATGGACACGTCACGCTGCGATTGCCGTTGCGCTGTCCTGCTGAAGCACCGTTAGCGGCTATGAGCACTGCTTCCGTACTCATCGCCGCGGATCAACCGACCTCGACGGCGGACACGCCGCGCTACACCCTGTTGCTGTCCACCGACTCCCAGCTCATCGAACGAGCGCAGCGCCTGCGCTACCACGTCTTCACCTCCGAGCCCGGGTTCGATCTGGCTGCCGTGCCCGACGAACGGGACGCCGACCGCTTCGACGAATTCTGTGACCACCTCCTCGTCAGGGAGGACCGCTCCGGTGAACTCGTCGGCTGCTACCGCATGCTCCCGCCTCCCGGCGCCATCGCGGCGGGTGGCCTGTACAGCGCGACGGAGTTCGACGTCACCGAGCTCGACCCGCTGCGACCGTCCCTGGTCGAGATGGGCCGCGCGGTCGTGCGGGAGGACCACCGCAACGGCGGCGTCGTACTGCTGATGTGGGCGGGCATCCTGGCGTATCTGGACCGCTGCGGATACGACTACGTGACCGGCTGCGTGTCGGTACCGCTGCAGGGGGAGCCCGGCGAGACACGCGGCTCCCAGCTCCGTGGCGTACGCGACTTCGTCCGCAGACGCCACGCCTCGGAGTACACCCTGCGGCCGTACCGCCCCGTGCGGATCGAGGGCAAGGGCCTCGACGAGATCGCAGCTCCGCCACGGGTCACCGTGCCGCCGCTCATGCGGGGCTATCTCCGGCTGGGCGCCGAGGTGTGCGGTGAACCGGCGCACGATCCCGACTTCGGCGTCGGCGACTTTCCCGCGCTGCTCGACAAGCGCAAGGCCGACGTCCGGTACCTGAACAGGCTGCGGTCGGTGTCCCAGGCGGCCGACCCGTCGGACGGCACGGCCCGATGAGCGGCACCGCGGTCAATCCCTGGTTGCCGCGAGCGTCGTGCGACTCGTCGTGCGTTCGCGCCGAACCCAACCAGGTGTCCCACCCCGTGGTGGTGGCGGTGCGCACCGGCGCACGCCTCATCTGCGCCCTGGTGCTGCTTCCCGCGCTGCCGTTGCTGGCCGTGCCGTTGCCTGGACGTTCGAGGATCCAGCGGATCTACTGCCGTCTCGTGCTGCGCTGCCTCGGCGTGCGAATCACCGTGTCGGGGGGCCCGATCCGAAACCTCAGCGGCGTGCTGGTGGTCGGCGGCCACGTGTCGTGGGTCGACATCTTCGTCATCGGCTCGGTGCTGCCCGGATCGTTCGTCGCGCGCGCGGATCTCATCGAATGGCCCGCGCTGGGGATTGTGGCCAGGCTGCTCAAGGTCATCCCGATCGAGCGGGCCAGCCTGCGGCGGCTGCCCGACGTGGTCCACGAGGTGGCCGATCGGCTGGCGGCCGGCCAGACGGTGGTCGCGTTCCCCGAGGGCACCACGTGGTGTGGCCTCGGCTACGGACGCTTCCGACCCGCCATGTTCCAAGGCGCCATCGACGCAGCTCGGCCCGTGCAACCGCTGCGCCTGAACTACCACCACCGGGATGGGCGGCCGTCGACGATCCCGGCCTTCGTCGGCGACGACACGCTGCTCGCCTCGGTGCGCAGGGTCGTCACGGCCAGCCTGACGGTGTGCCACGTGCAGGTGGCGTCGCTGCAGCTGCCAGGGGAGGACCGTCGTGACCTGGCGGCCAGGTGCGAAGCCGTGGTCCGCGGTGCGCCGGTCGTCGGGAAGGTGCCCGATGCCCCCGCCGCCCACGGGCACGCACTGGTCGGCTGAGGGCATCGCGGCCTGCCGGTATCCTTGAACGGCCATGAGCGCCGTCTACCTTGATCACGCCGCAACCACCCCGATGCACCCCGCCGCCATCGAGGCCATGACCGCGGCCCTGGCGACGGTCGGCAATGCCTCGTCGCTGCACACCACCGGGCGCGGGGCCCGCCGCCGGATGGAGGAGGCGCGCGAGACGTTGGCACGGCTCCTGGGTGCGCGCCCGTCGGAGATACTCTTCACCGCGGGCGGCACGGAGAGCGACAACCTGGCGGTCAAGGGGATCTTCTGGGCGCGTCGCGACGCCGAACCCCGACGACGCAGGATCATCGCCACGCCGATCGAGCACCACGCGATCCTCGACGCCGTCGAGTGGCTCGTCGAGCACGAGGGCGCCGAGGTGACCTGGTTGCCGGTCGACGCCGACGGAGCGGTGGCCACCTCAGCACTGCGGGAGGCGCTCGCCGATCACGACGACGTCGCCCTGGTGACGATCATGTGGGCCAACAACGAAGTCGGTACCATCATGCCGATCGCCGAACTCGCGGCGATCGCATCGGAATTCGACGTCCCGATGCACAGCGACGCGATCCAGGCGGTCGGCCAGCTGCCCGTCGACTTCGCCGCCAGCGGCCTGTCCGCGATGAGCGTGGCGGCCCACAAGTTCGGTGGCCCCACCGGCATCGGTGCCCTGCTGTTGCGCCGCGACACGGCGTGCGTGCCGCTGCTGCACGGCGGCGGGCAGGAGCGTGACGTCCGCTCCGGCACGCCGGACGTCGCGGCTGCGGTGGCGATGGCGACGGCAGCCAAGGTGGCCATCGACGGGTTGGACGCCAACCGCGCCCGGATCGCGGCGCTGCGGGACAAGCTCATCGACGGCGTGCTGTCCGCGATCGACGACGTCGACCTCAACGGCGCAGAAGGGGACGCGCGCCTGCCAGGCAACACCCACTTCACCTTTCGCGGCTGTGAAGGTGACGCGCTGCTGATGTTGTTGGACGCCAAGGGAATCGAATGTTCGACCGGTTCCGCGTGTACGGCGGGCGTGGCGCAACCGTCGCACGTGCTCATCGCGATGGGCGCAGAGTCGGCGGACGCCAAGGGGTCGTTGCGCTTCTCGCTGGGGCACACCAGCACCGACGCCGACGTCGAGGCGGCGCTCGCGGTGCTGCCGTCCGCGGTCCACCGCGCCCGACAGGCGGCGTTGGCACGTACGGGCCGGGAGTAGGCATGCGGGTCCTCGTCGCGATGAGTGGTGGCGTCGATTCTTCGGTGGCCGCCGCCCGGATGGTCGACGCGGGGCACGACGTCGTCGGCGTGCACCTCGCGTTGTCGTCGGCGCCGGGAACCCTGCGCACCGGTTCCCGCGGTTGCTGTTCGAAGGAAGACGCCGGTGACGCGCGGCGGGTGGCCGACATCCTCGACATCCCCTTCTACGTCTGGGATTTCGCCGACCGCTTCGCCGAGGACGTGATCGACGACTTCGTCGCGTCCTACGCCCGCGGCGAAACCCCCAACCCGTGTGTGCGGTGCAACGAGAAGATCAAGTTCTCGGCACTGTCGGCCCGCGCGTTGGCACTCGGCTTCGACGCCCTTGCCACCGGCCACTACGCCAGGCTGTCGGACGGTAGGTTGCGCCGCGCCGTGGACGCCGACAAGGACCAGTCCTACGTGCTCGGCGTACTGAATGCCCGGCAGTTGGCCACGGCGGTGTTCCCGATCGGTGACACCCCCAAGCCGCAGATCCGCGAGGAGGCGGCCCGGCGCGGACTTGCGGTCGCCGAGAAGCCCGACAGCCACGACATCTGCTTCATCCCGTCCGGAGACACCCGCGCCTTCCTCGGCGCGAAAATCGGCGTCCGCCGCGGCACCGTGGTCGACTCCGCGGGCAGCGTGCTGGCCGAACACGACGGCGTGCACGGGTTCACGATCGGTCAACGCAAGGGTCTGGGCATCGCAGGCCCCGCCGCAGACGGCCGTCCCCGGTACGTCACCTCGATCGACGCGCAGAGCGGCACCGTGCGCGTCGGTGACGCCACCGAACTCGACGTCTGGGAGCTGGTCGGTGATGGCCCGGTGTTCACGACTGGCTCGCCGCCGGATGGGCCGATCGAGTGTGACGTCCAGGTCCGTGCGCACGGCGGCCTCGCCGACGCCGTCGCGGAGTTCCGCGACGGGATGCTCGTCGCCACGCTTCGCACCCCTCTGCGCGGGGTGGCGACGGGACAGACGATGGTGCTGTACCGGCGCGACCCCGACGGTGACGAGGTCGTGGCCAGCGCGACGATCGCCGCGGCTCTCGACCGGCGGCGCTAACCGGGGATCCGCTCGAGGATGTTCGTCATGACGATGTCGGGCACCGACGGGGGATACGCGCAGAACGTGACCTCGACGAGCACCACGTACTTCAGCCGGTAGTCGCGGCCGCACTCGCTGCTCGTCCGGGTGCGCACGGAGTCCGTGCTGCTCATCCAGTCGCCGACGTAGCCGGACGTCGAGGAGCCGCAGGCCTCCACCAGCCCGACCACGGCCTGCAGGGCACTCCGTGCGGTGGCGACGTCGCGGTAGGCGGCCGCGCCCTGGGAGATCAGCGCCCCACGTGGCGGGTTCTGATAGGTCGTCTTGTGGAACTCCTCGATCTCGGGCCCGAACGTCTGCGTCTCGGCGAACAGCCAGCCGCACTGAGGCGGAACCCGGCCGGTCAGCGCGTCGATGTCGACCGGCCATTTGCCGTCCATGCTCGGGATGATCGTCAGATCGTCACCGCCCCCGGTGATGGCCCGCATCCGCGACTGCTCGAGCAGGACGCCGTCCACGTCGATCGGTGAGCGCGAATCGTCGTCGATCCCCGGTGCGGATCTGATGGCATCACCGGTCACGGTGGTGGTGCAGCCGACGGTCAGCGCTGCGGCGCAGACCGCCAGCAGCAGTCCCGCGGCCCGTCTGATGGCCGGAACGCGCATGGTCGACGGTAACTCTTCGCACCGACCATCGAATACTGTTGGCCGCGTGAGCGTTTTCGCCGCGGCAACCGGCATCGGATCCTGGCCCGGCTCGGCAGCGCGTCCTGCGGCGGAAGTCGTGGTCGGTGAGCTGCACACGATGACGCACCTGGTGGAGTTGCCCGCCCGCGGTGTGGGAGCCGACCTGATCGGCCGCGCGGCCGGCCTGCTCGTCGGGATCGGCATGGACACCGTGCCCCGCGGCTACCGGGTCGCGCCCGGTCGGAGCTCGGTGGTGCGTCGGGCGGCGAGCCTGCTCGACGAGGATGTGGACGCCCTCGAAGAGGCCTGGGAACGGGCGGGGCTTCGGGGCGGCTCGCGCACCGTCAAGGTGCAGGGGCCGGGCCCGATCACGCTCGCGGCCCACCTGGAGCTGGCAAACGGCCATCGCGCGATCACCGACGCCGGCGCTGTACGCGATCTGGCTGGCAGTCTTGCCGAGGGCCTCGCCGCCCATCGCGCCGAGGTCGCGCGCCGTCTCGACGTTCCGGTCGTGGTGCAGCTCGACGAGCCTTCGTTGCCGGCTGCGCTGGCCGGACGGCTGTCGGGCGTGTCGAGCTTCTCGCCCGTGCACCCGGTGGACGAGTCGGTGGCGCAGAGCCTGCTCGACGAGTGCATCGCGACCATCGGTGGCGACGTCGCCCTGCACTGTTGCGCGCCCGATCTGCCATGGAAGACGTTGGGGAGCAGTGCGTTGGCTGCCGTGCTGGTCGACGTCGCCACTCTGACCGCCGCGGATCTCGACGGCATCGGCGAGTTCATCGAGTCCGGCCGTACGGTGATGCTCGGTGTGATTCCCGCCACGGCGCCCGACCGCAGGCTGTCAGCGGAGGAGGTGGCTAAGGCGGCGGCGTCGATCACCGACCGGTTGGGCTTTTCCCGCGCGTTGCTGCGTGACCGCATCGGCCTGACACCGGCGTGCGGGCTGGCGGGAGCAACGGAGCAGTGGGCGCGCAGCGCGGTGGAGTTGGCGCAAAAGGTTGCAGACGGGATCGCCGAGGACCCGTCGTCGGCGTAAGGTTTGCGGCAAACCCCCAATTGGTCAGGGAGGACCGTGCTCCAGCAACTCGTGCGTGTCGCCGCTGCCGTCGGCGCCGCAGTTGCCATCACGGTGGCTGGCGGCGCAGGCGCGGCAGTGGTGTCGGCTGATCCGGGTGGGTCGCGCTCGCCGTCGAGCCACTCGCGCGACGGCGGGCAGTCCTCGCGGGACGGCGGGCATTCCGCCCGTGAGGGTGGCGGCCGACGAGACCAGGGGCACCGCCAACCGGACGGCAATCAGGGAGTGGTGCGCGGCGGCAAGGATCGAGATGCGGGCGACCGTCGCTGGGGGCCCCAACGCACGGGCTCCAAGGACCGGCCTGACGACGACGGCCCGACGACGGTGGTGGCGGGCCGAGGCGGTACCACGGCGCTTGCCCCTGCCCCGGAGGCCGTGACGGCGTCGCGGCCGGTCGCGGTCGAACCCGCAACCCGGAGCGCGACCCCCGACGGGCCGGTGAGCACGGTCGCCACCGGGGGCGGCGGAGGTGGCGGGGGATCGACGGGGCAGGCGCCGACGCCCGTGGTCGCGCCGAGGGCGACCGTCGGCAATGGCCGGTCACCCGAATTCGTCTCGGCCCGTCCCGCAGAGCCATCCGGTGCGATCGAACCGGTGACGCTGCCCGCGCCCGCCGCGCCGGCGCCTGCGCCGCCGCAGGCGCCGGTGTCGCCGCAGGCGCCGGTGTCGGTGGCGGTGCCTTCGTCGCCGCCGCCACGGCCCGTCGAGTGGTCCCTGCCCGCGTCGTCGGTGACGGCGTCGGTGTGGGGGAAGGTCCAGCCGGGCTGGCCCATTGGCGTCCTCTTCGGCCTTGCCGGACTGGTTCTGGCGCCGATCGGAGGCATGTGGCTGGGGTACCGCCAGGCGCATGCGACGAAGAGAGTGGCGCAGCTGACCTCGAACTAGACCGTGCGCAGATCCTTGCGCAGGATCTTGCCCGATGCCGACTTCGGGATCGCGTCGATGAACGCCACCTGCCGAACCTTCTTGTACGGGGCGACCTGACCGGCGACGAACTCCATCACCTGGGCCTCGGTCAACTCGGCACCGGCCAGCTTGACCACGAATGCCTTCGGGACCTCTTCTCCGGACTCGGAGTCAGTGGCGCCGACGACGGCCGCATCGGCGATGCCGGGGTGGGTCAGCAGCACCGCTTCGAGTTCGGCGGGCGGCACCTGGTAGCCCTTGTACTTGATCAGCTCCTTGAGCCGGTCGACGATGTACACGCATCCCGTCGAGTCGACGCGGGCCACGTCGCCGGTGTGCAGGAAGCCGTCGTCGTCGATCGTCCCGCGGGTGGCCTCGTCATTCCCGAGGTAGCCGGCCATGACGTTGGGACCCTTGAACCACAGTTCCCCGGTTTCGCTGAGGCCGGTTTCGGGAGGGTCGATTTCAGCTCCGGTCTCGGAGTCGACGATCTTGCTGACCGCGTTGGGAACCGTCCATCCGCACGAGCTGAGCGGCGCGGTGGAGCCGACGAGTTCCTTCCCGCCGTCGAAGGGGGTGACATGGCTGACCGGGCTGAGCTCGCTCATGCCGTATCCCTGGACCAGCTGGCACTTCAGTCGCCGGGTGACCGCATGTCCGAGCTCCTCGTCCAGCGGCGCGGCCCCGGACATGATGCCACGCAGGCTGCGCAGGTCGAACGAGTCGACGACGGGGTGCTTGGCGAGGGCGACGGCCACCGGCGGCGCGATGAAGGCGTACGAACAGCGGTACTTCTGGATGTTGCCGAGGAACTCCGCGAGGTCGAAGCTCGGCATGATGACCAGGCGTGCGCGGGCGTGCATAACGGCGTTGAGCAGCACGGTCATGCCGTAGATGTGGAAGAACGGCAGGACGGCCAGGATGCGGTCGTCGTGCTGCATGCCCTGCAGTGGTCGAATCTGGGCGACGTTCGCGGTGAGGTTGCGGTGGGTCAGCATCACCCCCTTGGGATTGCCCGTCGTCCCCGAGCTGTACGGCAGCACCGCCAGGTGGGTGCCCGGGTCGAAGCTGACCTCCGGTGCGGGCAGTGCAGGCCCGAGCAGGTCGTCTGCGTTGGGATGTCCATCGGCCGACGCGCCGGGCCCGTCGAGCACGATGACGGCGTCGTCGGTCAACCCGACCGACGCGGCGCCCTCGATTGCCGCGGCCCGGAGCGCACTGACCGTGATCAGGGCCTTGGCCTTGGCGTCGCCGAGCTGTTTGGTGACGTCCTTCGCGGTGAACAGCGCGTTGATCGTGGTCGCCGTCGCGCCTGAGCGCAGGATGCCGTGGAAGGCGACGGCGAACGTCGAGCTGTTCGGCGCCAGCAGACCGACGACGTCGCCGACGCCGATGCCGCGCGCGGCGAGAGCTCCGGCGAACGCGTCGATGCGGGCGATCATGTCGCGGTAGGTCGTCTCGTCGCCGGACTTCGCGTCGACCAACGCGATTCGATCGGAATCGGCCTCGTCGAGGTCGCCGAAGAGGTAGTCGTAGACACTCGTGGTGGGAATCTGGACCTGGGGGAAGGGGCTCGAGAAACTCATCGTGCCTTCGATCGAACCATGGCCAGCTGTGCGGCGGTCAGCGTCCCTCGAGTTGCCTGATCGCACGCTTGGGTGCGACGAGACGGTAGGACGCATCGACCAGCTCGCGGACCTCGTCCCAATCCACCTTCGCCGCAGTGAAGTCCAAGCCGAGCCAGCCGGCGACCCCGACGTAGGCGGGGTAGAAGAACCGCGTGTCCTGTCGGAGCGCCGCACGATCGGACTCGTCGACCTTCACCAGGACGCACGCGGGGACGGTGACCATCTCACCGGTCTCCTTCGAACTGCCGCCGTACATCGCGAACATCTTCGTCGCGAAGAACCCCGGCCTGCCGTGCGACACCTTCTCGCGTGCGTCGGGGAAGCCGAGGGTGATCTCGCGCAGCTCCGCCAGACCGGGATCGTCGTCGCTGAACATGACCGGATGCGGCATGGGGAGCAGCGTAGTTCCGACGCCGGCAGGGGGAATCGGATTTCCACGGTGCTGTCGGATGCCTCCGATAGCCTGCCAGGGTGAGCTCACCTGACGCCGACGTCCGTCGCGAGTGGCAGCAGCTGGCCGACGAGGTACGCGGCCACCAGTTCCGGTACTACGTCAAGGATGCGCCGATCGTCTCCGACGGAGAGTTCGACCGGTTACTCGGGGGGCTGACGGATCTCGAGGAGCGCTTCCCC
>Ga0068853_100003107_pt1 | contig 12697 bp, 8 predicted proteins | sample KBSCornC32_FD_65655 | JGI IMG/M metagenome (GOLD analysis project Ga0068853, IMG submission 65655) | Corn rhizosphere microbial communities from Kellogg Biological Station, Michigan, USA - KBS Corn C3-2 | ecosystem: Host-associated > Plants > Roots > Rhizosphere > Soil ... | reverse complement strand
CCAAGCCTTACCGCATCCAGGGGCGGCTGCCTCTGGCCAACGATTTCATTCTGGCGACGCTGTTTTATGAAGCCAGCACGCGGACGCGTTTTTCGTTCGAATCGGCAATGATGCGGCTGGGGGGGCATGTCCTGTCGTCCGCCGATCCCAAGACGACCTCGGCCGCCAAGGGCGAAACGATCGCCGATACAATCCGCGTGCTCGAGAATTATGCCGACGCGATCGTCATCCGTCACCCCTGCGAAGGATCGGTGCGCGTCGCGGCCGATTATGCCGACGTGCCGATCATCAACGCCGGCGACGGCGGTCACGAACATCCCACGCAAACATTGTGCGATCTGTACACGTTGCGCCGCGAAAAGGGGTCGCTGAAGAACCTGAACGTGCTCTTGTGGGGCGACCTCAAAAACGGCCGCACGGTGCACTCGCTCGTGTACGGATTGGCCCGCTTCGGGGCCCGCATCATTCCTTTGCCGGCCGAAGGATTTGGCCTGCCCGAGCACGTCACGCGCCGTCTCTTGCGAGATTACGATTGCGTGCCGCTGGCGAAAGACGATCTGGCGGGCACGGCCAGCGAAGAATTTCCGGTCGACGTGGTGTACGTCACTCCTGAAAAGCCGCACCAGAGGTCTTTGTTTTCCGACGTCCAGGAGAAGGGGACGGAAGTCTTGCAGGTTCGCCTGCCGGCCAACGCTTTGTCGAAAATCGACGCCTGTTATGTGACCCGCTTGCAGAAAGAACGCATGCCGGGAGACAGCTCGGCTGCCGGCTACCCGGTCGTCGATGCGGAGTTTCTCAAAGACCGCCGCTACCGGCAGAGCAGCGTCATGCACCCATTGCCGCGCGTCAACGAGCTGGGCTATGACCTCGATGACGATGCGCGGAGCGTCTATTTCAAGCAGGCGTCGTATGGCGTGCCGGTGCGCATGGCGCTGATCGCCGCGCTCCTCAACATCAAGCCGGGCATTCTGGGGGCAGCCCCTCCCAGAAAAAAGCACGCCCTGTACACGCGCAAGACGGCGTCATGCGACAACCCGCAGTGTGTCACGGCCCTTGAATCGGAACAGCGCTATCTGACCCCCAAGTACCTGGTGATCGTCGAAGACGCACGACTGGCCTTGCGCTGCGTCTACTGTGAACATGAAACAATTCCCGAATTCGTGGGCCGCACGGGAACCAAAAAATACGAGCCCAACCGCATGCGCTGGGACGCGATTCCCGACGATATCGTGCTGTTTCCCAATGAAACGTCGGCGATCGCCGCGGGGTTTCAGCCGTACAAGCACAAGGTCAAAGTCTAGTAGGACAGGTTTCTAACCTGTCCGAGAATTTTTTCTTGCTGAGTCACAACCCCGCGATCGGCTGCCCCTTTAGTAAATAAAACGGACAGGTTAGAAACCTGTCCTACGTAAACCATGTCCGCCGGCATTCTCCTGATCGACGGCTATAACCTGATGCATGCGGCGGGAATGGCCCAGCACGACTATAAGCCGGGTGAGCTGCTCAAATGTCGCACGAAGCTCCTGCGGTTTCTGCTGAGCAAGCTCTCGGCGGCCGAGATTCGCGCGGCGACGATCGTGTTCGACGCGCGCGATCCGCCCCCTGATCGCCCCGCGCAGGTCGTCGTGTCGGGTCTCAAAGTGCTGTTCGCCAATCCGGGCGGAGACGCCGACGTGCTCATCATGCAATGGCTGGCGCGACACTCAACTCCGCGCCGCGTAACGCTGGTTTCCAGCGATCGCGCCCTGCAACGGGCCGCCCGCGGCTGCCGCGCGAAATTCGTCGGCAGCGATGAGTTCCTGCACGAGCTCGAGAGTCGGCGGACGCACCGCAACCGGACCGAGAAGCGCGGCATCCCATCGGACTCTGCCCAAGCCGACGATTCCAAGCCGGCAGCGCACCTGTCGGCATCGCAAACGGCCTATTGGCTCAAGATTTTCGGTGAGGCGCCGCCGGTAGTGGCCGACGACGATGTGAAAATCCAAAGTCCACCACCGCCCCGGGCTTCCAGGCCAAAGGCCGCCCGTGCCGGGTCCTCGTCACAAGAATCGCCGTCGCGCGCTGCTCAATCTGCCCGCAAAGACACGGACGATGATGCCCGCTACTGGCTTCAAGTTTTCGGAGACCTGTCGGCAGGTTCGATCGACTCGTCGCCCGATGAGCTGCGCCTGGCCGACCTGGAGAATTGGCTCAAAGAGTTTCAGGCCGGCGAGTCGTAGGGTGGGCTTTAGCCCACGCGAACGAGAAAAGGATGTATGCCCACGGATACGCTCATTTCGCGTGGGCTAAAGGCCACCCTACCGAGCTTGCCACTACGCCGCGCGCCGGCGTGTTTCCTCGCGGGCGATATGCCGTTCGGGATTGAATCCCCATTTGGCCAGCCAGCGCAGGTAAGATTGCAGATGCACGAACGCGTCTTTTGAGAAAATGTTTCTGCTGGCGCGCTGTTCCAGGTGGTAGCAGTAAGTCTGGCCGTTCATCATCACGCGCCAGCCGGCGCGGCCCATGCGCAGGCAGAAATCAACGTCTTCGAAGTATTTGCGAAAGCCGACGTCGAGCAGGCCAACTTCGTCCAACGCCTGCCGCCGCACCATCAGAAAGCATCCCGACAGCCAGTCGCAGTCGAACACGGCGTCTTGCGGCTTGTCGCGATGCAGATACGATTCCACCGTCTTTCCCAGAATCCCTGCCAGTCCCAGCCGTCGGGCAGCGATCGTGGCCAATGTCTGAAACCGACGCGCCGGGAAGCCGAACGTGCCGTCGGGCCGGTACAATCGACAGCCGCTCACCCCGCAGTCCGGATGAGCGTCCATGAAGCGGACCATTTTCGCCACGCACTGCTCGTGTGGATCGAAGTACATGTCGGTATTCAGTAAGAGCGCGTACCGGGCGGTTGAAACTTCGAGGATGCGATTGAGGTTGGCGGCATATCCCAGTCGCCGTTCGTTGCGGACGACGCGCGTGTCGGGAAAAGTATGCCGCCACGGTTCGACGCCGTCGGCCGATGCGTTATCGACCAGGATCAACCGCATCGAAACTCCGCGGCCCGATTGGGCCAGCGATGAAACCAGCGGCTCCATGAAGTGCCGCTCGTGCGTGTAGATGAAACCGATGTCGACGTCCATGTCGCTGTTCCCGGCTGATCCATCCTGGAAAGAGCTGCGGGATAACACGTCAGGCGATTTGCGTCAATGTCGAGGCGCGATCAGGGCTTCGATGGCCTGCACCAGTTCGGCGAACTGGAACGGCTTCTGCAAATAGCGGCATGGGGAGTCGGGCTCCGCCAGTGCCTTCGCGGTGGAATCTGCGTTGCCGGCCGCATCATTCACGCGCATCGTTCCGATGATAATCTGCGGAACGCCGTCCCAGTTTCCGCCCTCTGGGGGTTTGAGGCTGGCATGAGATTCGGCGTCGACCACGACGACCGCGGGCCGGTTTTCGAGTGGTGAATCAGGCCCGTGCCAGCGGGAGATCCGATTGACCGTGACGCCGCGCGGTTCGAGCACGGCCTGTAAGACATCCGCGGTATCCGAAATATCGTCCACGACGAGAATACGCTCTCGATTCGACACGCTGCCATCCTTCCCTGTCCGGCAAGCCACCCCTTAGAGGGCGGGAAGAATAACGGGTCGACCGGGTTGTGTCAAAAGCAATTGTTGGAGGTCGGGCCTCAGGGAGGCGCTGACGGCATGCGCGTTTCAATGGGACCCATAAGTCGTATAAGACCCATTTGTCCCATTGCTGCCGGCGCCCTCGTCGCTTGCTAACCGAGACATGCCGCGAAACGCTCCATCTCGTCGCGGCTGCCGACGACGAGCGGCGTGCGCTCGTGGATGCTCTGGGGTTCGACATCCAGCATCCGTTTCGTGCCGTTGTGAGCGGCCCCTCCTGCCTGTTCGGCAATGAAGGCCATAGGGTTCGCTTCGTAAAGCAGCCGCAATTTGCCGCCGGGGTGGCCGGTCGTGGGGGGGTAGAGAAAGACGCCTCCTTTGAGCAGCGTACGGTGAAAGTCGGCCACGAGCGAGCCCACATAGCGCGAGGCGTATTTCTCATTTCTCAGCTCTTCGAGATACTTGCGATATTTCGGCGGGAAGTCGTCGCGATAGGCCTCGTTGACCGAATAGTACTTTCCCTTCGTCGGCATCTTGATGTGCTCATGGCTCAGCACATAGGCCCCGATCGACGGGTCGAGGGTGAAGCCATGCGCCCCGCGGCCGGTCGTGTAGACTAGAATCGTGGACGAACCATAAACGACATAGCCTGCGGCGATCTGCTTGCTGCCAGGTTGCAGCAGGTCTTGCAACGGTTCGCCGCCTGTGCCGTTCAGAGACTCTTCGGGACGACGCAAGATCGAGAAAATCGTCCCCACCGAAACATTGACGTCGATGTTCGACGACCCATCCAGCGGATCGAACACGATGGCATATTTGGCCCGCGGCGACGTCCGCAAGGCAATCGGCTCGTCGTTTTCTTCCGATGCGAGCACGCCCACCGAATCTCGAACTCCCAGGCAATGCAGCAGGGCATTGTTCGCGTAGATATCCAACCGCTGCTGCACCTCGCCCTGCACGTTGATCTGGGCGTCGGAGCCTAGAATATCGGTCAGGCCCGCGCGGCGGACTTTGGCCTGGATCATCTTCGTCGCCAGCGTGATGCCCGACAGCAACCAGGAGAATTCACCGGACACTCCGGGAAAATGCTGCTGTTCCTGCAGAATATACTGCTGCACGGTAACGATCGGTCTGTCCATGGCGTTCCTTTTGCTGATGGAAGTCTTATACGGTGTCGGTTTGGTTCCTTCAAGGAGGGGACGTGCATTGAATGGCCCATGCGATTCATGTGGTTTCTCTTGAAATGTACAAGACATTCTGTCTAAATTGAGAAGTGTTGAACTACCAGCTTCACAGCAACGGAGTGGCGATGAAAATCTTTTTGCCTCGGCGGCCCTCACGAAAGCGCCCACGAGTCGACTGTCGACTCGAAGCGCATCTGTTTCTGCTTGCATTCGTGTTCGGATTGTTCATTGGATCGACCGGTCGGTCGCAGGACGGTCAGGATTCGCCGAACGACAGCGAACAGATGAAGAAGCAACGTGCGGCCCGCCTCGAAATCATGCGCGCTCGTGCCGCTTCGCTGGCGGTCCAGGTCGAAATCGACGGCAAGTTTGTCGACGGCAAGATGGTGGATGTCCCGCTGTTGCACTACCACAACCTGCCTGGCGAGACCCTCGACGCCACGCTGTGGGCCTGGGGTGTCCGCGGCCGTCCGATCGCATTGGCCAGCATTTCAAGAGAAAAAAACAATTCCACGATCGAGAAATGGAGCTGCGAACTGGTGTCGCTCGCAGACAATTCGGTATCGCTGACCGCCAAACCTGGATGGAAATGGGCGCCCCCCGCTTCGGGTATTGAATGGAAGCCGATTGCTGATCGTCCAGCGGTAGGAGAGACGCCGGTCATTCGCCTGCGGCAAATGAAAGAAATTGCTCGTCGGTTTTCGGCAACCGGCATCTACAAAGATGGGACGGAAGCCGTTGAATTACGACTCGTGGATCGGCCTCTGCATCGTTTTTCCGATTCTGAACACGATCTCATGGACGGTGCGGTCTATGCCTTTGCCGCTGGCACGAATCCGGAAGTGCTGCTGATCATCGAATGTCGCAAGGACGACATCGGAAGATTTTCCTGGCAGCACGGCTTTGCCCGGTTGGGCGCGGGGCGGGTGGCCGCGCGCCTCGGTGAAACGGTCGTCTGGGAGCGTCCGGAAATCAAGCAGTGGAACCGGGCGGAACCTTATTTCTCTGTCTACGGACCCGTGGACACCGTCTTCGACAGGGAATCCGAAGTGCCCGAGAAAGCAGTACACGGGAAATAGGCTTCGTAAATCCGGCAGGTTGGAAAACCTAACTCACAAGGCGCGGACAGGTTAGAAACCTGTCCTACGATTACGCCTTCAGCTCTTCTCGCATTTTATGCAGGGCTTCGAGCGCTTGAAGAGGCGTCATGCCGTCGGGGTTGAGCTCGCGAAGGCGGTCGATCACGGGGTGCTCAATCACGTGGAACAGTTCCAACTGTTTCTCCGATTTTCCGGCGTTGCGGCGGGGAGGAACCTTCGGCAAGCCGTTACGGTCGATGTGGTCGGTCTCGAGCGTTTCGAGAATGACCTTCGCCCGCTCGACGACCTGAATCGGAATGCCAGCCAGGCGCGCAACGTGAATTCCGTAGCTCTTGTCAGCCGCGCCGGCCACGATCTTGTGCAGGAACACGATCCCGTCATCATTCTCACGGACCGCCACGTTCCAGTTGCGGGCCTGCTTGAGCACTGACGTGAGCTCGGTCAACTCATGGTAGTGGGTGGCAAACAACGTGCGGCAGCACACCGCGTCGTGCAGAAACTCGGTGACGGCCCAGGCCAGCGAAATACCGTCGTACGTGCTGGTGCCGCGGCCGATTTCGTCGAGAATGACGACACTCCGCTCGGTGGCCGCGTGGAGTATGCGTGCCGTCTCGGTCATCTCGACCATGAACGTGCTTTGCCCGCGCGACAGCTCGTCGCTGGCGCCGACGCGGGCGAAGATGCGGTCGGCAATTCCTATTCTGGCCGACTTGGCCGGCACATAGGACCCGATCTGTGCGAGGATCGTGAGCAACGCCGCCTGGCGGATATACGTGCTCTTTCCCGCCATGTTGGGGCCGGTAATAATCTGCACGCGTCCTGTGTCGTCGCCCAGCAGCACGTCGTTGGGCACGAACTGGCCCGAAGGCTGGAGCCGGTCGAGTACGGGGTGGCGTCCTTCGCGGATATCCAGCAACGGTTCTTCGGTCAGTTCGGGCCGGCAGTAATTGCCCTTCACCGCGTTCGTCGCCAGGGCAGCCAGCACGTCGACCTGTGAAAGTACTTCGGCCGTCTGTCGTAATCTAGGCCCTTGCGCTGCAATTACGGTTCGCAGCGAATTGAATAGCTCCTGTTCGAGGCTGTTGGCCTGCTGCTCGGCCCGCAGCACTTTTTCTTCGTGCTCCTTGAGCTCAGGAGTGATGAACCGTTCCTGGTTTTTGAGCGTCTGCTTGCGGATGTATTCGGATGGCACCGGCGTCTTGGCGGCCTGGGCGGCGGTGATCTCCAGGTAATACCCGAAGACTTTATTGAAGCCAACCTTCAACGTGGGAATGCCCGTGCGTTCGATCTCGCGGGCCTGATAGCGGGCGATCCATTCTTTGCCGCCGCGGGCCAGGTCGCGCAGCTCATCGAGCGCGGCGTTGTAACCCGGACGGATCATTCCCCCTTCGAGGATCGATAGAGGCGGATCGTCGACCACTGCCGCTTCAACGGCCCCGCGCACGTCGGCGCACAGATCAAGCGACCCCTCAAGTTGATCGAGCAACGCCGCTTTCCGGCCGCAGAGCTTGGCCTTGATTTTGGGGAGCAGTTCCAGCGTGTTCGTTAGAAACCGCAGGTCGCGAGGAGAGGCCCGGCCGGTGGCTACCCGCGCCGTGAGTCGCGCCAGATCGTACGCACTCTTGAGCGTCTCCCGCAGTTCTTGCGAGAGCACGTGATTTTCTGCCAGTTCCTGCACGGCGTCGAGTCGACGATTGATGGCTTCCAGGTTGGTAAGTGGGTCCGACAGCCAGTCGGCCAGGAGGCGTGCGCCCATGGGAGTCACGGTTTCATCGATCACCGCCAGCAGGCTGCCTTCGCGCTTGTCGTCGCGCAATGTGCGGACTAGTTCCAGGCTGCGGCGCGTGGCTTCGTCGATCAGCAGTTTCGAGCCGCGGACGAAAGGTTCCAGCCGGGCAATGTGAGAGAGTGTGCTCTTTTGCGTCTCCTGCACGTATTCGAGCAAAGCACCGGCAGCGGTAATCGCGGGCGAGCCGTCGTCGTTCCAGCCGAAACCGTCGAGCGTCGCCGTCCCGAAATGCTCGAGCAGGACACGGCGGCAATGCGCGGGAGAAAAGCTCCACGGGGCCCGATCGGTGAGCAGCGTGTGCGGCCCGGCTGCCACGGAGACCGACGCGTTTCCCTCGGGAACAAGGCATTCGGCCGGCGCGAGCCGTGCCAACTCGTCGGTAAGGTGCTGGGGCTCGATGTCGGCGGCCACAAAACGGCCGGTCGACAGTTCGAGCCAGGCCAGGCCGCAATGGTCTTTCCCCGTGCAGACGGCGGCCAGAAAGTTGTTTTCGCGAGGGTCGAGCAGCGCGTCGTCGGTGAGCGTGCCAGGGGTCACGACCCTGGTCACTTCGCGTTTGACCAGCCCTTTGGCCACGGCCGGGTCTTCGACCTGCTCGCAAACGGCGGCACGAAAGCCGGCCTGAATCAGCCGCCTGAGATAATTGTCGAGCTGATGATAGGGAAACCCGGCCATGGGCACCGGGTTGGTCGAGCCTTTGTCGCGGCTGGTGAGCGTGAGCCCCAGCACGCGGGCCACGGTCTGCGCGTCCTCATAGAACAACTCGTAGAAGTCGCCGATGCGGAACAACAGGATCGTCCCCGGGTTCTGCGCTTTGACTTCCAGGTAGCGCTGCATTGCAGGCGTGGGCTTCGGGTCGGTCTCTGCCATGTGTACGACACCATTCCGGATGAAATTGGTCGCGTATGATGAAGCTTCTTGTCGCTGCGCGACCCGACCGCTCTTCGAGACGGTCGGGCCACCCGGCATCTCAAGCGCTGGTGGACTATTTTTTCGCCGCCGGCGGCTTCTCGGGAAAGAGATTGCTGACACTGGTGCGGTCGTGAACCGAGCGAATCGCCTGGGCAAACAACGGAGCGACCGTGACAACCGAAATATTTTCGGGGTAAGGATCGACCTGCACTTCCACCGTGTCGGTGATGAACATCCGCTTGATCAGGCTGGCCCCGATTCGCGCCGACGCGCCCTTCGATAAGACACCGTGTGTGACGGCGGCATAGATATCGCGGGCACCGCGGCTTTTGAGCGTTTCGGCCATGGCGATCAGCGTGCCGCCCGTAATCGTGAAGTCGTCGACCAGCAGCACGTTCTTGTCGCGCACGTCGCCGATCAACTCCAGAACGACGGCCTTTTCGTCGTGCGCTGGGCGCGTCTTATTGCCGATGACGACGGGCGTCCCCAACAGGTGCGCATACGACGCGGCATCTTTGGCGAATCCGATATCGGGACTGCACACGACCAGGTCGGGAATATTCAGCGGGCGAATATGATTGCACAGCACGTGCCGGCCATACAGGTGATCCACGCGGATGTGAAAGAACCCCTGGATCTGCGGGCTGTGCAGGTCCATCGTCAAGACCCGGTCGCAGCCGGCCGCCTCGATGGCGTCGGCACAGACGCGGGCTCGAATCGAGACGCGCGGCTCGTCCTTCTTGTCTCCCTTGGCATAACTGAAAAAGGGAATGACGGCCGTTACCTGCTGGGCGCTGGCGCGCCTGAGAGCGTCGATCCAGAACAGCAGCTCCACGAAATTGTCGTTGACCGGGTGATGGACCCCCTGAATGACGAACACGTCGCGCCCGCGCACGTTTTCAAGGACGCGAACGAAGACATTTCCTTCGCTGAAGTACTGCGCCTGCGAAGGCACCAGACCCACCCCCAATTGCCTGGCGATGTCGCGGGCCAGCTTCGGGTTGGCCGACCCGGCGAGAATCGCCAAGTCCCCCTGCGGCGGTTGAAAGGTCGTCAACCGCGGGCCCGAGGAGGGGGAGGTATCGGCAGGCGTTTCAGACATTGGTCAGGGAGCGGCGCTTAAAGGGATGTGGGAAATCGCGATAGACGCCCATGATAGCCAAGCCGCCGGTCAACTCAAAGCGAGGAGGAGAGAATGACGATTAGGCATTAGGCATCAGGCATTCGTTATTTCGTCGCCGGCGGCAACTCGTACACCAGGACTTTCCGATAGCTGATTCCCGGAAATTCACCGTCGAGGCAGACGAAGCCGGCCGGAGGCACGGTTGCCAATGACGCCGGCGTGTCGAGCACGGCGACCCCGTTGACGATGACCTGCACCCGACTCTGTTCGACGCGCATAGATAACGTATTCCATTGGCCGTTCAACTTGACCGCATTCGCCGTGGGGGCCCTGATGCTGAACAGGCTGCCGGTGGAAAACTTGTCGGGGCTTTCGTGCGTCACCCAATCGCCGGCGAGATGGATCTTGAAAGCGTTCTTCCGCACGTCGCCCGACTCCCGGAAGTGAAAATAGACTCCTCCCTGCGAGAGGTCGCCGGTCGTTCGCCATTCGAGCGTCAACAGAAAATTACGGTACTCGATGGGGGAGATGAGGTACGATCCCGGCATTTTACTCCCCGTGGCCGCGTGTTCGCCGGGAACGGATGTATCCCAGGTCTGCCGGCCGACGGCCCGCCACTGGATTCGCGCGGGCAAATCGTCACGCAGCTTTCTGGCCTGGTCGGCAGCCTTTGATTTCGGTGAGGAATCGATCAACTGCGAGATCTGGATCAGCGCCGCGCCGAGATTGTTTCGGCCGACTTCCTGTTCGATCAATCGCAACTGGCGCAGATTTTTGCGCTCCGCCACTTCTTTTCCCTTGGTGCCGGCCCGCTCGAACCGTGTCTGCACCGCTTGCGGGCTGACTTTGGGCGCGCGGTCCAGATACGTAGCGATCTCGAGCTGTGCGGCCTTATCGGCACGGTCGGCCCGCTTTTCGACCAGCGCCACCACGTCGGCCGGCGCCAGTTCGGCCAGGCTCCGCGAAATCGTCTTGTCGGAACCTTTCACCTTTCCCGAGATCTGCCCCTCTTCGTACTTGGCGAATTCAATCTGCACGCTGCCGGCCTTCACGACGTCTCCCGGTTTGAGCTGCGCGATCGCTGCGTCGACACGGTCCTGAAATCGCACCAGCCGTTCGACATCCTCGCGATCCCACTCCAACAATGCCTTGGCCGACGCAAAGCGTTCGTCCTTTTGCGCCGCGACAATCGCTTCCTGTGCCGCCGGCAGATCGTGCGCTGCGATCAATCCATCGAGGCGGTTGGAGAACTCGGCGTAAGGGAGCGGCGCCGTTCGTGGATCGACATCGGGCTGTTTCTCCTCCTCTGCCGGCATCGGCTCGGTGGGCTTGGCCGCTTCTTCTTTGGGCGACTCGCGGGCCGGTGAATTCCGGGCCAATTCTTGCCGTTTCAGGTTGCGCCCGCGAGGCGCGTAACCCCAGCGCGGGCTGGGGGCGATGCGGACGGCATAAAGCTTGCCCGTTGTCTGCGGGTCATCGCTGTAATAGAGCCATTGCTCATCATCGCTGACAAAGTATTGGCGGTAAGCGGGTCTCGAGGTGTATCCGTCGAAGCCGAACTCGCAAATCGTTTCGGGTGCCGTAAAGGCCGATTCCAGGTCGACCCGGCTCGAACGAAACAGGTGCTCGCCGTCGAACCAGAACTGCCGCAGGCCGTCACGCGTCAGCCGCGGATGTCCTCCAGGCAGCCGAAACGATTTGGCATCGCCTTCGAACGGCCGGCCCAGAGCTTTACGTTTGGTTACATAGGCGGTGGTTTTGTCACCACGCTCTTCAATATAGTACAGCGTTCTGCTATCCGGGCTGAGCTGGGCCGAGACCCAACTCACATCGTCCTCCTCGTTAAACTTCAATGTCGGCCCCTGTTTGAAACGAGCATCGATGTCGCCGCGCGAGAGAGAGCGAATCTGCGCCTTGCCCGGGACCGCGTACGCCAGCGTCAGCAGGTTATCAGTTAAGCTGGGACTGGTAGGCTTATCGGAATTCCTGGAAACCAGTTCTGGCTCCTTGAATTCGGCAAAGGGATGAGAGCGGCGGGCGACATAAATCCCGCGACCGTCCGTTTTCTGTCCGGCGAACCACAGGCTCAGGCCGTCGGCCGCCAGAAACGGGTCCCAGGCCGGACCGCCAGCATTCACGTTCACCAGCTCAATGGGCTTTCCAACTTTGGCAGAGGCCATTGGCGACGTGAAGAAACCGGTCACCTCGGCGAATGGTTCATAGATGGGCGTGAAGTCGAACGACTCACCACGCGAGACAACGACATCTTCGGAGTAGTCCCGAAATTTCTCGCGAACGACCATTAGATTGTGGTTGCCCGAAGGAATATCGACTTCGCAGGGAGTCGTCAGCCTCTCACCGCGATCGTCGCGCGCCGGCTCGCCATCGACCAGGACGAAAAATCCGGGCTCGTGCGTCGTGACCTTGCAGACGACCGTCCTGATCTTCGGCGGCTCGGCGGCGAACTCTGCCGCCGGTTTTCTCTTGCGCGATTTTCCGGGCGTTGATTCTTCAGTTCCGGCGGCCCCGCCGTCGTCCTCGGCACTCGAATCCTCTTTGCTTCTCGACGAAAAGGCCATCCAGACCATCATCGTCACCACCAGTGCAACGACGACTGCGGCGATGAGCGAGAGCGGCTTATTGACGAAAGACGTCAGCAGCCCCGGCCGCTTTTGAATTTTCGATTGTCCGGCAGGCGGCACAGATCGCGTCCCCGGCGTGGGAACTGCCGCGATCTTACTGGGGTCCCGCCTTCCGGGTTGAGGTCGATCTGTCAAACTGCGGCCCTTTCGTGGTCGATCGGGGGAAACTCATCCAGGATTCACGCTCGAACAATCGTGCGCGAAAGTGAAACGGGTTTCCTCAATACTGCCACGAGAGATAATATTCGCGGAAGTATTTGCGAGCAAGAATGGGGCAGGCAAAGGGTTAGCTGCCGGTTTTTTTGATCGTGCTGGACGTTGGAGTGATTGGAGCCA
>Ga0068853_100003102_pt1 | contig 12705 bp, 16 predicted proteins | sample KBSCornC32_FD_65655 | JGI IMG/M metagenome (GOLD analysis project Ga0068853, IMG submission 65655) | Corn rhizosphere microbial communities from Kellogg Biological Station, Michigan, USA - KBS Corn C3-2 | ecosystem: Host-associated > Plants > Roots > Rhizosphere > Soil ... | reverse complement strand
AGAGAGTCTTGGAATGCAATGTTCTCAAGCTCTCTGACTCTGCTTTCGGTCCGTTTCTTCGCACTGTTACTGCTGAATACCTCGACTGCCCCCGTGATCCGACCTGCCTGATCGGTTATGGGGGTGACGCGAACATTCACTGACACCCGATGCCCCAGTTTATGACGCAGGTAGACGTCAACCTCTCGTCTCTCGTTGTCGTGCAGCGTCTGAGCAAGTGGACAACCATCGAAACACAGGGAATGGCCGTCATCATCGATGTGGACCAGAATATTGTCGAAGCAGTGGGTTCCGAGTACTTCGCTAGCTGAATAGCCGGTGATGCCTTCGGCGGCCTGGTTCCAGTAGGTAATTCTGCGATCGCAATAGACGAAGTAAACGCCGTCAAAGAGCTTGTCTAGCAAGCTCTTATATAAGGAATCAACCTGGCTCTCTTCGGAGTCGTCCTGAGCAAAGATCTCGCGGTGGTGGGGTTGAGGGTCGGAGCAATCATTCAAACTCCTAAAGGTGAGGCACCTTGATTTACTTCCTTTTCCATGCGAAGGAGGAGATCTTGAGTATCTATGACCATTTGATGAATGCGGTGGATATCGCTGGCGTACATCACATCACCGTTCGCGCTGAGTGCCTGGCCAATCTCAATCAGTCGTTTAAGCATTGTTGAAGGTTCCATTTGGCAAATCCTCGATCAGATAAGTCTTCGCCTATCTCTTCGAAAGATCTTGTGGCATTGATCACCGAGGGGAGATGGACTGGTACAACAAATGTGCTATCCGAGAACAGTGCCTCATCAAATCACGCGAATAATTCTCTCAGGCTCCCGAATGCTGCTCCAGATCATGAAGCTCCTTGGAAAGCTGAGCCAACGCAGCGAGCACATGTTGCAGGATGTCCTGCTTAACTGAATTTCCTCGGCGTTTAATCTTCCAAAGGAAATCTGAGAGTCATACCAGTCTTTTCTCTCGGTCAGCATTCGAATGTCTGCCTTCAGGGCAGCGATCTTTCGGCCACGATATCCATGAACACCAATATTAAATGAGAGTCTCATCCAGCAGGCGCCGCGCCCTACGAATAGCAACGGCGGACATGTCACTGATCGGTAGGAGCACAACACGGATCAAGCTCCTGCTTGGGAGCGCATTAGTGCTTTGCAGGAAACCAACCAAAAACTTGCCAGGTTTTGTGCACGCACTTGGTGAGGACCACACCGAACCTAATGAAGGCGGGCATGGGTCAGCGAGACGGCCCATCCAAATGATAGTGGTCGCTACGAAATTGGCTGGTGAGACTGTCGTCCGGCTGGCGGATGCTCCAGCAGGCTTAGGCGAGCGGTAAGTATTCGCCTCAAATCAATCGACTGTGAAGTCGGCGACGGATCGGCATCCAGCTTTGCAATAGTATCCCAGAGTGCTTGCGCATAGCTCCGTTGATATCGAAAATCCATGTGGACTCCTAGACCGGGTGGCTATGGCAAGGAATCGGGACCCGGGAATGCGTTCAATATGTACCAAATTGGTAAACAGTGGATGTGCGCTAAATCACAACAGGTGCGCCAGCATCTCTGTTTGGGAGGTATGGGATCTGCAACTACTTCGTTTTGTGGCACAAGGAACAGTAACAACAATCCTATAAAGACGGGTTCGGGCCTAAACGGGAGCGCGTGCCGTGGGCAAATTCGGCAGGCGCTAGGGGGTTCCTTGGGTTGTTATTGCGAATCGTATATAACTCGATTCCGAAGGGAATTCCACATCTGGGTGAGCGCCCACTGGTGAGCCAAACCTGTGATGTCCAAGGTTGATTCCAATCGGGGTTGGGCCGGCCGTCCTACCAAATCTACGATGGTCCAATGTCCCAGCCTCTTCGGCTACGGCGTGCGGAGTTGTCTGCCCTGAGAGTTGAGGATGGGCTGCTCGGAAGACACTCTTAATGCGCTGATGGCTCTTGGGCCGGATGTCTGGTCGTCACTGCGCAAACAGCAGACGGCGCTCCTCAATGTAGAAGCAGAGGCGCATGTGCAGGAACGGGTGAGCCGACAGGACCATCGGCGTTTTTCAAGATCAGCTTGACCTGATCGACGTTCAACCAGCTGCCTAGGCGGCTGCCCAATGCCTTGACACCCTTGACGCGACGGAAGCCCGTGGCAAGTTCCGGGCTGAGCAGACCCGAATCTGCTACCTCATACGCAAATCGTCTCCCTACCGCTAGCCGCTGATTGACGGTTCCTGCTGTCAATCCGAATGATTCGAGGTAGGGTCGGAAACTAAGGACGACAGCACAATTTAGCCAAGGCGAGGTTCAGAGCAATATTGTGTGATGAACTGCTCCATGGCGAACTTGTAGTTGCGTCTCGAGTGCGGCGAACTAAGGCTGCTCGGACCCGCTGTCTTAGTGGTATCTCGGTCCGGCAGCCGAAGAACAATCTTTCGACAAAGCGGGCTTCTGGTTCTTTTTGCGCATACATGCGGCCTCCAATGCCGCTGACATGCATAAGGTAGTGCAATGTAGTGAAATCGTTTGGTTATAGCCTGTTATCGACAAGCGCGTAGGAAATTATGCGCGCATTGACGATCTTGACTGAAAGCGCGATTGTCGGGGGTTGATTCTCAAATTGCCGCCCTGTTCTCTGGTTATTATTATGAGAAGGATTATTGCCGTTCGCGCTTCGCGATCATGGACTTCGCACTCTTGTCGAGCATTTGGCACACTTTCGCGCGTCACTGGCATCCGATTATCGCCCCCAGAAAAAGTCTGAGTTGGACCAGCCCTTCTCCAGATTTCCAGTGCTGAATGAGCAAGCCACCAAAATCTTTCCAGCCGGGAAGCTGCAATCGAACATTGAGGGCGCGACCGCGATTTGCTGGCGAGCTTGTCACGCATTTCTATCGCACCTAGTTGGCTTGGCGTGAATCGCTCTGTTGTTTGCGAAAAGCATCTGGCGTGACGTTGTGCCAACGCTTAAAGGCGCGATGAAAAGCACCCGGTTCCGAGAAGCCCAGCAGAAAAGCCACCTCGCCTACTGAGAGTGTCCGATCCGCCAGGAACATCTCGGCAGTCTGCTTACGCATCTCCTCGCGCAAAGTGTCAAACGAGGTTCCCTCTTCCGAAAGCCGGCGTTGTAATGTGCGGGGACTCATCGCAAGACGCCGGGCGGTAGCTCCAATGCTCATGCCGCTTCCGCTGGCGGGCGCAGCCAAGAGCCGCCGAACTTCCATGGCTACACCCTCCTGTGTCGCCTGACTCGCGAGCATCTGAGCCGCTTTGCGTTCGAGCCAGGTCCGAAGCAAGGGATCGCGGCGCCGCAAAGGCAGCCCCCAGGCTTCACGGGTCAGAGCAAATCCCGACCAAGAGGATTGTGTTTCGACCTCTGAGTTCAGCACGCTTCGGAAAGCGCTGGAATCTTCCGGTTCGTGGCGGAAGCAGATGCGCGCCACCTGCAGCCGATCTCCAGACTCGTGGGTCAAGCGCAGCACGCTCATGGATACCGTCAACTCCACCGTGAAGGTATCGATTGAGCCTTCCACCAAAACTCTTATCGGATCTTCCTCCTCACGAAAGACGAGACGGACGGCAGGGTTGACCAGGCCGAGATATCGGGCCAGTTGTTTGAGGCCTTCACCAACGGATTCTGAACTGCAAATCAAGTAATCGAGGAGAGGATTCGCGCCGATCGGCATCTCAACAGCGATGCGGAGCGCCAGATTCTTCACTCGTCGCTCACGTTTTATCGCCGCGAAAATCTCCGTGCACACCGGAGCGGGGAGGCGACCGTCCGGGTCGTCCAGATCCGCGCGGCTGAACCCAAACGGCGCCAACAATAAATCGATGTCGTAACCCAGACGTTCGAGCGCGCCGAACATTCCACGCAGGTTCGCCGAGTGCATCGACTCAGAGGCCGCGCCCGCTTGAGTGGCGCGAGGAGCCACTTGATTGTCGCCTGGAATCATCGTAGAAAACCGCCTCGACAGGCACCATTATTTCATGGACTCTGAAGAACGCTTCGACGCTCTTGTGATGACGCAGGCCAATAAGACCGTGCCGCAAGCCATTTCCAACTGAATTGCCGAACGCCTTGCGAAACAACTGAGCGTGAGTCGCTTGGCGAAATGGCTCGCACCAGCCCACGCCAAGTAATGATACGTGACGTTCGCTGCAGCATGTTGAATCTCGAATCCCGACTCTTTTGCAAGATTGTCGCCGGAGGTCCTGAAAGCTGTGGTTCGCGCAAATGACAACACCGTCGGAAGCAACACCCGACGCCCAACGAAAGGAAAACACTTGAAACCCACTCGATTTATTGCCCGGCAGCTCTCCCGTCCCACTGGTTTGTTCGGCCATTTCGTGGGGCTGCTCATGAATTGGCACAATGCCAGGATGAATGCTTTCGTTGTCCGACAGCTTGATCTGTGCCCCTCCGACCGTGTCCTTGAAATCGGATTTGGCGGGGGAGTTAATCTCCGCTCCCTGATCGCTGGCTCAGCTTTCATGGCCGGCATCGACCCCTCGCCGGATTTGATCAGGCGAGCAAAATCAACCTTCGCGGACGCGTTATCAACAAACCGTGCACAGTTTTGTGAAGGGAGCGCAGACCGAATACCCTTTGAAGGGTCTTCGTTTCATAAGGTTTGCACAGTCAACACGATCTATTTTTGGAGGTCGCTCGAGTTAGGCTTCGCGGAGATTCATCGAGTGCTCTCGCCCGGCGGACAGCTCTTCGTCGGATTCCTTCCGGAGGAGCACATGAAACGGATGGGCATGCCCCTGGATATTTTTAAGTTAAGGTCCCCCGAAGAAGTTGATGCAGCACTCACAAGCGCGGGCTTCAAGAACATCCGAATTGAGCGCCCAGAGCCGACGACGCCCTGGAACGTAATGGTCGCAACAAAGTGATCGAAAACATAATGGCGCTTCTGCCGCTTGAATGCCGGAGAAAATCCACTTTGGCTGGCGGCCGGTCGCGAGGAGTTGCGCGATGAAAACGACTTTTTCCAGTGGTGCTTGTGCTCTGGCCTTTGTATTCGCAGCGCTCGGCGTTCCAGCTCAAGAGCATACCGGCAACGACATCCTCATCCGCCACGTGCGCATGTTCGATGGCGAATCCGTGGCAGACAACATGTCCGTCTTGATCAGCCATGGCAAAGTTGCAGCGATCGGTGCAAACCTGAAGATCCCAACTCACGCCACGGTAGTCGAGGGCAAGGGGTGCACGCTACTACCGGGCTTGATTGACGCCCACACTCACATCCGCTCTCGTCAGGATCTGGAACAGTCGCTGGCCCTGGGCGTCACAACCGACGTCTCCATGCTGATGGACGTGAACCTGTTTCGCGCGATGAAGCAGGAGCAGCAAGTGAATCGAGCTGACGACCGGGCCGACTTGTTCTCCTCCGGCTATGCGGCCACGGCGCCCGGCGGGCACGGAACTGAGAAGGGCCTGTCTCTCCCTACAATCAGTGGTCCCAAAGAGGCGCAGAGTTGGGTCGATCAGCGCGTCGCGGAAGGATCGGAGTTCATCAAGATCATGTACGAGAACGGAGGCGACACCGGGGCAGGCGGCAGGCCCAGTATCGACAGGGCTACTCTTCAGGCGTTGGTTGTTGCCGCTCACGCCCGCGGGAAACTAGCGGTCGTTCATATTCATAGCGAGAGACAAGCGTTCGATGCCATCGAGGCTGGCGCCGATGGACTTGCACATCTCTTTTCGCACGGGAGTGACATCCTCGACACGGGCTTCGCTAGCACCGTCGCCATGCATCATGCTTTCGTAATTCCAACCCTGAGCGTTCTGGAAAGCGTGTGCAATCAGAACCCGGGCCGGCGCGTCTTGGATGACGACAAACTCGGCCCCTACATCTTGGCTGCCTACATCAGGCAACTGCAAGGCAACATCAATCATGGCCGTGAAGGGAAATGCATGATCGCAATGGACGCCATTCTCCCGCTCGCAGAAGCGCACGTTCCGATCTTGGCGGGAACCGATGCGGGTAATCCTGGAACTGCGCCCGGCGCTTCACTGCACGGCGAATTGGAATATCTGGTAGAAGCCGGACTCAGCCCCTTGCAGGCATTGACTTCCGCAACATCGGCAAACGCCACGGCCTTCCATCTTGCAGATCGCGGAAGAATCGCGCCGGGGTTGCGCGCCGATCTGCTCCTTGTCAATGGCGACCCCACAGAGGACATCCGAGCGACTCGCGACATCCAAAAGATTTGGAAATCAGGTGTCCTCCTCGATCGGAAGCAATGGCTAAACAGGATTCAACAAGATCGAGCAACGGCTTCTGCCGCCCGCAAGTATGACGGGACGCGGTAGGCGGCTCGTGAGCCTTTGTCTGCGAGACAATGGATAGGCATGAATATGGGATCACTTCCGGTTAGCGCACAATTACGGTGCAAACCGGAACTGTCTCTTTTCAACTGACGACTCCAGGGCAATGCGCTCATGGACTGTGCAGACGAGTGAGTGAGCGATTTGTGGATTATGTACTTGTCTAGGCCAGCGAAGTTCCAGCCGCCTACTCGAACGGTGAGTTTCCTTTCGTGACTCGATTGGCAGCTAGAGTGCACAGCCGACGCGTTATTCCGTGCGCAAAGCTTGCACTGGATCAACGCGAGTGGCGCGGTGTGCAGGTAGCCAGGCAGCGGCAATGGTCATGCAAGCAACAGCCGCGATGGCGATAAAGATGGAGAGCGGATCGATCGGGCTGAGTTCGTAGAGCAGGTTCTTGAGGACGCGCGTAGAGCTGAGCGCAAGAGGAACGCCGATGTCCAGTCCCAAAATCAGCAGAAGAACGCATTCACGAAGGACCGTCCAGAGCAAGTTGAACGACTGTGCTCCGAGGGCGACACGGATGCCCAGCTCACTGGTGCGCGAGCTACTGAGTAGGAAAGCAAACCGTAGGCTCCAATGCTGGCGAGGAAAACGGCGAGGGTTCCGAAGAAGCCGGAGAGCCGAGCGATGAGGGATTGTGCGGCGATGGAGCGGTCGACCTGCTCCTGAAGGCTGGTTACGGTATTGACGAGGATATTGGAGTTGATTTCGGCGATGGCCGTGCGGGTTCGGGAGACGATCTCCTGGCGGTTGGCGCCGGGGGCATAGCGCACGATGAAGTTGCCGAAGAAGCCGGAGCTCTGGCTGCACGGAAAATAGGCGGCCATCACGGAACCTTCGTCGAGAGCGAGTACTTGGCGTCCTTGAGTACGCCGATGACTTCGATTTCGCCGGGATGATCAGGCGTGTCGCCGATGCCAAAGTGCTGACCGATGGCCGAGCCGTTCGGGAAGAAGCGACGCGCCATGGTTTGGTTGATGCCGGCGACCTTGGGCGAATTCACCAGGTCTTGCGCGTTGTAGGTCCGGCCTTCAACTACAGGAATGCCCATGGCGGAGAAGAATCCGTTGCCGGTGATATTGAAAGTGACTGCTTTGCCGTTTGCGGGTGTTCGCGGAACGGCCCGGAAGAGGACTTGATCGGACCATCCGCCGTCATTGAAAGCAAAGAAGGCGAAGCACATTAACATTTTTGGCGGACCCAATTTTTCCTCGATTCACGGGGCTTGCGAGGATCTCGGCGAAGATCAAGCATGCCCCAATCGCAGAGAGATTATAGACGGCGGCTCCCCAGGTCGCCTGATTGTGCAGACGGACAAAGATAGGGGGAATTTCTATAAGGACCTCAAACAGCAGCAGCATCAGCGCAAGAAGCCTGGCGGCCAGAATGTCTCTAATCCCCGAGCAAATTGCAATTCCAGCCAGCATGAATGCGATTCCGGTTACTGCTGCCCAAAAATATGCGAACGGCATCCAATGCGGGACGATGGGCGCGAAGACTTGGATGCCGACAAGATGAAGGGCGCCGAAAACGATAGGAGGCAATCCCAACATCCAACGCGCCGCCATTGTGACCCTCCTTTGCAACGAGGAAAGTGTCGAGGCGGTGGATACGTAAACGATTGCTGCCGGAGCGATCAGCATTGCCTGCTGAGCGACGCCGAAAGCACTGCCAGCTAGTACGTTGAACCGCCAGCCTAGCGTATGAATTCCGGCGTAACACTTAAGCAACCACATGAGCACAAAGATCGAGTAAGCGAAGGCGGAGGCTAAGGCGCCAAGTTTTGCGCTGCCGCGTAGCAACACTGCGATGCCCGCTGCGGCCAGCCAAATTCCTACGACATAGGACAGCATGTGTTGACCCTGAGAATTCTTGCCGAGAAATAGGAAGGGCTGATGAGAGACATCGAACGCACTCCATGCAATCGTAAGAACCCCTGTAAGGGCAGTCCCCACGCCATAGAACCACACGCCCCTTTTCATTGGTTGATCTCCCGCATGTCGCTTAGCCAGCGACAAGAACGCAATAATGAGTCAATATCTGCTTGGAGCCTGAGGCGGATGTCCTCGTCCTTCGCAACGCTGTAATCCTAGATCGCAGCAGATAATACTCACATAGATTTTTGACCAACAGTCCTGGCGGGAAGCCGAACGGGATTGAATTCATCTCAAGCGGTCTGAAGGGTGCGGATCGGGTTGGCGTTCAACCGGATTCAATGACTGGGTCGAAATGGATGGCCATTCGATTGTCACTAAGATCTGGAATGGATGCCAATCTGTACCAAGGGTCTTGAGCGACTACGGATGATTGGGATGAACTTGCAGATAAGCCCGCAGAAGCTGTTTGCCCGTTGGCTTGGAGCTTCCGCCCGGTGGCTCGACCGTTACAAAAACCATATCCAAGCGAGCCAACGTCTTGGCATCGTTGCACCGGAGCACCCACCTCTTGTGATTGTCATCTTGATAAAACAGGCCCAGGCTTACCGGGCTTGGTCGATCGCTCCCACTTCCCCAAACCTGGAACGACACGTCTTGCTTGCGGCCTGCCTGGGATTCGAGATCGAAACCGTAAAAAATCAGAGAGCGGTCCCGGGTATAGAAGATGCGGCCGAACTGCTTGGCGGTTCTGCCATTCTCGTTCGTGTCGAAGATGTCGGCGATATACAGGTTTCGTGCGCCGATCAGGTCGCGGATATCGCGGTCACGGGAAAGAAAATCCTTGTCCAAAGCGAGCATCCGGTCCTTTTCGCTTATAGCGATATCCCTCTCATCGAGACTGGCCTTGAGCTCGCGGACCTGCTTTTCTAGCGCGGCCGTCCTGGCGGATTGCCGGGCGGCATCTGTGCTGGCTTCGGCCCACTTGTTGCGATTGGATTCTAATTCCGCTCGCACGGCACTAAGCTGTTGGCTCAACGCAGTCTTCTCTCCGCTCAATTGCTTTCTGAGTGCCTGTTCAGCCGCCAACTGCCTTTCGAAGTCGGTCTTCGCCTGAGCTGCCTGCTTGAGCTGCTTCTCAGCCGCGGCCACCTGCTGCTCGAGGTCCGCGACATGCTGCTTCTCTTGTTCGAGTGCATGCAGTGCGTCTCGATCGGAAGGGGCCGAGATCGTAGGCCCCGCCGGGGTTCGAACGGAGGTGACCTGGATTGCTGGGGCGAGTGAAGGGGCTTTGATGCGAGCGAAATAGGCACCGAACAGGCAGGCCGCGCCCAGACTGCAGGCGGCAATCACCGTTGGCACACGCCATCCAAATTTGGATCGTCGTGATGGCTTCTCCTCGGTGGGGTTAGAGTTGAGCAGGCTCATCAGCCTTCTTTCGGCATCTGTCAACAATTTCGCAGATTCGCGCTTCGGATCGTCGAGCTCTGAAGCCGCTACGGCAGCCATGGCTGGAATCACACCGGAAGTGATTCGCTCATACTCGAGGAACTTCTCATGACATGCGTCGCAATATGCCATATGAATCTGCAATAGGGCCCACTCTTCCTCCGAGATGTCGCCGGAGTAGTAAAGAGCACAAAGTGCAACGAACTCGTCGTGGAAATCAGGATTCACAGGGGCAACCGCGATCAGGAGCTTTTTCGTTCCAATTCTCTCACTCACGTGTTCTTTTTGGGGAAAACGTTCGAGCGGAGCCGCTCGATCCCACGGTAGAAATGGTGTCTAACGTTGCCAAGCGGCTGTTTCGTCTTTTCCGCGATCTCCCGAAGACTATACCCCTCAAAGAAGTGGAGTTCTAGGATGTCCCTTTGTTCTTCAGAGAGTTGCTCGCGTAAGAGACTGAGCAGATTTCTGGCAGTCAGCTCATCTGTGAACAGGGGCTGGCGCCCGACACCGATCTGTTCTTCGTCAAACTCCAGAATATTATAGTGCTGTCGGTGCGTCAGATATTGACGCCGGTTCATCGCCCGGTGGTATGTGATCTGAACGATCCAGGAGGACGCCGTCCCCTTGCTCGCCTCAAAGAGCTTCGCTTTCTTAGACAGCGAAAGGAACACTTCCTGACACAGGTCTTCGGCTTCAGAGGCGTCTCTGAGGATTCGTCGTGCGACGTTTAGCACTACTCCGCGGTACCTCCCAAAGAGGAGGGCTAGGGCTTCCTTAGATTCGCGACCCACCTCCCTCAATAGGTTTTCATCGGACACTTCACAACGAGGTGGCGACGCTATCTCGTCATGTCTCTGAGAGGAAGTGCTCGCGAGTCGCGCCTCGGAATTTGGGAAGTAGACGGCCTCTGAGGTCATTGCTCCTTCTCCTGATTCCGACGGATAAGGCGGGAAGTGTTTCGGGCCAGCGGACAATATGCAACGATAGTTGCTGTATTATAGTATACGCAACTAAAGTTGCTATATCAAACGGGATCATGAAAGCACGAATGATGTGTGCCCAAACCGATCGGAGCTAGCAAAACGCGAAGATCTGGCACTCCGCGTGAGCTCTTCGGAACGGCTATCACTCTCCTTCGGATTCAGAAGAGCGTATCGCAAGCCACCGTTTCAGCTAAGGTAGGATGTGAGGAATTCTATCTGAGGAACATCGAGCAAGGTAGAGAGAACTTCACCTTCGATATCATGTACGCGATCGTGGCTACTAATGGCATGCTGCCGCTAAGTCGATTCTGGGCCCATGCGAAAGAGCCGCTGACGGAAGGCAGGTAACTGAGTTAAGCTGGCTTCTTTCAGAGATCTCATAGTCTTCGATGTCCTACTTGGAGCCATTGGACTTTTTGGACAGAGATTCTGCAAACATCCAGAACTGCCCGATGGACATTTTGAAGTAACTGCTAATCGCGAACATGACATCACAGGTTGTGTTTGCCTGACCGCGTTCTATCCTGCCGAGATAGAAGTTGCTATATCCAAGCGCAGCCGCCAAACTGGCCTGTGACAGATTTTGGGAGACCCTTTTCTCGGTGACCGCCCGGCCAAAAACCTGATTCGGTGTACTGGCCCTGCGTTTCTTATCTGCTCCAACCGGCTTAGGCACATTCCATCGTGTCGCGATGGCTTAAAGAGAAATAGCAACTATCGTTGCTGGTTCCGAAATGACAACACATACTGCGTCGGCTTAAACCGGTTGGCAAACGGTGATGATGCCATCGAAATTCCTGTGAACTTACCCCGGCGTTTCAATCAGAAGCTACGCAACAGTCCTCTTTGTCATGGGCATGGCGGACCGGCTGTCCGGTCTCATTGATCCGAAAAACGGCCCTGTCGGTCTCCAACTTGAGGAAAAACAGCTGCCGCAACGGATTCGCAGAGCGCGGAAGCGCGTGAAGTGAGCGTGATGGACAGAGAGACCCTAGTGTATGTGGACCTGGACGGCGTCCCCAACCTGATCGGGCGGCTTCGGGCCCGTGTGGGCAAAAACAAGGAAAGCGCCACCTCCGAATACGACGAGGGGCTGGCTTCGGCATCCCGCGCGGTTCTCGCTAGAGCCGGTGCTGCAGCTGGGCCCCGGCCCCGTTTCACACGCCAGCAGATATGCCGATGTTCGGGGCCGTCGGTGACTCGGCGCCGGACCGGTGGGGGCGTGCTCTTATGCGCCGAATGGAACTGCGCCGCTCGGAACGCGAGGGCACTGCACCCCGCACCCTCCAGGAGATTGACTTTTTGTTGTTGGTCGATGACGAGGCGCGGCAGGGCGCACTGCGCTTGCCGAACAAGAAGGCGGCGCATTCTTGCGCGAGGAGGGGATCAAGCGCATCCAGCCATTGGTCGAAGTTCCAAAACTGCTTCTCCGCGGCGGAACGCGCCATAGAGGAAAAGGACACGGACGGGCCAGTCCCTCGGCTCTTTGCCATTGTCCTGTGTTCTAAAAACGTTCATTGGGTGGCGCTGATTATACTCCTTTCAATTTCGTACCCACTCTTCCACACGAATCCGATCAAAGATGGGTGTATGCAATCCCCCCTTGGTCTCAATCTCCTCGTGGACAAGTATGCCGAGCTTTTGCCGACGCTCGATCTTAACGGTGACGATCAGGAAGAGTACAGCACGATGCTTTTGTGGCTGCAGAACCTAGCAGAGGGCGGGACGCCGAACGATACGTACGTAGATCAGTGCCTCGACTGGCTAGATCGGTTCACCGCGCAGGCAAGAGCGGAACTTCCGCAAGCGAGCTAGAATTAGCTTCCGAAGAACCTCTTGAATAATCCGGACGGCTTCGGCGGCTGCGGACAATTCGCATAGAGATAATTGAGCTTTTGCATGAAGCGGTCGAAAAGCTCCGGATCGATCACTCTGTTATTGCGCTTTGCCGAGTTCATCGTGGCCGCGAACGCTTCCATTTCTTTATCTCCAGGATGAAGTTTGAAATGCCGCTGCAGCAACGCTTCCATCCGTTCAACCTCCTGACTCTCCCTGTGTGATTCACGTTGTT
>Ga0068853_100003099_pt1 | contig 12707 bp, 7 predicted proteins | sample KBSCornC32_FD_65655 | JGI IMG/M metagenome (GOLD analysis project Ga0068853, IMG submission 65655) | Corn rhizosphere microbial communities from Kellogg Biological Station, Michigan, USA - KBS Corn C3-2 | ecosystem: Host-associated > Plants > Roots > Rhizosphere > Soil ... | reverse complement strand
GCTGACCTATCATACCGTCCTTGCCGGCGACCATGATATCAAGGTGCTGGGTGGTGTGGAAAGCTATGACGAAGAGTCGCAGCGACTTGGCGCTACCGGGTTTGGCTATTTTTCTTTCGATCCCAATTATGTTACGCTGTCGGATGCTTCGGGCAGCATTACGGCCAGCAGCAGCCGCCTTGGCTACGGGCTTTGGTCGCAGTTCGGCCGTGTGGACTATGGGTATAAGGATAAATACCTTGTCAGCGCGACGGTCAGGCGGGATGGCTCCTCGAAGTTCATGAACCATCCTTATGGCGTCTTTCCCGCCTTTTCGGCGGCGTGGAGAATTTCGCAGGAAAAATTCATGGATGATATTTCCTGGCTGACAGATCTGAAGATCCGTGGCGGATGGGGTATCATGGGGAATCAGATAAACCTGGGTGCGGACAATGCCTACTATACGTTCAGGGGAAGCAAGGCTAATTCCTATTATGATATCGGAGGCACCAATAACTCGGTGGTCGAAGGTTTTGCGACCGGTCAGATCGGGAATCCGGATGCTAAGTGGGAGAGCGACGTCAATACGAATATCGGATTTGACGCGTCGCTTTTCAAGGGCGCGATCGATGTCACTGCGGATTATTATATCAAAGCCATCCGTGATCTTTTGTACAATCCGACGCTGCCCGGGACTTATGGATCGGGGACCGTTCCCTATCAGAATGTGGCTGCTATGAGGAATCATGGTATAGACTTTTCGATCAGCGGCAGGAAGACTATCGGCAAGGACCTGCGGCTAAGCACTACGCTGACCTTTACTTCGTCCAATAACAAGGTTACGAAGGTCACGCAGAGCACCAATTATTTCCTGTCGGGGGATGGAAGAAATTTCGGTCAGAAGTTCATTCGGAATCAGGTAGGTCATCCGGTCGGTTCGTTTTACGGGTATAAGATCACCGGTTTCTGGAATACTGCGGATGATATCGCGAAGGCGGATGCTGCTGCGCAGCAGTCGAAGAGTGATCCTACGGCGATATATCAGACGGATGAGGGCGTCGGCCGTTTCAGGTATGCGGATGTCGACGGGGATGGTCAGATCACGGATGCGGACCGGACCTTCCTTGGCAATCCCAATCCGAGTTTCAACTACGGTATCAATTTAGGAGCGGCGTATAAGAATTTCGATCTCTCCATCTTTTTCTATGGGGTATCGGGCAACCAGATCTGGAATCAGGTGAGGTGGTGGACGGATTTCTATCCTTCATTCGGTGGCGGGAAGAGTCATACCGCGCTGTATGACAGCTGGACGTCCAGTCATATGAATGCCAAAGCGCCGATCCAGGAGAATGCCGGTTATGCCAGTACCAATGGGGCTCCCAACAGTTACTATATCGAGAGCGGGTCGTATTTCCGGGCGAAGAATGCGATGCTTGGCTATAGTCTCCCCAAAGACCTGATCAGGAAGGCGGGAGTGCAGAGTCTGCGTTTTTATGTGCAGGTCACGAATCTTTTCACCATCACGAAGTATTCGGGTCTGGATCCCGAGATCACCGGCAAGGGTGTAACGGAGTTCGGCATCGATGAAGGGTCCTATCCTAACAGCAGGCAGTATCTTGTTGGCGTAAGTCTTAAATTTTAAATCGATCAGTCATGAAAATCAAAGTAATCATCTATATAGCGTTGATGGGAATGTTGTTCGGCTGTAAAAAGAGTTTTCTTCAGCGGACGCCGCAGGGCTCTCTGCAGCCCGGTGATCTTGCTACGAAGGCCGGGGTGACCAATTTGCTGGTCGGCGCCTATGCGGCGCTGGACGGACAGGATACGGTGGGAACCGGGGATATGGTTAGCCTTGGGGGCGGCAATGCGTGGGGTGTTTCTCCCAGTAACTGGCTGATGGGGAGTGTAGCGGGTGGGGACGCACATAAGGGTAGCGATGGTACAGATCAGATCGTATTCATGCCGCTGGTCACTTTTACGGTAGACCCCAGCAACAGTATTCTCAACGACAAGTGGGTAGCGGTATACGAAGGTATCAACCGGTGCAACAATGTACTTAAATATCTTGCGCTGGCTACGGATATACCGCATGATGACGGTGTGAATATCAAGGCGCAGGCGCGTTTTCTCCGTGCGCATTATTATTTCGATCTGAAGAGGGTATTCGACAAAGTCCCCTGGATCGACGAGACTACGACCGACTATACCCCGACAAATACCGTGGATATCTGGCCGAAGGTCGAGGCCGATATGAAGTATGCCTACGACAGTCTGCCGGAGTCGCAGGGCGATATCGGCAGGGCTAATAAATGGGCGGCGGGGGCGTATCTCGGCAAGATCTTTTTGTATGAGAAGAAGTATACCGATGCTGAACCGCTGTTCACGGCGGTCATCAATTCGGGAAAGACGCCGAATGGTCTTGCCTATGGTCTGAACGACGACTTCGAGCACAATTATATGCCGGCTTTTGAGGCCAATAATCCGGAGGCTGTCTTTGTTATCGAGATGGCCGCCAATATCGCGGATGGGACTATCGCGAACGGTAATCAGGGGGATGCGCTCAATTTCCCTTATGGGGCGACCACGCCTTTTCCCTGTTGCGGGTTCTTCCAGCCCAGTTTTGACCTGGTGAATTCTTTCAGAACGGATGCCAATGGCCTGCCTTATCTCGACGACTACAATACACATCCGATAAAGAGCGATGAGGGGTTGCTTTCCTCTGATGCCTTTACGCCGGATGGAGGTTTTATCGATCCGCGGCTGGACTGGACGGTTGGCCGCCGGGGTATTCCTTATCTGGACTGGGATGTTTATCCTGGTCAGGACTGGGTGCGTGACCAGCGTTATGCGGGACCCTATGCGCCGAAGAAGAATGTCTACTGGAGTGCGACACAGGGAGCGGATGCGGATAACAGCCAGTGGGCGCCGGGATCCTCGATCAATGTGTTTGTCATCCGGTTCTCGGATGTGCTGCTGATGGCGGCGGAGGTGGAAGCGCAGCTGAACAATCTGGATCAGGCGGAGGACTATGTCAACCGGGTACGTAACAGGATGGCGCTGCATCCGGAAGGGTGGGTATACAAGTATACAGATGACAGTGATCCTTCTGCGGGCTTTAGCGGAGATCTGGCTGCCAATTACAAGATAAGTCCGTATCCGGGCGGGGCTTTTGTGAGCCAGGCGTATGCGCTGAAGGCGATCTATTTCGAGAGAAAGCTGGAATTGGCTATGGAGGGATATCGTTTCTTCGATCTTGTTCGCTGGGGTTTGGCGCCGACGGCGTTGAACGGATTTTTCGCCAGTGAGTCGAAGCTGGTCACGGATGTGACGGGTGGGCATTTTACTATGGGAAAGAATGAGCACTATCCAATCCCGCAACAGCAGATAGACCTGACGCAGAAGGCCGGTAAAAATACACTGACGCAGAATCCGGGGTATAATTAGCAGGGGGCCGGATGATTATTATGGGCCGGACCTTGCGGTCCGGCTTTTTTTTGATATCAGTGTCTGTCCTCGTAGAGCCGGAAGTACAGGGCTTTTCTGAGGGAGATGTACGCTTGTTTGAGGTCGGCCTCGGCCTGGGCTTTGTGGCCGCCGAAATCGTCGGGGGCGTTGTGGAGGGCGTTCATGGATGCCTCGATATCGCGCATGGCCTTTGTGATATTGGGGTGCCGGGATTCTTCTGCGCGCATCATTTGGGCTTCGTTGGGAGCCGGGGGCCTGGTGCCGAGGATGACGTCAAGGTTGATCTTAACCTGTGCATACGAGACAGTAGCTGCTGCCAGGAACAGGAAGGAGAGGAAGAGGATTTTCTTAGATTTCATGAGACTTTAAGTCACAGGTTTTTTCGTCAGGAGGAAATTTAAACGAAGGTTCCGGGGATTTATTTGATGGGGGGATAATTTTATGGGTAAGCCGGCCCTGGTCGGGCCGGCTTTTATTTGTGTGACGGGGTTAAATGAGATTGTATTCGACGTCTACGTTGCCTTTTATCGCTTTTGAATAGGGGCAGATGGTGCTTGCCGTTTCAATGAGTGACTGGGCCAGTTCGCGGTCGATACCGGGGATGCTTATGTTGAGACGGGCCTGCAGGAAAAAGCCTTCCCTGTTTGTGCAAAGGTCGATCTCTGCGTCGATGGCGGTATCGGCGGGCAGGCTGATCCGGGATTTTGCGGCGGCTTTACCCAGGGCGCCTTCGAAGCAAGCTGACCAGCCGGCGGCGAATAGCTGTTCGGGGTTGGTCCCGCTGCCTCCGGTGCCCGGGGTTGATAGTCTGATGTCGAGATTGCCGTCGGAGCTGCGGGATGTGCCGTTTTCGCGACCGCCTGTGGTGTGGGTTTGGGCGGTGTAGTATACTTTGGCTTCTGATGTGATCGTTTCCATTTTTAATTTTTTTAGTTGTTAACTATTTTATGACCGATCGGTCATTTTGTTGTGAAAAAAATTAGCCTTCAGGGGCTCGGTAGCTTGGATAGGAGGGCGGATATTTTTGCAATTGCTGATGCAAAGTTAAATGACCGATCGGTCATTTTCCAAATTTATTTTTTATTTCGTGCTGAGGGGTAATTTTGTGCCTACAAATGAATAAGATAGATCGTTCGTTCGGATGTATCGTGGGGGTTACCAGTCTGGCTTTTGTCGTATCGCAGCTGGATGTATCGATTGTCAACATTGCGTTGCCGAGTATTGCGAAGGCGTTCTCTGTCCGTATAAGTGCGCTTCAGTGGATAGCGGATGCGTATACTGTTGCGTTTGCTGCGCTGATGTTATCGGCAGGAGGGATGAGTGACCGACTGGGGTCGAAGCGTGTTTTTCAGCTGGGGCTGGTATTATTCGGGCTGGCGTCCACGGGTTGCGGTCTGGCGTGGAGTGCGGGTAGTCTTATCGCTTTCAGGGCTTTGCAGGGGATTGGCGCGGCTACGATGATCCCGAGTTCGTTGTCCATCCTTAATCAGGCTTTTTCGCATCAGCCAGGGCAGCGGGCGAAGGCTGTAGCGCTTTGGACGATGGCTGGGGGCATCTCCATCGCGGCCGGGCCTATTCTGGGCGGTCTGCTTCTCCATATCGCCAGCTGGAGGCTGATATTTATCGTCAATATCCCTATTTGTCTGGCGGGCCTTTTGCTGAGTATCCGGCTGAATGAAAGCGAGCGACATCCGCATCAGGGGCTGGATGTTTTTGGGCAGGTTCTCTGGATGCTGGCGCTTACTACTTTTATCACTGCTATTATCGAGTGGCATGACCGGGGGACAGCGCAGGCTCTGGTCGTTGGAATGTTTCTTTTCAGCGTGATCGTGATGTTATTCTTTCTGGGATTTGAGAGGCGGGCAAAGACTCCGATCCTGCCTTTGGATTTTTTCAGGGCTCCGGTATTCAATGTGCTGCTGCTGTTCGGGGTCATTGTCAATAATGCCTATTATGGTACCGTGTTTGTGCTTAGCCTTTATTTGCAGAATGTCCTGCACTATGATGTCGTGAGGGCGGGGCTGGCTTTTTTGCCGTTGACCGGAGGGTTTATTATTTCGAATATCGCCAGCGGCAGGCTGACGGCGAAGTTGGGGATCCGGCTGCCGTTGCTGCTGGGCAGTCTTTTGGCGGCCGCCGGTTATGTGGGGCTACTGATCGCCTCACCTGAAACGCCGTACTGGCAGTTGTTGCTTCCATTTCTGGTCATTCCGCTGGGTATGGGGGTGGCTGTTCCGGCTATGACGACGGGGATACTTTCAAGTGTGGAGAAGACAAGGAGCGGGACGGCGTCGGCGGTGCTCAATACTTCCCGGCAGGCTGCGGGCGCCATGGGGGTTGCCATATTTGGCGCCATGGCCGGGGGAGGGGCGGCGGGTATTGCGGCCGCTGTAAGGTTTAGCGGGATGATCTCCTGCGGTAGTCTTCTGGTAGTGGCGGTGTTGATCTACCGATATATTTGGAATAAAAAAAACCGGACATGAAGTCCGGTTTGAAGAATTATGATTGAAGGCTGTGTTAGAATTTGTCAAACCAAAGTTTGGTCGTCAGCAGATCGGGGCCCTGGTTTGCGACTGCTTTCTGGTAGCTGTCTCCATTGAGTGACTGTTCGGAGCCGGGGTAAATGAACCGGAGTGGCATCTTGCCGCCCAGTGTGCCGGCCACGGCGGGTGTCAGCTGGGGGTAGTCGAGTCTTCTCCATTCTGCGAAGGCCTCGAGACCCTGGCCAAATAGCGCAATCCATTTCTGGTTGCCAACGGATTTTTTGTAGTTGGTAGCATCGTATTGTACGGATGCCTGCGCGAGGTAGTTACCCGTTACTGTAGCGTCGGTGATCCCGTATTGACCAAGGCTGGCCAGTACGGCCTGGTTGTAGAGATCGGCTGCGTCGCCCGTGATGAAACCGCGGGATACTGCCTCGGAGAGGCCGAAGAGTACTTCGGCGTAGCTGATGATGACGGCTGGTGCGTGGGGCGCCCTGAAATAGTCTCCGGGCCGGGATGTCCTGCTCAGTCCGAGGTTATTGGCGTCTCCGGTAAGCAGGCCGTTGGGCACGCCGACATAGCCGTGGGGGGCATCATCGGTCGGTTGTGCGTAGATGGGGAGGCGCGGGTCGTTGAGTGCGGCGAGCCTGTCGACAATGGTCTTGCTGATCCGGTAGTCCTGTCTGGTATCGAATGTGAGGCTGACCGGGTTTTGGTTGGGAGAGTCCTGGTAGATGAGCGCGGCGAGGTCGGAATTGCTGGTAAAATAAGAGCCGCCTTCGCCCTGGATGTCGGTCAGGACCTGTTTTGCGAGCGTGGGTTCCTGGTCGGCGATCCTTAATGCGATGCGCAGGCGGAGTGCATTGACGAATTTTTTCCAGTTGGCGATCTTCCCGCCGTAGATGGGGTCGCCGGCGATGGCCGGGCCGGCGGGGTCGAGCAGGTTCTGGGCGGTTTTGAGGTCGGACAGCAGTCCTAAATAGACGTCTCTTTGCGGGTCGTATGCGGGCGTCAGGAAGCTGTCGATATTGCCGGCCTGTTTGTAAGGAATATCGCCGTATGCGTCGGTCAGGATCTGGAAGGTCCATGAACGCAGCGTCAGGGCCACGCCTTTATAGTTGTTGTTCTGCTGCTGTGTCCCGATGGAGATCACCTTATTGAGGTCGGTGATACTTTGTCCATACAGCGATTTCCACAGGGAGGTAAAGCTACTGTTGTTGAAGATATACCTGTCGGGGTCCGTATACTGGATCTTTGCCCAGTGCTGGATAAACAACAGGGAGGAGTTGAGGTTGTTGTCTACGCCCCAGTAGGCGTCGGACGTCAGTTTTTCAGCGGCCGTGAGCAGGTAGTCCGGTTGCGGATTCTCGGTAGCGTTGGGGTTCTTGTTGATGCCGGCCAGTTCTTTTTTGCAGGACGTGGCGCCCAGCAACAGTCCACCAAGTATAAGCTTATATATTGTGTTCATCTTAATTAGAATTTGAAGTTTACATTGATGCCATAGCTGCGTGTGCCGGGAAGGCTGAGGTCTTCGAGACCTTGTCCGTTGCCAGTGTTGAAGGCTGTTTCGGGGTCAACGTTGGGTATCTTCCTGTGGATGATCCAGAGGTTGCGTCCTACGAGGCTGATGTTGGCGCCGACAAAGCCGATGGATTGCATCCATTTTGCGGGCAGGGCATAGCCCAATTTGACTTCCCTGAGCTTGATAAACGAAGAGCTATAGATCCACGCTTCGTCGAAGTTGTTGAGGGTCTTATAGTATTGTGATGCGGGCAGGATGGCCTGGTTGGCTTTGCCTGCCTGGGTGACGCCTTTGAAGATGATGCCGTCGTCATATACCTTTTCTCCCGCGGGACCGGCCGATCCGGCTACGGGCGCCTTAGAATTGTCGTTGCCCGGGTAGTAGTAGGAGAGGCCGCCGTGTGCTGCGTCCCTGCCGGGCAGGGTAGAGGCCAGGACGCCGGTGTAAGCGCCCGTGGCGTTGGTGGAAGAATATTGTCTTCCGCCGAAGGAGCCGTCGATGAGGACGCTCAGTGTGATATTGTCATAGGTAAATGTGTTGGTTATGCCGCCCAGCCAGTCCGGGGTATACTTGCCCAGCACTTTGTTGTTGGGGTTGGTGGCGGGTGTTCCGTCGTCGTTGACGATGATCTGTCCCTGTGCGTCGCGCAGGAAGGCCGTTCCGAACAGGCTGCCGTAGGCCTGCCCTACTGTAGCCACGGTCTGGATGGAGCCGTCGCTGCCGAGCACGTAGTTCTTCAGCAGCCCCTGGTTATCGAGAGAGATCAGCTTGCTGCGGTTCATTGCGTAGTTGGCGTTGACTTCCCAGGTGAAGTGGGTGGACTTGACGGGAATCACGCCCAGCTGAACTTCGAGTCCCTTGTTATTAAGTCTGCCGGCGTTGACGAGCTTTTGTGAATAGCCTGTGGTATTGCTGACGTCGACGTTGAGGATCTGGTTGAAGCTGCTGCTCTGATAAAGGCTCAGGTCGAGGCGGACCCTGTTGTTGAAGAAGCCTGCTTCGACGCCTATTTCGGATGAGTTGGTCGTTTCGGGCTTGAGGTTTGGATTGAGGTCGAGGGCGCCGGCCGTCAGCTGCGGGTTGGAGCCAAAGGTGGGCGTGATAAAGGGATAAGTATTCAGCAGTTGATAGGGGGTGGCGTCGGCGCCTACCTTCGACCATCCACCGCGCAGTTTGGCGTAGCTGAGGACGTCGCTCCTGATGTCGAATGCGTCGGAGAGGACGAGCGAGCCGCTGATGGACGGGTAGAAATAGGAAAGGTTGTTGACGGGCAGGGTGGAAGCCCAGTCGTTGCGGGCCGTGAAGTTCAGGAAGGCGTAGTTGTGGTAGCTGAGCTGCGCCGATCCGAACAGGCTGTAGGTTTTCAGTTTGTAGAAATTATTGGATGACACCAGCGGGTCCCTCGAGTTGGTCAGTGTATAAAGTCCTGCCACTGCCAGCCGGGGGGCTTTCTGGTCGTTCTCTTCGAAGGATTTGGTCCGGAGGTTGGTTCCACCCAGTACTTCGAGGGCGAAGTCGTCGTTGAGCTTTCTGTTGTAGTTGAGGGTGAACTCGGTATTGGTCTCGTTGACGGTATATGCGTCTTCCTCGTAGGAACCATAGGGTGTTCCGCTGGTTCCGTAGGCGATGCGGAGCTTTCGCCGGTCGGTATAGTAGTCGGTGGCGGACTTGATATTTGCCGTCAGGTCGTTGGTGATCTTATAGCTCAGGCCGATGTTGCCGATGAGGCGGTCGCGGCGCTGGCCCACGGTATTCTGGTTAGCTACAAAGAAGGGGTTGCTGTAGTAGGCGTTGTTCCAGTTGAGGGGGCTGCCGGTGCTGTAGTAGTGGTCGCGGAGTTTGTCCATATCTACCTGGCGGCCCATCCAGATGAACTGGAGCATGGTGCTGGTAGAGCGTTTGCCGCCTGAGCCGGGCAGGTTGCCGGCGTTGGTCTGGACATAGTTGGCGTTGACTGTCAGCGTTAGTTTGGGGTCGAGTTTGAGCGTGGAATTGATGGTGAAATTGTTTCTACCGAGGTCGCTGTTGGGTATGACGCCGAACATCTTTTGTGTATTGGCGGAGAATCTGTAGTCGTATTTGTCGCCGGCGTCTCCGATGGATATGCCGTTGCTGTAGCTGACGCCGGTCTTGAAGAAGCTTTTTACGTTGTCGGGGTGTGCCACGAATGGCTGCGGTGTGCCGTCGAAGAACTGGGGGATCAGCTGGCCGTTCATTTTCGGTCCCCAACTTTCGTCGACGTTGTCGTTGACGCCGCCGCCGGCGCCGTCCTTATAGCTGAACTCGCCGTTGGCTCCCTGTCCGAAAACGTTCTGGTATTTCGGGAGGGTCAGCAGGTTGTCGAAGCTGGTGTTGGAGTTGACGGTGATGCCGACGCCTTTTTTCTTCCTGCCGCTCTTTGTCTTTATCAGCACTACGCCGTGTGCGGCGCGGGAGCCATAGAGTGCCGCTGCGTTGGGTCCTTTCAGGAAGCTGATGGATTCGATGTCGTTGGGGTTGATATCGGAAATCGGGTTGGCAAAGTCGCGGGAAGGAGCCGTGCCGAGTTGCTGGTCGTTGTCGACGGGGAATCCGTTGATGACGAACAGGGGTTGGTTATTTCCTGAGATCGAGGTCTCGCCTCGGATAACGATGCGTGAGGAGCCCATGTCTCCCTGGCTGTTGGTGACGCGGACGCCTGCCACTTTTCCCTCGATGGTATTGACGAGATTGGGTTCGGAAGTTTCGGATATATCCTTCGCCTTCAACTCCTGCACGGCGTAGCCGAGGGACTTTTTTTGTCTTACGATGCCGAGGGCGGTTACGACGACTTCGTTGAGGGCGCCTTTGGCCTGTTCGAGAGATATCTGGAGATTTTCGGATGCCGGTGACTCCTGTGTGGTGTATCCGATGAAGCTAAACTGAAGGATGTCTTTAGCAGATGCTGCTATTTGGAACTGGCCCTGGTTATTCGTTTGGGTGGCTTTTGCGCTCCCTTTTATCCGGACGGTGACTCCGTCGAGGGGGAGGTTGTCCGGTTTTCCGGTGACTGTGCCTTTGACGGGGAATGTCTGGGCCTGGGAGGAAAGGGAAAATGAGATAAGCAGTAGCCATGTCAATAGTGGCGCATGCCTGTCCGGCGTGAGCCCGGTTAGCAATTTTTTCATAACAGTGAAATTTAGTGACTCGATGTTTTCGAACTGCAAATATAAACCCTACTTGGTTTATGGACTAATATTTTTTACTGGTGTATTTGTATGGGTTATCGAAAATGCGGATATGGTGACTGAGAGACTGTGACAAATGTCAACGCGATATTGTGTCATTTGCCTCGTGATCGGGACGTGTGTGTTGGTGAATTTTGTGTCATGCAAAATCAAACTACAAACAACGATCCTGTATACTATCAGGATGCTACAAGACTGGCGGAACTGATCCGCCGTCGCGAAATTTCCCCGGTCGAGGTGGTCAGGGCTCATCTGGACCGGATCGACGCCGTCGATGGCCGCGTCAATGCCATTGTAACGGTTGCGGATACCGCATTGGAATCCGCGAAGGCCGCAGAGGCGGCGGTGTTAAGAGGTGATCCGTTGGGTCCGCTGCATGGCGTACCGTTCACTGCCAAGGATTCTATCGACACGGCGAATGTATTGACCCAGCGGGGATCGCCCATTTTCAAGGGGCGCATGCCTGCGACCGATGCGACGAGTGTGGCCCGGTTGAAGGGCGCAGGCGGAATCTTACTTGCGAAAACGAATCTGCCGGAGTTCTCTTACTGGATTGAGAGTGAGAATCTGCTTTCCGGCAGGACGAACAATCCGTGGGACCTGAATCTTTCACCGGGAGGTTCGAGTGGCGGAGAATCGGCTGCTGTCGCGGCTGGTCTGTCTCCGCTGGGCCTGGGGACCGATCTGGCGATCTCTGTGCGTGGTCCGGGTGCGCTGACGGGTATCGCCTCTTTGAAGGCCACCCATGGCAGTATTCCTATGACGGGGATATGGCCGCGTCCTCCGCGCCGGTTCTGGCATGTGGGTCCGATGGCGCGATCGGTCCGGGATCTGAAGCTGGCGTATTCCGTGCTGGCCGGGCCGGATGGACAGGATGGATTTTCGTCGAGCATGATGCGGTTCGATGCGGGGATTGGCGATTCTTTTCAACGACGCCTCCGGATAGGGTGGCTAGTGGAGCCCGGGTTCGGAGCGATAGATCCGGAGATAGGCAGGACTGTAGGAGCTGCGGCCGATGCGCTAAGGCAGTTGGGGCATTTTGTTGAACCGGTTCGTATTCCTGCGCTTGAAGCGGAGTTTGCGCTGGACTATTATGTCAAAATGCATATCATGGAGATAAAGCCGGCGATGGCGGAAGCTGTTGCAGGCCGGAGTGAGGATGAGATCTTTAAAATGGCGAGGACTGTGCTTGCATTTCCTGACACTTCTATGGAGGATTTTATTGCGGCGGAGCAGTCGGCTGAGCGGCTGCGGGACGGGTATGCGGAATATTTTCAGAAATACGACGCGATGATCACGCCTGTATTGCCTGTAGTTGGACATGGGCATAATATTGAAGAGATCGAAGTGAAGGGGAAGAAGGAGAGCATCTTTTTGCTGCAGGGGGCTACGGTGCCGTTGAATATAACTGGTTTGCCGGGTGTGTCGGTGCGGTTCGGGACGAGTGAAAGTGGATTGCCGATAAATGTGCAGGTTGTCGGCAGCTGGCTGGCTGAATCGACGATCCTTCATATTGCCTCGCTACTGGAGGAGGTGAGGACAGTGACCAGGCTTCATCCTGAACTTTAGATTTTTTGTGTGGGCCTCCCGGGACTTTTTCCGGGAGGTTTATTTTGTCGTTGTAAAATCTTTTCGGAGGCGGCTCAGGGTTTCGCGGGAAATGCCGAGGTAGGAGGCGACCATGTGGAGGGGGACTTTGTTGAAGACTTTCGGGTAGGTTTTCTGGAACTCGAGGTATCGTTGTTCGGCTGAGCTGCTGATCAGGGAGTAGATGCGTTCCTGTGCCATTTCGTAGGCTCTGGCGGCGAGGCCGTCGTAAAAGATCTTTAGTGCAGGGATGGTATTTAGCAGCTGTTCCCAATCGGATTTTGTCCAGAGGAGGACGGAGCTTGTGGAGAGGGCTTCAATATTGTATTTGGCGGGTTTTTGGTGGTGATAGCTTTCCCAGTCGCTGATCCACCAGTTCTCTATTCCGAAGCGGACGGTATGATCGACGCCGTCGTTGTCGTAGCGGTAGAGGCGACAGCAGCCGCTGCTGATGAAACAGATGGA
>Ga0068853_100003098_pt1 | contig 12711 bp, 9 predicted proteins | sample KBSCornC32_FD_65655 | JGI IMG/M metagenome (GOLD analysis project Ga0068853, IMG submission 65655) | Corn rhizosphere microbial communities from Kellogg Biological Station, Michigan, USA - KBS Corn C3-2 | ecosystem: Host-associated > Plants > Roots > Rhizosphere > Soil ... | reverse complement strand
GGTGGCATTGCCGCGATCGCCGCAAGCTCGCACCGGCATGATTATGACAATGGCTATCGCGGTAACGGCTACAATGGCGGTTATTATAATGGCGGCCCCGGCTATGGCCAGCCCTACCGTGGCGGCTATGACCAGCGCGGCTACGGGTATGACGAGCGCGGTTATGACCGGCGTGGTTATGGATACGACCAGCGCAGCTATGACCAGCAGGGTGGCTATGGCCGCTCCTATGATGGCGAAAGCCGCTACGGCTATTAAGGATCGGCGAGCAGTCGATAAAAGGGCGCGTGGTCGATTTATCGCGCGTACCGACCGATCATGGCCCTGCGAAGCATCCGATCCTCAAGCGAATAATAGAGCGCGATCCCGTCACTCTCCACGATCGTCGAGGCAGCAAAGGCGATGTCCGTCGCCTGCCGGTCCTTTGCGGGTGGCGGGAGGAGAAGCGGTTCGAGGCCGCGTCCGGTCACGCGCGTGAAGTCCGCATCAAAACTGATCCAGCCTATCCGCCAGCGGGCGTCATGGGTGGCGCCGTTATAGAACATGACCGGATCGTCGCCTGCGCGCTGGACGATCGGTCCCGTCGAGAGATGCCAGTTGTCCCAGCTGTCCTCCCGAATGCCGAACGGGTCGGAAAGCACTGTCCAGGGTCCGGTCGCCGACGGACCTGACGCGACACCGACCCGCGACGCCTCATTCGCCGCATATTCGTAGAAGAGACGCCAGTCGCCCGCTGCCGTCCGGGCCAGCGTGGCCTCCTTGATATTGCCCTCGCCGGGAGGCGCCTTCAACACCACCTCCTGCTTGACGAGCGTATCGAGAGTCGGGCCGGCGGCGAGGATCAGGGATCCCTGCTGCCGTGCGGCATCGACGCCCGTATAATAGATGAGATAGCCGCCGTCGGGGGTTTTGAGCACGGTTGGATCCTCGCATCCGCCGCGATCCGCCTCGAAAGGGCCGGGCAGGATCGCCAGCCCCTCCGACATCTCGAAACCAAGCCCGTCGGTGCTGGTTCCGCCCGCGATCACGCCGGTCGGATCATGCAGGCCAAGGGGATTGGGCACCCCACGGACCATCAGCCGATAGGTGTCGCCTTCCTTCCACACGAAGGGACTCATCAGGTCCATTCCGTCGAGCGCGGTGCCATTGGAGAGTGTGACGGTGTCGAGTTGCTCCACGATATAGCCGATCATGCCGTCAGGCTCCCTGAGCGATGCTTAGTGAGAGCGCCCCATCGATCGTCACGGTCGCGCCCGTGATATAGTCGGCGGCGGGCGACAGAAGGAAGGCGACCAGTGTCGCCACTTCCTCCGGGCGACCGGCCCGTCGCCAGGGGATGGCCGCCTCCTTCGCCGCGAGTTCTTCCGGATGGTCCAGGGCGGACTGATTCATCGGGGTCAGGATCATGCCCGGCGCGACGCCGTTCACGGCAATGCCCCTGGGCGCCAGTTCGAGCGCGAGCGTCGCGGTCAGTTGGGACAGGCCGCCCTTCGCGGCATCATAGTCGATGCCGCCCGGTCGAGGCGCGCGTTCGTGGATCGACGAGATGTTGACGATACGGCCCTTGATGTCTTGCGCCTCCAGCGCACGGACGAAGCGGCGACAGGTCAGAAATGGACCATAGAGATCCGATTTTATGACCCGGTCGAATTGCGTCAGCTCCATATCCGCCAACATTATGCCGCTCATATTCATGCCGGCTGCGTTGACGAGCAGGCTGGCCGTACCGAACGCCTGCTCGGCGCGACTGAAAAGGGCGTCGACGGCGGCTTCGTCGGCCACGTCGGTCTGCACCGCTATGGCTCTATCGCCGATCGATGCGCAGACATGGTCCGCCGCCGCCCGATCATGGAAATAGGTGATGACGACATTCGCACCGGCATCGCCCAGCGTCTTTGCACAGGCAGCGCCAATACCGGATTCGCCGCCCGTGATGATTGCTGTTTGATTTTCGAACATGGATTACCTCGGGTGCTTGGGCCGTAGCCCGGTGTCGTCGATTGCCAGCGTGGTGCGACGCCGGTCGCTTGAATCGAAAACGCGCGGGACGCGGTCGCGCAAACGAGCAATATAGGCTGGCGTTCCGCGACGATGATGGCGGGCGCCCGCACCTCGCGCGCCCCGCGCTATCGGGCAACATGGCCGGGGCGTCGCTGGCCCAGCACGATGCGTCCCAACAGGGGGGCGTTGCGTCCGAAATGATGGCCTCCCGGCACGATAAATTGCCCCGCCAGCCCGGCTGGAAGTGCCGGACAGGCGCTGTCGCGCTCCAGCTCGCCGCGCACGCACCGCAGCGGAATGCCGCGCAGCCGAAGGACCGCCGGCAGGGTCGGCAACGCCCTTGCGGAATCCATATCCAGCCATGACGTCAGGTGAAACTGGAAATCCGCCGTCGCGCCCAGCCCGAGCAGCGATACGCTCGCGATCCGGGACCGGGTGTCGGGATCGAGCTTGTCGATCATATAGGGCAGCACGCCCGCGCCGAAACTATAGCCGATGAGCAGAACCCGGCGCCTGTTCCACCGCGCGCCAAAGCCCCGGATCAGCCGGCCGAGGTCGCGCGCCGCACCCTCCGGCGTGCGGGCGCTCCAGAAATAGGAAAGGCTGTCGACGCCCACGACGGGAATGCCGGCGGCGGCGATCTGGTTCGCCAAATCGCGGTCGATGCCGACCCAGCCGCCGTCACCCGAATAGGCGATAGCCATCAGGTCGGATGGCTTGCCCCGCATCGGCGGCACCAGCGTCAGGGGCATGTCGGGGATGGGGACTTCGCCCGCTGGGGCGCCGGGAATGGGAGGCGGCAACACTGCCCCGATGGCAGAGGCTGTCCGCGCGGCGAGTTGATCCGCACCGGCCGGGTCATTTCCGTTGCCGGGGAGGTCGATCAGGCTGGCATGCGGCACCGATGACAGGAAACCCAGCAGCGCCTGTCGCCCGATCACCGCGTTCGGTTGCTGTTGCAGGACCACCCAGGGGATGGTTATCCGCCGGTTCGGCGCGAATTGCCAGCCGCGCGGCGGCTTTGTCATCCGGCGAGCGGAAAAGCCGGGCGCGGTGCACCATTGCTTCCGGCTGGCAAGGCGCGTGGCGGGATTGATCGACACCGCGGCCTGATACCCGCCGCTGGGCCATAGCGCGATGGCGGCATAGGCCAGGGTGGCGCCCGCGCCATAGCCCAGCAGCACTGGCTTTCGGTAGGTTTCGACCGCCATGCGATGCTGGAGATCGCGTGCCAGGTCGATCAACGGATAGTTGGGGTTAACGCAGGTCCGGGGCGATCGCTCCATCGCCTGGAGCAACGCGGGCGTGGATATGCCCGCGACGAGCAGACCCTTTCGTGCGAGCACGCGCGCCATTTGATCCCGATCGCGGGTCCAGCCGTCCTCTCCTGACAGGAACAGGACGACGCCCTTGGGGTCATGGCTAGGGAGATAGGTGGCGACGTCACCTGTGGCGGCAAAAGCGTAGCGGCTGGTCTGGACGGTGGCGGCCACGTCCTCCCGCGCCGGCACGTCAGCGACCAGCAAGCCGAACGCCATCGCCAAGAGACTGAACAGCTTCGCCCGTTTCATGCCGCCGCCCGCATATCGACTATAGCTTCCGCACCGCGATCAGCGGTCCGGCGATGAAGCGCGGTTCCCAGTCCGGCGAAAATTTGTCCTTATATGCGCACAGCCCCTCGAACCCGTAGAGCGCCTCGCCATGTCTGCGGAGGAGGGAACGCTTGTCGCCGGTGAAGGCGAGTTGGGCGTCGGTGCGGCGGGACAATGCAAGTGCCTCGGCTTTGGGCATCGTCTGCACGCTCATCATGGCTGTCCTGACGGTGGCCGGTCGCAGCAGCCGGCAGAAGGCGAGACAGACGAAGAAAACGGCGACCGCGAAGCTGGTGCGCAGCAAGCGCGATGCATTCCCCCGCGCGGCGAAACGCCACCGCAGGTCGTCGCTGCAGGCAACATGTTTGACGGCGAACATGCCGATCCACATGGACAGCCCCACCGCCGTGTCGCCGTCGCGAGCACAAAGCCGGCCAGCCGCCGTGCCCCTGTGTCACGCCGACCGCTCGGATCAAAAAAGACGGGTGTCGCCATGCTCAACCTCTCACGGCCGCATCCTAACGGCGCGGTGATGGCCCGGCACTGACCGCTACATTAATTATCGGTCATCATCTGCGACCGGCCCTCAGCTCAGACGCCAGATCGCACACAGGATGGCGACGCAGAGGGCGGGCGCCAGACTGGCGATGGCCCGCCTGCGCGAGACGCTGTGCCCGTTGAGGAGGTCGGCCGATACATAGGCAGCGGCGATCATCGTGCCGGTAATGGTCCACAGATGGTAGCGCAGTTCCGAAGAGACGCTGAACAGCAGATAGCCCAGACCATAGGCGAGCGCCGACACGGCAATCGGCGCGATCAGCCATCGCGAGGGCATGGTCCGCGACAGGATCAGCAGGCCGGAGGCGAGCGCCATCCACCAGATCGGCCAGCCCAGCGGCGTGTGGATGCTCCAGACCGCCAGCTGGTTGATGAGGCGCAGCGCGGGATTGGGGGGCACGACAAAGCCCCATTCATTGTCGATTGCCTTGTCTGGCGCAGGCCCTTCGACCTCATCATGGATCAGGAAGCGCGCATTCATGTTGAAGTGGGCGAGCCGATGCTGCGCATAGGCGAGAGGGTGGGCGATTATCGCGCGCGCCAGCATGGCGATGGGCCGTTCACTCTTGTCGGTCATCCAGGCATCTATGCGCTCGAAACTGATCGGACATTCCGGGTCCGCCCAGGAGGAATAGCTGTCCCATTTGACGGGATGGTAGCAGCGCGCATTGATCGCGACCGGATCGGCGACGCCAATGGGCGGGAACATGTCGAGGCCGGTGTGCCTGGTGATGCCGCCCAGATCGAAAATGACGAGCGAGAGCTGCACCCCGCTGTCCTCGGCGCCGATGAGACGATTGACGATCGGCATGGAGGCCAGCGTGAGCGGCAGAATGAGGGCGGCGGCGATCGCGGTACGGACCCAAGTCCGGCGACACGGGGCAGGCAGCAGCGCGATGAGCAGCGGCAGGGTGGCGAGAAAGGCGTTGAAACGCAGCAGTCCCGCAGCGACCAGCAACAGCATCGCCGGCAGGCGCGCGGCCCAGCCACGTTCCGGGCCGCTCCAGATGAACAGGCCGACGGCAGTCAGCAGCAGACCCTCCATCAGGCAGTCCTTGAGCACCGCACCCATGATCGCCAGCGGAAAGGGCATGAGCGCGCCGATAGCGACGATCATCGCTGCCCCTGCCTGGCGCCGGCGAAGGGCGTCGGCAATGATGAGGCCATATCCGGTCCAGTATAGCGCCAGCTGGGTGAAAAACATTGGGGCAGGGCCGGGCGCAACGGCGATAAGCCGCCGCCAGAGCCATGCCATGACCGGCGGATGCCAGTCGTCGAAGACACCCGATGTCGACTGGCCATATTGATTGATGGCGTCCCAGGTCATGATTCCCGGCCAATAGGCCGCGCCCTGGATGATCGCGGCGACGATCAGGCCAATCGGGATCGCCCACCGGATGGCGCGTGGCAGGGAGGAGGGCGATACCGGTTTGGCATGTGTCACCAGCGGAGACTAGCGTGCCTCCGTCGGCAGTCCAGCCCCCTGCTCCTTGATCATGCCGATCATCTGTTCCTTGGTGAAACGGCGCTCCCTGGATTTGATGGAGAGTCTGCTCCCCGGAGTGGAGCAGACTCTCCATCAAATCCAGGGAGCCAGCGGGTCGTCGATCGGACCTTGGCTGGATGATCCGATGGCGCCGACTGGTCCGTGATTACGAGAAGCGCCTGATGTCTCGCAGGCCATGATCCTCGTCGCCATGGGCGGCAATCTCCCCAGCCGAACCGCGCACCCTGATTTTCCAAACGGACTCTAAGCCGAACGGACGATGCCAGACACTCAAAAGGCATGCGTACTCGGTTTAAAGAACAGAGACCTCTAGATCAAGGTCCTGAAAAGTTGGCGACATCACCCATGGTGTACGAGGCGAGCAAGTCATAATTGTGGGCCTCGCTTTTTTGCATCACAAGTTGTTGTCAAAGCGGGTGCGGAAGAGGATGGAGGTGTCGTTGAAGACGATTAGTCTTGTGGCCCGCTCGCCGGCCAGCATGAGGCCCGCCACGAAGCTCGCGAGGATGGCTTGTCGGATGCCCGCGCGATGAAGGTTCTTCATTATGGCTGGGTGATCGTCACCGTCACCGTGCTCATGCAGATTTTCTCGCTGGGCATCTTCCTTTACAGCTTTGGCGTCGTTCTGATCCCCTGGACGCAGAGCTTTGAGGTCAAACGGGCCGAACTGACCATGATCCCCGTGATGATCCAGGTCATCATGGGAGTCGTCAGTCCCTTCGTTGGCCACTACATCGACAGACTACCCACCAAGCCCGTCATCCTCACCGGCATTGGTGCGACCGTGCTATCGCTGGTCCTGCTCTCCCAGGCGACCAGCTTCTGGCAGGTCATGCTGATCAGCGTCCTTCCGGTGTCTGTCGCCGTCAAGCTTGCAGGACCGCTGCTGGCTCAGTTCGTCACCGCCAAGTGGTTTCGCTCGCAACTGGGCCTGGCGCTCGCCATCAGCGCCGGCGGGGGCGCGGTGGGCGGCCTGGTGATGCCGCCGTTGATCCAATGGATCATCAGCTTCTCGGATTGGCGGACGGCCTACCTCTACCTGGCGGTCGCGGCTGCGATCATGTTCGTTTCCGTCGCGTTTCTGCTCCGAGAGCCACCGCTGGATGATGCGCGGGCAATGCCCGTGGTCAAGCACAAGGAAGGCGATACCGGCCTGACCATCTGGAGCATCCTCTCGGACAAGATCTTCCTGTCCATCTCGATCGGCATTGGCATCGTCGCGGCCGTCCAACTCGTGTTTCAGTATAATTTCCCGGCCATTGGCCAGGACAATGGCATCTCGCCTGCCCGCTCCGCACTCCTGCTGTCTGCGCTCTCGACCGGAGCGCTGGTCGGCCAGCCTCTGTGGGGCTTGATTATCGACCGGGTCAGCATCCCCACCGTATATTTCGTGGTCAGCGGCTGCTATCTGTTGATGATAACGCTGACGCTCGGAGCGCTAGGGCCGATTGGCTATGCGCATTTGCTGGTGGCCGCGCTTTCCGGCGGCTTCGCGTCGGCGGCGAACCAGCCTCTGCTCGGTGTCGTCCTGGTGAAAAGGTTCGGCGCAGCGAACATTGGTAAGACCCTGGGCCTCGCCTACCCATTCCTGAACCTGAGCGCGCTGGGGCCCGTCATCGCGGCTTATGCGTACAGCCAAACCGGCAGTTACAACATCGGCCTTCTGGTTCTTGCCGGCTGCGTCGTGATGAGTGCCGCCACCATCATCCGGAGCCTGCGAATAGAGGCAGGCGCGGGAACCCCGGCTTCGGCGGGCGCCAGCTGAGCAGCGCCGATGCGTTATCGCTACGAAGACTATCAATCCTGACCCTAGAGCAGATTCCGATCCGATTGCATCGGACCGGCTGTTCCAGGTCTTTGTTTTACCGCGTTTTCCGCGTCAGCAGGTGATTCTACCTGCTTGGGAAAAGCTCTAGGTCGCGCCTGTCACCACTATTGTAGCCGCTGTCGTGATTCTCCTCACAATAACCCACGGAACCAAGATGTCCCTGCAATCTCTCAGTCGTGACTGATCACCACCTTGCCGACATGCTTCTGCGCCGTGAAATGCGCGATCGCCTCGCGAGCCTCGTCGAAGCCGAAGACGCGGTCGACGACCGGTCGAAGCTTGTGGTAGGAAATCGCGCGGTTCATCTGCTCGAAATGATCGCGGCTGCCGACCCCCGCTCGATAGGTCCTGGCGAGCCAGCTCATGAAGTCGAACCCTTCTCCGCCGCTTGCGCCGGCGAGCAGGCCGATGATGGCGATGCGCGTTTCAGCATGAGCACATTTGAACGATTTGCCGAGAGTCCCGGCGCCCCCGACCTCGACGATCACGTCGGCTCCCATGCCATCGGTCAGTTTCATCACCTCCTGATCCCAGTCGGGGGTGGCCTTGTAATTCACGACAGCGTCAGCACCGAGCGCCCGTAGCTTTTCCGCCTTCTCGTCACTGCTTGTCGTCGAGATCACCCGCGCACCGAACAGCTTGGCGAACTGAAGCGCGAATATCGAAACGCCACCTGTGCCTTGCGTGACCACCGTTTCGCCCGGAAGCAGCGGAAACTGCTGGACCAACCCGCACCAGGCGGTGACGGCGGCGCATGGCAGAGCGGCCGCTTCCTCGAAGCTCAGATGATCGGGAATTGGGGTGATGCCGTCCTCCTTCACCATGATATAATCTCGGAGCGTGCCGTCCGTGTCGCCGCCCAGCCCCAGCATCAATCCGCGGGGCCGGCTGCCGCCGATCCAATGCTGGTGGAATATCGGCATTACCCGATCGCCCGGTTTGCAGCGGGTCACCCGTGCCCCTACCGCCGTCACCTCGCCGGCGCCGTCCGACAGCGGCACGATCCCCGGCGAGATCCGGGAGCCGAAGTGGCCGTTCATGATCATACCGTCACGGAAGTTCAGCGAAGAAGCGCGGAGACGAATAACGACTTCGAGCGGCCCGGGCTGCGGAGAAGCCTCTTCGTGCAGCCGCAAACCGTCAGGCCCGGTGAAATTTTCAATTCGATAGCTGCGCATGGACGACTCCAACCCGGTGCGGCGGATGACCGAAGGTAAGCGAATTGCGGTTAGCGATGTTGCGTCCCAAGGATCGCGGATCATCGTCCAAGTGGACGACGTCGCGGAGCCCCGCTGGGCTGGCGAGGCGCAAGGCGCCGGGGCGGGCCGCGATCCTGCGTGACGAGCAGCACCCGGCTCGCGGCGGGCATCCCGCCCTATGCGCCCTCGCCTCAACGGGTGGATCCAGGCGCGTCCGGGGCCATAGTCTGTCCAGACGTAGTTGGTGCATCACACAGGTGGAACAGTCGCAGCGCCAGCAGCCTACGGGCACACGCCGGCCCGCGAAAACCTGACCCGCGAAAACCTGAGACGGATGCCCAGCCATGCCTGATAAGCCCCCGATCGATCCCGAGTTCGCGCCCTTGCTCGAGGCGATGGCCGCGCTGCCGCCGATGTCCGAGTGGACATTGGAGCAAATCCGCACGCCTCCCGATGCCTCGGCGTTCGGCGCGCCCGAGGACGTCGCCGAGGTGCGCGATCTCTCGATCCCGGCCGATCATGGCGGCATTCCGGCGCGACTTTATGTGCCCGAGGGCAAATCCACCGCGCTGATCGTCTATTATCATGGAGGCGGCTGGATGCTGGGCGGGATCGATACGCACGACGTGCCGCTACGGGCCTTTGCGAACCGCACCGGCGCCGCCGTGCTCTCGATCGATTACCGGCTGACGCCCGAACATGTATTTCCCGCCCCGCTCGACGATTGCTACGCCGCGCTCGTCTGGGCGGACGAGCATCAGGAGGAGCTGGCAGGCGGTCGCGTGCCGATCCTGATCGGCGGCGACAGCGCGGGCGGCAACCTTACCGCCACGACCGCGCTGCTCGCGCAGCAGCGCGGAGGGCCGGCGCTGGCCGGGCAAATCCTGCTCTATCCCTCGCTCGACAGCCGATGCGAGGGCGCTTCGTGGGAAGAACATGCCGATTGCCCGATGCTGACCGCGGCCAACATGCGCTTCTTCTGGAACACCTATCTTCCGGACGCGGCGCAGCGGCGCAACCCGCTGGCCTCCCCGCGTGATGCGGCAAGCCATGCCGGCCTGCCGCCGGCGATCATCGCCGTCGCCGAATATGACCCGCTGCGTGACGAGGGCCTCGCCTACGCCGATCGGCTGCGAGCCGCCGGCACCGAGGCGACGCTGCTCGTCTATGAAACCTTGCCCCACGGCTTTTTCAATTTCCTGAACCTTTCGAAGACGGCCGGCGCGGCTTTTGACGAGATTGCCGATCGCACGCGCGATCTGATTGCGAAGTCGCAGGTTCCGGCCTGATCCATCCATTTTTAAGGGTTTGCGGTGTTGCAGGCGCCGAGTTTCGATGGTCTGTCGCCTGAGCATTTTCCAAGCAGATGGCATCATCTGCTGGCTCGGAAAATGCTGAAAACAAAAGATAATAGAGCATGATCCGATTCATCCTGATCGGATTGTGCTCCACTTCTTTCGCGCTGCGGGATGATGGCTGGAGCCCCTCCCGAAGCAAGCCTCGGCGGGCGTCACCTTTCAGGCTCTGATGGTAACGCTGGCGATTGTAGTGCTCGACGAAGGCTTTGATCTGGGCTGCGATGTATTCCGCCAGTTCGCCCGCGACGTAGCGCGAGAAGTCGTCGAGCACGGTAGACAAGTATATCCAACTCCAGCCGGTGATCTTGGTGTGGAACTGTTCGGCAGGGATGCCGAACTGGTCCAGCGCGCGGTTGGCCGGCACTGGCGCGGCGGCGGCGCTCAGCCAGGGGGGCCTGCTCGATTCCCTGAAGTAGACATTCGAACGCGCCCTCAACGCGGGGATGGATCACCATCCTGGCCAGCAGGAGCAAGGGGCCAGTCGGTCAGACCGTCGATCCAGCCTGCCCGACCGGGATCTGGCGCCCCTCGTCCGACGCGCGCTCCATGGCGGCGATCACCCGATGGGTCCGCACGGCATCGTCGAAGTCCGGCGCGGTCCGGGTTCCGTGCTGCAGGTCGGCGGCGATCATCGCATAGAGGCAGCCGACGTTGCGCGGGATCGGGTGCTCGGGCAGCGTGATTCCGGTCGGCATGAGCGGCTCGATCCGCTCGGGCGTACCGCCATCGCGCAGCAGCGTCACCGCAAGCCCGGTCATCTGGAGATTACCCATCTCGCCGGTTACGGTGATCGCGCCCTCGGTGCCGCTGATCTCCCAGACGAACCCGTTCGCCCGGCTCGGCCCGGGTCGGTAATGAAGCGAGATCAGCGCGCCGCTGTTCAGCCGTCCCTGGAGCAGCACCTCGTCGGGAGCGTCCCTCGTTATGATCTCGCCGGTCTCCGCAACCCGCACGCTCGTCTGCCGGGTCGCCAGTATTGCCGAGACCGTGGCGAAGTCCCCCAGTACCGAGCGCAGCGCCGCCAGCGCATGCCCGACCGGGATGGTCAGCATGTTCGCTCCGTTCCGCCGATCGAGCATATAGGCATAAATCTTTGGGATCTCATCGGACGCGACGCCCCCGCCATAGGCGGTGATGCTCGTCGAGCGAACCGCGCCGATCCGCCCCTCGGCGATGATCTGCCGCACCTGCGCGATCTCCGGTGCGGCCACCGCCTGGGTGCCGATGACCGCGAGCACACCCCGCTCTCGCGCCTGCTTGGCGAGCGCCTCCGCCTCCGCCAGTCCGTTGCCGAGCGGCCATTCGCACAGCACGTGCTTGCCCGCCTCAATCGCCTTGCTCACGATGTCGAAATGATACGGAACCTTGACCGTCACGGCCACCATGTCCACCGCGTCCGACGCGACCATCTCGTCCACGCTGGTGAAGGCGTGGGGGATGCCGCAATCGCGGGCTGCGGCCTCGGCGCTGGCGAGAGTGGTGTTGGCGACCGCCGCGATCTCGAACTCATGCGCCAGCGCGCGCAGCGCCGGGATGTGCGCCACCGCCGCCCAGCTCCTCCCTGGCTGCACCCCTACGAAACCGATCCGAAGCCGGCGTCCGTCCCTCATCGCTGCCTTCATCCCACGACCTGCCATCAGCCAGGGGCCTTCGGCACGAACCGTGCCAATGCCGGTCCTTCCGAAAAGCTGAATACCACCCGGACGATCGCATTGCACCCGCATCATCGCCGCGGCGAAAGGACACCGCGACGAGGCTGCCGGCCTTGTCCGAGTGAACGGGGCGAATGACTGCGCAAGCGCGAATAGTCGACCACGGCCGCCGCAGCGCCCGCCCGACGTCGGCGGGAGCGCGGGTACTGGCATTGTTTCCGGACGCACAAATCCTGGAACAGAACATGCGCTTTTAGCCGGGGCGATGCGGGGAAAGTCGTGTTCGATCAAACTCGCCGGCTGCGTCCACGATCATGGACGATGTCGGGTGCCACTCCGGAACGGCGGGCAGGTTCCACGATAGTGACGGAGGCCGGACTTCTGCCGTTGCGCTAAGGCCGCCGCGGCAGGGCGAAGGCGACGATGTAGTTGCCCGGCTTGGTCCCGTAATAGGCGTGCCCGCCCGCCGCGATGACGATGAACTGTCGCTGCGAACGGGGTGACCAGAAGGTCATCGGCGTCGCCTGGCCGCCCGCCGGCAGGCGGGCCTTCCAGCGCAGCGTGCCGTCGCGCACGTCGATCGCGCGGATCGCGCGTTCCTGTGTTGCGGCGATGAACGCCAGGCCTCCGCGCGTCACGATCGATCCGCCGACGTTCGGCACGCCCATGGTGATCGGCAGCATCGAGGCGAGGCCATGGGGGCCGCTGTCCTGTGCTGTGCCCAGCGGACGCGACCAGACGACCCTGCGTGTCCGCAGATCGACCGCGGAGATCAGGCCGAAGGGCGGTTCGTTGCACGGAGCTCCGAGCGGCGACAGGAAGGGTGTGGCCGTCGCCGCGAACGGAGTGCCCATCTGCGGCACGGCGCCTGCCGATTCGCCGCGCAGGCTGGTCTTGCTGAGCCCCATCGGGTCGGCCTGCCGGCGCGGAATGAGCCGATTGACGTTGCCCATGCGATTGGAGTTCACGATCATCAGATCGCGATCGCGATCGACCGACACGCCGCCCCAGTCGAT